>Ga0182027_10010537_pt1 | contig 13136 bp, 11 predicted proteins | sample 712E1DmetaG_FD_121300 | JGI IMG/M metagenome (GOLD analysis project Ga0182027, IMG submission 121300) | Permafrost microbial communities from Stordalen Mire, Sweden - 712E1D metaG (Illumina Assembly) | ecosystem: Environmental > Terrestrial > Soil > Wetlands > Permafrost | place: Sweden...
AATTTAAATTCCTTGTGTAAGGAAACATAATCCTGTCTGAATACTCTTTTCTTTTCCATGTGATCTCCATTTTGTTTTTTAAACTCTCTTTTACAGATATTTCAACAATTAATACAACTAAAATGAATATTCTATTTTAATTTGCCAATAGTTTCAAGCATTTTTACTATCACGGGAATGAAATCGTAGGGTTGTATTTTGGAATCAATTTTAAGAACATTCTTTCTTCCGGTATTTTCTCCTGTGCTGTTTTTGATTTTATGTAACCATTATCCAGTGCATATCTTTGAAGCAGTGAATAAAGAATTTTCCTCGTTCGATGAATTCTCGAACGAACAGTGCCAACCGGACAGTCCGTAAAATCGGCAATTTCCTGATAAGAATAGCCTTCAACATCACCCAGAAAAATTACCGTTCGTAAATCATCGGGTAAAACGGACAGTGCATTAATAATTTCATCGCTTAAAACACTGCCGAAAGCATCATTTTCATAATGCCTGGTTTTAACTTCGTACGACTTAATGTTCTCGTAAAAATTCTGAACATCATCGTAGCAGACTTTAGCGGGTTCGTGCCTGGCTTTCCAATAGTTTTTAATAAAAGAATTCTTCATTATCATAAAAACCCATGCTTTCGCGCTTGTTCCTTTTTCATATTTATCGAAAAAACGAAATGCTTTTAATAAAGTGTCCTGTAAAAGATCATCAGCGGCATCCGGATCATTTGTCAGCTTTAATGCATAACTTTTATAATCGCTTGAGTGTACAAGGATTTCAGAATCAAATTCTTCGTATTTTCCATTTAACGCAAATTCGTTTTTCATAATCCACCAATAATTAATTCGGTTAATTTTATTTTCCGTTTAATCCGCCTGCCTTGTCTGCCCGCTTCGCCTCTCGGCTTTAGCGAGGCGAGCAGACTGGCCGAAGGCGGTTTTAAAGTAAATTCCACTCTGTTTGCGGCGCACTTGCCAATGATATATATTATTGAAAATGCATTTTTCCTATTCACGACTTCATTCTTATAAATAAATTGGATTATCATTATTGTATTATTTTTTTATTTAATTATATTTCTTCCTAAAAGCTTGGTATACACCGCCTCTAATAACTCCTCTAAATCATATGGTTTGGTTAAGTAATCTGCTTCGCCTAATGAAGTACCTTCCTGCAATTTTTCTAATCTTGTATCCGCTGTTATAAATATTACCGGGATAGATTCAGTTTCAGTTTTATTCTTAAGCTTTTTAAATAAATCAAAACCGCTCATATTTGGCATATGTATATCAGAAATTATCAGATCCGGAGCTGATTTAGAAACAAATTCGAAAGCTTGTAATCCATCTTTTGCCTGAATTACCGTATAGCCTTCATTGCTTAATAGATAATTCAAATTATCTCTAACTAACTTGTCGTCTTCAACGATTAATATTGAACACATAGAAGTCTCTGTCTTACTATGCATTTTATTGTATAATAAGTAGTAATCATATCAAAATGGAATGGAAGTGCAAATACTGTTTCCAGCGGTTTTAATTAGTAACTAACGGTTGAAGGGTTATTTGCTAAAAATGATAAAATCCTTTATAAGGATTTGTAAACAGGTGAATTGTTGAACTGCTGTCAGACCTGCATTGGGGTATGTTGAAAAATCTAACACTCACTTTAACTTCTAGCAACATTCCGATGCAAATTACTTAAACAATTTTCCCCTAAGCTTAATTGAATATCTACGGCTGATAACAAACGGCTTTTGTATATTCTTAAGATAAATCAGATAACTAGAATTATACCATGTTTCCATTTTCAGCAGATAATCAATATTAATAATTGTAGAACGATGTATTCTCAGGAATTTTTTTTCAGGTAATAGTTTTTCCCACAAAGAGATTGACTTTCGCAGCAGATAGGATTTACCATCCAGCATTTTCAAACTTGTATATTGTTTTTCCGCTTCAACAAATACAATTTCTGAAATATTAATAAGGTGTGCTATATTATTTATTTGAATAAAGATTTTATCATCCATTGAATATTTTTGAACCAGATCTTCTTCCTTGAACCTGATTTTATCAGCCTTAAAAGTTTCGATCCTTTTTAATCTCGTTGCAATTGATTCAAGTAAATCATCAGCATCGAATGGTTTGAACAAATAATCATCTGCGCCGAGATTCATACCCGTTCTAATATCTTCCTTGTCAACTTTTGCCGTAAGAAAAATAAACGGGATTGGTTTTGTTAAATTATCTTTAGATAATTCCTTAAGCACGTCATATCCGTTTTTACCATGCATCATAATATCACAGACTATTAAATCCGGGATTTCTTTTTTAGCGGCTGCAATTCCTTCATCTCCGTTGCTGCATGCAAAAACATTATAATCTTCTTCTTTAAGTAAGAATGAAATATTATCGCGCACCATTTTCTCGTCCTCAATTACCAATATCTTCTTTTTCATTTATTCTCCGACGGAATTATAACAATAAACTTAGTTCCTTTTCCCAATTCAGATTGAAAATCAATTTTTCCATTATACATATGGACAGCCAAATTTACAATTGATAATCCTAAACCGGTTCCCGGAATATTCTCAGTATTCATTGCACGGTGGAATGGTTCAAATAATCGGTCGTTTTCTTCTTTCGGAATTCCAATTCCTTCATCGCTGACAATCATCTGTATCTGATTACCATAATGTGAAATATTCAATTCAACTTTCCCTCCATTAGGCGAATATTTAATTGCATTGGTCATCAAATTCATTAATATAAAATTCATGAGTTTAGGATCAAGAAAATATTCATCTTTCTTCAAAGAATAATTAAATATTATTTCATGTTTTTCGGTGCTAATATGTTCAACCTCCTTAAGTAAGTCCAAAATGAATTTATGTAAATTCAGAGTCCTGGGAGATAATGTCAATTTACCGGAGTCCGAACGGCTTAGAGTTAATACATCGTCAAGAAGTTTGGTTAAGTTCTGCACTGAATATTTTACTTTAATAAAATGTTCATCCAGCTGTTCATCGCTCCATTTTTTTCTATATTTCTGAACAAGCTGCATTGATGATAAAATTGAGGTCAATGGAGTGCGAAATTCATGTGACGTAGTTGAAAGGAATCTGGTTTTAAGTTCATTCAACTCTTTTTCTTTAGCTAAGGATTCCTTCAGAAGAATTTCAACCTTTTTCTCTTTCTCTATTTCTTCCGACAATTGTTTGTTTGCCGAAGCAAGTTCTTCGGTTCTTGTTCTAACAAGTTCCTCAAGATGTTTTCGGTAAATATTAAGTTCAATTTCGGCGGATCTTTGTTCTGTTATATCCCGGGCTGCAGCAAATACGCCTGATATTTCGCCCGCTTCATTTTTATATATTGTGGCATTATACAATACTTCTGTTCTTTTCCCCGATATATGACTGATTGTTAAAGGAAAGTCGCGTACAAATCCTTCTGAAATAACCTTATTGAATCCTGACTTTGCTTTGCCGGGATCGGTAAAATAATCGGAAAAATTATTGCCGATAAGTTCTTTGCGTGAAAGTCCTGTAGCTAATTCCGTAGCTCTATTAACATCTGTAATTATACCCATTTTGTCAATTGTTACCAAAGGATCGAGACTTGCTTCAAGGAGTGTCCGCATATATATCGAAGCCGATTTTAATTGTTCATTTGCAGTTTGCAACTCACCGGAACGAAGTATTACCAATTCTTCAAGATTATCGCGGTGTTTTTCTAACTCAATTTCCGTCTGTTCTTTCGCTTTTCTTAATCTTAAGATATCAACGCCATGCGATAGATCTTCGGCTAAATCGGCCAGCAAGTTGATTTCCTCAATTGAAAATGGATCCGGTTCACCGGAATAAATAGTCAATGCACCAAAAACTTTATTGTTTATTTTAAGAGGATATACAATTGAAGAAACGTAACCGCGTTTTGCCGCTTCATTGCGCCATGGTTCAAATTTAAGATCGGTTGGCATATTTCGGCATATAGCATGTTTGCCGGTTCGAATTGCAGTGCCCGTTGGTCCTTGGCCAAACTCCGAATCCGACCATGTTAAATGCAAAGTATCTAGGTATCCTTCTTCATATCCATAATATGCAACAGGCTTGACGGATTTGAAAATATCTTCTTCTGCAATTCCAATCCAAACCATCTTATGCCCACAGTCCTCAACAATAACTTTGCATACTTCTTCCATAAATTTAATCTCGTCATTAAAAAGTAAAATTGCTTCATTACTGTTGTGCATTGCTTTTAATGTTCTGTTCAATCTGAAAAGTCTTTCTAACTGTTTCTTTTTCTCGGTAATATCCTCCTTAATCGCAACAATATTGGTTACAATTCCTTCGGAATTTTTAACTGGAGAAATACTGATCGATTCCCAGAAAAACTCTCCGTTTTTCTTCCGGTTATATAATTCTCCCCGCCATTCTTTTCCATTATTTATATTTGTCCAAAGATTCTCATATACCTCCGGAGGAGTTAGACCTGATTTTAGTATTCTCGGATTTTCTCCTCTTACTTCTTCCGGCGAATAGCCTGTTATTTCTTCAAATTTTGGATTTACATATTCAATAATGCCGTTTGTATTTGTTATTACTATGCTTTCCGGACTTTGTTCAACCGCACGTGATAATTTGCGCAATTGATTTTCCATAATTTTTTGTTGAGTAATATCAATTGCATACAGACGCAAAACCTTTATCTGTTTTGTGTAGTATATATTTATTCTGAAAAGATGATTTTTAATAATTACTTCGCGTATAAAGGTTCTGGTTTCATTGGCATTTATTATTGAAGCGATTATATCAAATATATCATCGGGAAGAAAAACGCTTCCATTATCTTTAATCTCCAATTTATCAAGAATATTTTTAACCGCATCATTTGTAAAAATAACCTCCCCCATAAAATCAATTTCGACTATCGGATTAGGGTTTAATTTAGGAAACGTCGCAAGATGTTCAATCATTTCTTCAGCATGTCTTCGCTCGGTGATATCCTGACTAAAACTAACTACTTTGATTACTTTATCATTTTCAGTAACCGGATAAAAATTATGATAAAACACTAAACCATTTCTAACATCCTCAAACTGAATAGGCGTACCTTCATTGAATACTCGATTTAGTTGTTTCTGCCGTGAAGAAGCAAGTTCTTTCGTCACAAATTCAGAAAAAGGATGTCCGATAATATCTTCCAAATTATAACCTAATCTTTCCGCTGCGGTAATATTCGCTGTAATTATTTTACCCTCACGATCAAACATATAGATTGATTCCTGTGTAGCATTTAAAATACCGCGAATATTTGCTTCACTATTTAAAAGATTATCTTCAATCTTTTTTCGTTCGGTTATATCATGAACAATTGAGAAAAGCAACGGTTTTTCCTGAATCTGAATCTTTGAAGAATATACCTCAACCCATCTGTTTTCTCCATTGGCAAGCCGATGTTGAAAAATAAAATAGTTACTTTTAGCTTCCAGTGCTTCTTCCCGTTTATGTCCAACTTCATCTTCATTCATAGTATTGATATTCTGAATTAGCATACACTTCAATTGCTCGCGTGTCCATCCGTAATAACTTGCCGCAGCTTCATTGGCATCGACTATTTCTCCTGTTCCCGGATCAATAAGCAGCATTACGGCTTTAGGAAGTTCGAAAATGTTTCTGAATCTCTCCTCACTTACTTTTAATGATTCTTCAGCCCGTTTTTGTTCGGTAATATCTATGTGAACCCATAATCTACCATATCGCTTTTCGCCAAGATCTATTGGAATAAAATCCCGAAGGAATATTTGCCGGTGATTCATGCCAACATCTTCACCAATGACAGGCAGTCCCTTATTAACTATTTCTTTGATACGGGATATAGCTGCATCAGGATCTTTGTATGATGGTTTTATCTTTTCAATTATTTCATTTGCAGTCAGATTCAACAGATCATTGGGAGATTCACTTAAGTTGAATGAATCACATAAAGCCTGATTAGCAAATTCTATGCGATCATCATCGGTTACTAGCAGAATCCCGGCTTGTAAATTTGAAAGGATCAGATAAAAACGTTGTAGAGTTGTTCTCAACATTTCTTCTATTTTTTTATTTTCGCTTATATCATTAAAAAGAATTGCAACTTTTCGGCTGTCCTTTCCGCCGATCCGGTAAGCGCTTACATCATAACATCGGTTCAGGGCTTTTGCTTCATTAACAAAACGAATTGATTCACCGGTCAAAGCGACTTTTCCATAAATCTCAAACCAATGCTCCTCATGATCAGGTGCAAGTTCTCGCATTAATTTCCCCTGAGCGTCTTGCAAACCGGTCTGACCTTCAAATGCAGGATTTATTTCAAGGAATCGATAATCAATTGGGCGTTGGTTTTTATCAAATACGACTTCAATTATGCAGAATCCTTCAAGCATCATATTGAACAATGAGTGATACTGCTTTTCCGATTGACGAAATTTTTCTTCGGCGTGTTTGCGTTCCGTAATGTCAAGTACAAGAGACATAACGGAAGTCATCTTTTTATCGGCATCAACTAGAACCGAATTGTACCAAATACAATTTATAATATCACCGGATTTAGTAACATTCCGATTTGCTGAGACAACAGTAAGTTCCTTCCCGCTGCTGAGACGCTCCATAATTTTAGCAACAATTTGAATATCCGGTTCATAAATTAAATTCAATGAATCGATCTTCTTTCCTAAAGTTTCGACGGCTTTATAACCAAAAAGATGTTCAGCTTCCTTTGTCCATTGAGTTACATAATAATCCGAATCCCATTCCACAACTGCCAATGGTGAATTTTCAATATGATATTTTAAACGTTCATTCTTTTCTTTTAAGGTTATTTCCGTCAATGTTCTTTTTGAAATTTCCTTACCAAGTTTTTTGTTTATTTTTAATAATTCTTCGGTTCGTTCCTCGACTTGTTTTTCAAGAGATTTATTGAAAGATTGAATTTCAAGAAGGACTTCTTCCTGCTCTTTTATTTTTCCCCGGAGAGATTTGATAAGCGCATTACGAGTATCTTTTTTTACCGGTTTCTTCTTTATGGGTTTCTTTTTAACATTTTGCTTTTTCATTGTGCACCAAAAGGTAAATCGTTTATTGTTTGATATTCTTTTCAAATTGCCATGCCGATAAGGACGTATATAATAATCCAGATACCTTCCAAATGAAGACTAGATAAATCCAGGGGAAATTAAAATCCTTAACATTATGTTAATTTTTATCAAATGAATATTTCTATAAATTTATCAATCTTCCTTATAAATTATTTTATTTCTCATATCCTTTATTACTTTTAAAAAATGAAGCTCCCCGTAATGATTAGATGAATCCTTTTCTATCATAAGGTTTTCAATAAGAGTTATGATGAAAGTATTAACCGGTATGTTTTATAAATCCTTAATTAAATTTTTAGCTTTAGCGCGCTTATAGATTTTGTTTGATTCCTTTACTTTAGAAAGTTGCTTAGGAAGCGGAATTCTGATTTTTTTCTTTTTGGTTTTAATTCTGGGTTTCATCTGAATAATTTTCTTTATATATGTAAAATGCTTAAGATTAATATTAATATCAATAACATATTTAATTGGAATATCATTCCTGTTAAAATGAATGAATAATTTCCCGGAACATTTCTATTGGTATATTTATTAATATAATAATTTTGTGAATCAAATCATTATCAATATTGTTTTATAATTGAATAAAAGAAACGGGCCCGGATACAATGCTTAATAATTCGCAATCATTTCTTGATTCCGATTCGGAAAATTATCACAAGGGAGAAATTCAGGATATAATTAAGTTGCACCTTAGAAATGGTGATAAACCAAATAGACTAATCAATGAAAAGAGTCCTTATTTATTGCAGCATGCATTTAATCCCGTCGATTGGTTTCCGTGGAGTGAATCTGCTCTTGAAAATGCACAAAGCAAAAACAAATTGATTTTTCTTTCAATAGGATATTCAACCTGTTATTGGTGTCATGTAATGGAAAGAGAGGTTTTTGAAAATGAAAAAATTGCTTCCTTAATGAACGAATATTTTATAAATATTAAAGTTGATAGAGAAGAGCATCCGGAAATTGATCGAATTTATATGAAAGCTTTAACGGGGATTTCGGGAAGCGGAGGGTGGCCAATGTCGATGTTTCTAACTCCCGATTTAAAACCTTTTTATGGAGCAACTTATATCCCTCCCACCTCATGGCAAGGAAACCTGGGTTTTCCGGAATTAATTAAAGAAATCCATAACCAGTGGCTTTTAGTCCCGGAGAAATTTTATGACTCGGGTAAAAAGGTATTTGATTTCATTAAAGGGAATATATATCAAAAAACAGGAGAATTATCCCTGGATGAAACTGTCCTTACGAATGCATTTAATAAAATCGAAGATAATTTTGATCGGGTTCATAAAGGTTTTGGAAATGCTCCTAAGTTTCCACGACCAATGTTATTTAATTTCCTGTTCCGATATTATAGACGGTTCGGAGAAGAAAAATCGAAATTCATGGCTTTAGACACACTGAAAGAAATTGCCAACGGTGGAATCCGCGATCATATTGGCGGAGGATTCCATAGATATGCCACAGATGTAAATTGGCGAATTCCTCATTTTGAAAAAATGCTTTATGATCAGGCTCAACTTTCAAATTCCTACCTTGATGCTTTTCAAATAACTCATGAAGATTTTTATTCTTCAATAGCAATAGATATTCTTAATTTCACAATTTCGGAAATGACTTCTTCAGAAGGCGGTTTTTACTCTGCTATAGATGCAGAAAGCGCAGTTGACTTTTCAAATAGTAATTTGAAAAAAGAAGGCGCTTACTATTTATGGGGGAAAAGTGAAATTGATAAGAATCTTACAAAAGAAGAATCGGATATTTTCTGCTATATATATGGTATTAAAGAACATGGAAATATAAATAACTCTACTTCCATTCATGCGGATTTTAATGATGAAAATATAGTTTATCAATTGCACTCTATTGAAGAAACTCTAAATCATTTTGATCTTAGCAAAAAGAGAGTCAAGGATTTAGTGACTTCCTGCAAAAGTAAATTATTATTGAAAAGAAGAGAACATCCATACCCCCATGTAGATGATAAAATACTCACTTCATGGAATGGACTTATGATATCTGCTTTTGCAAATGCATATAAAATTATTAGGGATGAACGTTATCTTATTGCCGCAGAAAGATCTGCAGATTTTATTTTAAACAAATTATTTGATCAAAAAAATAATATTCTATTTCGCCGCTATAGGGATGGTGAAGCAAAATTTGAAGGAGTGCTTGAAGACTACGCCTTTTTTATCTGCGGATTGATCGATTTATATGAATCAACATTCAGTTACAAATGGATAAAGTTTGCAATTGAATTAACTGCTATCCAGATTAATTTATTTTATGATGATATAAATCATGGATTTTTTGATACGAGCAGAGACAATGAAACAATATTGATAAAAACAAAAGAATGGGTTGACAATGCAGAACCGTCGGGTAATTCAGTCGCTATTCTTAACCTGCTTCGTCTTGCTCAGATGACGGACAATAGAAAATGGGAAGAGATAGCCGGAAAGTCTCTTACATATTTTTCCAAGATAATAAATCAATACCCGGATGCAATGGTATGCATGCTTGGAGCAATAGATTTCAGCATCACTAAACCAAAACAAATTATTGTTGCCGGTTCACTTCAGGATCCATTGACTTTGGAAATACTGGAGTTAATCAACCATTACTATATTCCGAATAAAATTGTTCTTCTAGTTGATAATTCTGATAAAAAAAATAATGAGAGTTTCTTTCCTTATGCAATAGATTACAATAAGAAGGACAATAAAACCACTGTTTATATTTGCGAAGATTACAGATGTAATTTACCAATTTCAGATAAAAACGAGATTGAGGAAATATTGTCGAAGTAAATATAGTGTTGAATTATTTTCCAATGACATGTGTTAATATATAAAAGTCATTTTCTTCTGAATGCTGTGTAATTGATAATGAATAAAGAGGTGATATATAATGTTAGTTGATATTGCAGTTGCCTCACCTCCATATAAAGTACTTCAGACGAAAGCATCTGAAGAATTAAAAAAAAGAAAGACTGACCGACCTGCTATCCCCAGATTAATCGAAACTGTTTCTGTCCATTCAGGAATTGAATCCCGATATTTTGTTATCCCGGATGCTGAAGATTCAAATGAGGATAAGTTTTTTACTTCCGGGGAAAATCATATTAAACCGGGCACAAAGTTAAGAATGGTGGAATACGAAAAGTGGTCAAAACTTCTTTCGGTAGAGGCTGTTAAGAAACTGTTTATAAATACTGAATTTGACCCGGGTAGGATCAACAGATTAATAACAATTTCTTGCACCGGGTTATTTGGGTGATGCATTAAACCTATCGTTTAAGGAATCAAGCTTTGACATAGTTCACGCCTCTTTGTTTCTTCATCATTTCGGTGATGATGATATTAAATCAATTCTGAAAAGTTGTATGGATATTTCTAAATATGGTATTATTATCAATGACCTGCAAAGGTCGGTTTTGGCGTTCATTGGAATTAAACTGTTAACATTTTTGTTTTCACAGAGTAAAATGGTGAAAAACGATGCACCGTTGTCGGTTAAAAGGGGGTTTTTAAAAAGTGAAATGATAGAAATATTATCATCGGTAAAGTATTCTTCATTTATTTTGAAATGGTTGTGGGCTTTCCGCTGGTTGGTTGTAATTAAAAAATAATATTCTATGAAAAAATATGACATTGCAATAATTGGGGGAGGGCCAGCCGGTTCTGCCGCCGCATTGTACCTGAACAAAGTCGGTTTTGAAGTCTGTGTAATTGAGAAAAAAGCATTCCCCCGGGAAACTCTCTGCGGTGAATTCCTATCAAAAGAAGTAACACAGAATTTGAAAGAATTAAAACTTTTTGAAAAATTTCTTTTATTAAATCCTAATCCAATTAATTCATTCAAGTTTTTTTATGATAATGGCAAACATATCGGTGTGGATTTGGAATTTCCGGCTTACGGGTTGAAGCGGGGCAATTTTGATAATTTCCTTCTTAATTGTGTAAAGGAAAAAGGGATTACAGTATTTCAGCCATGTGAAGTACGTGAAATTATCAGGGAGGGTGATTCTTTTACACTTTTCATAGACGACGGTCACTCGCTACATGAAATATATTCAAGCAAACTTATAGGGGCATACGGCAAACAAAATATTCTCGATAAGAGTCTTAGTAGAAATTTTGCGTATAACAAATCATCTCTTAATGGGATTAAATTTCATATTGATGAATCTTTATTTAACAAACTTGATAAAAAAGCCATTCAAATTTATTCTTCAAAAGGAATTTATTGCGGTATAAATTATGTCGACGACAATATGGTTACGGTATGTTTTCTTGAAAACCGGAAAGAAAGTAAAAATAATCCAAGAGAACAGCTAAGAAATTTAATGAGGACAAATAAAAGCTTCGGTAATCTTTTTAATAACAATTTAGAACAATCTATTGACGATTTAACTCTTTATGGAACCGGTAATATATATTTTGGAAATCGTGAATTAGTTGTAAACGGAATTTATATGATAGGAGATTCAGCAGCGGTAATAGCTCCTCTGGCCGGAGATGGCATTGGAATGGCACTCCAATCTGCTGAACTGATCGCAGAAGTATTTCAGATGCAAAGAGCAAGCGGAATGAATTCTGCTGAAACTGAAAAATTTTATATTGAAGAATGGACGAGAACATTTAGAAGAAGATTGTTTGTAGCAAAATTACTGCAGAATATTATGCTTAATAATTATTCGAGAAAAATTGGTTTTTTAGCTTTGAGTAATTTTATACAATTGCTGCCTAAAATAATCAGGTCAACAAGGAGTGAATAAGTTAAAAAACCAATATGATAGTGAAGGATTTGGACTATCCATAACTATTCATTTCTTTTGATTGTCTTCTTAGTTTTATAAGATTTTTTATTATGAAAAGAAATATATTTATATATAATCCAGAATATTAAGATCAATAATCCGATAAGGATTATTAACAGAATATTTCCATGAATTCTTTCAACTAAGATCGTCCATTTCTTACCAAAATAATAACCTAATAGAACAAAAGTAAAAGACCATACAAATCCGCCTGTATATGAATATAATGCAAAAACAGAATATTTTACCTTAGCAGATCCGGCTGTAATTGCGGTTAGATGTTTTACAACAGGAATAAAGTAACCGAAGAAAAACAACCAATTACCATACTTTATCAGCCATTTATTGCTTCGCTCAATTTTTTCTTCGGTAATATGAAAATAACTCCCAAATTTATAAATAAGCTTGCTGCCATATTTGCGGCCTACAAAAAAACTAATTGATATTCCTGATATTGTTCCTGTACAAGCAGCCAGTAGAGTTGGAAGCAAATGTAAATGGTTTTTTGATGTTAAGAATCCGGCAAATGAAAGTATTGCCTCATCAGGAAGTGCTAAGCCTATTACTCCTAAAGTCATCGAACTGAATATAGCTAAATAACCATAATGAACTATAATTCTAAAGATTAATTCTTTTATTGTCGCCTCGACTCAATAATAATCTGCAACTAAATTATGCTTTTTATCCATTATATTTGTCTTTAATTGTAAATAGTGAATATTCTATTCGGACATAGTAGCTATTATTATACCTAAATAATAAAAATCGTGATCAATAAATTGAATAAAATGAAAATAATTTTTCAGTTTATCAATATATTTTACTAATGTTATTACTGAAATTTTCTATTGAAATTAGATTCATTATTAAATATTCTTAAATGAAACTTCTTGCTGCAAGTGATGCTACAAAATGTAAATTAGACATGCTGCCAGGTATCCGAAACCTGTCTAAGAAAGGCTAACTTAAAACAGTCCATGACGGATTAAATCAAAGGAGAATGTTATTGGCACAATGCGAGTTTTGTAAGCAGGAAATTGGGAAATCAAAATCCTGCTATCAAAAAAGTGTAACATATATTGGCGGGAGAAAGAAAAACAGAATATGCTATCGAACCACTACTGCTGATAAACCTTGTCCTTCATGCAAGGTTTCAAATGGCGGTTTTC
>Ga0182027_10010538_pt1 | contig 13136 bp, 10 predicted proteins | sample 712E1DmetaG_FD_121300 | JGI IMG/M metagenome (GOLD analysis project Ga0182027, IMG submission 121300) | Permafrost microbial communities from Stordalen Mire, Sweden - 712E1D metaG (Illumina Assembly) | ecosystem: Environmental > Terrestrial > Soil > Wetlands > Permafrost | place: Sweden...
CGACGGTCCCTTCGCGGGCTACGATACTGTTCCTGAAATGATACCCTCGTTACGATCTTTTTTTGGGGCCCATGATGATGCGGCGCCGTCACTTACGTATGTTCCTGTAGAGGATATATGAAGAAAACAACAATTCTTTTACCCTTTGTCCTACTTGTCTTTTCCTGCGGTGTTTACACCTTTAGCGGTTCAACCTTGCCGGCGCATTTGAAAACCGTTGACATTCCGCTTTTTGCGAACCAATCTCTTATGCCTGGGGTTGCCGAGGAACTTACCGACGTCTTGACGAAACGTGTCGTCAGTATGAATTTGCTCCGTGTTTCCACGGGCCGCGGTGATGCCACGATCTCGGGCAAGGTCGTTGATTATATCAATACGCCAAGGACCTATGGAACAACTGCCGTGCGCCAGGTGACGGTGAGCGAATATGTCGTGCGCATCGGTGTGGAGGTCGAATTTTTGGACAATAAATCAAATTCGCCATTATATAAAGGCAAGATAACCGGTGAAGGCATTTACGACTTTTCCAAGTTGACTGAAGCAACGGGACGGGCTTTGGCTGAAAAAGACGTTGTAGACCAGATCCTGCAACATTCGGTGCAGAGCTGGTAAACAAAAAAGCCCTTGTTTTTCAACAAGGGCTTTTTTACGAGAGTTTTCTTAAGAAGCGATTAGCGCCTGCCGCCGCGATGGGGGCGATCGCCGCGTTCTCCGCGGTCACGATGACCGGAATGCGGACGAGGGGCGGCTTCGCGATCCCAGGCCTTGTTAACGCGCAAGGGGCGTCCGCCGAAATCTTTTCCATTTAAATCCGATACTGCTGCGTCGGCATTTTCCATATCGATAAACCCGAAACAACGCGAACGATGGCGCTTGCCGTGCGTGATTATTTTCGCGGCGCGCACCATGCCGGCTTTCTCAAAATGCAATTTTAAATCGGCTTCGGTTGCGTCGTGGGGAAGATTACTCACAAAGACTTTCTCTATCACGTTTTGCTCCTTATCACGTTTATAATAAAATTGTAGCCTGCCCACGCAATGAGCAGGCGAGTGTTTCCAATTGCTTACTGTTTCGCGATTACCATCTTTGGCCGCCGCTACCGCCACCACCGCTTCGTTTTTCCCGTTCACGGGCCTCATTCACGGTGAGTGCGCGTCCGCCGAATTCTTTGCCGTTGAGCTGCGCAATAGCTTCATCGGCATTTTCCATTTCTACAAAGCCGAACCCGCGTGGGCGGCCGGTTTCGCGGTCGTTGATAAGTGTGACGCTCGTCACTTCACCATACTGCGCGAAAAGGGTCTTGATTTCTTCCTCTGTCGAATTGAAACTGAGGTTACCAATGTACAATTTCTTAGCCACGAAATCCTCCAATACATAAAATGAAAACTTGGAAAACACCCGGACAAAAACAGCCCGGCGTTATTCCGCTTTATCAACGGCTTCTTTTTCGCCCGCGTCAATCCAGTTCTGGAGCGTGCCGATGATTTTTTTTGCCTGGTCTATGCTTGAAATATTGAATTTAGACTGCTGCCGGTAATCGTCGTTTCGTTTGCGGTATCTACGGATGGTGTACAGGATCTGGCCGTATTTCTGGTTTGCGGCTTCCCATTGCTGGTACTTGAACATCAGTGTCGCCCAGGAGCCTTTTGAAAGAATCACTTTGTCGAGTTCCTTGACAAGAAGGACCCCGTTTTCTTCGTAATTAATGGTTATGTCATTAACATCCGACGGCATTCTGACGTTCCTTTTCTTTAAAAACCGATTTGCCGATTAAGGCATATCGAGATGGGCTGATGGCGGCCATAGAAAACTAATATAGGTTTAAAGATACAATCCCGTATGGAGGAGAAGCAAAACAATAGTTGTTGATTTCAAACCGTGTTGCTACAGGCAATTTCAATGACGTAATTTTAAAGGCTGCGGCAAAAGACCACAACAACGGAGTTTTCCATGCGTTTTATGAAACTTGAAGGATTGGCCAACGACTTTATCGTGACCCACGATACCCTGAACGGCGAGGAAAAGCTGCTTTCGGCGATACGTGAAAAAAGTGTTTCGCTTTGCGACAGGCGCCGTGGAATTGGCGCCGACGGGGTATTATGTGTTTTACCGTCGAGTAAAGCCGCGTTCATGATGCGGGTCTTCAATTCCGACGGCAGCGAAGCTGAAATGTGCGGAAACGGCATTCGTTGTTTTGCCGTATATCTTAAAAAACTCGGATTAAGTTCACAAGACAATATCGCAATTGAGACAGCCCGAGGCATCATAACCACGTGGCGTCGCGGCGAAGAAATTCGCGTGGACATGGGCGCACCCATCCTCGACGCTTCCCGCATTCCGACGGTCTTGGGTCAAGGACGGGTTGTGGCGCATCCGATAAATGTTGACGGTAAAGAATATCGGGTGACGGCCGTATCAATGGGTAACCCTCATGCCGTTATATATGCCGATGCATTGACAGACGACCTTGTTCTTGGCACGGGAAAATTGCTTGAAGCCCATCCCTTTTTTCCAAAGAAGACAAACGTTGAATTTGTCAAAGTGGTAAATGACAAAGAAATTATCATGCGTGTATTTGAGCGTGGGTGCGGGGAAACAATGGCTTGCGGAACCGGTGCATGCGCAAGCGTTGTCAGCGGTATTTTGAATAAGAGGCATGGAAATTCCATTATCGTCCATTTGCTTGGCGGCGACCTGTTCATCGAATGGGACGCTGATGTTGATCATTCTGTTTTTATGACAGGGCCGGCGAAAGAAGTTTTTTCGGGTACAATAGCGTTATGAGTCTTTTCGAAATTATCATGCTTGTTTGTTTTGGAATTAGCTGGCCGCTTTCGATAGAAAAAACAATACGGACAAAACGGGTGGATGGCAAGAGTCCTATTTTTCTCGGAGTCGTATGTCTTGGGTATATAAGCGGGATAATCCATAAAATCCTGTTTTGCATGGATTGGGTCGTAATGCTGTACATAATTAATTTGTTCCTGGTATTTACCGATTGTGTTTTATACTTTAAATATAGAAAACCAGAGCCTGCGTAAGGCTCCTCGGGTTTTGTTAAAACAGGCTTAAAATAATAAAATTAGATTTCTATTTTGTTTTATTGTACAATTTAGTATATTAACCGCTCATTTTTAGGGTCTCGATGTTGGGTCTCGAAATGGGTCTCGACAATAAAAAATATTGCTTGATCGTACTTTTGGGTGACGCTCGGGATTAGTAACTGTGGGCTGATCTTTCATCAGGTTCGATAAAAAGGCAAATTGGCCGAAAAACAAACTCGGCAATGCCTTATCTCGCCGATGTGGATTCCATGCAAGCCAAAGTTCGGTGTTATGCAATAACAGCTTTTGCCTTTGCAATATGATATAATTATAGAAAATACAACTACCGAAAGAAAAATATGAGAACAGCGACATTATTATCTGAAAAAGATTCCTTGGATCTGTACCTTGATGAAATCAAAAACAATAAAACGCTCAGCAGCGCTGAAGAGGCGATATTTGCCGTTCGAATTCGCAAAGGCGACAAGCGTGCCCTTGAGGAACTTGTCAAGGCAAACCTGCGTTTTGTCGTGAGCGTTGCCAGGAATTACCAGAACCAAGGGCTACCTTTAAACGACCTCATAAATGAAGGAAATCTGGGCCTCATTAAAGCTGCGCGGAAATTCGATGAAAAAAAGAATTTCAAATTCATTTCCTATGCCGTATGGTGGATACGCCAGGCGATTTTGAAGGCCTTGGCCGAACAGTCGCGTATTATCAACGTGCCTCTTCATCGTGTGGGAACCATCACCAATATCGGAAAGGCGCAGAACAAGCTTGAACAGGAGCTGGAACGTTTGCCCACCGCCGATGAAATTGCGCGGGAACTTGGCGTTGATGAGAGGGAAATACAGGAGATCATGCGCATTGGAAACAGGCATGTATCGCTCGACAAGCCTTTACAAACCGATGAAGACGTGAGGCTTATAGACGCGCTTCATAACCATGACCAGGAATTGCCAGATACAGGCGCAATAAGAATTTCTTTGTCCGGAGAAATCGAAAAACTCCTTGATACGCTATCTAATTCGGAAAAAGAAGTGATAAAGCTTTATTTCGGCATTGGCCAGGAAACGCCGCATACGCTTGAGGAAATCGGCAAACGGGTTCATTTGACCCGGGAGCGCGTCCGCCAAATCAAGCAAAAAGGTCTTCGCAGATTAAGAAATTCGTATCGAAGCAAAAAACTTCGAACGTTCATGTAATTTCCACAAATAACACAAAGGAATGGGGCAAACACGGACACCCCGTTCCTTTATGATCCCCTTGAAAAAAAAACCTTATACAGCACTTTTTTTCTTTTCCTGTTTTATATTTTTCAGCGCGCTCAAGCTTGCCGTTTTCAACCAGCTTATTGTTGACGCTCCGGCAACGCAGGCCTTAACAAACAGCTTTTTCAGTAAAGTCGTTTTACTTTTTCTTTTGACGCTTTGCGCGTCGCTCCCTAAAAAGCCGGTACTGTTCATAACCGTATATTGTTTGCAATTATTATACATGTTTGTCAACGTGTCGTACCATTTCAATTTTGAAGGGTATTTGCACGTTGGCCAATATATCGGTTTGTATTCCGAGGCATTGGACCTGGCCACGCATTCGGCGGTGCCCAAAGATGTCAGATTGTTGTGGCTGGCTATCGATTTTCCCTTTTTTGTCGGAATGGTTTTCACGTATTCTCATGTCAGCAGGCTGTCGACCGGGTTTCGGGTCAGGACGATATTGTACGGCGCGGCAATGGGACTTTTTTTTCTAATGCTGCGATGGGAACCAAAAAGCGAAAAAATCGTCAAGGTCATGAACGATCCGTATTCGAGCGACATTGCGGTTGTGCGCCAGTATGGGTTGTTGACGTTTAATATTGTAGACATGATCAATTATCGCGACGGCCAGCAGCATATCCGGCACATTCAGTATGGCCCGTCCCTTGTATCGCGCGATACGGCGGGCCCGAAGCCCGGAATCATCGCTTTACAAGTAGAGTCGCTTGATGCCTTTATTGTGGACCGGAAATACGGCAGCGAGTATATCGCGCCGTTCCTCCACGAATTGACGTCGAAAAGCGTGTATTATCCGTTTATGCTCAGCTATCATGAGGCCGGAGCATCATCCGATTGCGAGTTCTCGACCATAAACAGCGTCGAGCCTTTCGAGGATCTTCCATCCATAAAGATCAGGAATTATGATTATGCAAATTCAATCATAAGGCCCCTGACCGCAGGCGGATACAGCGTGCTTGCGTTTCACGGCAACAAGGGGACCTATTTCAACAGGATCGCGGCATACAAGAAAATGGGGTTCCAACACTTCTTCGACATGCAGGAAATGGGCCTGCGGGAGATCGGATGGGGCGCGCCCGACAAATCGGTGCTTGGGTTTGTCAATGCGAAACTGCGGACCCAAAAAACGCCTTTTTTCTATTATGTCATAACAATGAGCAGTCATGAGCCTTTTACGTTGACACAGTCGTATTACCAGAACAATACGTATGCGACGATACCGGATCAAAAAACCCGGGATTATTTCAACAGCATTTCGTATGTTGACGGGCAATTGCGGGAATTCGTGAGGGCAGTCCGGAGCGAAAATCCCAATACGCTCATAGCGATTTGGGGTGACCATACGCCTGTTATCGCAAAGAACGTGTACAAAAGGGCCTCGTTTGTTTATAACAATAAACCGTTTGAATTCGTGCCGCTTTTTATCCTGACCCCAGACGGGCAAGTGTACAGGGAAACAAAAAATGTGGCCTCGTTCATCGATGCGGCGCCAACGCTCCTCTCTTTCAGCAAAGTGCCTTTTGCCATAAAAACCAACGGAAACAATCTATGCAAACCTCCCATGAAAAATTCCACAATAGACTATCGCGGCAAGACGTATTCACGAAGTGATCTTTTTTCCCGCATTAGGAAAATGCAATAAATTTCAAGGGTGACTTTTTTTTGGGCGGAATTTGCGCTATCTGGGTTTATTGAGACGAAGGGCGTTAAAGATACTAGTCGGTTTAATCGATTAACCATTAGCAATTGTAAACAGAAAGAAGAACGCTATGAAAAGACGTATGTCGGCTTCATTATTCCTGGCCGTATTTTTCATTCCTGCATTTTTTGTTTTTTCCCAAGCAAAGGAGCAGGCGTTTTCAAAAAGAATAATAGGGTATTATATAAACTGGGGAATGTATCCTGCCCATAATAGCTTTGGACCGCAGAACATACCTTGGACAAAAATTACACATATCAATTATGCGTTTGCGACGATAATTGCGGGTTCATGGACGATTAAAGGCACCGACGATTGGGCAGATGTGCAGTGCGGTCCACAACAAAACGGCCAGATCGGCCAGATCAATACGATGAAGACGCAGTACGGGGTCAAAACGCTTATTTCGGTGGGCGGCTGGACATGCAGCGGCAACTTCAGTGCCATGGCGGCAACCGATGCGGGACGAACTGCCTTTGCAAATGATTGTGTGCGATACATTCGTCAGTATAAGTTCGATGGTGTGGACATCGACTGGGAATACCCGGGTTTTGTCCGGGCGCCCGATGTCAACTTGGCGGGCGATCAGGGTTGCAACGGTCAACCTGCCGATAAGGGCAATTTTACCCTTTTATTGCAAACGCTTCGACAAAAACTTGATGCAGCGGCCCAAGCGGACGGAACGGCGTATTACCTGTCGATTGCCGCGCCGGGCGGCTATGACAAAATAGAAGGGCCAATCACCTTTCAGGAACCCGACAAATACAACCAGTATGTTGACTGGTTAAACGTTATGACCTATGATTTTCACGGTGCGTGGGACACACTAACAGGCCATCTTGCAGGGCTGTATGCAAATCCGAACGATCGGGCCGCAGTTTCACCTATTGATATAAAAGATAAATACAACGGCGATGCCATCATCAAGTATTATGCATCGAAAGGAGTGCCGGCAGCCAAGATGAACATCGGCGCGGCCTACTATGGACGAAGCTGGAAGAATGTGGCCGACGGCGGCACTTCGGGTTTGTTTCAGCATGCCACGGCCCGTGATTTTTATGAGACCCCCTGGAATTACGGCGTCGAACCCTTTTATACGCTCAAACCATGGGAAACAAATACTGCTTATGTAAGCCGATATGATTCGGTTGCAAAGGCTCCCTCCATTTATGATCCCAGCGGGAAATTCTTTTATACCTACGACAACGAAAAATCAATCGGAGACAAATGCGACTATGTGGTGAGCAATCAATTGGGGGGATTGTTTTTCTGGGAATTTACCGGTGATTATCCGATCCTGGGCTCTACATTGACAAGTGTAATTTTCAAGAAGATCTCCAATGTGTCGGTCAAAATCCCTGAAGTCGGCGGTGCGAAAAACCCGGCATCGCCATCCGTTTTCTGTTCGGCGATCGGAAATCACTGTGTATTTACGACAAATTCGGTGGTGCCGATGAACGTAACCGTTGTCGGTGTGTCAGGACGCGTTGCGGATGCTTTTGTCCTTAAAAAAGGAGATTCGCTGGTGCGGCCGTTGCTGCCGCTGGGAATCTATTTCCTTAAGGCGGAGGGTGGTGCAGAACAGATGGTTAGGATTGTCGCGACCGGGGGCGCACATCTTTAGCGAAGGGGGAAGCGGGGTTAGTACATCACAAAAGGGTGCGTAATACGGTCAAAAACCTTGCCTCGATGCGGTCTGCATTACCGCCGCACGATTGGGCTATGAGCGTATAACGAACCATAGTCAAGATTGTGTCGGTGTGATGGTTTGGCCGGGTTCGGACATCGGGGAGAAACCGGTCGAATGTTGCTATTGCCGTATAGGAGTCGTCGCCGTTGTTCCGGGACCGCGTGATGCATCGCAATGATATCCCCTGTTTGTCGTTGAAATCATGCCGTATTGAAACGGAATCGTATGTGCCGTTTATTTTGTCGCGGATATATTGCATTGGAGATCCGAGGGCCGTATTAAGGTCTATGAATAATTTGCACGAAGCAATATCCTTGCGGTCCCAGCGTTGACGGTTCATGGATTCTTCCACTGTCGGGTCGTAATGGAATCCGATTGTCATGACACTCTGATTCGAAAAGTCAAGACCTGAAAAAACCAGTCTGAATGGTTTCCGCAATTCAAAGGTAGCGCCATAGGTATAGCATGGAGCAACGAAAGCATTGTTCCTGTTTTTCGATTGGGTGACGGTGAAGAAATGCGATAGGGGGAAATTCAATCCTGTATCTATGGTTGTGAATTGCCTGAAAAGAGCAATGACCGAATCCGATTTTTGAGGAACAAGGGTTTTTAATACTTCCTGAGAGTATAGTTCCAAAAAAGAATCGTTTTTATAGCCGGATAATCTGAAGCTGTCGAGTAATAAAAGCCCTTTTGTCAATTGTCCGTTTTTTAAGGCGGAAATTCCATCGTTCCACGAAATTTCGCGAAGGCTGTTTGGTTTTGTCGATTGCATGGCGCCTTTGGAAGCAACCGAAGATTGGTTGTCTCCTTGTGCTCCTTGTGAAATGAACGCCAGTATTGCAATTACCAGAAATTGCCCAATAAAAGCCTTACGAATGTACGTCATAAAGAATCCCATGAATACCAATATATTTAATTACTCTTTGATATATCGATTTATTTAGGGGCGCATCCTGCTATGACTTGAAAGCATAAAACGGAAGATGAAAACTAAAAGAGCGCTTTTGAGCGCTCTTTTAGTTTAAATTAAGAAAAACAGGTTATTTTCCGTTTTTCTTTGCTTTTTGTGATCCGCCGGTTTCATCAAGAATGAGTTTGTTGTTCGGATCAAGCTTTTGGGCTTTGTCCAAATGGAGTTGATACCCAGCAAGGTCTTTCTGGCTTTTCGCAAGCTTGGCAAGGCCGAGCTCTGCAAGTGCGAAATTCGGATCGGCTTTAAGGGCGCGATCATAAAATGTCTTGGCCCACTGAACCTTAGTCTGGATGATATATAATTCGGCGCGTTCGTACAAGGCGGGGGCAAAGTTCGGATTGATATAGGATATTTCCTTATATGTTTCCAAGGCATCGTCGAGCTTGTTTTGCACCGATTGGGTTTTCCCATATATCATGAGAGCATCGATATTTTCAGGCTCTGTGGCAGTAATGTCTTTGATTGCGTTTTCGGCAAGCGCATAAGAACCGGCAAGATACAAGGCTTCGGCATATTTAAGTTTTGTTTTTGTGTCTCTGCGTTTTTCGGCAATTACTTTGATTGCAGAAAGCGCCTTCTGCGGCTGATTTGTTTGCTTGTATAATTCAAAAAGCATTCCCTTGATATTTTCATCATCGGGTTTGATGCGGTCTGCTTTTTCCAGTAAGTCAAGAGCTTCCTTCGAACGGTCGGTCGTGAGGTATCCCTGCGCTAAAAGCACCATGAATTTAGGGTCGTTTCCTTTTAACGCATTTGCCATTTCCAAAAACACCATTGCATCATTGGTTTTTTTCTTGGCAAGAAGGATTTCGCCGATTTTACCGCACGCATCGGCATTTTCGGGATCAAGCTGGATAAACTTGCGATATGCTTCAAGTTCTTCCTTGTCTTTTCCCAGTTTTCCGTACACCTGTCCCATTTCCAACCATAATGAAGGAATGGAATCAGCAAGAACGGCGCATTTTTTCATCATGCCAAGCGCTTTATCGAGCATTGCTTTCTGCTTTGCATAATATAAACCGGCATACAAAAAGTTGCGGTAATCCTTGGGAAACAGAACCGTGTTTTCTTCATAGATTTTTGCGGCAGCAGCCGGGTTGGCAGCATCGGTTAGCTGCGCTTTTCGAAAGCAAGCCTCGGCATCTTTTGCGCCAACGGTTCCCTTTGTGTAAATCGAATATATTTCAAGAGCTTTTTCATTATTGTTGGATTTATCATAGGCATCGGCAAGTAACTTTGCAACAGTCATTGCACCCGAATGTTTGGTTGTTGCTTTTAAATTGATCGCCCTGTATTTTTCGAAAAGTTCAATTGCTTTTTTATAATCTTTTGAAAAATAGCAGGATTGGCCGTAAACAAAAAGGAATTCAATGCCCGAAGCTTCGGGCCCTGAAATCATTGCAAAATATTTTACCGCCTCGTCGTATTTCTTCGTTGCAAAGGCAGCCTGGCCAACGGAACTTGCGACATCCATGTCTTTAGGGTTCTTCTCAAGATATTTCTTATACATAGCAAGCGCCTGCGCGGCCTTATTTTGTTTTGAGTACAAATCGCCCAAGGCCTTGTACTCGGAAACGGCATCAGGGTTCATGGCAGTCGTTTGCTCATAGGAAATCACGGCATCATTGATATCGCCGCTTTTTGCCTGACACATTGCAAGGCTCGAAAGGACCGCAATGCTGCGCGGGTCGAGTGCCAAAGCCTTCTGATACGCAGAAATTGCTTTTTCGTAAGAAGCCTGCTTTTGGTAAATTGTCCCGAGCGTTGTATACATTGCGGAATCGGCTTCGCCTGCGGCAGCGGCGCCTGCAAGGGCCTTGGAAATTTCTTCCTGTGTACCATGCGGAGTTACAAGTTCGACATATTTTTTGTAAAATCCTTTGAGCGTCGCATCGGACTTGAGCGCCGCGCGGTATGCTGAAAGAGCGCCGCCGAATTCCTTTTGCTCGTACAGTAAATCGCCAAGGTCTTTCTGTGCCTGGGCGTCCGTGGGTTTTAGAACGACATATTTTTTTAAGTACACAATTTCGTCGGCGGTGTTGCTGGCTTTTAAGGCGATATCGTATAAGGTTTTTACGACCGCGGCATTGGTTGGTGTTAGCGTCAGGAGTTCTTTATAAATTTCAACCGTTTTTGTGCATGTTTTGCTCTTGTAGCATGCTTCGCCGTAAGCCTGAAGAAATGATGCGGATTTCGCATCCGCTCCTTGAACCATTGCGAAATATTTTACAGCAGCGTCGTAATCCTTGATTTTTAAAGAATAATCACCAACGGAAATTGCGGTCTTAAAATCGTTCGGGTTCTTTTCAAGGCATTTTTTATACATTCCCATTGCCTGGTCGCTTTTGTTTTGGCGAAGGTACAAGTCGGCAAGCGCACGCAATTCACCGATGTTTTGCGGGTCGAGCGCTACAACCTGTTCATAGGTGATTGTAGCTTCCTTGACATTTCCCGATTTTGCCTGGCATAATGCAAGCGCTGAAAGCGCTTTCATGTTTTGTGCATCAAGCTGCAAGGCTTTGGAAAACATCTCTATTGCTTTTGAATAATTTGCCGCTTTTTGATACACCGTTCCCAAATTGAAATACATGGGGGCGTCGGCTTCGCCGGCGGAAATAGCGCCTTTCAAGGCCTTGACGGTTTCTTCGGCAATGCCTTGCGTCGTGACTAATTCCACATAGCGTTTGTAAAAACCCTTAAGAGACGGGTCTGCGACAAGTGCCGCTTTATATGCGGCAAGAGCGCCGACAGAGTTCTTTTCTTCGTAAAGAATATCGCCGAGGTTCTTTTGGGCGGCAGCATCGGTAGGGCTCAGCTTGACATATTTTTTAAGATATAAACCTGCGTCTTTTTTAGTTGCCGGATCCGAAGCCGTAATGTCGTATAGCATTTTAAACACGTCTGCATTAAGGGGTGTGATTGTCGCAAGCTGCGTTAAGACTTCAACGGCCTTTTTGTTGTTTTTAGAGAAATAGCAGGATTGGGCATATTTCAGTAAAAACGATGCTTTACGGGAGGCATCGCCTCCTACCATCGCAAAATATTTCGATGCTTCGTCATAGTTCTTCTGGCCAAACGCATAATCGCCCACCGCCATTGCAATCGTATAATTGGAAGGACGTTTTTCCAAATATTTTTTATACATGGAAATAGACTGCGGTTGCTTCTTTTGCTGCATGTACAATTCACCGAGAATGCGATATTCTTCTATTGCATCGGCGTTCATCGCAACAGTTTGCTCATAGGAAATTACGGCGTCGTTGATATTGCCGGTTTTTGCCTGGCATTGCGCAAGGCTTGAAAGTACCTTGACATTCCGTGGATCAAGCTGTAAGGATTTTTGGTAGTATTCCATGGCTTTCGCAAAAGCACCGGCCTTTTGTTCGAGCCCGCCGATTGTTTCGTACATCGAGGCATCTGCTTCGCCGGCGCCAACAGCGCCTTTCATTGCCTTGACAATATCTTCGGGAAGGCCGTTTGCAGACACAAGCTCGACATAATTCTTATAAAAGCCTTTAATGGCAGGGTCTGCGACAATTGCGGCCTTGTACGCGGCAAGGGCCGCTACATTGTTCTTTTGCTCGTATTGCAAATCCCCTAATGTTTTAAGCATTACAGCATCACCCGATTTGACGGAAACGTATTTCTTCAGATATGCAATTTGCTCTCCCTTGGTGCCATTGTTTTTCAAAGCGATATCATATAATGTTTTGTAAATATCAGAATTTGCAGGAGTAAGCGCAGACAGTTGATTGAGCAACTCTGCGGCTTTTTTATAATTCTTCGAAAAGTAGCACGATTGGCCGAATTTTAATAAAAAGTCGGCATTTTTAGTTTCAGGACCCGAAACCATTGAGTAATACTTAATTGCTTCATCATAGTTTTTCTGTGAATAGGAATAGTCGCCGACAGCCTTTGCGGTACGATAATCTCCGGGTTTCTTTTCAAGGCATTTTTTATACATGGACATTGCCTGGCCCATTTTTCCCTGTTTTGCATAAAGATCGCCCAAATCCTGTGATTCTTCGATTGCCGCAGGATTCATGACCACAACCTGCTCATAGGTAACCACGGCATCGTTTATTGCGCCCGACTTTGCCTGGCATTTTGCAAGTGACGACAAAACGGAAACATTGCGCGGATCGGCTTGCATTGCTTTTTGATACATGTCCACGGCCTTAGCCCAGGCAAGCTGTTTTTGGTAAACCGCGCCCAAAGAAGCGAACATAGCGGCGTCGGCCTCTGATGCTTTGATGGCACCGGTAAGCGCCTTGACAAGCTCTTCGCCCGTCCCTTTTGCCATGACCAGTTCGACATAGCGTTTATAAATTCCCTTAATGGCCGGGTCGGCTTCTATTGCTGCGCGATAGGCGGAAAGCGCGCCAAGCTGGTTCTTTGCATCGTAATTCATGTCGCCAAGGTCTTTTTGGGCTGCTGCGTCGCTCGGATTAAG
>Ga0182027_10010539_pt1 | contig 13135 bp, 8 predicted proteins | sample 712E1DmetaG_FD_121300 | JGI IMG/M metagenome (GOLD analysis project Ga0182027, IMG submission 121300) | Permafrost microbial communities from Stordalen Mire, Sweden - 712E1D metaG (Illumina Assembly) | ecosystem: Environmental > Terrestrial > Soil > Wetlands > Permafrost | place: Sweden...
CACCCAAACCCTCTGGCTCGGACTCCAGCGACTCGACGATATCACCGCGACCTATAAACTCTTCGCTCATCTCGCTCACTCACCCCCCGTGTCCAGCCAAAGATATGGGTAAAGATCAGCTCAGATGAGGAGGGGTGGCGCGCCGGGCGCCGGGGTGGTCTAATCAAGGGTGGCGCTGAAAAGTGAATATGTGCCAGTGTCGAAATTCTCGTGCTACGACGTTCTTCCGCAGCCCTGGAATCTCGCTCTTTTCCACGTTTGCAACAAATTGTTCCCGGCGTTGTCCGCGCGGTCGTAGCCGGCCATGGTCAGCAGGCTGAGCGCCAGACCTTTCAGCGTGAAGAAATCCTCCATGCGCTCGTCACAGGATGTGGCTTGCTCATACCTTGCCTGATAGAGCTCAAACTGCGGATACAATTCCCGCAAAGAGGTCACGCGAGTGTCGTGGGCAGACCGGTTGGTGGACATCGCATCGAGGCGAAGCGCCATCCTTTTGAGCAATTCATCGCGCGTTGACACGGCCCTGGATGCCGCCTTACCAAAGTCCACTTCCTGGGAGTACTGCCGGTCCTGCAGTTTCCGCAGTGTCGCGCCGGAGATGTCATAGTTGACCGCGACTGACCAGGTGAACGAAAGATTGTTGAGCAGTTGCTGGACCTGCAATGTCGGGTTGATCAGTGGCATGACGCCGGCGCTGCTGCTGACGGTCCATCCGCTGAGCAACCGGGTCCACTTGGTGCTGTGGGAATATCGCTGGAGGACGGGCAAGGTGTAACTTACCCCATAACTCTGCCGCAAGGTTTGTTCGAATGAACCGATGCCGATGCCATTCACAAACAGCCCGGTGACATCCGTGCCGTATTCTGTTCGGGCGAAGGCAGTCCAGCGGTCGAGCAAATACTTGTTAATGGGAAGGTCGTTCTGCCTCTTGATTTGCGTGCCAATGGCCTCCGCGTCCCTCTGCGCCTGATCGATCTGGGCCAGCATCAATGCCAGGGGCTTCTCGCCCGGTTCGGCGTTGGGAGTTGTGGCCGCGGCGCTGAAGCGCGTGGCGGATTGAGGCGCGGTGAACCATCGCGCGCTCACCGGGTAGATGGCGCCTTCTGTATTCCTGGAATCTGCATGGACCCGCGCGGGCGGATTGACTTCACCCCCACCGGACGGCGTCGCGAGCCCCAGATGCGTTTCCAGCTCATCCAGGGTGGGGAATCCATTTACCAGACTATCCACTTCTGCCGGCGCGGCTGCCGCCTCAGCGGGGGGTGATATCAAAGCCACTGCCAATAGTGCGAGGAACAGGGCAATCAGCTTTGCTTTGATTCGCATTTTGGGATCCTTCACAAAGTAGTGCCCATCGCCGATGTGGGATCGGGCGGGCTTGCGCAAAACCTCCAGTGCGGACGCGGCTTTGCATTTCCATTGTTTGAAAACGAAATGACTGCGAACGGCTATTCTTTATCGATCCAGCGTAATGCGCAAGAGCAAGATGCGGGGAGGTCGTGGCGCGGAGGTGCTCTTTAGGTCCGCGGCTTTTCTTTGCCCATCGGGAAGAGCCGCGGACTTAAAGAACAGGTCCGCGCTACTGTGGTAGCTTTCTGGCTCGCGAGGAAAACGCGGCGGCGGATTGACCCCCGCCATGGCGGCGTAAAGCCGCCGTTACGCCGAATTGGCCAACATAATTCCTACTCAGCGAACTGGCTGGTAAAATAGCGGCAGCAAGCAGTCGCACAACAGCTTCGCGCCTTTGCCCACTAAGCAGTAGAACCCATCCATCGACGCACTAGCCGCTAACCACTAGCCACCGCTTTTAATGGCTTACCGTAATAAGCACGACTCCATGCGCGGGCACTTCGGCGGAGAACTGATCCGCGATTCTTCCCAAATCTTTGTGTGCCCACAGATCGCGCACTTGCAGTTTGCCGTGCATGCCAAGTTCCTTCCACGTAACGCTGACTTTGGCCGCGGCATCGCCTCGATTGAACAGTCCCACCGCCAAATTTTGATGCATCAACGTTCGTGCAGCCACCACCAACGGGCCTTGCTCGGAGATTTTCTTCACGGGCTGGGCGGTGGGGTCCTGGTCAATGGCAATAACCTCGGCGTTCATCAGAATCGATTTGGTTTCCTCGCTCATCGAGCGCAAATCGTTTCCCGCCAGTAGAGGAGCAGCCAGCAGCGACCAAAGGCTCATGTGAGTGCGGTATTCGTCGGCGCTCATACCGCCATTGCCGATTTCCAGCATGTCGGGGTCATTCCAGTGACTGGGTAGTGTGTAGGATGCGATCGCAAATTGGCTGAAACCGATTTTGTCCATGCTTTGCCAGTGATCGTTGATGTCCCCCGTGGTGCGCCAAAGATTGCCGCCTACTTTGGTTCCCCACTTCCAAACGTCGCCATGCCCGTATTCGCACAGGCTGAATACGATGGGGCGGCCGCTCGCAAGCAGGGCATCACCCATTTTCTGGTAGACGGCTTGCAGATCGGAATCCTGGTAAATGTTGCCCGCGCTGCACCAGTCGTACTTGAGGTAATCGAAACCCCAGGCAGCGTAGGTCTTGGCGTCCTGCAGTTCATGGCCGTAGCTGCCTTCATAACCCGCGCACGTCTGCGGGCCGGGTGACGAGTAGATGCCAATCTTCAACCCCTTGGAGTGAACGTAATCGGCCAAACCCTTCATGTTGGGAAACTTCAAATTGCCCGTGATGTTTCCCTGTGTGTCGCGAGGGCCTTCCCAGGTATCGTCGATGTTGATGTAGGTATAGCCCGCGTCGCGCATGCCGCTTGTTACCATTGCGTCGGCCATGGTGCGCACGGTCACGTCATCCACCCTGCCGGCGAACTTATTCCAACTGTTCCAGCCCATCGGAGGCGCAAGCACCAGGCCGTTCTCGGGCACGTCGTGCAGGGCCGGTGGAGGCAGGCGGGGCGGCGGCGCCATGGCGTCCGCAGTAGTCCGCTCGGCAATACCCACGGCCACGTTTCCGCCCGGATTGTGTACGACCACTCGGAACTTTTCCCCCTGGGCCGTGCCCTCGTAAACAGCCTGGCGTTGCGGGTCCCGCGACGATAAATTGACGACGAGATGCAATTTTCCGCCGGTAATGCTTCCCTCGCTGATCGCCAATTTTCTATCCTCGATCCACGCGGTGCCGGTAATCTGATCGCCAGACTGCTTGAGGTCGACAAACGTTTTCATGACGTTGCCGTCGCCGGTGGGTACGTTTAGCACCCAAAAACCGGAAACGTCAGTTTGCGCCGCTGCGGGAAGCGCGCCGAGCAACACTACCCACAAAATTAGAAGTGCTCGAATGAGGCTCAGTCGGCCTGTGTGGCCGAAACGAGTACTGGCTTTAAGATTCACGTTTTCCTCCAAAATAATACGAGTACCTGGTGGCGACCCATTCTAGCGCGAATGGAGGCCGCCTTTCCTCCATTTTGTCACGCCTGCCCGATGAGTCGCAAAAATGCCCGCCCAGAAAACCAAAATTCCCGGCGTTGCGAGGAGCGTCGGGCGCTCCGGGAACGGGGAGAAATCCTCGCCGCGAAAAAAAGTTCGGCGTGGGCCCAAAAGCATGGGTTTTTTCTTGACAAGCTTTGCGATTCGCCGCATGTTACGCGATAACACACCGGTCGACAGCACCGTGACCCTGTAACCCTCCGGGAACTGCCCGGCCTATGGAGAAACTATATTGAAAAGGTACCTGCTTCACCGTCTATTTCTGTTCAACGTGTTGATTTTTGCGGCTGTTGGCGGTGCTTGGGCGCAGACGACAGGCACCATCCGCGGCACGGTGGAGGACCCTTCGGGCGCGGTTATTCCCGGGGCACAGGTTTCAGCCATTCTCACGCAGGCCAACGTTAGTCGCGCTACTCAGACCAATGCCGAGGGCGCCTATGTTTTCCCCGCTCTCCCCGTGGGCCGATATACGGTCGTGGTGCAGGCGGCGGGGTTCCAGCAGTACCGGCACTCGGACGTAGAAGTCCAAATCGGCCACGTGACGGTGGTCAACGCGGGCCTGGAACTGGGCACGCTGGCGCAGGTGATCACTGCGGAGGCCGCCGCGCCCCTGCTCGAAACCACCAACACGCAAATGGGCGCCGTGGTGTCTGACCGTGAGGTGACGCAGCTTCCGCTGAACGCGCGCGACACGTACCAGTTGCTTCAGTTGCAGCCCGGAGTGCAGTCGCAATTGGGCTCCGACCTGTTCTACGGCAGTGACCAGGCGGGCGTGGTCTCAGTAAATGGCGGTCGCGGCCGCTCCAACAATTACACCGTGAACGGGGGAGACGCCAACGACCAGTTCGCCAATCTGCCCGCCATCCAGCCCTCACCCGATACCATTGAAGAATTCCGGGTGATGACCAGCACGTTCGACGCGGAGTTTGGCCGCAACTCCGGCTCCGTGGTGAATGTCGTCACCAAGTCCGGCAGCAACACGATGCATGGGAATGTCCTTGAATTCCTGCGCAACCAGCACCTGAACGCTCGCAACTTTTTTGAAGGCTCGCGGCCGGACTTCAAGCAAAACCAGTTTGGCGGAACGCTGGGCGGGCCCATCAAGCGGGACAAGTCCTTCTACTTTTTGTCGTATGAAGGCCGGCGCATCCATCAGGGAATTCCCTCCGCTACCGTAGCCGTCCCAACACAAGCAGAGCGACAGGGGGATTTTTCCTCCGGCCCCCAATTTGGCGGAACGCTGGCGGATGATTACCTCGCCCAGGTGCTCAGCGCGCGGCCCGGTTGCGCGGCTGCGGTGCAAGGGAATTCCCAGACGAGCATTGCAGGGGGGACAGCCTACGCCACCCTTTTCCCCGGCAACATCATTCCGACCGGCTGTTTTGATCCCACTGCGGCCGATTTGATGAATCAGTACGTGCCCCTGCCCAATTCGGGCGGGCAGTATTACCAGGCCTCGCCGCTGGAGCGCAACCGCGGCGACCAGGCAACGATGCGCCTGGACCAGAAGATCTCTGACCACCAGCAATTCAATGCCTACTATTACTTCGACGATGCTTACATCCAAAAGCCGTTCGCGAAGTTTGAGGCGGGCGGCGCCGCCCTGCCGGGTTTTGGCGACCTGAGCAACGAACGATTTCAGCAACTCAATTTGACGCACACCTGGGCCTCTGGAGCGACCACGGTGAATGAACTCCGCTTCTCCTTTTTTCGGGAGGGCGAAGGACGATTTCTCCACCCCCAGCGCACCAACCTGGTGCAGGATTCCTGCGTAAATGTTCCTGCTGCCCAGTGCTTCAGCGATCCCAATAATCCCCGCCTCGGCATCACTCCAGATTTGGGCGCCGGCCACGAGGGCGTGCCTTTCGTAACCGTTTCGGGTGGTTTCTCCTTCGGGAACAATTTGGAAGGCGAACTGCCCCAATTCGGAAACACCTTCCAGGCAGCGGACAGCCTCAGCAAGGTCACGGGCAACCACACCTTGAAGTTCGGAGTCGACCTCGACCGCCAGGAGTTTGACCAGACTCTCTATTTTTCCACCAACGGCAATGAAAACTTCTTCGGGGGCGGACCCAACGATGTGGGGTATTCAAACCTCATCCCCAATTACCTGTTGGGGCTTCCCGATAACTACCTGCAAGGATCTGCACAGCGCGAATACGTGCGCGCCACGGCGTTTTACCTTTTCGCGGAGGATAGCTGGAAGCTGCGTCCAAACGTGACGCTGAATTACGGCCTGCGCTGGGAGTTGAACACTCCCATCGCCGACGTCGGAGGACGCACGCAGACCTTCCGGCCCGGTCAGAACTCTATTGTTTTCCCTTGCCAGCTTGCGGCGGGGAATCCCCTGGCGGGAGTTTTTGGATCAAACAATTGCGGCCCCGGCAGCCCGGGAGAATCTGTATTTCCGCAAGGCTTGGTGATGCAAGGCGACGCGGGTGTTCCGCAGGGACTGACTCAGGCCTATTACCGTGCGTTTGCTCCGCGCCTGGGCCTGGCGTGGAGTCCCGCCTGGAATAGCGGCTGGCGCAAGAAGCTTACCGGGGGTCCGGACAAAACCAGCGTGCGCATGGGATGGGGGCTGTTTTATAACCCCATCGAGCAGTTGGTGCTGGAACAATTCAGCGGCCAACCGCCCTTCGGTGGAAGCACGAGCCTCTCCAATAGCATGTTCAATACGCCGTTCGTGGGCCAGAACGGAACGGTAAATCCCAACCCCTTTACCGGAATCCTTAATCCACAGCGCGGGCAACCCGTGGACTACTCCGCATTCCGGCCCATCCAGCTCTATGGGCAGTTTCAGCCGAATCTCCGGTCACAGTACTCGGCGCAGTACAACTTCAACCTTCAGCGCCAGGTGACCCCCAGCCTGCTCGTGCAGGTTGCTTATGTGGGTTCGCAGGGGCATCGGCTGCTCGCTACCCACGACCTGAATTATTCCAACCCGCAGACTTGCCTCGATTTGGACCAGATTTATAACGCCGATGGTGGGACTACGCAGGACTGTGGTCCGTTTACGGAAGACAGTGCATTTTTTCTTCCGGCTGGAAGCATCCCCACCGGCATGACGTTGCACTTGCCCTACGGGTCGGTGCCATCGGTTACGGGTCCCAACCCGACAGACATTACCCTGGTGGGTCTGCGAAAATATTCCTCGCCATTTTGTCAGCCGACGACAGGAGCAGGATGTCCCCCGGACGGCGTGCCGGTTTTTTCCAGCATCTTTGCCGAAGACACCATCGCGAATTCCAATTACAACTCCTTGCAAGTGCAGGTGGAGAAGCGCTTCTCCAAGGGCATGGAATTCCACGCATCCTATACGTGGAGCAAGTCCTTCGATCAAGCTTCCAGCTTTGAAAACGTCCTCAACCCGCTGGATATCCGCCGCAGTTGGGCCTTGTCCCTTTTCGACGCACGAAACCGCCTGGTTTACAGCTACCAGTGGGAGCTTCCGATTCCCGCCAAGCACGGCTGGAAGGGTAAGGTGGCAAACGGTTGGGCGATTTCCGGAATTACGTCGTTTCAGACTGGCTTTCCCATCCGCATTACCTCCTCGGACGACTTGGAGTTGATGAGCAGCTACGATTTCGAGTATCCGGGCGAACCCAACATCGCCAAACCGTTCCGGACGACCAACCCTCGGGGCGCAAAGAACCTCTTCTTCGATCCTTCCACTTTCCAACCGCAGGCCCTGGGTACGATTGGCAGCGCGCCGCGATCGGTCTGTTGCGGGCCGGGCATCAACAACTTTGATGTGGGAGTACAAAAGGAAACTCAAATTGCGGAGCGTGCACGCCTGGAATTCCGCAGCGAGTTTTTCGATGCCATGAACCACGCGCAATTCATGGCTCCGGACGGCAATATTTCCGACGGAGCGGACTTCGGCCGCGTCATGCAAGCGCGCGACCCTCGATTGGTCCAATTCGCGCTCAAGCTGTTCTTCTGATGCCGTGCGCCGAATCGTAGAAACCCGGGGGCAGTCCTTCCCCGGGTTTCGATTCGCCAAAGTCGCAGGGCTCTGCTTGCCCTGATGCGCCAACCTGCCTAAGCCCTGCAACGGTGCAATTTAATAGCTGAGCAGGAAAGGGGGGGGCGGCGTAGCGCGGAGTTGTGCGCACCTCAGCACTACTCCGCGGCCCTTCAAATGAGCAGCAGGTTCGCAAACAGGTAATAGAACTTTGAGAATGTTGTTAAATGGTGAAAGCCCCAGAGTAGTTCCAAAAGGCGGAACAACTCTGCGCTACGCCGCTCCGCACGACAGGCCGAAGTGAAAAGCCAATCGAGGCCGAGTATCTGAAGCACTTGTACGGCTACACAGGCGGTGCATTCCAATCCAAACCGTATCGCAGCCGCGAGTGGCGAACGCCTGAACATATCAAGGAAGAGCGCCTGAACTATTGCCAGCGGATGCGCGACTGGCGGAACGCCCAGGAAACGGTCAATTGGCTCCGTGCTCAGATTGTGAGTTTCGAAAACTGCCAGGAAGATGCGAATGAACTGCCTTGACTGCGGAAGCGCAATCGAAGAGGTCAGGATGGACCCCGCGCCGGTAGCCGCCCGGTTCTGCCTGAAATGTTGATCAGGCCGACGCCGCCCACACAACCTGAAATACCACTTGCTGCCTCAGCATGAGGCTTACATGCGCGCCCACTACCACGGCGGGCTTCATGAGCGGGGCCGCGTCATCAGGGAAATGGCCCGGCAGACCGGCTTCCCCAAATGGTTCATCAAGCGCCAGGCCCGACGCCTCGGTTTGACCGTGCACCACGACCGGCAGCTATGGACCGCGCACGAGCTTGAAACACTAGAGCGGCTTCTTGGCAAGGTTTCCGCAGGAACAATCGCCAAGCGCCTGAATCGCTCCGAAACCTCCGTGGTGATGAAAATCAAGGCTCTCGGCCATTCACGCCGGGTAAGCGAGGGTTACACAATGCGCGACCTGGAGGACTGCTTAGGCGAGGATCATCACAAGATTCAGAAGTGGATTACCAACGGCTGGCTCCGCGACAGGCTGCAGGGCACCAATCGTCACAATGAAAACGGTCACGATATTCACCGCTTCCGAGAGGACGATATCCTCGAATTCATCAAGGAACACCCAATGGAGGTCTCCTTGGGAAAACTTGACCAATGTTGGTTTCTCGACCTCGTGTTACTCAAAGGCGCAGAACTCCACGAGAACCAGATCCAGTCCCAAGCGTCTCCCGAAGATGATTGCCGCTTGACGCTTGGTTTCATACGAAGGTAAGAATTGTTGGTAAGTACGCCTGGAGAGAAATAGTCAAAGAACAGATATCGGCACCAATATCCATCAGGGCATGGGACAGGCGCAATAAACAAGGTGAAGAGTTGAGTGGAAGCCCTCAGCGCCCGAAGTTCGACATTCCTTTCAATTAAAGGCCGTTGGGTGTATGGTGCGGCTAGCCGAAAAATCAGATTGAAATTCCGGCTACTAGACTCGAGGTTTTCTTGGATCACGCGACCACCCCCCGGGCGCTGCCATTTCTGAGCCAAGTGATTTGGAAGAGACGATTACTGCAGTGATTGCCTACCCGCAAAAGAAACATCCAATGAAGGACGCCGAGTGGAACATCCTGCTTCGTCATTACCGGTTCGGATTCGCACACCGCTCTCTTATAGGGCGCGTGTCGAGAACTCCTGCGTTCAGCGGACGCGCGCCAAGGAAATTGAGACATCGGCTACAGATAGCAAATACTTCCTCTGAGCACGCAGTACCCCGAGCCGACTCGAAATCGCTCACGGACCGTCTTCTCGGCATGAGACTTAGCCAATTTCAAGAGAGACTTTTCCATCGAGAGCCATTATGTCCACGACCGCTTCTATTTCAACCCTAATTGCCGGATTGGTGGGCGAGGCCGCGCAGGCACCTTGCTTGTTTTCCGATTTAGCCAAGATCGAGCGGTACATCGCTGAGAGTTACAAAACAAGAGCTTTGATTGAATTGCTTCAGAACGCCGACGACGCAGGCGCGACGGATTTTCTTGCTCAACCCTTCGAAAATGGTCTCGTCGTAGTGAATAACGGACGAGTATTCACTCTCGCTGATGTCGAGGCTTTGTGTCGAAGTGGCGCTTCAAATAAGCAGCGTGGGGGAGCGACGATCGGCTACCGCGGAATCGGGTTCAAGTCGGTGGTAAACCTTGCCGAGCAGGTCTATGTGTTCAGCGGCGAGCACCGGTTCTTGTTTGATCGCGAGAGGACTCGCTCCATTTTGGGTTTCAAACACGATGTTCCATTGATTCGGATTCCTCATCTTCTGACCCCGGACGACCTGATCGGAAAGTCGATCGGAGCATGGTGCGCTAAGTACCCTACCGTATTCTACTTTGGGGCGCTTGATACCAGGCTGCTGTTTGAGGATTTTGGGACATTCGACAGCGGATACTTGCTGTTTCTCAAACACCTGGAACGGGTGAACTTGCATGTTGGAGATATCGATCAGGTGTTTGTCAGATCATGCCATGCCGAGCGCAACCGCCACTTCACCACGCTTATCGACGGGTCCGCCAAGACTTCGTGGGAGATTCTCTTCTTTGAGGGCGACGGGGTAGCGAGAGTCGCGCTGAAGGTAGACGACGGTTTGATTGTCCCGGCTCCCCTTGAACAGGCCACAATCCATTCATTCACTCCGACCACGGAATATTCGGGGGTGCCGGTTAAATTTAACGGTGATTTCACGACTGATCCTTCACGGAAAGCCGTGGATCTTGACGGCATCTCAGCCGACGAGTTCCTAAGGAGCTGCTCGACGTTGGGTTCGGCCGTTCGCGTTGCGATAGAACGGCAGATTGAGAGACAAGGCCTATTCGGAGCCCTTACAACTCAGAGTTCGGGACAGGGCCAGTTTAGGCCATTGTTCTGGAAGACCATGTCTTCTATCCTGGCGCAGACTGAAATGGCATTGCCCGGTGGCTTCCGGGGTCCGTTGACATCTGTGCGCCTGCGGCCCGAGTGGTTGAACCACGCGGATTACGAGTGTATATGTGCTGGGCGGTGGCCTTACATTGATAGAGACCTACTGGTAACCTATCCGGAAGTGGAAGTGTTTCTCGCTGCCGTTGGAGCCCACCGACTCACCCTTGAGGATGCCCTCGGCTGCGGTGCGGACGTTGATCTGTCTCTCCGAGGCCGAGCGGAAATGCTGGCTCGATGCGTCACGCAGTTCAGGTACGACCGTGAGGACGACCGGCTGACGTGGTTGCGTCAACTTCCTTTATTCCCAACCGGAAAAGGCCTTGTTGCGGCGGTAGACTTGGCTGACGTGAAGGCCGTCAGTTCAGATTTCTTTAGCCACGTGGCCGAGATTGTTGAACCCTCGGACCTTGCCTTCGTTCTCAAACGTCTCGGAATTAATGTTCCATCTGTTATCACACCCGTCGTGACGAACCCGACAATCGCCAGTCTGGCGAAGCGGAACTTTCAAGGTGCGCCGGCGATTGCGAAGTGGCGAAGTGCCGAGCGCAATGCATTGGAATTCATAAAAGCGATGAACACCGTTCTCGGGGTTTCCGATGTTTCGCAAGCCAACCTCGGTCATGACCTTGAGGTGACGCTGAAGAGCGGCAAACGGAAACTGGTTGAGGTAAAGAGCGTGGCGACCTTCGCAGAACCTTTCCGGCTCACTAGTAACGAGTATGCCGCCGCGGCCGCGGCAGGATCGGATTATGTGTTGGCTGTCGTTGTGAACAGCGATCAGTTCGACATTCGGTTCGTTAGCAACCCAGTGGTGGCACTCAGCTTCGAGCGGCGATGTGAAAGATGGTCATGGCAGTGCAGCGACTATGATTCCGCTGGAAGCGACCCCGAACAGATATTTTCGGCAGAGGGATGGGCGAAGGAATGATTCCGATTAAGGACCTTATTCGAGACGGTTGCTGGCTGAAGTGCACGGCCACAAACTACAAGGGCGAAATGATATTTCGCATGCGGATTCTATCCTTCGAACGGCTCGATTATCCGAATATCCAAAGGGGAGTGACGTTGAGTCCAATTGAGGAAGGAGCGGTCCGGTGGCTGATGAAACTGGAGGTTGTCAACCTGACCAAAGTCAGCGTGTTATTCGGGTATTTGAAGGAGGAAATGCGCGTTGTGGACAGTGACGGCTTTCAGTTCGCGGACGACGATGCCGGTCTGTATTTTTCCGACTTCGCCAAGCAGATTGGACTATCTCATGGCGACCTTCTGCCTAAGCTCAAGTATCAAGGGGCAGTGATATTCAAGGTGCCCGATGAAGATTTGGAGTACTCACTAACTATCAAAGACGGGACGATGGAGGAGATCTAGGAATTGAGCGAACACGGTGAATCTCACGACACGCGTGGATTGGGCATATGGACGCCCGGAGCGAACGAGGCCGAGCGTTTTCGGGAGGATCTTTACCTTCGGATTGTTCAAACTGCCGAAACCATGAACCGAATTCTAGATGAACGAATGGATAGCGTGATTTCCAATCTCCGGAAAGCCAAGGCGGATGGAAATCTAAGCGAAGAACGCGAAGATTTTGAGATGGCGGCAGTTTGGCAAGATGCAGATCATTCTCGGCACACTTACAATTGGGCTCACGTGATGCTGACAACCCGAACGATCGACGTGCTCAAGAGGTTGCTGTCAGACTTGGCCGCTATTCAACCCAAATCCAAATACAACAAAAAGAAAAGCACTGGGAGGACAAGCGAGGTCTGTCTTCTTAGGTCCAAGTTTGTCGATCGATTCAATATCGCCTTCGCGAACTCCCCAACAGGAGATTCGTTCCTCGAAGGAATGGCATGTGCCCGGAACAAGATCGTTCACAACCGCGCTATGCTATGGGAGGAATCGAGCCTTCCTGTCGAGATTGTTGTTGAGGGAGAGCACAATGAGTGGTCATCCTGCAAGCCCGATCAGAACTTCGTAGCCGATTACCCCGAGTATGTCGGCAGCTGTGATCAGATTACCGTTACTGACGCCCTATTCAACACTAATGTCGAACGAGCTTTGACATTTGTGACATGGGTCGGCGAGCAAGTGGACTCATTTGTGCGGTTGCTTTCCGAGGCGTGATCGAGCCAAGTAGGTAAGCCGGTGGTGGTGGGAATGACAAGGCGGGTTCAGCAGCGGGAGCCAAAACAAGGACAGGCGCGGTCGGCGAAATCAAATACGCGGACTTTTTCCCTACGTCTGGTTCTATCTTGTCGCGTCCATTCCCTCATTTAACGATGCCGCTGATGTTGACGCGCGCGCAGGAGCGCCGGTCCGCCTGGCCTGACCCTTTATGAAAACGCGCTGCCAGTGGTCCCGCCACTCGCCCTCATCTTTCCGCTGTGAAGCGAGCAGTCACGGTTGAATGCCGGCCGAGTAGCCATCCGTCTCTTGTCATCCGCCGCAAGGCCCAAATCCACCCTTCCGGTCCACATCTCCGTTCTGTCCCTTTTTCTCGCGGGCACGGCTCGGGGTAACTCTCTGCGCCCGGCGGACGCACGCTCGGCTTCCGGCTTCGCCGGCCCTACGGGTTGCGGCCCCTCCAAAACAATCCAGCGGCCAAACGGTGGTTGAGGCGTAAGCGTTCGGTCTTGGCCGTCTGGACGGGTTTGAATTTAGTAGGCATTCTTCCAAATGGACACTCTGGTTGTGTCCACTTGGAGGTCAGATGGATGGTTCGAATTCCGCAGTGATTGATGC
>Ga0182027_10010540_pt1 | contig 13132 bp, 10 predicted proteins | sample 712E1DmetaG_FD_121300 | JGI IMG/M metagenome (GOLD analysis project Ga0182027, IMG submission 121300) | Permafrost microbial communities from Stordalen Mire, Sweden - 712E1D metaG (Illumina Assembly) | ecosystem: Environmental > Terrestrial > Soil > Wetlands > Permafrost | place: Sweden...
ACTCGCGACGCAGACGGTGTTCATGCGCTCGGCGGTTTTAACTCCATCACGCTGAACGACTTAAAATCCATGAAAACCGCGGGCTTCAACAGTCTCTGGCTGATGGGGATCTGGGACGTCGGCCCGAAGGTGCGCACGATCTCCAAGCGCTACGGCAGCGATTTCCAGGGTTCCCCCTTCGCCATCCGGGACTACCGCATTTCGGAAGACCTCGGAACGGAAAAGGAATTTGACGCGCTGATCGACCGGGCGCACGGCCTGGGTTTAAAGGTGATCGTGGATTTTGTGCCGAACCACATGGGCCTGGACTCGGACTGGCTGAACGGCCATCCGGAATATTTTATTCACAAGGTGGTATCGCCCACCGAAGCCACGCTTTCCGACAGCGAACTCGAAAAGCGGCATCCCGGATTTTTCGTTCACCGGACCCCTTCCTATCCGCAGGGCCATCGCCGGGTCCCGAAAACGATTCTCGTCGCCTATGGGAAAGATCCTTATTTTTATCCCTGGATCGACACCGCCCAGCTGGATTATGCCGAGCCAATGCTGCGCCGAAAAATGACCGAGGTCCTCTGCGATCTGGCGCGCCAGGTGGACGGCGTCCGCTGCGACATGGCGATGCTGGTGCTGCGCGAGCAGGTGAAGATTCATCGCCATCCCGACATGTCCTGGGAGGCGTTCAACCGCCTGATGCCGGAAGAGTTTTGGCCGGAAGCCATCCGGTCCGCCAAGCGAGTCAACCCCCTCTTCACTTTCATGGCGGAGACGTACTGGTCGATGGAAGGATACCTGCAGCAGCTGGGGTTCGATTACACCTACAACAAGCCGCTTTACGAGGCGATCTGCAGCGCTTTTCATAGCGCAAATGCGGAGGGGCTGCTTAATTTCATGCGGCTTCTGGGCAACGATTTTCTGAGCCGCGGCGTCCACTTCCTCGAAAATCACGATGAAGAGCGCGCGATCAACACTCTGGGCGAAGAACGCCAGAAAGCGGCGGCGACGGTGCTGACGACCCTTCCCGGTGTGGCCCTCCTGCATCAGGGTCAGTTGGACGGCAAGCGCGAGCGCCTGCCGGCCCAGCGCGTGGTCCCGATTCATCAGGAACCGGTGAATAACGCCCTGCGCGCTTTCTATGAAGGCCTGCTGAAAGTCACGTCCCACCCGCTCTTCCGCGAAGGGCGGCTGAACGTTCTTTACAGCAATAATCCGTCCTTCATCAGCTATGCCCGGGTGGATGACGCGCGCAAGGCGGTCGTGATCGTCAATACGTCAAACCAGCTGCAGAAAGGGACCATCACGCTGACGCCCGGCGTGAATTTAAAAAGCGGCGTGACCTATGAACTGCGGGACCTTTTTTATGATTTAAAACCCGCCGAGGTCAAGAGCCTGAGCACCGTTCAGCCCAGTTATAGGTACAAGGCCGCGCACCTGATCAATCAGGGCCTGTACGTGGAGCTGGCGCCCTTCGACGCGCATATCTTTACGATCGAGCAGGATCAGGGATCGAGGCTAGGGGAACGGGTGAGGCAGGCGCTCCACCCAGCCTTTCCAGTGCCCAGGCTGCGTATTCCCGTACGATCGGGCTTGAGTCATTTCTGGAAAGCTTTTCAAGACGAGGAATAAGATCATTCCGGCCCAGGTTGGCCGCGGCGACACAGGCATTCCGTAAGAGCCCCGCACGACCCGCGCGCATCAGTGCGGTCCCCGCAAAATGTTTATGAAAGTCCGCATCATCATTAATTTCGAGAATTTCTTTTAGTTTGAGTCCTCCGCTCATTCGCTCACCCGCTCGTTTGAGCTTATTATGCGGGCACACCTCCTGACACATGTCGCACCCAAAAACCCAGCCTCCCGTTTTCCCTCTCAGTTCCTGATTGATCGATCCGTCCAGTTCAATGGTGAGATAGGCGATGCACCGCCGCGCATCCAGCACAAACGGCTCGGCGATCGCTCCCGTAGGACAGGCCTCGATGCACAGGCGGCATTCTCCACAGCTCCGCTCATCCGGCGCATCCAACGGAAGATCAAGGGTGGTGATCACATGGGCCAGAAAAACCCAGGAGCCCAGACCGCGCGTGATCAGCATCGTGTTTTTGCCAATGAAACCCAATCCGGCGCGGTGCGCCAGCGCGCGTTCAAGGAGCGGCCCGGTGTCGACAAAGATTTTACAGCGCTCATTCGGAGCGAGAGCCTCGAGATAACGAGTAAAGGCCAAGAGGCGCTTGCGGATCACCGCGTGGTAGTCCCACCCCCAAGCATAACGCGCTAGACGACCCTCCGGTACGTCCGGAATGGAGCCTTTTTGAACGTCATTTTCCGCGGCCTCTGGCGGGGAATCCATACGTTGAACGGCATGACTGGATCCCCGGCCAGCGACCGCCGGGGATGACGAGCTGGGAGCGGAGTAGCTCATCGCCAGTGCAATCACGCTCCGCGCGCCGGGCAGAAGTTCCGTCGGCCGCGCGCGGCGTTCAGGCTCGCGTTTCAGATAAGCCATGTCACCCGCGCGCCCCTCGGCCAGCCAGCTTTTCAGAAAAGTTTCTTCTTTATTCAGGGGATCAGCGGAGGTGATGCCCACGCGCGAAAATCCCAGCGACCGCACGTAGGCGACGAGGTCTCGTTTTAATGAGTCGTTCGCCATTTATCGGTGCAAAAGGCGAAGGAAATCCTCCATCTCCTTGACCATCAAATACGGATTTGTTTTCTTTTCGCGGCCGATTGTGTTGGAACTCGCGGCCCCATAATCGTGGCCGGGATAGAAGGTCGTCTCATCGGGCAGTTTCTTCAGCTTGACCAGGCTCTGAAACTGATCGCGGGGGCTGGAATAAGGAAAATCGCAGCGGCCCATCGCGCCGACAAAAAGCGTGTCGCCGGTCATGAGCGCCTCGGCCGGACCTCCCGTGTCGGGCCGGATCAGCATGCAGCGGCAGCCGGGCGTATGGCCGGGCGTGTGAATCATCTGGATATCGAGCTTCCCCACGCGCACGGCCTCCGCGACGGACGTCTTCTTCAGGCTCGTGCGGGGAATGGCCATGCCGCCCGCTCCTTCGTAAATGAACTCTTCCAACTCGCCCTTTTCCGCGCAGACGATCGCGTCGGTTTTCTGGACGATTTCCTCGACGCCATTGATGTGGTCATAGTGCCCGTGAGACAGAAGGACATGCGTCAGACGATAGCCGTCCGCCTGCGATTGCTTCAGGATGGCCGGCACATCCCAGGCCGGATCGACCACCGCCGCTTCTTTCGTCTGCGGGTCTCCGACGAGGTAGACAAAGTTCTGCATGGGCCCGAGGGCCAATTGCTTCAAATAAATGGACATTTCAATACAACAAATACGGTTTCCTGTCTTCTGCGAATTGGGCTGCGCTTTTGTGGAACACGTCGAGGATCTCCGCGGCCGGCTTGTTCGCTTCATACAGATGCTCGAAGTCCTGCGAGCCGGTCACGCGCGCGACTTCGTCCCACCGCGGCACAAATTCTTTTGGCCAAAGCTCGCGGATCAGGCAAACGATCTGGACAAAAAGATCCACCGGACGAACGGCGTTCGGCTCCGTCACTTTAATCTGCACCCCGAAACAGGGTTGTCCCAGATAAGCGTCGCTCGCGGGCGTAAACACCGCCGCCTTGAACTTGAGGCCGGGAAGCCGGAGCGCATTCAAACGCTCGGCGAGCTTCTTGCCGTCCATCCACGGCGCGCCGATGAGCTCAAACGGCGTTTCCGTCCCGCGGCCAACCGATACGTTCGTCGCTTCAAACATCCCCATGCCGGAATAAAGCAGGGCTTCCGTGGAATTGCGGATGTTGGGCGAAGGCGCCACAAAGGGCAATCCGGTATCCGGCCAGAGCATGTCGCGTTTCCAGTTCTTCAGCCCGATGACCGTCACTTGAACACCGAGTTTCTGGGTCTGGTTGTACCATTCGGCGAGTTCCCCGGCGGTCAAGCCATGCCGGACGGGAATCGCATAATAGGCCGTAAAATGACGGATGCGCGGGTCGAGCACCTGCCCTTCGACAATAGCGCCTCCGGCGGGATTCGGGCGATCCAACACCATGAAAAGAATTTTCCTCTGCCCGGCCGCCTCCATGGCCAGCCCCATCGTCGTCAAATAGGTATAAAACCGGGCGCCGACGTCCTGCATGTCGAAAACCAGAACATCGATGGCGTTGAGCATTTCGGGCGGCGGCTTCTGAACCGATCCGTAGAGACTGTAGACCGGAAGATGGAGCCGCGGGTCGATGGTGTCCCCGATGGATTCCCCAGCCACCCGCTTTCCGCGAATGCCATGTTCGGGAGAAAACAGAGCGATGAGCTTGACGCCGTGCGCTTTCGCAAGGAGATCCGCCGTACTGCGCCCTGAAGAATCCACTCCGGTATGATTGGTGATCAGTCCGACCTGTTTCCCCTGCAAAAGGGCAAAGCCCTGCGCTTCCAGCACATCGATCCCTAAAAGGACCGGCGGCTGGGCCTGATTCTCCGCCGCCCATAGCGGCAGAACCAGACACAACAAACAAGACAACCGAAGAAGTGGTTTCATTCCAAACGATTATAGCTTTTGGACTTTTGGCGTAGCCGATATACGAGACGTCAAAAAAACCTGTGAATATTTTCATAGTCGAATGCCTCCAATATGTAGGGGCGGGGCACCGTCCCCGCCCGCAATCAAGGGACAATTCGCGAAAACAAAGAGAAGGATGATATGTCAATTTTGTTCAGCCCCAATCGCCAATCCATCCGGATGCCGGAATACGATTACACATCGCAAGGCCTGTATTACGTCACGATGTGTACGCAGGACCGTTTAATCCTGTTTGGAGACGTTAAAGACCAAGAGATACGATTATCACCCGCAGGTGCAATGGTTCAAATGGCATGGCAAGGAATTGCCATGTATAACTCACGTATTTCCTTGGATGAATTTATTGTGATGCCCAATCATCTTCATGGGATTATCGTGATGGGACCGCACCCTCTTGGTGGACCGGATCGTCATTGCGGGCAGGGACGGTGCCCTGCCCCTACGATTTCATTGCCCTCGATTGTTCGCCGATTTAAATCTTGGACAACAAATCAATATCAGAAGGCCATAAACGACAAGGGATGGGTGCCATTCCGCAAGCGGTTATGGCAACGCAATTATTTTGAACATATCGTCCGTGACGATGACGATTTAAACCGCATTCGAGAATACATCAGAAACAATCCGGAGAATTGGGAAACCGACCCTGAAAATCAAAAATGACTTAACAATCAGGACGAACGACGGAGAAGATCATTAGAGGCATGAGCGGCCGGGGCGGCGCTGGGAGTGAGGCCGGCGGACGGCACATCTTTGTTCTGGGTGAACATATTCCGCAAACCATCCATGAACTCGTGGGGACCGAGAATGTCGGCTAACTGCAACCCTTGGAACCAACGACCGTAGAGATAGAGGGTTAGGCTGGTCATGAGCATAAGTGCGGCCAACGTCAACAGATGGGCCGCCTGCCCTGCGGGAAAGCCGCCGAGGAGAGAAGCCTCAAAGAACGGGGAGGCCGGATGGGCAGGGCCGAAAGCGCTCGCAATCCCAGAAATTCCGAAGGCGCTCCCCACCGCGCCGAACAATAGAATAAAATTCTTGAGCGCTGTGCTTTTCGGTGGATTCGCCGCCGACGCTGCGGGCGGAGGCGCTTCAAGCAAAAGAGCGTGGGCCTTCTTGATGGCTTTTTCCAATCGATTCATCTGTCTTTCCGAAACATATTCCCGGGCATCAGCGACGGAGAGGTTCAGGCTGTAGATTTTTTCGGCTTTATCGACCGCCTCAAAGAGCTGGGACCAAACTTTTTCGGGATGCTCCGCTGTGCCCGATTGAATCTCGGCGATAAGTTGCGTCAGGCTGTCAATCGCTTCTGTGACAGACTCAATCTTGATGACCGGATGCACGTCGATCGGCGTAATCTGCTCCGCAACTGTGGGAAGGCTTTCCGGCGGCGGATCGGGGTCCGGGCGAAAGAGGAGGCAGCCCGGACTGACGAGAAAAATGGCCAAGATCACGCCGAGTAGGCCGCCGGTTATATTTTTTGCAGCCGGGCCGGCGAGCTTTTTGAGAGTTGGTTTATAGCTTGTGCGGCCCCTGCCGACGCTCGCGTCTCTGAGATAAGGCTCAAGCGCTTCTGCGCACTCCTTGGCAACCCTAAGCGCACCACCTGGGTCGTCGTCGTCTCGCATGAAGGCTCGTGCCATCTCCCTCAGAAGCTCCTTCGGGATCAACTCGCCTGCTAAACCGTGAAGCGCCACCTGGGCCAACCCTTCTTTCAGGAAGGGGTCGTCCACGATGATCAACTCCGTGATGGCACCAGCAACTACCGCGTCAATGCCACCAGCGATCAGTGGACACAGATCCCGGACACGTTGATAAGCGCCCGGGGCGGCGAACCCCGCTCCTTTATCTTCCGGAGCGACATTTCGATGGATGTACTGCTCAATAGCGTCCAGGATTTTTTCCTTTTGCTCCTGGGACCAGATGCGAGAAGTCTTGAGCGCGCCCAATGCGGCTAGCCCGCGCAAAAGATCGGGATCTTTTTGCAGGGTTTCTCGCCAGGATGGAGCTAGGCTATAGCGCAGGGGTCGCGGCCCCGTTTTGCGAAAAGTGTCATCTACAGCGCTCGCCAGAAATCCAGCTGCCATTAAGCCATACAACTCAAGCCGCGCTGACGTCTCGGAAAGATTTCTCAACTCTGAATATTCCCTCGCCGTAACCGAACAATCAGGATCTTGCAGAGTTCTGTCAATGAAATTCTCAAGGCCTTCCCCCAAAGTTCCTTTGCCTCTCGCCACTTTTCTCGGATTGGCCGGGGCGGCGGGCTCAGAAGTCAGTTCCGGGGGCCGAGTTCCGAGCGCCGAAGGCTGAGGGCCGGGTTGTGGTTGTGTATCTAGTCTCGGGCCTGAGGACTCGGGCCTCGTTACCGGTTTCACGGCCGGGGCGGCGGGCGGCGCGGCGGGCGATTCCCAAGCTCGTATCGTGCCTTTCGTGCGGTAATTGACAATTTGGTCCCCGCCGAAACTCTTGGCTAACCACATGCAGTGATCGGCGGCTGCCAGCAGCCCTACAGCATCTGGAATATCTTCAGGGAACGTTGCGATGCCAACGCTCACGGTAGGAGCTATCCCTCTGGTCCCCAGGTCAATCGTCCTCGCAAAAGCTCGGATGGCTTCCCCAACACGGATCGCGGCCGCATTGTCAGATCCTTCCAGAAGGAGATAAAACTCGTCTTCGGAAGATTGAGTTAGATGCGAGCGGCATTTCAATTCACGAGCGATCTCTTCAATCCCTGCTCGAACTCGCGTCAAGAGCCGGTTAGCAGCATCGCGTCCTAGTCGAGCAGCAAGATTTCCCATATTGTTAATGTCGATTACGATTACGCTCAGCGGTTGTTTGACGGTGGCTGCTTCGCGAATGGCGAGATCCAATTCCAACCGTGCGGCGGCCGGGGCGGCGGAGACCGCGGAGGGATCGATAAATTTGATCCAGGCATTAACCAAGTCAGGGTCGAACTGAGTGGCAGACCCCTTACGCAATTCACGAAACGCATCGTCGATAGGTCTCGCCCTATTGAATGGGCGGTCATGTGTCATCGCGTCCCAGGCATCAGCGATCGCAATCAACCGCGAGCCGAAGGGGATTGCTTCGCCCTTTAGACCATCCGGGTAGCCGGTCCCATCGAAAAACTCATGATGACGTCGGACGAGTTTGGCTTCTTCCGGAAGTCCTTCGAGAATTAATTTATCTGAACCTTTAGCCGAATGCTCTTCCATCAACCTGCGTTCATCTTCGGTTAGATCCCCGGGCTTGTCCAAGAGAGCCTGGGCTTCCTCCCGGCTGGGGACAATATTCATCTTGCCGATGTCATGCAAAAGCGCCGCCCGAAGAATCGTGGCGGTTTCCTTATCCGAGATGGAGTGTCCATTTTTCCTCAAGAAATCAATGAACCCGGCAACCTGATCATGAACCCGTGATAAATGCTCATATGTGTATTTTGGATCAAAATCCGCCATCCCCTGCATCAGCCGAGCGACGATCTCATCCGCCACGCGTTCGTCCGGCGCGCCTGTGATGGCTAACGGAGGAAATAAATCCGAATGGATGAATCTCGCTGTTCGGGAAGTGGGGTCTTCATGTCCTTCGTGGGTCGCATTAAACGCCGATCGGGCGGCGAGCGCCTGCGAGGTGAACAATTGTAGGGGCCGGTCTTGTACCGGCCCGAAATGACATGCCATTCGATGGGATCCAACCGGAACGATCTCGCGGGCAGGCACACCGCCTACGACCTGCGGTGCCTGCGCGCTATAGGAATTTGAGGAAGCGCGGGCAAGGCCTGCCCCTACGGGACCGATTGATGCCATGACCGGTTCCCCGACCAGACAGGGAACCAGGAAGACAGCGACGATACGAAGAAGATATTGATTCATTTTGTCGTGCAGGGGCGCACCGCTGTGCGCCCTGGCCGAACGCGCGCGAGACGCAGGCGCATGCGCGTTCGGAGAATGCTCAATTTTAGAGGGTTTTCGCCGGAGACTAAATCCGCCCAAAGACCATATTTTTGGGTCCTTTGGGCCTATGGAATTCAAGGGTCCAGAACCGATCAAAAATGCTACCGTACTGGTCGCGATGGAAACCTATTTAACCTGGCCGGATTTTATCGTCTTGGCCGCGCTTTTGGCCGCCATGCTGGGGCTGGGCTATTGGAAAGGCGGGGGTCAGGCCACCACGAAAGACTTCTTCCTGGCCCGCCGGCAAATCCCCTGGTGGGCGGCCTGCCTGGCCTTCGTCGCCACGGAAGTCAGCGCCGTGACGCTCATCTCCGTCCCGGCCACGGCCTTCATGGAGAATTGGCAGTACGCGCAGTTTTTCATCGGATCGACCGCCGCTCGCTTTGTCATCGCGTACCTCTTCATTCCCGCGTTTTACCACTACAACTGCACGACGATTTACGAATTCCTGCTCCACCGCTTCGGCGCCGCGACGCAGCGCACGGCGACGGTTTTTTTCTTCATTACGCGCCTCCTCGGCTCCGGGGTCCGCTTCATGGTGGCGGCGCTAGCCTTGAGCGTGCTCCTAGGCTGGCCGATCATGCCGGCCATCCTGCTTTTTCTGAGCATCAACGTCGCCTACGTCATGTACGGCGGAATGAAATCCACGGTCTGGACCGGCACCTTTCAGACCTCCACTTACATCGTCGCCGGCCTGGTCACGATCGGCTATATCGCCTTTCATATTCCGGGAGGGGTGCCGGGACTCATTCACACCGCCTCGGCCGCCGGAAAATTGCGGGTCTGGGATTGGGGTCCGTCCTGGAATGATCCCGGTTTTTTCAAGAATTTCTTCAAGGATCCCAATATCGTCTGGATCGCCATCGCGAACGGCTTCTTCGGATCGATGGCGGCCTTCGGCACGGACCAGGACCTCATGAGCCGCCTTTTGACCGTCGAAACGCGGCCCAAGAGCCAGCGGGCGATGGTGATGACGCCCATCGCGTCGGGGATCGTGCTTGTGATTTACCTAGCCATTGGGACCTCTTTGTATTCCTTCTACGCGACGCATCCGGCCCTGCCTTTACCGGAGAAACTGGATAAGATTTTCCCGTACTTCATCGGGAACTCCATGCCCGTCCTCCTGCGGGGGCTCCTCCTCGGAATGATCGCCCTGGCGAGCATGGATACGCCGCTGGCATCCCTCACCACCTCCTTTGTGACGGATATCTATAAACCGCTTATACGAAGGGACTTAACGTCACCCCCTGCGGCCTCTGGCAGGGGATCCATGGATTCCCCGCCAATGACTGCGGGGAATGACGGCGGAGAAAAGCATTACCTGTTCGTCTCACGCGTTTGCGTAGGTGTCTTTGCCGTCCTGCTGGCGCTCATCGCTTATGGGTTCAGTTTCTACCAGAAATTCCTCTGGCTGGCCTTTAAGATCGGCGGTGTCACCTTCGGTTCGTTGTTAGGAGTCTTTCTGCTCGGGTTTCTAACGAAAAGACGCAGCGACCGCGCCAACATTCTCGGGATGACGTTGATGGCCGTCGTGAATGCCGTGCTCCTGGTGTTGTCTGAGATGGGAAAGATTCCGCTGGGCTGGACGTGGCTTTTGCTGATCGGGACGGTCGGGACTTACGGGATTGGGTATGCGCTAGGACCCGTGTTGGATAAGGACGTCCTTTAAAAATCCCTTCGCCTGTTTGAGAAGATCTGCCGCGCGCGCGTAGGAACAATGTCGTCCGGCCATCACAATCGCTATTTTGACCTGGCCACGCGCTTCGTTCAAAAGGCGCCGCGCTTTGGCTTCGCGGACATGGCCGAGATCGCGGATCAGACGGACACCGCGCTCCACCAGCTTGCGGGATTTGGGCTGAAGGTCCACCATGCGATTGCCATAGACTTTCCCCACCTGAACCATACTCGCCGTGGTGAGCATGTTTAAAACCATTTTGCAGGCCGTTCCGGCTTTGAGCCGTGTTGACCCGGTGAGGATCTCTGGGCCCGTCCGCAAAGTGATCGTCCCCTCGGCGATCCTGGGAGGATGGGGATTGCAGGTCACCAGAACAGTGCGGGCTTTTTGTTTGCGGGCATAACTCAGGGCCGAACGCACAAACGGCGTCACACCACTGGCGGCAATGCCCACCACCACGTCGTTTCGTCCTACGCCGGCGCGCCGGCACGCTGATACGGCCTCTTTCTCCGAGTCTTCCGCCCCTTCTTTGGACCGGAATACGGCCTGTTTTCCCCCCGCCATGATGGCCTGGACTTGGCCGGGCTCTGTGTTAAAGGTCGGCGGGCATTCGGCGGCTTCGATGACCCCCAGCCGGCCGCTCGTGCCGGCCCCAACGAAGAAAAGACGTCCTCCCTGGCGAAAGGCACAGGCGATGAGTCCTATGGCCCAGGCAATGCGCGAGCGAGCTTGGTCGATGGCGGCCAGGACCCTTCGGTCCTCCCGATTCATCAAGCGAACGATCTGGGCAGGGGAGAGCCGATCCAGGGACCGGGTGCCGGGATGGATCTGCTCAGTCGACAGTGCCGCGTAGTGGATCGAGGTCACAAGGAGTTCAGGATATCAATTTTTCAGTAGGCTCACAAAATTCACAAAATAGACCCATTTATTTTTGGACCTTTCTGTTTTTCCAATTTGGGGGCACATTGAAACGAGCCCATGAAACCGACATCCGTCATGATCGTGGAATACAACACAGACCTTTGCGACACGCTGCGGCACGCCTTTGAAGATCGCGGTTACATTACCTGGACGTTTCCAAACCCGGACATCGCCGTTTCCGTCTTTTCCACGATCCAGCCGGCGGTGATCGTGCTGGATCTGGATGTGGCCGGCTCCCAGGCCTTCGAGATGATGGAAGCTTGCAAGGTCCAATGCCCAGAGGCCTCTCTCATCGTAAAGAGCGGAACAGCCGATTCAGCGCGCATGCAGAAAGCCAAGGAACATGGCGCCGAGGCCTTTCTGGTCAAGCCTTATGCGCTCGCGCCCCTTTTCGAGATCCTCGATAGAAAGGTCCCGCCGAAGCCGCCGGCAATCATTCCGATCAACCAGGCCGCTTGAGACTCTTCAGAACTGAAAGAACATCCTGTCAGGAGGCGCTGCGGTACTTTTCGAGGAGCTGGCGGACCAGGGAATTGATCTGCTCGAGATCGATCGGCTTTTTGATGAAGGCCACTCGGGGGGCGTTGGCGATCGCGGGATAAATCAGGTCCGATCGGGCGCCGCTTAGAAAAAGAATCGGGACATCTTTGGTCTCGGGCGTTTTGCGGAGAAATTCCAGCGCCTTGAGCCCGCTCGTCATGGGCATCTGAACATCCATGATGATCAGTTCCGGCCGGCAGCTTTTGGCCAGATTGAGCGCCATCTGGCCATCATGCCCGGTCACGACGGCGTACCCTTCGTCCTGCATATCCTGTTCGAGGAGGCGGACAATATCCGGATCGTCATCGATAATCAGAATCGTATCGGTCATTCAGCCGCTCCTGGAGCATCGCTCATGATTCACCACCTTAATGTCGAGGATATCCTATGATTGTTACCGGCGCATGACAAGAATGTTACATCCATGTTAATTCTCTCCCCCCCGCTTGAAATCCCCGACGGATTCTGTTAAAATTAAGCTGATGAAAAGCTTGTTCCTCATTTCGATGCACCTTGCCAAACCGGTATGCCGTTGGTCTAAGACGGCGTACGCCGGCCGGGTGCTTTCGGATTTGGAGAACTAGCCGAACCAGACAAACTAGACATCCAGACTCCCAAGGCGCCCATCCTCCCAAAGGATGGGTTTTTTGTTTGTGGGGGGACGGGTAAGGAGTGAATGTCGGAAAGAAGAAAGACCATGGACATCACACAAGCCGCCGCCGAGGTGGTGGCCAATCAGCTGGCCATCGCCAGGCAAAGCATCGAAGACAGGGACCGACGCATCTGGGAACTGCAGAAAAGAGTCGAACTCTTGGAGCAGATGCTCAATCGCGCCGCCGCCCAACGCTTCGGCGTCCCGGCGCCGCAGCCATCGTCAAGGCCTTTGCCAAGACGGTGGGCTGTGAAATAATGGCGCATTACAGCGGGTATATGATGACCATCATGCACACCCTCAGACACGCGAGCTACGATCAGGAGAAATGAACCATAGCCTGCGGTCCCTGTGGAGAGAAATTGCGCCCGTCGAGCATGGCGCGTGGGGGCTTTTTTTCATTCCATTGTTGCTCGGGGCGGTCGTCAGCCGGAGCGGATGGGTGGCCCAGGCGCTGCTCGCTTTGAGCACACTGGGCGTTTTTCTGATGCGCCGGCCGGCGCTGCACTGGCTGCGCGCCTTCAGCCGGGAGCCCCTGGACGCCATCCATACGTTATGGCCGGGCCGGGCTTTCGCTCTATGCTTTGCGCTCACGGTGGCGAGCGGGATCCCGCTACTCTGGATGGGGCACGTTTATCTGATCTTTGTGTCCGCGGTGGCCTTCGGGCTCATGTGGAGCGAAGTCTACCTCGCTTCCAGCCGAAACCGTTATTCGTTTCTGAGCGAGGTGATCGAGGTGTGGGTGCTCAGTCTTCTGGCCCCGAGCGCCTATTACGTCGGCACGGGACGGATTGATCAGACGGCGGCCGTTCTCTGG
>Ga0182027_10010542_pt1 | contig 13129 bp, 11 predicted proteins | sample 712E1DmetaG_FD_121300 | JGI IMG/M metagenome (GOLD analysis project Ga0182027, IMG submission 121300) | Permafrost microbial communities from Stordalen Mire, Sweden - 712E1D metaG (Illumina Assembly) | ecosystem: Environmental > Terrestrial > Soil > Wetlands > Permafrost | place: Sweden...
GCCATTTAAAGTGGTACGTGAGCTGGGTTTAGAACGTCGTGAGACAGTTCGGTCCCTATCTGCCGTGGGTGTTCGAAACTTGAGAGGACCTTTTCCTAGTACGAGAGGACCGGAAAGGACGTACCTCTGGTGGACCGGTTGTGGCGCCAGCTGCATTGCCGGGTAGCTAAGTACGGACGAGATAACCGCTGAAAGCATCTAAGCGGGAAACTCACCTCAAAACCAGGTTTCGCTTGAGAGCCGGGGTAGACCACCCCGTCGATAGGCCAGGTGTGTAAGCGCAGCAATGCGTTGAGCTTACTGGTCCTAATCGCTCGATCGGCTTGATCGCAAGCAACACCGTTCCATGCCTGGAAACAAAGCCAGGCGTCACACTGCAAGCTCATTCAAGAGTGTCGTAACTCATTCTGTCCTTCGCCGGACTGGTGGTCCTAGCGGAGGAATTCCACCCGATCCCATTCCGAACTCGGCCGTTAAAGCCTCCAGCGCCCATGGTACTGCGGCCCAAGCCGCGGGAGAGTAGGTCGCCGCCGGTCCTGCCAAGGACAGAATGAAACCCCGCCATCACGCAAAAGCCCCGCACGGGAAACCGTGCGGGGCTTTTTGTTTGATCACATTCGTGTAGAATCAAAACGGCCCGCGATGCTCTAACATCGCGGGCCGTCGGTGTATTTCCGTGGAAACCTCTCCCCAATCGGGGTTGTTGCCATGTGCACGGTTACCTCTGAGGGGAAACTCTCGTCGGTACACCTACCGGGTCAAGCGAGCGCCTAACACCGGAACTCAGATATCCTCGTCTGTCTGCGCTAACGCCATCACGATATTTGCGATTTTGGTGGCTTCACGCTTCGTCAGATCACTTGGCACTCCGATGAGCTTTACAATTGCGTCGGCTCGGATCGGAATGGGAAAGGCAATCTCATTGTCCCAAACAGCATATTTCTTGTCAGGTTGATCATTCTTACTAGTCTGACCGTCAGAACTTTGTTTCTCGTTCTTGGGAGCTCTAGAGGGGCGGGGGCTTGTGCTTGTTTTGAAAGTTGCTGGATCTCTTCGATATTCTATGAGATCGCGTATTGCACTTGAAACCCTTGATTTATAGACTTTAAGGCTATCAGGCGTAAAATCTGTCCCCCTCTTATTTGCGAAGCGGGACATGACCTTTTCTAAGTCAAGTTCACGGACATCCGACAACTCTTCGGGCGACAGAATACCGAAAACAGCGTTGACTGATGCCTTTCGGGAGGCAATCGTGGCCTCCTTAACGAGCCCCTTGTCCCGCTCGTAATCAAGAAATGTCAGCAATGCCTGACCGGAATAATCCTCCGCCATGACGGCCATCCTTGGTTAACATCAAATTCTTCGTTGCAACAATAATTGCACGTTTCTGCCATGTCAATAGATTAGACGGAGATGTTGCAATTTCCCTTCTTAGGTCGTAAACGCGCGTTCCTGCAAGATAAACCCGCACTACGGAGCACGCCCCGTGTTGGGCGCGCTTTTTCTTATCCCTGTACCCTGAGCGCGCGAAGTTTTTGATTTCATTCGCCAATCCGCCGCCCCGCCAAACTTATCCATGATCGCGAATCCGGCCTCATAATGCGCGGCTGAAATATCAGGAGGCCCGTCATGGAAGATGATGTCCGTCAGACCGTCCCGCCCGACGCCGTGCTCGCCGCGCAGTTGGCGCAGTGCCACAGCGCGGTCTCGGGATGTTTCGAGTTCTGCGGCCACAGGGATGTTTCGGTTTCGCAGCAGCTCGAAGTCCTGAACGTCGCTTCACGGCTCGTGCGCGCCAGCGTCGCGTTGGCGACCGCGCTCGACAAATCGCCCAGGGAATTCACCCATCGCGTCATTGTCGAGCGGCCCGCCGCCAACCAAGCGCCGATGCTCGACGTCACGCCCGCGTGGAACTTGGCGCATGAGACGGCGATGGCCACGCTCGCTGCGGGGGAACCCCCACCCCCCGTGCAAAAGTTGAAAACAACCTCGACAGGAAAATAGAGGGGAATGAAACGCTTACCGAAAAGGCCCGGGTTGCGTCCCAAGAATCTCGGCGGAGCGCCGTTCGGCAATCGCAACGCGCTCAAGACGGGGCGCCACACGCGCGAGATGCGGGCGATACGGGCGCGGGCTTGGGGATTGATCGGCGCGGCGCGGCGGACGCTGGCTTCGTCAGTCCGCAGCCGCGCGTGTAACGAAGCCCTTGATCGGATAGACGCTGGAACCCATCTGGCCGACCGGCGTGTTGAACACGCGCACCTCGGACCAGTCGTTGTCGGCGCTGACGTCGATCACCGGCGCGTTAAGATAGATGTTGCCGTCGCGCCGCCAATTGGCGTGATCGACGATGATCTCGCGGCTGGAAACGATGCGCTGAACCACCGCCACATGGCCGAGCTTCATCTTCTTGGTGCCGGCGAACACCATCACCGCGCCCGGCTGCGGTTCGAGGCTGCGGGTATATTGGCCCTGGGCGTGATCCCACCAGGTCTCGGCGTCGCCGAAGATGGCGATGCCGGAGCGCAGCCGCGCGAACTCCACACAATAGACGCGGCGCAGCGAGCGGATGACCGTTGGCGTGGCGCTCGCCGCCGCTTGATCCTCGCTGACGATGTTGAGCGTCGGTCCGCCGACCGTCACGTCGTTCACGGGCTGCGCCGCGGCGGCGTCTTCGCTGGCGGGTCTGGGCGTGGGAACCGGAATATGCGCGCGGCGGTGTGCGGCCGCCGGACCGGCGGAAAAGATCAAGATGGCTGTAAGCGAGATCGCTGCGACGCGACGGGCACAGTCAAGATGAATCATGGACGCCGTTTACCTTATGAAGCGGATTATGCCAACCGTGGCACTAATCACACATGGGCGTGCGCAAAGGCCACTGCTGCTGATTCGTTGGCGGAAAACCTAGGGGTGGTTGCGGCAGTTCTTAACGGCCCAGAGATGCCCGCTGAGGCCGCCGCGCCCCGCGTCAATCTGCACCCGATCCGCGCACTCCTTTCTGGCCGTATCGGGCCCCGGCTCCGCCGAATTGCACGGCGCCGGCGATTCGCCAAATTCTTCGGTTGTTTTTCCGCCACTTCCGGGCGCGCCGCCCTGCGGTTATGATGATCGCAAAATTGGGTTCGACCAAGAATTGGCTGCGATAAGCAGCGAGTGGGGGCGTTGTGAATCTCGATCCGAAATTCCTGATCGCCGGCCTGTGCGTTCTGGCGATTTCTTTTGCGCTGGCGCTGATCCAAAAGCTGGTGCGCCGCAGGCGGCTCGAGGACGCGATCGCGCCGCGCCCGATGGCGATGGCCCCCCAATCAATGGCAGGCCCCACGCTGCTGGCCGATACCGGCAACGCCAGGCCTCAGACCATGGGCGGCGCTACCAAGACCATCGCCATCGTCCACGATTTCGGCCTGCCCGATAATCAGCGCACCGAACACCGCGAATATCTGACGGTGCGCGAGGCGTTCGAGGTGCTGGCGCAAATCCGGTCGGTTGACGCCAATACGCCGATCGACATCATCCTGCACACGCCGGGCGGCAGTGCGTTCGCCTGCGAAATGATCGCCGCGGCGCTCAAGGATCGCCCCAGGACGACCGCCTACGTGCCCTATTGCGCGATGTCCGCGGGCACCATCATCGCGCTCGCCACCGAAAAGGTGGTGATGGGCGATCACGCTTGCCTCGGTCCGATCGACCTGCAGTTGGGCCCGTTTTCGGCGGAGTCCTTCATCCGCCTGCTCAAGGAAAAGCCCATCAAGGACGTCGACGACATGTTCGTGCTGCTGGGTTATCTGGCGGAAAAGGATCTGAAAACCGCGCGGCAGCGCGCCTGCGAGATGCTCAACAAGAAGCATTTCGGCCGCGACGACGCCTGCCAGCTGACCGATTTCCTGGTCAGCGGCGACCTGCCGCACAGCGAACAGATCAACCGCGCCCGCGCCGCCGAGCTGGGCGTCAATGTCGCCAAGGGGGATTGCCCCGAAGCGGTCTACCGCATGGTGGATGCGCGCCTGGAACTGCTGGCGGGCGGCAATGGTTCCAATCCTTCGAGCAACTTCGATCCGGATTTCAAAGCCAAGGACCCGAACTGAGCGTCAGTCCTTCGCCCGCTCGACGTAGGCGCCGTCCTCGGTCATCACCACGACGCGCGTTCCTGGCACGATATGCGTCGGCACCGTCGTGCGCACGCCGTTCGACAACAGCGCCGGCTTGAAGGAGCCCGACGCGGTCTGGCCTTTGACCACCGGCTCGGTCTCCGTCACCTCCAGCGTGACGCGCTGAGGCAGTACGATGGACACCGCCGTGCCGTTATAGAGCGACAGCTGCACCGCCATGTTCTCTTGCAGGTACGGCGCCCAGTCGCCGACCACGTCCTTATCGACATGAAGCTGCTCGAAATGCACCGGGTCCATGAAGACGTAGTGCTCGCCGTCCTGGTAAAGATAGTTGTATGTCACTTCGTCGATGAAGGCCTTTTCCATGCTTTCGGTGGTCTTGTAGCGTTCGGTGACTTTCACCCCGTCGGCGATGCGGCGCATGTCGATGGTCGTGGTGGGCGTGCCCTTGCCGGGATGGAAGCTGTCGGCCTTCAGGACGACGTAAAGCTTGCCGTCCTTCTCGATGACATTGCCTTTGCGCACGGAGCTGGCGATAACCGAAACCACGTTGGACCTCTGCCTTTGGACGGGCGCGTGATAGCAGGAGCATTGCCTTTGGCCAAGACGGGTTCCCCCTGGTGGACTTCGGACCGCCACGCCGACCGCCGACCGGCCCTCGCCGCGCGGGGGCGGATCAAGGCCGCGCTGCGCGCCCATTTCGAGGCCCAGGGCTTCACCGAGGTCGAATGCGGGGCCTTGGCCATCTCGCCGGGTAATGAGGCGCATCTTGCGGCCTTCGCCACCGAGGCCCTCGGCCCGGACGGGGCGCGGCAGACACTTTATCTGCACACCTCGCCCGAGTTCGCGGCCAAGAAGCTGTTGGCGGCGGGGGAAAGCCGGATCTTCGACTTCGCCCGCGTCTTCCGCAACCGCGAGCGCGGGCCGCTGCACCTTGCCGAATTCACGATGCTGGAATGGTATCGCGCCCGCGAACCCTATGCCGCCGTGATGGCCGATTGCCTCGACCTGCTGCGGATCGCCACCGACACGGCTGGAGCAAAGACCTTTTCCTTTCGCGACCGGAACTGCGATCCGCGCGCCGAGGCGCAGCACATGACTGTCGCCGACGTTTTCACCCATCATGCCGGCATCGACATCTTGGCGACGCTATCGGACAAGGGCGAGGGCGACCGGGGCGCGCTCGCCACGCGCGCGCGGCGCGCCGGCTTCGAGGTGGCTGAGAACGACGGCTGGGCCGACATCTTCAGCAAGGTGCTTGTCGCACGCGTCGAGCCGAAGCTCGGCCTCGAACGCCCGACGATCCTTTACGAATATCCACGCTGCGAGGCGGCGCTGGCGCGCTCGACGCCGCACGATCCGCGGCTCGCCGAGCGCTTCGAGATTTATGCCTGCGGCGTTGAACTGGCGAACGGCTTCGGCGAGCTGACCGACGCGGCGGAACAGCGCGTCCGCTTCGAGGCCGAAGAGAACGAGCGCGAGCGCATCTATGGCGAGCGCTATCCGATCGACGAAGATTTCCTCGCCGCGCTCGTCGAAATGCCCGAGGCTTCGGGCGTCGCGCTCGGCTTCGACCGTCTTGTCATGCTGGCGGTGGGCGCGCGGAACCTGAACGACGTGATCTGGACGCCAGCCCCATGACGCTGAAATCGCCCCGCGCCCTGGCCGACGCCGGCTTGATTGCGCCGGACCGTATCGCCGCACTCGAACCCGTCGCCGCGCGCTACGCAGTGGCCGTGACGGACACCATCGCGCGCCTGATCGGCAGCGCCGGCGATCCCATCGCGCGTCAGTTCATTCCCAGCGAAGCCGAACTGGTGACGACGCACGAAGAGCGCGCCGATCCCATCGGCGACGCGGCACATTCCCCAGTTCCCGGCATCGTCCACCGCCACAAGGACCGCGTGCTGTTCAAGCTGGTTCATGCCTGTCCGGTCTATTGCCGCTTCTGCTTCCGCCGCGAGATGGTCGGCCCCGACGGCGATACGGCCTTGTCGCCGCAGGCGTTCGAGGCCGCGCTTGCCTATATCGAGGCTCATCCCGAAATCTGGGAGGTGATTCTCACCGGCGGCGATCCCTTCATCCTCAGTGCACGCCGCGCGGGCGAGGTGAGCCAGCGCCTCGCCGCGATCGGGCACGTCAAGATCATCCGCTGGCATACCCGTGTGCCGGTGGTCGATCCGGCGCATATCGACGACGACTTCGTCGCCGCCCTCATCGTGCCCGGCGCCACGACCATCGTCGCGCTGCACGCCAATCATCCGGCCGAACTCTCTCCCGAGGCGCGCGCCGCCTGCGCAAGGCTGATCGACGCGGGCATCCCGATGCTCTCCCAGAGCGTGCTTCTGCGCGGCGTCAACGACGATGTGGAAACGCTGGAAGCGCTGATGCGCGCCTTCGTGGAAATGCGCATCAAGCCCTATTATCTGCATCATGCCGATCTGGCGCCCGGCACCGCGCATTTCCGGGTTCCCATCGCGGAAGGCCAGCGCCTGATGCGCGCGTTGCGCGCGCGCGTCTCCGGCGTCTGCCTTCCGCAGTACGTCATCGACATTCCCGGCGGCTATGCCAAGGTTCCGCTGCTGTCGGACGATGTGGAGAAAACCGAACGCGGCTATCGCCTGCGCGACCAAGCGGGCCGCTGGCATTCCTATCCGTCGTAAGCCTCAGCGATATTCGGCGTTGACGGCCGCGAGCATGTCGGCGCCCGGGCAAAGCTCGTCCTGCGTCAGCCGGTTGAGTCCCACCTCGACCGTGCCGAGATGGGCGTGCAGATCCTCGGGCTCGGGATCGAGGTAGAGCAGCCCGGTGGCGATCTCGCCCGCCTCGTAGCGGTCCTGCAGATGCGCCATCGCCCCGACGCGGTTGCTCGGGTCATAGTCGGGGCGAAGCTTGGCGAGCTTCAGCAGCGAACCGTCGTGCTGGCGCACCATTTCGGTGGCGCCTTCCTCGTAGTCGACGGTGATCTCCTGTTCAGCCGGCACGTAATCGAGCTTGTTGACCGCCTCGTTGTGCTCGCGCACGAAATCGAAGCTCTTGGTCGAGCCGGCATGGTTGTTGAACGTCACGCAGGGGCTGATGACGTCGAGCACGGCGGAGCCCTGGTGCGAGATCGCCGCCTTGATCAACGGCACGAGCTGCTTCTTGTCGCCCGAGAAGCTGCGCGCCACGAAGGTCGCTCCCAGAAGGATCGCCAGCGACACCAGATCGATCGGCGAGTCGGTGTTGACCGCGCCGCCCTTGGCTTTCGTGCCCTTGTCGGCGGTCGCCGAGAACTGGCCTTTGGTCAGGCCATAGACGCCGTTGTTCTCGCAGATATAGACCATATTGACGCCGCGGCGCAGGCAATGGGCGAACTGGCCGAGCCCGATGGAGGCGCTATCGCCGTCGCCCGATATGCCGAGATAGATCAGTTCGCGATTGGCGAGGTTGGCGCCGGTCAAGACGCTCGGCATGCGTCCATGCACGGCATTGAAGCCGTGGCTCTGGCCCAGGAAGTAATCCGGCGTCTTCGACGAGCAGCCGATGCCGGACAATTTCGCCACGCGGTGCGGCTCGATGTCGAGCTCGAAACAGGCCTGGATCACCGCCGCGCTGATGGAGTCGTGGCCGCAGCCGGCGCACAAGGTGGAGATGCGCCCCTCGTAATCGCGGTGGGTGAAGCCGAGCCTGTTGGTCGGCAGGCCGGGATGATGCAGCTTCGGTTTGGTGATGTAAGTCATTCGGCCGCTTCCTTGGCTTTGGCGGGTCTCATACGTTCGCCGATGGCCTTGGTGATGAACCGCGCGGTGATCGGCGTGCCGTCGTAATGCAGAATGGAGATGAAGCGCGCCGGGTCGATGGCGCATTCGTCGACGATCAGCTTGAGCAGCTGGGCGTCGCGGTTCTGCTCGACGAGGAACACCGACTCGTGGGCGCAGATGAAATCCACCACCTCGTCGGGGAACGGGAAGGCGCGCACCCGCAGCGCGTCGAGGTGCAGGCCCTGGCGCTCTAGCGCATCCAGCGCCTCGTCCATGCCGGCCGAGGTCGAGCCATAATAGATCACGCCACGGTTTGTCTTCTCCTTTGCCGGCTTGAGAACCGGCTTGGGCACCAGCGACTTGGCAGTCTCGAACTTCTTGAGCAGGCGCTGCATCCCCGCGACGTAGAGGTGACCTTCCTCGGTGTAGCGCGCCGCTCCGTCGTGGCTCGATCCCCGGGTGAAGAAGGCGCCCAGCGAAGGATGAGTGCCGGGCAGGGTGCGATAGGGGATGGCGTCGCCGTCGACGTCGGTATAGCGGCCGAACGGCGTGCCGGCCGCGAGCTGCTCGGCGGTCATCACCTTGCCGCGGTCGAACTTGCGCTCCTTGCCCCAGACGAACGGCTTGCTCAGCCAGTCGTTCATGCCGATGTCGAGATCGCTCATCACGAAGATGGGCGTCTGCAGGCGCTCGGCGAGGTTGAAGGCGTCGGCGGCGAAGGCGAAAACCTCGTGCGGGTCTTCCGGGAACAGCAGCACATGCTTGGTGTCGCCGTGGCCGGCATAGGCCGCGATCAGCAGATCCGCCTGCTGGGTGCGCGTCGGCATTCCGGTGGACGGCCCGCCGCGCTGGATGTCGAACACCACCGCGGGCACTTCGGCGTAATAGGCGAAGCCGAAGAATTCCTGCATCAGCGAGATGCCCGGCCCGCTGGTGGCGGTGAAGGCGCGCACGCCGTTCCAGCCGGCGCCCAGCACCATGCCGATGGCGGCGATCTCGTCCTCCGCCTGAACGATGGCGTAGCGGTTCTTCTTACTCGCGGGATCGACGCGGAAACGCTTGCAGTGCTTGGCGAAATATTCGGCGAGCGAGGTGGAAGGCGTGATCGGATACCAGGCGCAGACGGTCGCGCCGCCCCACACCGAGCCCAGCGCCGCCGCCTCGTTGCCGGCGATGAAGAGGCGGTCGCCCACGTTGTCGGTGCGCTTGAGCTTCAGCGCGCAGGCGCCGTCCAGATGTTCGCGCGCATAATCGAAGCCGAGATTGAAGGCCTGGAGGTTCGGCGCGATCAGCTTTTCCTTGCCTTCGAACTGCTCGGCGATCAGCCAGCGCACGGCGCTCGCTTCGACGCCGAGCAGATGCGCCATCGCACCGACATAGGCGACATTCTTGAACAGCTGGCGCTGGCGCGGATCGCTGAAAGCGCGCACGCACATTTCGGTCAGCGGCACCGGCAAGAGCGTCACGTCCTTGCGGAACTTGCTGGCGGGAAACGGCTTGGTCGAATCGTAGAGCAGATAGCCGCCGGGATCGATGGAGGCGACGTCCTTGTCCCAGGTCTGCGGATTCATCGTCACCATCAGGTCGACGCCGCCGCGCCGCCCGAGCCAGCCTTCGCCCGAGACGCGCACCTCGTACCAGGTCGGCAGGCCCTGGATGTTGGAGGGGAAGATGTTGCGCGAGGCCACCGGCACGCCCATGCGCAGGATGGAGCGCGCGAACAGCTCGTTGGCCGACGCCGAGCCTGAGCCGTTGACGTTGGCGAACTTGACGACGAAGTCGTTGGTGGCGCTTATCGGCTGCATGCGTGCGCCTTCGCCGGTTCGAGGTAGAATTTCTTCATGTCCCAGGCGCCGGTCGGACAGCGCTCGGCGCACAGCCCGCAATGCAGGCAGACGTCCTCGTCCTTCACCATGACGTTGCCGGTCTTCATTTCGACGGAGACATAAAGGTCCTGCGTCAGGTTCGGCGCGGTCGCGGTCAGTCTGGCGCGCAGTTCGCGCTCGGGCCCGTTGAGCGTGAAGGTGATGCAGTCCATCGGACAGATGTCGACGCAGGCGTCGCATTCGATGCAGAGGTTCTTCTCGAACACCGTCTCGATGTCGCAATTGAGGCAGCGCTGCGCTTCTTTCCAGGCGAGTTCCAGGTTGAAGCCCAGCTCGACTTCCATGTTGACGTCCTTGAGCGTCAACTCCTGGGGCGCGTGGGGCACTTTGAAGCGCAGGTCGAGCGACACGTCGTTGTCGTAGGACCATTCGTGGATGCCCATCTTCTGGCCGAGGATGTTGACCAGCGGGCTTGGCCGTACCGCCACGTCCTCCCCGTTGCAGAACAGGTCGATGGACAGCGCCGCTTCACGGCCGTGCGCCACGGCCCAGATGATGTTCTTGGGACCGAAGGCCGCGTCGCCGCCGAAGAACACCTTGGGGTTGGTGGATTGCATAGTCGCGGGGTCGACCTTGGGCATGTTCCATTCGTCGAACTCGACTCCCGAGTCGCGCTCGATCCAGGGAAAGGCGTTCTCCTGGCCGACCGCGACCAGCACATCGTCGCACTCCATGTGCACCGGCGGCTCGCCGGCCGGCAGCAGCTTGCGCCGGCCCTTGGCATCGTACTCGGCCTTGACCTTTTCGAAGATCACGCCGGTCAGCTTGCCGTGCTGGTGGGTGATTTCCTTGGGCACCAGGAAATTGTGGATCGGGATGCCTTCGCCCATCGCGTCGTCTTTTTCCCAGGGCGAGGCCTTCATCTCGGCGAAGCCCGAACGCACCACGACGTCGACCTTTTCACCGCCGAGGCGCCGCGAGGTGCGGCAGCAATCCATCGCGGTGTTGCCGCCGCCCAGCACGATCACGCGCTTGCCGATCTTGGTGGTATGGCCGAACGAGACCGAAGCCAGCCAATCGATGCCGATATGGATGTGCTCGGCGGCTTGTTTGCGGCCGGGGATGTCGAGATCGCGTCCGCGCGGCGCGCCGCAGCCCACGAACACCGCGTCGTAGCCGTCCGCCAGGATCGCCTTCAGCGACTCCACGCGCTGGCCGAAGCGCGTCTCTGGCTCGAGGCCCAGGATGTAGCCGCATTCCTCGTCGAGCACGCGTTCGGGCAGGCGGAATTTCGGGATCTGCGTGCGCATCATGCCGCCGGCGAAGGGATCGGCATCGTAGATCACGCAAGTATAGCCGAGCGGCAGCAGATCGCGCGCCACGGTGAGCGAGGCCGGCCCCGCGCCGATCAGCGCAATGCGCTTACCGTTCTTGACCAGAGCCGGCTTGGGCAAGCGGTCGCGAATGTCGTCCTTGGAATCTGCGGCCACACGCTTCAGCCGGCAGATGGCGACCGGCTCGTTGTCTTCTTCCACCCGGCCGCGCCGGCAGGCCGGCTCGCACGGCCGATCGCAGGTGCGTCCGAGCACGCCGGGGAACACGTTGGAATGCCAGTTGATCATGTAGGCGTCGGAGTAGCGCCCCGCCGCGATCAGCCGGATATATTCGGGCACCGGCGTGTGCGCCGGACAGGCCCATTGGCAGTCGACGACCTTATGAAAATAATTCGGATTTGCGATGTCGGTCGGCGTCATCCCTTCACGGCGCGCCGGCCCGGACGACGTTGTGCGCCCTTCAGCCGATACGGAACTCATTGTTTTGGCTATTCTCCCGGCAATACGCGCTTCTCGTCGCCCGTGTTCGATCCCGTCCCCTCCGGGGGCGCCTTTATAGCGTCTTCGCCCCGGCGTTTCCCCTTGTTTCTCCGAAATATTTGGAGCTACTGCTTATGCAGCCGTTCGATGCCTGACCTCGATGTGTCTGTAACCCATTGAAATGACATACATTTAATTTGGGCCGGAGCATGGAAATCACCCTGAACGAAGACCAGCGCGCCATCGAAGACGGCGTCGCCAAGATCTGCAGCCGTTTCGGCGATGATTACTGGACGGAGTGCGACACCGCTCCGCGCTTCCCCCATGAGTTTCACAAGGCGATGGCCGAGGCCGGATTCCTTGGCATCACCATGCCGGAAGAGCTTGGCGGGGCGGGATTGGGCGTCACCGAAGCCGCGGTGATGATGCATACGGTGACGAGACATGGCGGCGGCATGGCGGCGGCCTCGGCCATCCACATCAATCTGTTCGGACCGCATCCGATCGTGGTGCACGGCACGGCGGAACAGAAGAAGCGCTGGCTCGCTCCCTTGATCGCCGGCGAGCACAAGGTCGCTTTCGGCGTCACCGAACCCAATGCCGGCCTCGACACGACTTCCATTGAGACTTTCGCGCGACGCGAGGGCAATGGTTACATCATCCGTGGACGGAAAATGTGGACGACGACGGCGCAGGAGGCCGACAAGATCCTGCTGCTGACCCGCACCACGCCCAAGGCGCAGTGCAAGCGCCCGACCGAGGGAATGACCTTGTTCTATACCGATCTCGACCGCTCCAAGATCGAGGTCCGCCGCATTGCCAAGATGGGCCGCTCGGCGGTCGATTCCAACGCGCTGTTCATCGACGATTTGAAGGTGCCGGAGCAGGATCGCGTCGGCGAGGAAGGCAAGGGCTTCCGCTATCTGCTCGACGGCCTCAATCCCGAGCGCATCCTTTTCGGCGTCGAAGCCGTGGGTCTGGGCCGCGACGCGCTCGCCCGCGCCAGCCAGTACGCCAAGGAGCGCGTGGTGTTCGGCCGTCCGATCGGCCAGAACCAAGGCATCCAGCATCCGCTGGCGGAGAACTGGGCTTATCTCGAAAGCGCGTTCTGGATGTGCATGCGCGCGGCCTGGCTCTACGACAACAAGCAGCCCTGCGGCGCGGAAGCAAACGCCGCGAAGTTCCTGGGCGGGCGCGCCTGCTTCGAGGCGACGACGCGCGCCGTGATGACGTTGGGCGGCATGGGCTACGCCAAGGAGTACCAGGTGGAGCGCCTGTTCCGCGAATCGATCCTGACGCGCATCATCCCGGTGACCGAGCAGCTCATCCTCTCCTTCATCGGCGAGAACGTGCTCGACCTGCCGAAGTCGTACTAGTTTCTGCCCCCGCGCTTGCCGCGTCGTAGCCCAAAGGGCGAAGACGGGCAGCGGGGGAAGTGTCGCCCGACGCTTGCGAAGCAAGCGGCGGACGGGGCGCGGATCGAGCGAGGGAACGGGCCGCGCGACGTCTTCTTTGCGCCGATTTTGTTGAAAAACTCTGCCGTTGAGAGTGAAGGAAAGCGCTGATTCAATTGCGTAATCGAATCGGGAGCGTTTTCGATGATGGGGCGACAGGCGGATCAACCGGCGTTTTTGTAC
>Ga0182027_10010543_pt1 | contig 13129 bp, 12 predicted proteins | sample 712E1DmetaG_FD_121300 | JGI IMG/M metagenome (GOLD analysis project Ga0182027, IMG submission 121300) | Permafrost microbial communities from Stordalen Mire, Sweden - 712E1D metaG (Illumina Assembly) | ecosystem: Environmental > Terrestrial > Soil > Wetlands > Permafrost | place: Sweden...
CCTGTTCTAAAGGCGAATGGTGCGCTTGCAGGTTCTTTATATTTTTTGGTGCTTTATTCATTTCGTAATTCCTCCATAGGACTCAAATGAGTTTCCATAATTAATCATCAATAACCACCCTGTCAGCCACCGAAAGGGATGGGACCCAGATGCTCAGCCACTGGTCCGAGTGCGGCAACGGGCAGGAATAGCAATGCCCCAACGATCAAAATCGTCCCGAACAAGAGGATGCCAAAGGTGGCGCTGTCGTCGCGCAGTGTTCCCAGACCAAAGGGGCTTGCCTTCTTGGCTCCCAGATAGGCCGCCATGGCAATCGGCGCGACAATCGGCAGATAACGGCTGAAAATCATCACCAGCCCTGTTGCGATATCCCAGGGAATGGCCATGGGCGAAGGACTCGTATTGCCGACGAGGCCGTAGGTCACGCCCAGCCCGTCGAAGGCCGCACCATTATTGGCGGAGGCCGAGGAGAACTGGAACAAGATCTGGGAGAAACCGTGGGCGCCGGGATTGCTGATTGCCTGAAGTCCCCAATCCATGGCCGCAAAAAGCCCCGTAGGAAACAAGATCATAAAGGGATGGACCAGAAGAGCGAGAACGGCGAGCTTTACCTCCCGCGCCCCGATCTTCTTTCCCAGATACTCAGGCGTCCGTCCCACCATCTGGCCGGCAATGAATATTCCGATGATTACGTACAAAAGCATGTTGATCATGCCCACGCCCTTGCCGCCGAAGATGCAGTTCAGCCACATCCCCACCATGGGCGCCAGAGCAGCCAGGGGATTAAGGCTGTCCTGTTCGGCATTCACCGCGCCGCAGGTTACGTCCGTCGTTATGGCATCAAAGGTGGCGCCGGCCGAGGTGCCGAAGCGCATTTCCTTGCCCTCGAGGTTGCCCAGGTGCTGATCCACAGGCAGGCCCGCCACCGCCGGCAATATCACCGACAGTTGCCCGCCCTTGGCCGCGGCGCTGGAGATCTGGTAGGTGCGGACCGTGCGATGGGCGGTCAAGCCGGGATTCGGCTTCAACGTATCGAAATAAACCGACCAGACGACGGTGCCGGCCATCAAAACAATCATAACGGAAAAAATAACGAGTGAATGTCGAAACCGTCCCAGCATCCGGCCATACATCAGCACAAGCGCAAAGGGGAAGATCATCATGGCCAGAGTGACAAAAAAGTTCGTCAAGCCAGTGGGATTCTCAAAAGGATGCGCCGAATTCATGCCGAAAAATCCGCCACCGTTGGTCCCGAGCATCTTGATGGACTCCAGAGCCGCCACCGGCCCGACCACGATGTTCTGAGGCTTGGCCTCACCCTTGTCCGTGGTCCCCATGGAAGCTTGTTCAAGCGTCGAGACATTATGAGAGCTTTGAATGGTCATGGGACTGCCCTGCACCAGGAAGATAAAGGCGAAGATCAGGGCAACAGGCAGAAACGCATAGACCATCACGCGCCACATGTCCACAAAATAGTTGCCGAGTTTGGCCGCACCGCGAAAAGCCCGGATTATGGCCACGAGCGCGCAGAAGCCGACGGCGGCCGATACGAACATATTCCAGATGCAAAAGAAAATCTGGCTGAAGTTCGACAAGTGCTGATCTCCGGCATAGTGCTGGAGATTGGTGTTCGTCATAAACGAAACCACGCTGTGAAAAATGGTGGAAGGGAACAGCATACCTTTGCCATCGGAATTCAGCGGCATCCAGGGCTGAATGGCTAGCACCAGATAGCCGAAGATAAACATCACAACAGCGAAAATCAGCAGGGAGCCGACATACTGCTTCCAGTCCTGAGGGCCGCTGTCCAGGCGTTTTTCGCACCAGCCCAGTACCGGCAAGGGCCGGTATTTTCCATCCATGATCCAAGCCAGGTACTTACTTAAGGGAAATGCTATAATCGTTGCTGCTACCATTAGCGCAACGGGAAGCAACCAAGTTTGTATAATCATTATTCTATCTCCTTTCGATACTTTTCTTTACTGCCTGACTTTCTCAGAACCATTCCGGTCTGACCAGAGCCACGCAGAGATAAACAAGCAAAAACACAGCTACAACCACTGTCAAATAAATCATTGTTGCACCTCATTTCTTATATTTTTTCGCACGCTTTCAGGAACAAAAAACACAGTCCCATGGCAGCCAAACCCAGGACCACCGTCACCGCTACCCATAATCCAACGCTCATTATAATTTTTCCTCCATAAACTAAGATTTTGTAAAAATTTATTCTCGTCTAAATTATTTTTCAAGAGAAGGAAAAGGCCATTCCCTTTCTCCCTTTTTCTCAAAAAGTATAACTTAAAGTCATTCCGCCATAAAGATATGAACCATCTCTATCGGATGGATTATCGCCTTGCAGTCCATGATATCTCATTTCATATCTGGCATCGTCGCAAAGCGGAAACACATAGGATATTATCGGCGTAACCGATAATGTCTTATAAACTGCTATGGGCAGGGAGATGGAAGCTGTCCCATCATGGAAATTATTGTACTTATCCGTCGTGGCCACTGAATCGCTGTCATATTTTGCATAAGTGGTTGCATCGGTAGACAGCAGGTAACTTGCCGAAGCAGCCAGTTTCAAACTAACTATCTTATTGAATTCGATGGTATGAGAAACCCCCAGTAAAAAATACCACTGATGGTAATGGTCAATTTCTTTATAGGCCGTCAATGTCGGCTGCAAAATGGCATCAAGACCCAGGGTGAGAAAGAGCTCCTGAGAATCAAGCGGAGCGGTTCCTCCGGCATAAGGCGCACCTAAACCGTAGTAAATATAGCCTGGAGTCACCTGTAAAATCCCAAATTTCCTGGAATAGGAAATAGTGTAGTCAGTTTCCGTGTAGTTAGCAGCATAATTGGCATCAGTAGCGGAATACGGTCTTGTATCAAAGTTCCCCCAGACATTCAACGAAAATCCTTTATAACTTGCCGTTACCGCCGGTTGCACGACAACGCTATCACGGGTCTGTTCATACCCACGCCAGATATAGGCGCTGAGCACACTTAAATCTATTTCCCCCGTAACCTTATCTTCCGCTGGCGGTTGTTCTGCAGGCTTTTGTTCCGGAGTAGTCGCAGGAGCAGCTTGCGTTACGACAGACGTTTGCTCCGGCGCGGCCGGCTTCTGTTCTTCAACTGCTGCCCAGGAAATTACCGGCAGTATGGCAATAATCAGTAAAAGTAAAACCGCGGTAATTATTTTATTTATATAATTTTTCATAGCATTTAATTCTCCTTCTTTAGCATAGTATTTCTTTTTTTATTGACCTCCTGCGGAAAGACGCGCGTCCCGCTGCAGGGGCTCCATTTACAACTATATATTTTATTCATTCATTTTGCTTTTATCCTGGTCTGATTCCCAATTTTTAATCGCACTCAGTACATCATCAGCGGTTGAAGCAATCCGCAGGTTTTTCATGAGTTGACGATCACGAAACGCCTTGCTGACAAAAGCCAGAATCTGGATCATATCATTGGGGCGGGACGCAGGCGAAAGAATAAGGAATACAGACTCAATGGGTTTTTCAGTTGCAACATCTGCAATCCCTTTCCTGGTTAGCCCGACAGCCACATAGGACTTTGCAAGTCCTTCAAGTCTCGCATGTGGAAAAGCAACTCCTTCATTAAGAAACGTGGACCCTTGCTTTTCTCTTTCCAGCACGGCATCAAGGATAAGCGCCGGCGATAAAATTTTGATCTCATCCCAAATCAAGCCTGCCAGTTCACACAGCAATTCTTCCTTTGAAAGCGGTTTATTCCAGATGATAATACTTTCCCTGGAAATAACATGGCTTAAGCTCAATTCTTTTAAACCTTCTGAAGCTGGTGGTATTTTCTCCATCGCCGGTTTTATTGAAGAAGAGGGCTGCGTTGTAATAACGGAAGGATGCTCTTCATGTGATGTGTTTAAAACAACAATGTTGATGCCGCGGGAATCATCGATCAATTGATCCACAACAGTACGGCGTCCCAGCAATATTTTCCAAAAAGGCAATTTGCGGGGACTGCCGATTACAATGTGTCCCACTCGGTATTCCTTTGCCACTTGTAAAATTGTCGCCGCAATATCCTCACCTTTGAAAGTAAAAACGACTGCACCAAGTTGCTTAGCCAGCGTAAGTGTATCGGAGAGCATGCGTTGCGTTGCGGCTTCAATCGCTGTCGGCTCCTCCGAAGGCGTCTGAACATAAACGGCATACCAGTTTCTGTTGAGTCTTCCCGCAAGCCGCGAGGCATAGCGTAAAAGTTTTTCACTATTGGGACCGCGGGAACTTAAACAAACCATCACCTGATCGGGCGTAGCGGATATTTCCTCATGCAGGCGATCACGGTACCGCAAATCAATATGTGCTGCCATTTCCCTCAGAGCAAGTTCCCGAAGTTGATCAAGATTGGTTTTCTTGAAAAAATTCTGCAGGGCTGTGGCAATGCGCTCTTTAGGATATATCTTCCCTTCTTTGAGTCTCTCCTGAAGGTCCTGATAAGTCAGATCAACATTAACCAGTTGATCCGCTTCAGCAAGAACGCAATCGGGAATTCTCTCCTTTACCTTAACGCCTGTTGCCTGTTCCACAATGTCGTAAAGGCTTTCCAAATGCTGAATGTTGAGCGTGCTGATTACATGAATGCCTGCATCCAGGATTTCCTGCACATCTTCATAGCGCTTGGCATTACGGCTTCCCGGAACATTGGTATGCGCTAATTCGTCAACCAGAACTATTTGCGGTTTGCGCGCCAGAATAGCATCAACATCCATTTCATCCAGAACAACTCCGCGATACTCGATCCGCCGGCGGGAAACCACTTCCAGCCCCTCAACCAATTTTGCCGTATCGGTGCGGCCATGTGTTTCTACCAGACCGACTACGGCATCGATTCCTTCCTTCTTCAATCGGTGCGCTTCCTGAAGCATTTCATATGTTTTTCCGACGCCCGCAACATAGCCCAGATATATTTTTAATTTACCACGCTGACTATGCTTGATCATTTTCAAGAATGCGTCGGCTCTATCTTCACTCATAATTCCTCTCCGACCTCATTAATTTTTCTTATCCATATCCAGATTAAGGAGCAAAACATAACCGGCATCATAAAAGTTCTTGTGCCTGCGAATACGCCTGCTATTAATTTACCAGGCCCAAAAGCCGGAATTATTAAAATTGCGGAAAACAATACGAGGCACAACCAATCGTTTAATGTCATATAAACCTCCATAGATTTTAAAACATATCAAAGGAAAGCTAAACGATCATATACGACAAGTAGTAGTGATCCGTGCCGGATGAAGACTGGCATTTAAATTTGGTTTTATTTTTTTACGGAAATGACAGGACAAAATAAAGACAACTTGAAAATTGGCAGTCGATGAAATGAGTTCTTCACCAACATCTGATAACAAAAGCGGCAATAGCAATAATAGAAGAATAAACATCTTCTGTGTTCCTCCCAAATGCCGACGAGGTTAGCTGACGGGCTTGGACATGGAAGTGTCCTATTCCTAAGAAATTCGCCCCAAAATACCGGTTCCCCCGCATCTATCTTTGAATAGATTTAGGCGTCGTTAAAATATTGTCGTGCTAGCTATGCCCTTTTATGAAAGTTGTCAAGAGTTTTTTTTGCTAAACATTATTGTCTGGCTACAACGACAATTATGACGTTGCTGATCATTTTTTATTACTCTTTTGTATTAATATACAGGATGCTATCAAGCGCCCTTTTTCTTCCTTTCGTCGATATCGTTGGGATACATCATCGCATCCTGTCCTCTCTCGCGAGTACGGATACGGATTACCTCATCAACTGGATAGATAAAGATAATTCCATCTCCAGGTTCGCCGGTTCCAGCGGAATTGAGAATAGCTTCTATCGTATTCTCAAGATTATTTTCGCTCAGGATGATATTAATCTGTATTTTGGTCAACATGTCCACCTGATAGGTGCCCGCACGACCCACCAGGCTAATGCCGCCTTGTCGTCCATGTCCACGAATCTCAATCATATTCATCCCGACAATACCGATTTTCTTTAGAGCTTCTCTGACATCGTTGACCTTATCTTCACGAATGATGGCTTCGATCTTTTTTAGCATAGTTTGTTTCTCCCTGTAAAATTATTTCACTTTGCCTTACGAATACGACCTTTCTCCGTGGGAAGTTATATCCAAACCTATTTCCTCTTCTATTGGAGTTACCCTCAAGCCAATGCTCCAATGCAGCAGCTTGGCAAGAACATAGGTTCCACCGAAACTGAAACAAATGGTAACTACTACCGCTATAATCTGGATACTGAGTTGATTTGGATTACCTGAAAACATACCGTTAGCGCCGCTACTATTGACGGCAACTGTGGCAAATAAGCCTGTGGCTATCATGCCCCAGGTGCTTGCCATGCCATGACATGCCCATACATCCAGAGACTCATCCAAATTTCGTTTAGCGCGCAGATGCATAGAATAGTAAGATATAGGCGCCGCCACTGCTCCGATAAACATGGCTGTCAGGGGGGTCACAAAGCCTGAAGCAGGAGTGACTGCAGCCAAACCTACTACCATACCTGTAGCAATGCCCAGGGTGCTTGGACGACCATCCAGCCAGGAAAGCATCATCCAGACAAGTCCTGCCATTGCCGCGGAAGTGTTGGTGGTTATCAGGGCGTTGACCGCGACACCATTGGCGGCCAGTGCGCTGCCGGCATTAAAGCCGAACCAGCCTACCCACAGTAGTCCTGCTCCCAACACCGTCAGAGGGATATTGTTCGGCTCCATGGGAGATTTGCCGAATCCTTTTCGCGGTCCGATAACCATTGCAAAGGCCAAAGCGGAAAATCCGGCTGCAATATGAACCACAGTACCACCGGCAAAGTCGAGAACCCCCATTTCCTTCAGCCATCCACCCTGCCCCCATACCCAGTGACACAGCGGATCATATATCAGAGTTGCCCAAAGCAAGCCAAACAGGAGAAAAGCCTTGAACTTAATTCTTTCCACAAAGGCGCCGGTAATGAGTGCAGGCGTAATTACAGCGAACATCATTTGAAAGGCTGCGAAAAGCGCGTGGGGTATTGTTTGGCTATAGGCTCCATTGGGCAGAGCATCTACGCCGATAAAACCTAAATAGTTAAGGCCGCCTATTAATCCTTTGATGTCAGCGCCGAAAGAAAGTGAATAACCGTAAAGGACCCACTGTACGCTGATAAGGGCCATAAAGATAAAACTTAAGGTTAAAGTGGAAAGAAGATTCTTTTTGCGAACCATTCCGCCGTAGAAAAGCGCCAGGGCCGGCGTCATTAGCAGAACGAGGGAACAACAAACAAGAACCCAAGCCGTATCGCCCGAATTCATATAAAGACCTCCTGTACATATTTGTTGAAATAGATAACAGCAATTAAAGTGCCACAAATGTGTCACAGAAGCGATAAAGGTGTACATATATGATATTATTTATATTTATATGGTAAAAGTGTTAAAATAGAAATAAATTATTAAACAAATATGTTCTACTTAAGATATTGTTGGAACAAGAATGCACTTTTAAAGTTGAAAATATTTGAAGTTATCCGCATGCGCTCGAGCCCAAATTCAAACAGCAGCAAACAAAAGCATACTTTCATAATTAAAAAGCGGCTATCTGAATGTAAGTTGTTATAATAAAACATCCTGTAGATTTACATCAGCCATCAACGTTCCTATTTGAAAATGCTTTTGCAAATAACATTAAGAAGTAGAATATGCCCAGGAATGCTATAATTAATGGCGCCGTAGGGAGATCCAATTTGTAAGATGCAAATAATCCAATGGAATTTGAAGGAAAACCCAGCAACCAGCCACTTATTAATATGAAAGACAGTTTCTTGGTGAATAATTTTCCGATTAGAGCAGGTATAATGAAAAAGCAAATACTTGCAGCATTAACGCCATTTGCACTGATTTGACCAGCACAATGGCAAAACTAAGAAGACCATAAATTCTCACAGATAACCCCCTTTCCCTTCCCGTGAAAGTTTCAAGAACTTTTCTCTGAAGATAAAGTGAAAAATGCCGATAGAGGCATAGATGACAAAAGTGTAAAAAACATCTTTATCTGTGACCCAGATAATATATTGCCGTTAAAGATAGCTTTGAATTCCTCCGTGCCATGCGGTCAGAATACGTAATTGGGAACGGTTGCAAAACATCATAGACACCTCACCCCTCTCTTGATTTTGGGCTGATATTTCCGTGGAGAAGCTTGGTTATTATCCAACCTATTGCGTATAGTACGCCAAGAAAAACAACATCCGTAGGTCCCACCGGCAAATCCCATTGATAGGCTATGCAGAACCCCACGAACGCAGTTGCACCTCCTAATAATGAGGCTAAAATCGTGAACTGACGCATATTGCGTGCGAACATGTGTGACGTTAGCGCGGGAATCAACAGAAATCCAAACGCTATCAGCGGGCCTACACTAAGCACTGCCATCGAAACGGTCACGCCGATTAGCAGATAGAGCAGCACATCCCAGAAAACCACGTTTTTGCCTAGTGTAATTGCCATAGCGCGGTCAAATGAAACAAGAAGTATCTCCTTGTGGAACAGTGCCAGCGCCGCAATAACAAGCGCGAGCGCTGCTGCCGTTAACATGAGATCCAAATTGGAAACGGTTATTATCTCTCCTTTAAGAAGATCGAGCAATCCAATTTCGCCGTAAGGGTTTTTTGCCAGAAGCAAAACGCTCAATGCGGAGGAGACGACGTAAGCAACACCAAGCCGGCCTTCCGGGAAGCCGCGACCATGCCTTCCCAGAAACGCCAGCAGCAGGATTGCCGTAATCGAGAAAACCATCGATCCGGTAAAGGCAAGTATGTGTTCACTCTGAGAGCTATGAGCAGTCATATATCCCAGCCATAGAGGGAGCGAGAGGGCGATGGCAACTCCCGTAGAGGAAATTTGCGGCAAAGCCACCCCCATGAACACCAGGCGGCGCAGTACCAGATACACACCGACAAGCGGGCAGCAAAAGCCGACAAGCACACTGGTATAAACCGAGTTGCGTAAAAGAAAATCGGGTGAGAGAATTTGTTGCAGTGTTTCCATATCAATCAGCCTCCATTTCAAGAATTTCCGCCATTTGTTTGGGCGTAAGCAGTTCATCCGCGGTACCTTGGAGCACTTTTCCTTGGCACAGCCAGATTATTTGCTCGGCATAATGGCGTACCACCGCAAAATCGTGTGTGACGAGCAGAACAGTAATCCGCCTTTCAGTGCGAAGCTGTGAGATGAACTCCATCACCGCGTGTGTTGCCGCATGATCTACCCCCGCGGTCGGTTCGTCGAGCATCAAGACGTCTGGACGCGCGGTCAGTGCGCGAGCGATGAGCACCCGTTGTTTTTGACCCCCGGAAAGTTCGGCAAACCGCTTGTAAGCAAACTCCTCGGCGCCTGCTGCACGCAGACATTCATGCGTGAACGCACGTTCGGCTTGCGGGACGATCCGCCCTGGCCGGACGCGCCCGTAGGTGCCCATCAGGGCAACGTCGAAACCTGTCAGCAGATAAAGCTGGTCGAATTGAGTTGATTGCGGGACATATCCAAAGATTAGCGGCTTGCCTGTATTTGACTTTGTTTCGATGCGGCCCGAAACCGGCGGAAGCAAGCCAAGCAGCGTCTTGAGCAACGTCGATTTACCCGATCCATTCTCGCCGAGAATGGCGGAAAGACTGTCGCGGGCAATCGATAGTGAAATCCCGGACAGCACAGATTGTCCGTTGTAGCCGATGCTCAGACTATCCAATGTAATAAGCGTTTCATTCATGTCTGTTAAAATGATCCGTCCAGGAAAACGCCTGGATGGACCATTTCCTCCTTTTGGTTATTTTCTGCCTTGAGCGGCTGTGACCATTGTGTGAACAATATAATCCATCATTTTAATGTATGTCTCCGTATTCGGTACTGCGCCCGGCATGATGGGAAGCGTTATTAAAGTTGCTCCGGTCTGTTCGGCGATGCGCTTAGGCACCTTCTCGGGAAATTGCGGCTCTCTCGCGACGATGGCAACATGATCGGCCTTCATCGTGGTGACCAATTCCTCAATATGACGCGGGGTCGGATCTATGCCCGGTTTCAGTTCAATCGTGCCGGAATAGTTCATGCCAAAGCGCTCTGCAAAGTATGGCCAATGTTCATGATAGGATACAAACTTCACCCCTTTTAGTTGTCTGGCTTCCTTCCGCCATTCGGCAATCTTGGCATCCAGCCTGGCGAGATAAGCGTTACGGTTACGCGTGAAATCCGACTGGTATTGCGGAGCAAAAGCCACCAACGCGATATATATATTTTCGATCGCGGTCTTTGCCAAAACCGGATCGAGCATATAGTGCGGATTGCCATAGGGATGAACATCACCCTGATAGTGATCGGTCGATTTGGGTACATCGCGCGGAACAATGCCGATTGAGCAGTCTACATAACTGGGTCTACCTTTCTGGATGTGGGGATTCTTACTCGCTTCCAGTAATGCCGGCAGAAAGGCATGCTCGCAATCGAATCCTACCAGCATTAGCAGGTCCGCCCGATTCATCATCGGCACAAAGCTCGGTTTCATCGGTACTCCGTGCGTATCTTCGATACCCGTTGCCAGACTATGAACCTCCACATGATCGCCACCGACGGCGCGCGCAAAATCCGCCAGGTCGGTAAGCGTTGTAACAATGCGAATTTTTGCCGCATATGCGGGCATCGCCCAGCCGAGCACTACCGTGGCAAGCGCGATGACAGCTAATAAAATGAATGATTTAGATTTCACGTTTGATTTCTCCTTATTGAATAATTTAGATTTCATGTCCGATTCCTCCTTAGCGTTCCTGCCACCCGTGCGAGTGTGCGCCGATGATCCACGCCCATTGCAGATAAACTGCATCGTCGGAGTTCAGGCTCGACGAGGCATTGTGTTCAGTGTGCGTGTATTGAAGGCGCAGTTCATTCCAGTGGCTTAAATACCACGTGACGTACGGAGAGTATGCATAAGTTACGTCTTGATTGTTGACCACATTTTCCATCCGTTCAAAAAGGAACCCGGCTGACCACTCCCGACTAAATTTGTACGTGAGATACGAATACATGCCCAAAGAGCCGACGGAAGTGCTGTAAAGCGGTTTTTCCAATGGATCAGTTACGTCATAGCGGTTGTTGCTGTAGAGCACTTCTGTTCCCCAAATGAGGCTTTGGAACTGATTATTTCGCAACGGCTTATAGCTCAGTACCAGGTCAGCTCCCACCAGGCGGCGCTCGCGTTCGGTGAACGTATTGTTATTTACATCCGTAGGAAACGGAGGATTAACTCCGCCGGGGTCAGACCATTGACCGTTTGTACTGGGATTCCAGAGGCCTGAAATGCCCGGTTCGAGAGAGACATTGGGTGTCAGATCAAAGTATGAGGACAATCGGCCCCAATAGTTCAATCCGCTGAGTTCACGGAAAGAGCCGGGATTGTTGGGAGGGTTATCTCCGCCGAATTGATTACCGGCGCCCAGTGTCAGGCTTACGTAATGGTCGACCGGCACCAGCCAATTGATCTGCAACCCGTCCGTCCTCGATTCGCCGCCGATGTATTGCGCAAGCGCCAGTGGACGGTTGACAAATGGCAGTTCATGATCGTGAATATAACTCAACCGGCCGAATTCACCGAAGAACCGGCCTGCCTTCAACGCTAGATTTCCCGGCAGTGAAGTTGTTTGCAGCGCGGCTTCTTCTACACCTAAAACTGCTTCGCCGGTTTGAGCATCGGCAGAGGCATTGATCACTGCATAAGCCTTCACGAACGGATCGACCGATGCAGCCACATTTAGTTCCACTGAACGTTGAAACACATCCAATCCGCCGGGCCGATCGCTCCCTGTCTCATTTGATCCCTTACTACGATAGGAGAAGACCGTCTCGCCTACAAGTCCAATGGCAGGGTTGAATTCACTTAAAATTTCCTTTTTTTGCGCCTCAACCACCTGTCCAACCTTGTCGTTCAACTCCTCGACCTTCTTTTGAAGTTCTTAGTTGGAATTGGACATTACTGAGCCGCCAGGCAAACTGATAGAATTTGAAGATGCTTGAGCCTCTGCGGATTTTTCTTTGTTCTCTGTCGTGATTGTAACTTCGTCCTTCTTAATTTGTGTTTTTAATTCATTAATCATTATTTGTTGCGCTTTGATTGTTTCTTCCTGTTTTTTTAATGTATCCTCCAAAGTTCGAATTCTTGATTCAATATCACCTTCCGCAAATGCCCGACTTGATATTGAGAGGAGACAAAAAATACCGAACAGAATAAATCCTTTTTTCATAAAGATACCTCTCTCATCTTAAACAAGATTATTCATATTAACTATTTAGTTTTAGTAATAATGATGAACTACACGAATGAAGCGGGGGGGGGAGCCCTGGTAGGATATTGGGAAAATGTAAATAAAGTTACTAACAGGGGTTCTTCAGGCTGACGAAAACAAGAAATTGTAGAATAGAAAACAAAAGAAGTATTATCTTCAATGCTGCCGCCGGAGAGTAAATTGCCCGCAACGCATAACGGACAATCGGAATGTTCGCAATCATCATGGTGGTGATGAAATGCGGCAATTAAGGCAGAGATTAGGCAGATAGCCGCAAAGAAGAAAATTGCTTTTTTATGCTTTTGTATTGAAAGAGTTAACATTTTAATTTTTTAATCTGATACATCTATTTCCCTATAATGGATGAAGCTTAATTAATAAATGCCAATATGTCAAGATATGATGCCAAATTATTTTTCGTCCGTTTTCATTGTCCGCTCTCCTTTGAAATGCGATAAATAATCTGCATGTTTTAATCAGTTATTAACCGCCCTTTCTACCCGTAACGTGCAGGCTGGATCAAGGTAAATCTGAATTGCGCCGATTACCGTGTGTACCCACTACTGTTCAAAGTGGAGAAAGCTCTTACGGAAATATCTTTTCTTTGTGAGCGTGAGGGTGGTGGTACTGAGTAACTATTTTCAGGAGAGATATTGTCAAGAGTTGTGTATGAAGAATTAGGCGGCGATCCGTTTTTCTTCAATACCGTTGACGAATTTCACTCCTTTCACAACATCAGCCAAGCGCTCCGGACGATGTAATCGAATCC
>Ga0182027_10010544_pt1 | contig 13128 bp, 13 predicted proteins | sample 712E1DmetaG_FD_121300 | JGI IMG/M metagenome (GOLD analysis project Ga0182027, IMG submission 121300) | Permafrost microbial communities from Stordalen Mire, Sweden - 712E1D metaG (Illumina Assembly) | ecosystem: Environmental > Terrestrial > Soil > Wetlands > Permafrost | place: Sweden...
CGTGGTCGTCAACGAGTGGCTGAAGCTGGCGGTCCTGCTCCTGTTCAAGGTTTCGGCCATAGAGGTCACCGAGCTCGGCCCCTTCGAGTACGCCGACCGTCTTCCTTTGAAGCACGGGTTCGAGGAGGCCGGTGTGCGGGTCGTGCCCGGCGCGTCAGCCCGCTGGGGCAGCTTCATCGGCCGGGGCGCGGTCATGATGCCGAGTTACGTAAATATCGGCGCCCGCGTCGGTGCCGGGACCATGGTCGACACCTGGGCCACGGTGGGCAGCTGCGCCCAGGTGGGCGAGGGCGTGCACCTCTCGGGGGGGGTGGGGATAGGGGGGGTGCTCGAGCCGCCCCAGGCCGCCCCGGTGATGATCGGCGACCATGCCCTGATCGGGAGCCGCTGCATGATCACCCAGGGCGCCCGGGTAGGCGCCGGCGCCGTCCTCGGGGAAGGCTGCATCCTCAACCCTGGCATCCCCGTGATCGACGCCGCCACCGGCGAGGAGCTCTCCCGGGGCGTCGTCCCACCGTGGTGCGTGGGCCTCGGCGCTACCCGGCCGCGCACCTTTGCCGGAGGGACGTTCGGCCTGCCCTGCATCCTGGTGGTCCGGTGGTTGGAAGAGGGCCAGCGCCACTCGAGCGCCCAACTGGAGGACATGCTGCGCGAGCATGGGGTCAGCATCTAGGTGGGCTCGGGCACTGGGGCCGACCTGCTGACGGCTACGGCCGAGCTCGTGGCCATTCCGTCGCTCTCGCTACAGGAGGGGGCCCTGGCCGACCACGTCGAGATGGCGCTGCGCCGGTCGAGCTGGCTCGAGGTCGTCCGCGTGGGCGACAGCGTGGTGGCCCGCACCGAGCTCGGCCGGCCCGGCCGTGTCGTCCTGGCCGGCCACCTCGACACCGTCCCGCCCAAGGGCAACGAGGTGCCCCGTACCGAAGGTGATGTCCTGTGGGGGTTGGGCTCGACCGACATGAAGGGCGGCCTGGCCGTCATGCTGGACCTGGCCGCCTCGCTGGCGGCCCCGGCCCAAGACGTGACTTACGTCTTCTACGTAGCCGAGGAGATCGCCCGCGAACACAGTGGCCTTTTGGAGCTGGCCCGGCACGCTCCCCAGCTATTGGGCGCCGATGCCGCGGTCGTCTGTGAGCCCACCAACAGCGCCGTGGAAGCGGGCTGTCAGGGCGTGATCAAGGCGGAAGTGGTGCTGGCCGGCCAGCGGGCCCACGTGGCCCGGCCGTGGATGGGCCGCAACGCCGTCCACCGCTTGGGCCCGGTCCTGGCCCTGCTCGAGGGCTGGTCCCCCCGTCGCGCCGTCGTCGACGGCTGCGAGTACCGCGGATCGCTGCAAGCCGTGCGGGTGTCGGGGGGCGTCGCCTCCAACGTCGTGCCGGACAGGGCCGCGGTCGAGCTCAACTACCGGTTCGCCCCTGACCGTGGCCTGGACGCCGCCGCCCGGGAGCTCGAGGAAATGTTGGCCCCGTGCCTCGAGGACGGGGATACCTTCGAGGTCACCGATAGCGCGCCGGCCGCTCCTCCAGCGCTGGACCACCCGTTCTTGGCCGCTCTGGTCGAAGCGTCCGGAGGCGCGGTGACCGGGAAACTGGGCTGGACCGATGTCGCCTTCTTCGCCGAGAGGGGCACGCCGGCCGCCAACTTCGGGCCGGGCGACCCCGAGCTGGCCCATACGGCGGGCGAAATGATCACGCGCAGTTCGCTCGACCGCGCCCGGGACGTCCTCAGCCGCTTACTGGCGGGGTAACGTCACCGCGCCGAGGCGTGTTGGGCGACGAAAGCCTCCAGCTCCTCAGCATCGGGGGGGTCGGCGCCCGGCCGCGTGCAGGTGAAGGCGCCGGTGGCGATGGCCTGGGCTAGCGCCGCTCCGAGCTCGGTGGCATCGGCCGTGGCGACGCCGTCGGGGTGCAGAAGGCCCCGGTCGGCGAAGTAGGCCAGTAGCCCGGCGCTGAAGGCGTCCCCGGCACCGATGGTGTCCGCGACTTTGATGTTGGGCGGGGAGAGGTGGGCCTGGAAGCCGTTGCGGTGCACCGCCGTCGCCCCGCCCGCCCCCTCGGTGATGATCACCAAAACAGCGCCGGCCGACAGCCATTTCTCGGCCGTGCCCAGCGGGTCTGACCCCGGGTACATCTCCTCCACGTCTTCGTTGCTGGCCTTCACCACGTGAGCGCTGGCGATGATCTCCTCCAGCCGCCTCCGGTAGGCGGCCTCGTCGACGCCGGGGACGGTGCGCATGTTGGGGTCGAAGGAAATGAGGACGTCATTGCCCCGCCGCAGTTTGCCCAGCCACCGGGCCAGGACGTCGCCGCTCGGCTCGAAAGCGATGGGGAGGGACCCGGTGTGCACGGCGGCCACGCCGTGCCCGGCCAGGGCGCTCCGCTCGGGTGCTGGCAGCTCGCTCTCCTGCCACCGCCAGTCGGCTGTCTCGGGGCCGTAGAAGGTGTAGGAAGCCCGGCCCTGGTCGTCAAGGGTGACGGCGGCCAGGGTGGCCGGCTCGGGGGCGTCCACCGACAACGACAGGTCGACGCCGTTGTCGCTGAAGTACCCGCGCAACCAGGGCCCAAAGCCACCCCTGGCGATGCGGGCCGCAAAACAGGTGCGCACGCCCAGGCGCGCCAGGCCGACGGCGACATTGGCACAGCTCCCCCCGGGCATGGCCATGAAATGCTGCGACGGTTGGCGCAGGTTCCCGGCCCGGGCCCCCTGGCCCGTCCCGGGCGTAGCCCCCCTGGACGGGGCCATGTCGACCAGGCACTCGCCGACCACCAGCACCCCCGGAGCTGCAGTTGGCCTATGGGCGTCGCTGACCTCTGGTTGTGTCATCGCCTGTGACAGTACTGTGCGCCGGCAGCCCGGGCGGCCTTGGCGCCCGGGCTGCCGTCTCAGTAAGTTGAACGGTGTGATGCGACCGATCGAGTTGGGCCCCAACCAGCCAAGGCAGTTTTATAAGGGCGGCGAAGCGATTGCTGAACTGCGCGGAGTTGGCGAGGGTGACGGCTACCGGCCTGAGGACTGGGTGGCTTCAGCCACGCCGCGCTTCGGGATGGAGGAGGACGGCCTTTCGAGGCTCCCTGACGGTAGGTACTTGCGGGACGCGCTCGAGGCCGACCCCGATAACTGGCTCGGGCCCGAGCACGTGAAGTACTTCGGGGCCTCGCCGGCCCTGCTGGTCAAATTGCTGGATGCCGGTGAGCAACTGCCGGTCCACGTGCACCCTAACCGGTCATTTGCCTACCGCCACCTGGGTTCTCGCCATGGCAAGACCGAGTCTTGGGTCGTCCTGGGCACCCGGGGGGCCGAACCCGTTGTCTACGTCGGATGGTCGCACGACGTCGAGACGGCCGAACTGTCGCGATGGGTGGCAGAGCAGGACGCCAAGGCGATGCTCGGGAACATGCACCGGCTCAAGGTGGAGCCCGGCGACGCCGTCCTGGTCCCCGCGGGCACGGCTCACGCCATCGGTGAGGGCATTTTCGCCGTGGAGCTCCAAGAGCCCACAGACTTTTCCGTAATGCTCCAGTTGAAGGGCTTTGACCTCGACCCGGCCGGGGGCGAGCTCGGGTTGGGCAGAGAGCTGGCGAACTCGTGTGTGAGGCAGAAGGCGTTCAGCGCCGCCGACATCGATGGGCTGCGGCGGCACACCCAGTCGGGCGCGGCGGCCGCTGAGGGCGCCGTGCAAGACGTCATGCCGGTGGCCGCCAACCCGTATTTCCGCGCTCAACGCGTTTTCGGACGAGGCGCGGCGCGACTCGAAGCCTCGTTCGCCGTCGTCGTGGTGCTCTCGGGCAAAGGCAAGCTCGAAGGCGACGGTTGGGACGTCGCCATCGAGCGGGGTGCGACCTTAGTGGTGCCTTGGAGCGCCGGGCTCATCCGCGCCACCGGCGATGTCGAGTTGTTGCGCTGCCTGCCCCCGTTGCCGGAGGATGCCAAGAGCGACGACCCGACCGCCTGAGCGGCGATGGGGATGCCGGGTCAGAGCCGGCGTAGGACGGTGACAACCTTCCCGAAGATGGTGACCTCATCGGGAGAGAAGACCATCGGCTCCCAAGCCGGGTTGGACGGCAGCAGGACGACGTTGTCCCCCCGACGGGAGTAGGTCTTCACCGTCGCCTCGCCTCCGGGGATCCCGGCGGCTACGACGTCGCCGGTGTTGGCTTCGGGTTGCTGGCGCACCACGACGTAATCGCCGTCGAGGATGCCGGCGTCCACCATCGAGTCGCCCCGGACCCGCAGCATGAAGAGGTTCCCGGTGCCTGTGAAGTCCTCGGGTAGCGGTAACAGCTCTTCGATGTTCTCTGACGCCAGGACGTTGGTCCCCGCCGCTATCTCGCCTACGAGGGGCACATGGCGGGTCGGCCGACGCTCGATGGCAGTACCCGACGTGGCGTCGTAGCGCACCTCAAGCGCCCGCGGCTTGGTTGGGTCGCGTCTCAAATAGCCCTGCCTCTGGAGCGTGTTGAGGTGGGCCTGGACGGTCGACGTCGACGCCAGGCCTACGGCCACACCGATCTCCCGCACCGACGGGGGGTAGCCCCGCTCTCGCACCTGAGCAGCGATGAAGTCGAGGATCTCCCGACGCTTGCCTGTCAAGGTCTCGTTCAATTTGCTCCCTCCGTCCTTCCCTCAAGAGCGGCCCGGGCACGCACGGTGCCGGGCACCTGCCTAACGTCGCGGGGCGATGTTAGCGCTACCAGGGGCAGGAGTCAAACATATGTTCGCATTGGCGCCGGGGCTGGGGCCCACTTGACACCGAACACTCGTTCGGGTACAACTGAGATGAGGGCCGAACATATGTTTGTCCGGCCACACAGCCGAGCGGGGAGGAGGGCCAATGGTTGCGCTGAAGTGGGACGAGATGGACCAGGGAGACCAGGGGGGCCAGACAGAGGAGAGCTGGCCCCGGCTTCACCTGTACGTGAGCCCGGCGGAGCGCCGTCCTGCGGGTAGGAGAGCCGAGGGCCCCAGGTCATTTGGCCTCAGGTCGTCTGGCCTCAGGTCATCTGGCCTCAGGTCATCTGGCCTCAGGCCGGGGGTCGGCGCTTACCACGGGGCTCGCCGTCGCCAAGTGGCCCGGTGGAAGTTCGCTGTTCGCCGGGCTGTGGCGGTGCTGGTCATCGCCGGCTTCGGCGCCCTGGCCTTGAGCGTGGCGGAAAGGCTGGTGGCCTCCGCCAGTACCGCGGGGGGGAGCGCGGCGTCCTGCACCACCCTCACGCTGGCGTGCCCGGGAGCCCACGCATACGTGGCCGTGCCCGGGGACACGGTTTGGTCGATCGCCGTGAGGTTCGCCCACGGTGGTGATCCCAGGCCGTTGGTCGAGCGGTTGGAAGCCGAGATCGACGGCGGTGTTCTACAGCCCGGGCAACGGCTGGCCGTGCCCTGAGCCCGGGTGCCCGGGCCGGCCTCGCATGCCGGCTCGGGCGATCTGTTCCGGCGCTACCGGGCGCCACCGTGGGCGGAGATCCCGGCCCCCGCGTTGTAGGGTCGGCGCTAGTGCGTTGTCCCCGTTGCTCCGGAGTCGAAGACCGCGTGATGGACTCGCGCACGGCGGAGGAGGGGGCGGCCATCCGGCGCCGGAGGGAGTGTTTGGCGTGCGGCCTGCGTTTTACCACCTACGAGCGTCTTGAAGAGGTGCCGTTTGTCGTGGTCAAGCGTTCCGGTCACCGGGAGCCGTTCGAGCGCGCCAAGGTGGTCGCCGGCCTAAAGGCTGCGGGGAAGAACCGACCTCTTTCGCTCCCGTTGTTGGAGCAGATCGCGGCCGAGGTCGAAGAGACGTTGCGCCTCGAGGGCTCTGAAGTCACCAGCCAGCAGGTGGGCCTGGCCGTATTGGACGCATTGAGGGGGCGCGACCATGTCGCCTATCTCCGCTTCGCCAGCGTGTACAAGGGCTTTACCGACGCAGGCGACTTTCAGCGCGAGGCAGGCTTGCTGACCAAGGTGACGACGCCTAAAACGGGACGCTCGGGACCGGCTTCGGGCTGATTGTACTGGGCCGTGGGCATAGGGCTAAGTTGGTTGGTGGAGCTGTCGGCTAGGGCCACAGGCGTGGACGCGTAAAGCCTCCGGGCCGCGGAGGCCAGTGCCGGTGAACGTTCGGTGACACGGTGACAAACTTCGCCTAATAAAGAGGGGATTTCGATGCGCATAGGCATGTTGACCGGTGGTGGCGATTGCCCAGGTTTGAATGCTGTCATAAGGGCTGTGGTGGGCAAAGGCGAGAGCCAGTACGGCGACAACTTCCTGGGTTTCCTGGACGGCTGGCGAGGTGTCATCGAGTCCGCCACGACCCCTCTTGACTGGGGGCGCTGCCGGGATATCCTCACCATCGGTGGGACGATCCTCGGCACCAGCAGGACAAACCCCTACAAGGTCGAAGGTGGCGTGCAAAAAGTGCTGGCCTCTCTCAAGGCCAATGCGGTCGACGCCCTAATTGCCATCGGTGGGGACGACACCCTGGGTGTAGCCAACAAACTGACGGCGGAAGGCGTTTCGGTGGTCGGCGTGCCCAAGACGATCGACAACGATCTGTCGGCCACCGAGGTGACCTTCGGCTTCCACACCGCGGTGCAGATAGCCACTGAGGCCATCGACAGACTGCGCACCACGGCGGAATCTCACGACCGCGTGATGGTCTGCGAGGTCATGGGCCGTCATGCCGGATGGATCTCGATTTATTCAGGAATTGCCGGGGGAGCGGCCGACATCCTCATCCCGGAGCAGCCGTTCGACGTGGCTGAAGTGTGCGAGCGGCTCAAGGCTCGCAGCGTGGGCCGCCGCCATGCCTGTGTCGTTGTAGTGGCCGAAGGGGCCACTCCCAAGGAGGGTTCGTTCAGTGTCGCTTCGGGCGACCTCGACCAGTTCGGCCATGTCCGCCTTGGTGGTATAGGCAACCTGCTGGCCGAGGAGATCGAGCACCGGACCGGTTTCGAGACCAGGGCCACGGTGCTGGGCCACATCCAGCGGGGCGGCACCCCCACCGCTTTTGACCGCGTCCTGGCGACCCGTTTCGGGATCGGCGCCATAGACGCCGTCCATAACGGCGGCCTCGGCACGATGGTCGCAATCCAGGCCGACACGATCGTGCGGGTACCCCTTAACGACGCCGTGTCCGAGCCCAAGCTCGTACCCCACCAGTTCTACGAGGAAGTGGCCGCGCCCCTTTTCGGTTAGTACCACCGCGGGGCGGCGGGGCAGGGCGCTCCTAGCTCAGGCCTACTGACTGCGCCTCGGTCTGGGCGTCCGCCAATAGGTTCGTGAGCGGCGTCAGCAATTGGGGCGTGCTGGCCAGCACAATGTCCCCCGGCAACGTGGCGATGACGCCGCCGGCTTCCTGGCAGACGACGCTGCCGGCGGCCCAGTCCCAATAATGCAAGCCGGACTCGAAGTAAGCGTCGAACCGGCCGTTGGCGACCCAGCAGAGATCGAGGGCGGCCGAACCGATGCGGCGAATGTCGCGTATGCGCGGCAGAAGGTGGGCCAGGATGGCGGCCTGCACGACCCGGTTCTCACGCCGGTAGCTGAAGCCGGTGCCGACCAAGGCGGTCTCCAGTTCGCTGCGCCCGCCGGCGACATGGCAGGGCACATCGTTGCACCAGGCACCTCGGCCTTGTGCGGCCGACCAGGTCTCGTGGCGGGACGGGTCGACGACCACTCCTACAACGGGGTCACCTTCGTAGCAGGCGGCCAGCGAAACGCTGTAAGCGGGTACCTGATAGAAGAAGTTGGTCGTCCCGTCGAGCGGGTCGGCCACCCAGGAGACCTTGGTCGTCCCGTCGTGCGAGGCCCCCTCCTCGCTCAGGAGCGCATCGCCGGGACGGGAGCGGTGCAGCTCGGACACTATGTAGGCCTCGGAAGCCCGGTCCGCTTCGGACACGAGGTCGGTGGGCGAGCTCTTGGTGTTGACGTGCTCGAGGCGTACGTCGGAGTAGGGCTGCAACAGCTCGGCCGCCCCCGTAGCCACCCGGAGGGCGACCTCTTGCAGTTCGTCGAGCAGGGCGGAAGGGACATCATGAGCGGGCATCCATCCCTTCTAGCGCGTCGGCGGCCGGTGCGCAGGCCGACGGCCCGAAGGTCGTAACGTTGGGCCGTGAACGGTGACGCCGGCCAGGTGGTGCTGGCTTGAGCCAGTGGGCCGGGCCCGGGCCGGCGCCGAGGTGGGTGGTGCACGCGGACATGGACGCCTTTTATGCCGCTGTCGAGGTGAAGGACGAACCGGGGTTGCGGGGCCGCCCTGTGGTGGTGGGGGGGACCGGCAACCGTAGCGTGGTGTCTGCGGCCAGCTACGAGGCCCGTGGGTACGGGGTGCGCTCGGCCATGCCCATGGCCCAGGCCCGCCGGCTGTGCCCCCAGGCCGCCTTCGTGCCGCCCCGCTTCGACGTTTACCACCATTACAGCGAGGGTTTCCACGCCATCGCCCTCAGCTTCACCCCACTCGTCGAGGGCATCGGTTTGGACGAGGTCTTTCTCGACGTCAGCGGCTGCGTCGCCCTGTTCGGCTCGCCGGCGGAGATCGCCGTCACCATACGAAGGCGGGTGACGGAAGAACTGGGCCTGTCGTGCTCGATCGGGGCCGGCCCGAGCAAGCTCATCGCCAAGCTGGCGTCCAAGGCGGCCAAGCCGCGTGCCTCCACCCGGGGACCGGTGCCGGGGCGGGGGACGCTGGTGGTCCCCGAGGAGGAGGTCCATTCGTTCTTGTGGCCGCTGCCGGTGGAGGCACTTTGGGGGGTCGGCCAGGCGAGCGCCGATCGCCTTCACAAACTGGGGGTGAACACTGTCGGCGAGCTGGCGGCACTGCCGGTCGCCTCCGTCGTGGCCTGCCTCGGTCAGGCCGCCGGGCAGATGTTGCACTCGCTGGCCTGGGGCCGGGACCTGCGGCCGGTCGAGCCCGGGCGGGCCGCCAAGTCCATCGGCCACGAGGAGACCTACTCGACCGACATCGTCGAACGCCAGGATCTCGATGCCCGTCTGGTGGTTATGGCGGACAAAGTGGCGGGGCACGTGCGCGAGCAGGGCCTGGTGGCCCGGACGGTGGTCCTAAAGGTCCGCTACGGCGACTTCAAGACGTTGACCCGTAGCCACACCTTCGCCACCCCACAGGCCACCGGCCCGAGCTTCTGGACGGCGGCCCGGGCACTGCTGGACGGGCTCCCACTGAGGGACGGGGTGCGGCTCCTGGGCGTCAGCGCCTCCGGGCTGTTGGACAGCGGGGCCTCCTCCGGCCAACAGCTCCAGCTGCTGCTCGTTCCCACGCCGGCGGAGACGGGGGCAGGCGGACGACCGACAGGTAGCGCTGGAGCGGGCGCGCGGCCGTTAGCGGCGACTTCGGGCCGCACCGCCATGGCGCCGGGGCCCGGGGCAGGGCCGGCCTGGGCCAAGGCCAGCCAGGCCGTAGACGCGGTGCGGGCCCGTTTCGGGGCTGGGGCGCTACGACCGGGGACGTCGCTGGTCGAGCCCGAAAAGGCAAAGGAGCGGACGCCGCCGGAGCGGCCATGACGTCCTTCGTTGTCCACGTCCTTCGTGGGCGGCGCGACACTAGGCCCGAGGACTGTCATGGATATAACGTCCACAGGGATGTCAACGACGCGTACGCCTTACCGTCGAGCTGCGGTGCTCGGCGTACTGGCGGTGGTCTTGGCCCTGGGGACGCCTGTCCATGCTGGCCAGTCGTCGGCGCCGGCCATGCCCCGGGACAAGACCCTCTACACCAGCGGGACGGCGATGTCGCCCCCCACCGACTTCAACCCCCTTGACCCCGACCGTGCCTACACCGGGACCCAGGGCCTGTTGTACGAGCCCTTGTTCCTCTTCGACCCGGTCCACGACAGGTTCATCCCGTGGTTGGCCACCGGGGGGTCGTGGGTCTCGGCCACCACCTACCGGCTCGACGTGCGCCCCGGTGTCGACTGGGTCCAGGACCGGAGCGGCTCGGTGGCCGGCGTGCTCAGCTCGTCCGACGTCGCCTACTCGATCAACCTGGCGGCGACCGACGACGCCGACCCGTTCCATGCCGACGCCGCCAGCGTGCAGAAGGCCACCGCCAACGGTGGGACGGTCACTGTCGAGTTCAAGACGCCGGTCGGCTACGCCCCCTGGCAGGAGTTCCTCTGGCACGCTCCGGTCTTGTCGCAGGCCGGGTGGTCCCACCTCGCCCCGGGGGCGGCCTTGGGCAGCACCAACATGTCCCCGGTCTCGACGGGCCCGATGTTGCTGGCGACGACGACGCCCACCGGCGCCTGCTACCGCGACAACCCCCACTGGTGGGGCACGGCCCAGCTACGGCTGTCGTTCAAGTTCGAGTACCTGTGCGCGGTGGTCAGCGGCTCGAGCGGGACTGAGCTGTCGGACCTGCTCAACGGCCGCACCGACTGGAGCAACCAGCTCCTGCGGGGCATCCCCGACCTGGCTACCGCCAGGACGGGCGGGTACGACATCAAGACCTATTACCCGGGCTCTCCCTACATGCTCTCCGCCGCCACGGAATGGCTGGAGATGGACACGGCCCGGGCACCAATGAACAACGTGGCCTTCCGCCGGGCGGTCGCCTACGCCCTGGACCCCAAGACCATTGTCTCCGGCGTCTACACCGGCGCCGTCACCGTGGCCGGCCCGACGGGCCTCCTGCCTGGCCTGGGGGCCTACGTGGACAGCAAAGCGGTGGACCGGTACGGGTTTTTCTTCTCGGTCTCGATGGCCAAGAAGTCCCTGAAGGAGTCCGGGTACCGGGGCCAACACCTTACCCTCGAGGTGCCCAGCGGGTGGACGGACCTGGTCAACGCGGCCACCGTGATCACCGAGCAGCTGGCCAAGGTCGGAGTGCACGTCTCGGTGGTCGTGAAACCGCTCGGGCAGCGGGACTCTGATGTCGCCGACGGCAACTACGACATGGTGATCGACAGTGGCCCGACGCCCAGCTCGACGCCATGGACCTACTTCGACTCGGTGTACCAGTTGCCCCTCCAGAGCCACCAGCAGCCCGGCGTCAATGCCGAGCGTTACTCCGACCCCGTCGCCTGGGCTTTGGTCGAAAAGGCGGCGGTGACCCCGCCCTCGGACGCGAAGGCGGCGGGGCAGATCTACGCCCAGCTCGAGACAGATTTCCTTCAGGCCCTCCCCGAGATCCCGCTGTGGTACAGCGGGGCCTGGTTCCAGGCGAACACCACGTACTGGCAGGGCTACCCATCGAGCACTAGCCCCAAGGACGAGTACACGCCCGTGATGTGGGCCGGGTGGCTGGGCTCGATGACGACCGTCTACGCGCTGGCGCAGCTGAAGCCGCGCTGAGCCCGCGCATTGGGCCGGCTCAGCGCCCGGCCGCCGGTAGCCGTCAGGGCGAGGTCTAAAATTGGTGGCTCTGGTGTACCGTGGGGTCTTGGGCCAGGAGCCTTTGCGGCAAGTGGCGAGCTTACGACGACGGACGAAGGACTACGAATGAGGGTTGGCACGGAGGTCTAAAACTGGTGCCACTTTCAGAACACGAACAGCGCATCCTCCAGCAGATCGAGCGCCAGTTCCATCAGGAGCGCGGCCTCGCTCGATCGTTGCGCGTCCCGGCCGACAGCCGGGAGGCGGCCCGCAACGCCAAGCGGGCGGTGGCCGGGTTCGTCCTCGGGTTGGTGGCGTTGTCGCTTTCCTTCGCCTTCTCGTGGGTCCTGGGCCTGGTGGGCTTCGTGATAATGCTGGCCACCGGGGTGGCGCTGGTCCAGAGCCTGCGCCGCCTCGTGCGCGACCGGTGGGGGCGGCAGGGGCCTGATGGCGCCGGCGTCGGTCCCGAGGTCGTCCCCGATCCGTGGGGCCGCCTGCGCCGTCCCGACGGGGGGAAGTGGTGGAGCGTGGGAGGCCGGTCCCGGGGCAAGGACGACGAGGACCTCAGTTAGCGGCGCCACTACGGTGGCAGCGTGAAGATCTACGTCCTGCTGGCCGAAAAGGGTGCCCAGAACCCTCACAACGGTACGTTGAGCCTGCTCAACGTGGGCTGGGCGGTGACCCAGTTGCGCCGTCCCATGGGGCCTCCCATGGGCGAGGGCGCCCAGCCGCTGCTTAGCGGGCCGCAGGTGGTGGTGGTGCTGATCGAAGCCGAGCTGGCCATGTGCAACAGGTCCCTCACGCTCGAGATAGAGCTACTCACCGAGGACGGCGACGTCGTCGAGATCCCCGGGCCGACCGGGCCCCAGGCGGTGCGCCTGGAGCAGACGCTCATGGTCCCCAGCCCCTCGGGCGTCCCCACCGGCTTTCCCGGTCGGGCGTCGTCCATGATGGAGCTGCCCACCGGCTTGCCGCTGTCGCCGGGCATCTACCGCTGGCAGGTAAGGGTCAACGGTAAGGAGGAGGACGACTGGTCCGCTCACTTCTACGTGGCCTCCCCGCCCCAGGCGCCCACCTTCGGGTTCCCCCCCGCCTCCGAATAGCCGGCCGGATAGCCGGCCAAATAGCCGGCCGGATAAGCGGCCGTTTAGACGGCTTGGGGCCCGCCGGGCGCCGTAGCATTGCCCTATGGTCCCGTTCGGGAAAGGGGCGCTGGCCGAGCTGGCCTGCAGGCCGTCGCTCTGGGTCACGGCCGCGCGCCAGTGGCGCGCCGTGGTGCCGCCGGTCTGGTGGGGCCGCTGGCCTCCCCTGCCCAAGCCGACGCCTCAGTACATGGACCTGCGCCTGGAGGCCATGTACGGCCCCGGGGGCGGGCGGTTGTCCCCGTCGGAGCTGGTCGGCTACCTCGAATGGTGCCGCTGGATGCGGGCCCTGGCGCGCTAAGTTCGCGATATGCCCGCCGAGACCATGGCCGCCAGGGCGGGTAGCCCTTTCCCCGTACCTCTCATACGAAGGTAGGCGGACATGTCGCGAGCGCTCGTCCTAAACGCCACTTACGAGCCGCTCTGCGTAGTGCCCACCAGGAGAGCGCTGCTGTTGGTCCTGCAGGCCAAGGCTGAGCCCTTGGCCGCCACTGGGCGGGTGTTCCACTCGGCCCGGGTGAACGTGCCGGAGCCCTCCGTGGTGCGCCTGAGCTACTTCGTGCGCGTGCCCCACCAGGCCCACGTGGCGCTGAGCCGGCGGGCAATCTTCGCTCGGGACGGCCACCGTTGCCAGTACTGCGGCGCGCAGGCGGAGAACATCGACCACATCGTGCCCCGTTCCAAGGGC
>Ga0182027_10010545_pt1 | contig 13128 bp, 15 predicted proteins | sample 712E1DmetaG_FD_121300 | JGI IMG/M metagenome (GOLD analysis project Ga0182027, IMG submission 121300) | Permafrost microbial communities from Stordalen Mire, Sweden - 712E1D metaG (Illumina Assembly) | ecosystem: Environmental > Terrestrial > Soil > Wetlands > Permafrost | place: Sweden...
CGGGGGCGCTGGAGGCGTGGGCGGCGCTGGCGGTAGAGGTCTTGACGGTGGAGCGGGCGGGGTAGGCGGGCATGGAGGGAATGGGTTTGGGACGGCAGGAGGCGTTGGTGGCGTTGGGGGAGCGGGTGGCGCTGGGAACGGCGGCCCAGTCGCATTTGTCTGTATAGCTAGAGGTAATTTAACTTTTTCTGGCACAATAAACGGTAGGGGCGGGAACGGTGGTGCGGGCGGCCAAGGCGGAGCGGCTGGAAACATAGGGAGTATCAGCGGTGGAGCAGGTGGAGCTGGCGGGAATGGCAGCAACGGCGCTGATGTGTACCTTGCTTGCTATGGGACACTGACGACCGGAGGCACGATCAATAATGGAGCCGGGACCGCTGGCGCAGGGGGAGCGGGTGGCGCTGGCTCTGGTGGTGGAAGCACTGGAGCAGCGGGCGCGGTAGGTACGGCAGGTACGGCAGGTACGCAGATTATCCAAAAATTATTAATTTAAAATGCTATGGCAACGACCCTGACTTATCAACAACGCCTAGCGGCAGGAGCAGCGGCAAAAGCGGCTGCCACAAAAGAACAACAGGCGGCACTGGCGACAACTAAGCCAAGCCCGACTTCTGTTACAGGGTTGCCAAAAACTAACGCAAATTCAAGTGTTTCTGGCTCCATCACGCCTTCAACGGCTTCCGATGGTAGCTTTATTTCAAGCACGAAAGCGCCGGTAGCCACAACAACGCCTATCACGCCTCCGGCAGCGCGGACATATCCAGCCGCAAATCCAGTACCGACCCCGGCCTTTGTGCAGGGGACGGGAACGGAGAGTACCACTGAGTCGTCAGGATTTAATACCAGGGCAACTACCACTCCTTTACCATCGGCGGCGGCGGGTACAAACGCAGGGACGACGACCACTCCTCCCTCCGGCACGACTGCGGCTACTACCACGGGGACAACTCCGGTTGACCAGGGGACTGCCGACCTGACTGCCGCAACCGACGAGTATGTGAAGGGGCAAAATGCGATTGTTTCTGACCTCCAAAGTGAAAAAGCGTCCGATACAGCCCTCATCCAGCAGGATGCTGCCGCAAGGATGGCAGAACTAGAAAACGCAAAAGATGTTTTAAATACTCTTCATGAACAGAATTTATCTCAACTCGACGCAGCCACGGCTGCGTCGCAGGTAGCAAACGACAACGCCCTCAAGAAGCAGGAGGCCGCCGTAAAATCTGCGCAGGATGCAGTTGACCAGAAATACCTGGAACTCAAGGCGGCGCAGAACCTTGAGAACAAGCGGGCTGAAATCAGGCAAGAAACATCCCTCGGAGTACTTGGGGGGACCTTTTCTACTGCCGGGGCCGCAGACATTGAGGACACGATCGTACAAGGCGATCAGGCCCTAAATAGCCTTGGTCTTTCTAACATAGCCACGAATAAGGATTACGAAACCCAACTTACGCAGTTTTACGATGATTATAGACAGAAAAACCTCGATATTCAGAACTATAAGATGGACAAGGTGAACGAGAGTTACAAGAACCTACAGGACTCTATCGCTCAAATCCAGGAGCAGGAAGACACCAGCGAAGAGGACAAGGAGACTCAAATCTTAAATGTCGGTAAACAGTATAATAACCAGATTACCGCTATTAATAGCGATGTTGTACAGGCTAAGTACCAACTCGCGCAGACCGTCGTAGCCAGAGCGGATCAGATGAAGGCCGATGCGACAACGGCGGCAAAAGAGCAGGCCACATCAGATAATCTTGAAAGGGACGATGCGAGAACGGCGATCCAGAACATCATAGCGGATTATCCGGCAGATGCTCTCGCCAACATGACCGATGCCCAAAAAGCACAACTGCAAGCCCTCGAAGTAAAGGCGGGCTATCCTGAGGGACTTGTGGCGAGCGGCGTTGAGAGCATGAAGGAAACCCTGAGCGATGCAAAAATCAATCAGATGAATATATCCAACGACCAGAAGCAACAGCTCATAGACCTCAAGGCCAAGTCCTCACAGAATGTCAAGTGGTTCACGGACGACCAGGGCAACGCAGTGGCAGCGGTCTATGACCCCGTGAGCGGCGCTAAACAGTTAATCCCTTATGGGCAGGTAGGGACAAGCAAGGACATGTACTCTCCTGCGTATGACCCCAATTCAGGCGCTCTTATCGGCTTTAATAAAAATACCGGGACTGCTGTACCTACCGCCAGCTCTGGGACGGGGGTGCAGGGGGCAGGGGTAAAAGGAGATGTCGGAGATGCCCTTGATGTTCCGAATGGAACGGTCGGTGGTGAGTGCGGTCATTTCGTGAATGATTATATCGGGAGTAGGGTGATGAAGGACTCTCTCTCAGACAAAGAGAAACAGATCAACAGCAAGGTCCCCGCCGTCGGATCGGCGTTTATCATGGATGTTGGCTCGGCGAACGGACACACGGGGTTTGTCGAACAGCTTGGGACCAACCCGCAGACAGGGAACCCCGGCATATTGGCTAAAGACTCAAACTGGAGTAAAGACGGAAAGGTCCAGAGCCACTGGATTGACCAGGGCAAGATTGAGGGTTATATGACGACAGGAAATACCCAGCAACCCAGCCAGTCCTCGCAATCTTCTACTCCGCCAGCACCAACCAACATCATACAGGCGCTTACCCAGTTCTTGAAGGGCGGAGCCTCGACCTCAAGCGCCCCAGCCCCAGAAGACATGAGTACGAAAGACCTCGCAGACGCCATGACAGTGCTAAATAATCAGGCTGGCGCTCCGAAGGCTACGAACTTTTACAGCAATATGAGCAGGACCCAACTGATAACACAGTATAAAGCGGCACTGGCAGCGGCTAAGACTAAGCAAGCTACGGCGGATGCCAACCTTGCGAATAAGTCCACCCAGTCGTTTGCCGATCAGCTCGCTAGTGTAAATATTTAGCAATGCTCTCTTTTCAAAATATAATCAGTGGCGTAAAATCGGCTGCCGTATCTGGCGCGAAGACTTTGGTTGCACAGCAAAAGGCCCAAAAAATCGGCCTATACGCACCCAAGCCAGCTGCCGTCGCTAAAGCAGCGACTATATTCAAAACGCCCATATCCCCGGCATTGTCAACGATTGTCAGCGGCCCAGTCGCTACCCCAAAACCTGTTTTTAAGACTTCGCTCCCGCAGGAACTCCTGAACTCTACGAGCCTAAATACCTACGGGAACTTGGACAGCGCCGCCCCGCCGAAGGCAGAGGGGCCGACGGGACAAACGCTCACGGCTCCGGTCAATCCCATCTCAAATATCTTCGGCAAAGCCTTAAATCCGGCGCTTTCTTCAATCATAGGAAAAGTCACCGGCGGCAAGGCACAGGACTTCAACCCAATCCCGACGAGAGGAACGCCCGAAACTGAGCTACAGATGAACGAAGCGGGAGCGCCCACGACAATGACAGGGGACCTTTATCCTGGAGCATCAAAAGAAAAGGCGTTCCAACCACTTATCCAGAAAAAGCAAATAGAGGGATTTACGCACGAAGAGACGCAAAAGATGTATTCTGATTTCAATACAAAGACGCAGGGGTTTCTATCTAACGTGAAAAAGACGGTGCAGTCCTTGTCGCCAGCTATGCCCGCCGCGTCATTTGCAGGGAGCTATCTTATAGACCAGTTGTCGGGCTTTGCCTCTGGCGTTATTGGATCAACGGCCCAGATGGAACAGGGGACTTATGAACAAGCAAACACCACGCAGAAGGCGCAGGGGGTTGCACACCAGTTAAGCGGTATATTACAGGCAGGATTGCTCCCAATGACAACAGAGTTCAATCTCACATCTCCCGTAAAGGCAACTATTCTAGCGCCTGTTTTTAAGGCGATTCCAGGCATTGCCGACAACCTCTCGACCTCTATCTCTTGGGCGCTTTCAGGGGGAGATAAGCAGAAACAGGCCGACATCAATGCGTTTGCCAATCCCATCCTGCAAACTCTCCTGCCGATAGCGCTAATGGAGGGCGCAGATAAGGCGGGCGATTTCGTCAAGAACAGTAAGGGGTATGAGCAATTAACGACAAATTTTCACGATACCATAAAAAGCATCAAGGCCGACCCAGCTTCTTTCATAAAAAGCCTTGGCAGCAGCGCCGCTGTGCCAGAAGCAGCCAACTTGGGGCCGCTACCACTGCCTTCCAGACTCGATTTAGCGAAGGCTGAACCGACGGCTCAAGCGCAATCCGCAACGCCGCTACCATCCGTTAATGCGCCCGTGGCTGATAATGCGGCTTTGCCCGGGCGGACAACCCTAGAGTCCCCTTCAAGCGCTGATTTTGCGAAATATAAGCAGATGTCCGAGGGCCGACTTACCTTTAAGAACGCGGACGACATAAAGGAGATTTTAAATGCGGACGGCAAGGTAATCGGCCTACAAAATAGGGCGGGGCAAAAAGAAATGTTTGCAGAAGCTCCTCCATCCGCACTACACTCGTTCGACTTGAAGCCCGGCCTTAAAAGCGCAGTCACTGGGGAACAGGCGAGTTTACCAAAGTATAAAATAACGGGCGTAAAAAGCGAGGCAAAGATAAGCCCACTGGAGCAGAAAGGGCCGGGGTTTGTCACGGAAAAGCCTCTCGAATTGACGGCGCCTAAGTACGATCCAGGGAAGAGTGACCAGATTATGACGGCTGGGAAAGCTGACTTTGGGCGTAAAGAATCACTCCACGAAGTCGTCGATCAGGTTGCAAAAGATTGGCATGACAGGCTGGCTCCTTTAAAAGATATTCCGAACAAAGAGGGGAAGACTTCGGCTACCTACTTAAAAGCATCCCTTGGTGTAGAAAGCCCGGAAATCGCCGGGAGCGCATTAGAGAAGGCATACAAATTTCCGAAAGAATTACAGAGTGTTTTTGATGACATCCAGAATCATCGGACATGGGAAGCTCGCGGGAAACAGGGGCTAGACAATCCCGGCGGCTTATCATCGTCAGAAGCTACGGCGAGAATACAGGACGACTTTTCAAGACTCTCCGAACCACAGAAGAATATAATTCTAAAGGCAGAAGAAGCGACCCGGAAGTGGACTCAAGACTACATCCAGAAACCTTTGTTGAAGGCGGGGCTTACGACAGAAGGCGAGCTGAACAAGTGGAACGCCAGCTCTCCCGACTATCTCCCCCAACATGTGAGGCAGTGGGTAGAACAGGAAAACTTGGCAAGCGGACCATCGGCTGGTTCTAAAACTCCGTTTCTTGAGAAAGTTTTAGGCACAACGGCGCAGACCGACACAGATACATTTAGGGCAAGAATGACGCTTCTTGCTCAGGTCCATAACGCCATAGCAAGAAAGACGGTTTCGGATTCAGCCGTGAAAGAATGGGGAGACCCACTTAAAAAGGGGACCGATCCGATGGCTTACCTGAAAGCCAACCCAGACAAAGGCATTATTACCGATGCCTCTGGCAAAAAATATGGCGTCCCCCTACAGGTCCAGCAAGTGCTTTCAGGGTTAAGCAATGAGCATCTTGGCATTGTCGAGAAGATGTTCTCTCGATGGGCTTCAATAAAAAGGAGCGGGTCAACGATGGCTCGTCTTGGGTTTTCCGCGACTCATCTAGTAAGATTCTCTCAGTCCGGGCCTAAGCTTTATATGGGAGGCGACTACAGTTACCTGCGGGACCTTGCGCCGTCTTTCGCAAAAGAGGTGTGGGGAGCGGTCACGGGCGGGAAATCAGATGAAAAAATTGAAGCATTACAAAGCGGAGGCTTGAAAGGAGGCTTCATAACCACGGAAAAAGGGAATTTAAGAGGGACCGACTTTATGCCAAAAGAGAGGATGAAGACTTATGACAAGGTGGTTTCGACCCTAAAGAGCATGAACGTAATCTACCGAGGGGCGATGGCACTGGGAGAGGCGAGTGATAATGCTATCCGCATCTCTGTAGGTAAGGCCGTAGATAGGTTGACTCCTGAAAAACAAGCAGAAGTGCTTAACAGGCTGGACCCCAAATATGTCCATTACGTTGCCAACCCCGATGTCAGTCCTGATGAATTGAAAGCATTCTTGATGCAAAAAGTCCCGATGGATTTTGGAGAGATGGGTAATAAGATGAAAATAGTGAATAGGATCATCCCATTTATCAATATGACTGAGAAGGGCGTAGCCAGGACATTGACGATGGTTGCTAACGACCCCAAGGGAGCAGCCATAAGATACGCAAAGTACGCAGTCCTCCCCCAGCTAATGTCCATTGGATGGAACCGCATGATGGGAGGAAAGCAGCCAGACAGTTATTCGCAGGAGAAGTATTTCAACTTCAACACGGGAATGACGGTTAAAGATGCCACCGGAGAAGATGTCCCCTTGATGATTTCTATACCAAAAGGTGAGCAGGGGATCGCCGACATAAGCAATGCTACCCAGAGTCTTTTTGACTTAGTGGTGAACAAGGACCCCTCTATGCTCCAGCAGACCCAGCCTTTTTTATATGCTCTCGCTAGTGGGGAAGATGTGCCTGGGGCGGCGGCCACCCAGATACTCAAGAGTATGCCCCAAGTCCCCGTCTTAACGCCGATCCTGGAATCACTGACAAACCAGGACTTTTACCGCAACAGGAAGATAACGAAGCAGTCTCTTGAGAACGTAGATTGGGCGAAGATGTCGCCGGAAGCCATGTCGCAGCTACAGACGCCAGAGGCATACAAGGCGCTGTCCCAGTTCACGGGACTTAGCCCTTTCCAAATCCAGCATTTCGTTGAGGGAGTATACCCAGCCGCCAACCAATACACCTCGGCACTGGACATGGTAACTGGCAATAAAAAATGGAGCGACTTAAACCAGTTCGTCCCAATGGTCCGCCCTGGATATAACCAGGACAAGGGACTTAGTGAGGTCTATTCATCAATCGACAAGGCTCGGAAGGAGACTACTACGGCGAATTTAAATGTTAAGGGGACTGTGGATGAAGCCATCTCTGCGCTAAAAAGCAAGGACAAGAAGAGGGCCTTAGATATTTTGAATACCATTCCCACAGACAAGGCCACCTATGCACAGGGCTACCTTAAACAGCAGTTAGCGGCAATGAAAGACACCAAGGCTGGCGCATCACAGGCAGATCAAGCGATTTCGGGGCTGAGCGGGCAAGAAGCCATCCAGTACTACGAAGCGAACATCAAAAGCACTCACGATAAAAAGAAGCTTATCGAATTTCTCGATAAGTTGAATAGCAGGGCAGCAGGGCAGGCGGTCATTGACCACATCGTCTCCGCTTCACAACAGCACTGACCGCCTCGATGATTAGTACCGCGATTATTGCGATAACGGTTAGATACCCCGCGACAACAGACGTGACCATTTCATATTGCCGCCCCCAGGTGAGTAGTTGGTTTATTGTTTCCATGTCGTAAGTGTATCTTATATTTCTCTTAATGTCAACCTTCGTATTTGCCAACCTTCAATCATAGTGATAAGGTAAGGGTACTCTATGTTACTGCCCAAGATAAAAAGCCAGCAGCAAAAGGGAGATAGGTTCTGTACGATCTACGCGCTCACGAACGCACTGCAAATTAAGACCGGCGGCTTTATTAGTGTATGGCGCGTGATAATAAGCTGTTTCCGCTATAAGGGTTGGCCGTTTCTGCTCAACCGTAGTTTCAATTACAGGGAGGCATTTGCGGCAGTCCACGAATACGGAGTGACGGTAAAACGCCCTGATGGGTCAAGGACGCAGGTATTTCCGAAGCAACTCCTCCCGGTCACAAAAGATAACTTGGATAATCTGCTGGGGAGTGAACCGATCCTGGCAATCCAGGCCGGGAATCATGCAGTCGTTCTTACCGGGAACCTTGGGGACTGGTATGAAGTCCTGGATTCGCAAAGCGAAGCAGGGTATATCCAGCGGCATAAGGAGATTTTCATAAGCCCATTTTACATCATCGTACTATGAGACAACTCTGGGAAACCCGAATTATCAACAGGTATAGGACGAAAGGGAAGCTGTATGATCCGGTAAAGGGGCATACTGGTATCGACTTGGATTATAAATTTGAATCTTTCCCCGCGCCGTGCGACATCACGATCTTGATGAACAATGTCCAGGTCCAGATGGGGAAGGTTATTTATGCAAAAGACGACGAGGGCCTGATTCATGTTTACGCGCACCTTACTTCCTTCCTACATGAAAAAGGGGACAAGGTTTACCGGGGGCAACTCTTGACAATTTCTGGTAATTCTGGCACAGCGACAACAGATCCACACCTACATTTTGAAATTCTTGCGCCTTCTGGAACCAATCCAAAAATGGAGCGGGAACTGCTCCCGTTTAAGGGGGACAACCTTGACCCGACGCCATATCTATCCAAATGGAAGGCAAGGGCGGCTAAAATCGAATCCGGCGCATCCACAGATGGTTCATGGATAAATTCGCTCAAGAAAATCATCCAAATACCGTTCCCAACATGGTTTAGATAACAAAGGTACCTATGACGCAACTTGCCGACAACCTATTCGATCATAACTATCTCGAAGAAACCGGCGTCTTCAAAATGTGGAGAGTTGACGAAAGGGATAAAATGAAGGATAGCGATACGTTCAATATGCGCGGCGAAGAATTTATGCGGGTCATGGAGACAGCGTTAAAATATCCGGTATTCCGGGAAGCGGCTAAAAACATTTTAATTGCGGCTGGGGTTGTCCGCGACAATCATTCTTAACATTAGGAACATGGACGATACAAACTTGAGGTCTACGAAATTCCTTCTGGCAATCCTACTGGTTGTCATTGGGGCGATATTGGTATTTATGGGGAGGTTCACTCCTGACCAATTCAACGCCCTCGTAACCCCTGTGATCGGGTTCTACTTTGCGGCCAACGTAATCGGCAAAGCAAGTACGGCAGTCGGTAGTTACTTCAGCGGGAAAGAGGATGTCCTAGAAAAAGACGGCAACTCATCAGCGATACTCCCTTCAACAACTTCTGGGGTTTAAGGCAGATGATTGAGATAATCCAAGGCTTGACTGCTCGACCGACTCGTACCCGGACGGCAGTTCAGCTTGCGGTAATAAAATACTTCCTGTATCGTTATAAGTAGTTGGATATGTTTAATATCTTGAAGCGGCCCTAGCTAAACGACTATCGGAAGCGGTAGTATCGCCAAAGCGGGGCCGTTTTGTTTAGTCTTCAATCACGCAAACCTCTACGCTCGCCTGATCCTTTTTGTAATATTTCCGCGCCGTCAATTCCTTGATCTCGGAGTCGTCCTTCCACACGATCTCGTTCATGGAATCAAGGGTGAGCTTGATCGCGCTGTCCACGTCTCTCTTCCTCTTGTCGCCGTAGGTGAAATTCAGTATGACGCGAATGTCCTCAAGCCAGTAATCGCCAAGGCCGGCCTTGTTCATGGCCTCCTGCGCCGCTTCTCCAACAGCCTTTTTATATGCCTTGCCTTCTTCGATCATGTACATACCGAAGCCATGCCCGCGTTTTCGATAAGCCTGGTTAGTCCCGATCGGCTTGGTGCTGACTTTAAATGATATTATTTTTATAGTATCTGTTCGAGAGATCGGATTATTGGGATTATTATATCCATGCAGGGGCCTTCGTAAAAATTAATAAGTTCCATATGTTTTGATTTGCCTTCCATCAGGAGCGTACACGACCGCTTGTTGCATTGTGCCGCCTTTTTCTGAAGCGAATTGCATCGCCCGACCTTCTGTCGCAAAGGTTTCCTCGTAATCATCACGACTGAAAGTGTCAAAAACCCGTACTGTCCACCTTTTGCCTTTTTTATCGGGGTCACTCATGGTCGGGGCTGTTATTAAGTTTGAACTTTGTCCGTATCGCCTCGCCACATTCACCCTCTCCGCATTCAACCGCAAGGCATTGGAGATAACATTCTTGGGCAGTATTCGCCCTCACCCTCTTTTCGGTCAATTCGTTCTGTTCGTTGAGTAAAATAACCACCAATTCTTTCATGTGATTATTATGGTTTACGGCATGATGATAGTGGCCCCCACCGCAACATCCCCTTCCTTCAATACTTTTTCCCACCCCGTTATCAATTTATCATTCATCTTTCTTTGGGTTAAGGGGTTCTACATATCTTATGGCCTCAAATAGCTTGATCACATTCTGCAACACGAGGCTGTTCCCAAGGGCTTTCAACGCTTCTTTCTTCCAACGGGCTTGGGAGATTTCTGTACCATCTCCAAGTCGGTGTACCCCTTGGGAAGCCCCATCATAAATTCCACAAAGTGCGGGTGAAGTTTGAGTACAGGTTTCTTGGGCAATTCGTTTCCAATCACAGTTCCAGTCCGGGTAGCCTTCGTTATCCCATCCATAGCTGACAGGCTGTTCTGTATTCCGTCCATCGGTGCTTCCGGTCCTCTCTGTGTTTCCCCCTTCCAATCCCTTGCTTTCGGAGTCGGGAGCATTGCTATCGTGTTGTTTATCCCCTGCTGTTTGCTGTTGGCTGACCTCCTGTCGCCCGTTGTCGGTATCGGCAGAAGTGCTATCTCCGTTTCCAGTCTGCACTTCGGGTTGCCCTCCGCTATCTCCTTTTGGCTTGGCCCGTTCCCCGCCGACACCCTGGGTGTCGGTAACATCTTCCCATAGGCTATCTGCTCCTTGATGTTGGCAAAGTTCGTTCTCCCCGGTCTTGTTTCTGTTGCTTCCTTGAGTATCGCTTTTGGTGTTTTTGGGTCCATTGAGTCCATCGCCTGTGGCGTGGCCAATAAGCCAGACCCTATCTCGTCTATGCGGCGCGTTGACGGCGCAAGCTGGTATAAGGAGAGACTGGACTTCGTAACCAAGGTTTTCCAATTCAGTACACAGCTCCTTGAATACCACTCCGTTTTCAAGATTAAGTAAGCCACGCACATTTTCAGCAACGACCCACCTGGGCTTGGCTTCAGCCACGACTCTAAAGTATTCAGGCCAGAGCCATCTATCATCTGACTTGCCTTTTTGTTTACCCGCAACGCTTGCGGCTTGGCAGGGAGGACTTCCCCAAACAATGTCAACTGGTTCGGAAGGGGAGTACGATTTAATATCTCCATAAATCTTTGAGTTAGGAAAATGCTTTTTTAAAATGGTTTGTGCGAAAGGATTTATCTCAACGAACTCATGTTCTATCCCCGGCCAAACTTGCTCGGCGGCAAGCGAGGCGACACCAATACCGGCAAATAAATCTAAGATTTTCATGAGTGGTCGTATTTAAGACGGGCATCTTTGAAGCCCTTGTTATATGATTTCTCCGCCTGTCTAGTGAGGAGGTCGGTGATGAAGTCATGGACAACTTCAAAGGTTATCTTCCCCTGATTGGCCTCTATTTGACGATTGAGTGTTCTCGCCAAAAGTGTCGCTAGTTCGTCCTTATTCCACTCAATAATATCTCTACCCTTTTTTTCAGTCATCTTTCTTTGGGTTAAGGGCTTCTTTTAACTTCTTTATTGTTGTAAGTTTCCAAACATTCGTGCCGTCGGTTGCGATTATCGCATTAATGCACTCCTGTATCGTTTCCCCCCTCACCCTCTTTTCGGTTTCAGCGGCGGTGGTTATGGCTTGAGCTTCCATGTATTTAAGCACATCTTCAAGGGTATAATCGTGCATCGTACTTGACGAGAGTGGGTATTTTTTCAATACCGCTATAATCCTTTTAGCTTCCTTAATGGTCATCTTCCTTTGGGTTAAGTTAATTGTTTATATGCGTCAGAAAATCCTTGTTTGTATGATTTCTCCGCCTGTCTGGTGAGGAGGTCGGTGATGACACGCTTGGTTTCCGCGTGTTTTAACTGCGCCCGTTTTGTCCTCGCGTCGTTCTCTATTTCCAGCATCGTTCCCGTGTCATTTGGGGAGTGGAATAGCACATATTCAATAGAAATGGGAAAGTATAAATCAAACTCCTTTTCCCACTCAATAATATCTCCATCTTTTTTATCGGTGTCAGTCATGGCGTTGTTTTAATAAAATATCAAGTTTGTTTATAAACTCTCTGCGTTTTGTAATTCCATTCTCTGCCTTCATAATATCCCACCTGTTGCGCCTTATTTGTGCGCTGGTTAAATCATGCGTTAAAGCTACTATTTCGCGTTCAGTTGCTATTTTGTCCTCCCGTATTTCGGCGGTTGGTATATGAGCACAATCAATAATATCTCCATCTTTTTTATCGGTGTCAGATAGATAGATATTGTGGCAGGTACAATCTTTTGTGCAGTCGCACTTATCGCTATCTGGGTCAAAGCGGCCTCTGCACTCACATTCCTTTTTATCGGCGTTGTCAGCCGCCTTGCAATCACATGGATTATGACAGCAGGTAAGGCATCTGCCGAAGTCACTAAATTTCATTTTCATTGTTTGAATTTAAGGGATGTTATTTAATCAGATTCCTTTCTCGAAAAATAGCTGTTTTACCTCTGCGACAGGTACGAATATGCGCGCTATATGTTTACCTTTTTCTCCGAACTTCTCGCGCTCGCCCTCAATATCAATTTGTAACAGATGATGAGGCAATCCGTCATCACCTGTTTGCTTGATGAGTTCGTAAACCATGAAGTTATCTTCTCCCATAATATTTCTGGTTAATGAATTACCTCTCCCTATTCTGCCCACACCTCCACACTTGCGATGCTTTCTCTCGCCTCATCGGTACAGTCAAGTATTTCAATCACCTGTAACAGTTCTACCCTATCAACCTCGCATGGAAACTTACACTCTTTAGGTTTCTTTACCCCCTCCATCGCTAATTGTGAGAGCGAAGCCGCCCCTGCCCAGAACCATAGCCTACGGGCGTTTCTTAATATCGCTTCTTGTCTGTTGCGGCTCTCAAGATAACCAGCAAATACCCCCGCAGAATAAGTCCTGACTATGGTATATTTCATGCCACCTTTCAAGGGTGCCTTTGTGTTTGTCTTGGCGCAGCCTACCCCGTTTATCGTAAGTTCTTTTAATAAGTCTGTTCCCATGATTTTTAAAATTAAGAAATATAATATAACGCATTGGTATCACCCGTACCCGTCCCCGCTCCCGCTCCCGTCCCCGCTCCCGCTCCCGTACCCGTACCCGCTCCCTCTCCCGCCCCCGTCCCCGCTCCCGTACCCGCTCCCGCCCCCCGACCCGTACCCCCTCCCTCTCCCGTCCCTGTTCCCCTCCCCCCTCCCCTACCCGCTCCCCCTCCC
>Ga0182027_10010546_pt1 | contig 13128 bp, 13 predicted proteins | sample 712E1DmetaG_FD_121300 | JGI IMG/M metagenome (GOLD analysis project Ga0182027, IMG submission 121300) | Permafrost microbial communities from Stordalen Mire, Sweden - 712E1D metaG (Illumina Assembly) | ecosystem: Environmental > Terrestrial > Soil > Wetlands > Permafrost | place: Sweden...
AGATCTGGAAGAGGCCGAAGATAAAGCCAATGAAAAATTAAACGGGGAGATAAAAGGCACCAACCATGGCCAAAGCCACAAAGAAATAAGAGAACAAACAGAGAAAGACGAAAAGGATAAACGGGAAAATCAAAAAGAACAGGAGCAAAAAGAAAAAGAAAGACAGGCGGAAAAAACGGTCAAGGATATGGGAGACCGTCAGGAAAGCCAGACCGCCAATCTGACGGAAAATGCCTATCAGGAGATTATAAACCAGCCGGAAGTGGCCGTCGCCCTGGTTAAATTAGACAGGGAATATAAAAGGATTTTCCAGCCGGATGAGGCGCCGAGTGTCCGGTATTCTTACACGGGTTTTCGCCCTTCGATGCCAAGGGCGATGCAAAGGGAAGCGGATCCGAGGAAAGGCAACGTCTTTGAGGTCAGGGGCAGACCGACGGAAAAGAATTACCGCTTTCTCTGGCTTATCGACCAGTCCGGTTCAATGAGAGGCAGCAAGATCAGGGAAACCATGGAGGCGGTTGTCATCAACGCCCAGCTGGCCGACAGACATAATCTGGAAACCGCTATTTACGGCTTTACGGATTATCCGGACCACATCAGGGAGTATAAAGGATTTGACGTCAAAAGGATGAGAAACGAAGACCGGGCTAAGATTGCCCGACTGCAGGGAGAAGGCGGGGGATCAACGCCGACCTTAGAGGCGACCAGGAAATCATACAAGATTTTAAAAAACAGAGTCTCCCAACATCCGATGCAGAACAATTACTTTATCACCTTAACCGACGGATCCCCCGACGGCGGATCGGAAGATGTAACTCGGGAGATCGCCAAAATAAGAAAGGACCCGACGATCATAACCTGTGGCTTCGGTATCGGCCCGGCCACGGATTTCGTGAACGAAAGTTATCCTCAAATGCCCGATATCGTCAAAAGGAAAATCGCCATTGCTTTGGGAAAGGCTCCCGATGAAATAAGCAATTCCTTTGAGAACGCCATTGATTTTGTCAAGGCCAGTGTTATAATTATGCCATATTGGGTAGAACATCCGGAGATGTTCCATTAAAAATATGAATGACTTGCAAAAATTACTGGTTCATTACATAAACTTCAACAGCCATCCCCACGCGGATAATTACAACACCATCGAGGGGATAATGTCATTAGCCGATATCAAAGAAGATTTAGATAAGACTATGAAACTCCTGAAGAAAGATTATGTCTTTATGGACTATGACCCGGCTCTTGACCCAAATGATTTTCTCAAAAAACTCATACAATCCTTAACTTTGCCTAAGACGGTTTTCATATTCACAACATCTTTAAAGTTAAATCCGCTGATCTTTGATCAGCTGAGCAATTTCCGTCGGAATAATTCTTTCAGTCTGGATGCCGAAAGTAAGATAAATCCGCAGGCGAAATTATTCCTGGTTTTATCCGGAGAACAGAATAGAGAAGTCCTGACGACGGAAATGTATGAGCTGACGGATCACGTTTTGGATATGAGAGGAGAGGTGAAATAATGGAGACTTCAACCAAACCAAGCGGACCGGAATTAAATAAGGGGAATCTGCCGGTGATTGAGATGTATCCTGAGCAACAGAAGGTCAGGGTCTTGGATGTGGTCTTGGATGTCTGCCCCTTGCCTAAAGATATCAGCGCCCAGCGGTTTATCCCGAAATGGTCATCCATGAAAGATGCGGTTTGCTGGGACACTCCGACCGCGCTTTTGATAAGGGACATGACGATCAGACTTAACGGAGGGATATCTTCAAGAAGCGAAGGTCCGACCGGTGTCTCCAAATCATTTGCGGTCGAAGTCTTGGCCGCTCTTACCAACAGGAATTATATCAGGCAGAATTATTCCAAGGATTCCGATCCGGGAGACACCATCGGAAGATTCGTTCCCTCCGACGGAAAATTGGCTATCAGCTTCACAGAATTACTGGAAAACCCTAAGCTTAACCAAGAAAGCAGGAAAATCATCGAGAAAGCCAGGACCGAGAACCGTCCTCTGACGGTCTACGAAAGCAAACTGGTAGCCAAGAGTGAAGGCATATCCGGACTTGAAGATGATCATCAGTGGAGATGGCAGAACGGATCATTGGTGGCGGCCATGATCAAAGAATACGGCGGCAGTATCTTCGGCTCCGATGAACCGAATCTTGCGCCGGGAAATGTCACCGAAAGGGAAAATCCCGCCCTGGAAAAACGACCTAAGCTCAGGGTCTCCGAACATGAAGGGGAAGTGATCAGACCATTAACTAAAGAAGAAGCGGATATCGTCAATCGCGGCGGCAGAGTAGCAGGCGTAATCGGTTTAAGCGAGAATTTCTGGTATACGGCTGCCCAGAATCCGTGGGGGATCGGAGGGGGAAGAGTCGAAGAATCGGAAGCCAGAAGGAACAGACTGCAGGACCGCATAGTCGAAGGCTTAACCACTAAGGAGTACGAAGAATATCTGTCTTTCCTGGTCCACGGCAATCAGCCGGATATAGTCTGGCAGAACAGGAAATATAAGGGAGAAAAGAACATCAAGACTCAGTATCGGGATCTGGAGAATATCCCCAACGTCGATGTCCTGATCAAATGGCTGGCTAAATTCCAAACGGATCTGCAAAGCCTGGCCTTGAGCGGAAAGATCGGAGCGGAGAAAGACATCAAGGGAGGTTCTTATGTCTATAGCCGGAGAAACATGGAGAGATTTATGGACAGCATAAAAGCCAGTCAGGGTTCACTAGTAAACATCAATGAACTGGTTAGCTCGGGGAAGTTAGAACATAACACCAGCTGGCAGGACCACGTCATGGAAGCTTTATACCAGGAATATCTGGCGGGCATGTACAGGGAAGATCAGGAAGCGGTCAAAAAAGTGATCGAGGCTTCGAAGCTGGAAAATTTTCTCGGTCCGTCCCAGAACAATGCCAAACTCCCCGATTGGATGAGGGACCTAAAGAAAAAGGGGATTGATGTAGAGCAAGGAAAAGGCACTTATACTCTGAGTAGAGCCAATCTATCTCAAGCGCAGGTTGATTTAGCGGTCCTTGAAGAGCAACTGGACCAGGGGGGATACAATTTAACGGAAAATAATGATACACTAAATCCGGAGCTGATAATCGAATCGACCATCAATACGGACTTTATCAATTTGTTTTCAGAACAACGGCCGGAAAAAAGCAAACCGGAAGTTGAGGAAAAACATCAGGAGAAAATATGACAACAGAAAAAAGACCGGACAGTACGCCGGCAAAAACTACCGACAAACAGGAATTAAACTTGGATATCCTGCCTTCCGCACAGAAAATTGAAGGAGAAAAACAGGGTCTTCTGGGAAATTCTTTTTCCCCCAAAATAGTTGAACGCGGACCGGGCAAGCCGCCGGTCAAAATATCGGGAGCAGAAATCGAGATAGACAGGAGCGCCCTGGAACAACAGACCCAAATCGTCAAAGACAGATTGCTTCAGGCAATTAAAAACGGTGACGAAAATACGGTCAACCGATATCTCTGGTACCTGGAAGACAGAACCGATCCCGAAGGGGTAGCCATGAGAGACGGCCTGACGCAGGCCCTAAAGGAAAAAAACGCAGCCAATCTACGGCTTGACGCTTTAACTATCAATCTCCCGCACAGGCAAATGGCCGAAAGAGAATTAATTAAAAAAGCCTTAAGAGAGGATATGTCAAGACTGCCGTTCACCTATATTAATGATAGGGGAGAAGCCCTGCAGGAGAATGAATTGGATTATGTCATGGTTGAATCGGGCAAAAGAAAGATGGAGGACGGCTTTATCATCATGGTCGGATCCAAAAAAGGCATCAGCGCGATATCGGCTTTAAACGATCTGCCCAAAGACAAATTCCAGCCGGAAAAAGATAAGATAACCAAAGATCCGGAAACGGGGACAATAAGCGTGCCCCTGATGAGAGCATCCGACGGTACGGAGTCTCCTTTTGTAGCCATGGAAATATATAAAGTACCCGTTGACATACAGAATATGGTCTATGAGGAAGAGGCGCGGGAAATACAGTCAGCGCAATCAACTTATTCGCCTAATCCAAACATCAACATACCGACCACAAGATCCAAAGCTCCGACCAGATCAGTCCACGTTTCCTACTAAATGGATATAAAAAAAGTGCTTCTGATTAACAGCAATACCTGCTCTTTTGCCAAAATCTATCCGATCAGTCTTGATTATCTGGCAAGTATTCTAAAGGACAATGATTATAAGGTCGATACTTTGGATTTGGCTTTCATCAGTCCTGCCGAGGCTTTAAAAATCATCCGGGAGAAAATAAGACTCAAGCAATACCTGGCCATAGGAGTCGGCATCAGGAACTTAAATGATGAGCAGTTAGGCGGGAAGAATTATCTACCCGAGATCATAGATTTCATAAGAAACATCAAAAAACTGACGGATAAAACGAAAATAAAGATAATCCTGGGGGGACCGGGCTTCAGTCTGATGTCAAGAACCATCCTTGATGAAACCAAGGCCGACTACGGAATAATCGGTGAAGGAGAAAAAGCCTTTGTGACATTATTAAACGGCCTTTCCGAGCACAAAATGCCTGAACAGGATCTGCTGTTTGACGCCGCCGATATCGTCAATATTTCCTATAAAAGGGGCAGCTGGGGGAACTTCCACGGATATTTTAGGAACCATGCATCCGGGAATCTGCAGACCAAGAGAGGCTGTCCGATGAACTGCCTGTATTGTGAATATCCCGTGATTGAGGGCAGGAATTTCAGGTTGAGAAAACCGGAAATAACAGCCGGGGAATTTTTACAATTGGAAAAACTGGGCTTCCCGAGGATCTACATCGTCGATGCCACCTTCAATAATCCCCTTTATCACGCCAAAGAGGTTTTGCAAGCCTTTAAGAAAGCCGGAACAAAAAAACCCTGGACCGGATTTTTGAATCCGAAATTCATCGACCGGGAACTGATCGATTTGATCAGGCAGACCAACGGCGAGATCCCGATAAAAATAACCATCGAGTCGGGGTCCGATAAGATACTGAGGAACCTGAATAAAAACTTCTCGAAAGAGGATATAGAAAAAACAGTTAGATTATGCAGGAAAAACAAGATCGACTTTTCGTTTACGGTTTTATTCGGAAGTCCGGGGGAGAACAGGGGCACTGTCAGGGAGACCTGTAAGCTTATAAAAGAATCAAAACCGTCACATGTTAGCATGTCCATCGGTGTTTTTATCCATCCGAAAACACCGATTGCCGCCAAAACCTATAAAAAGCTATGGCATTTTGAAACAGATTTCATAAATCCGATAATCTATCCCTGCAACAGGGATAAAATCAAAAACTGGATCAAAGAAGAATTATCGGATACGGGTATTGATTATTCATTATATGAAGGGGGAGAGGGTTAAACCAGTTTTCTCAAACAAAGGATATCGTCTTTGGGAAAATACGGATTTTTGATTTCAAGAAAAGCCGAAGTGATGATTCCTTTTTCTTCGACAAATTCCCCTGTCTTAAGCAGATCGGTCTTCAGGCTATCGACAACCCCCTTACATTTCTTATATGCCCCCCAAAGTTTGTAAAGGTTCTCCTGGTATCCCAGGTATTGGGCTAAAAGAAGGTAACCGCCCGGATTGAGTTTTGAAGCTAAGATTCTCTTCAACCCATCCTTGATTCCTGTGAAATCCGATATCTCAAGCCAGGTCTTTCTCAGAAGAACCGGATTCTCAAACAGTTCGATATTTGAACGATTACCTTTCAGATGATTATCAAGCAGCATGTCGTCAACGATATGATTGGCTAAGATCAAATCGGCGGACAAATTGGTAAATACTTTTGATAGATTAAGGATGTCGGCATGCATATATCTGACAATAAACTTTTTGGGGAAAGGCCCGATCAGGCTTTTTAAGATATTCAGGTTATCTTTTGATTTATCTACCGCGTACAAAATTCCGCTGAAATCAGTTTCCAGCAAAGCCAGCTCAAGTTTGGGAGACCAGCCGGGACAAAGATCAATAACCGTTTTTAACTTCCTGAAATTCAGTTTACCTAAGATCTTCCGCCATGTTTCCGTTGCTGATTGGTAATAATCCAGCCTTATCGGTATTGTCTTTATCATAGGTTCGGGCTTAACTTTCTAAGTTGATTTTGCACAAACCAAAGTTGACCGCATCCGCCGCCGATATCATCCTGACCGGCGGGATTAAATATTCTGATGTCAAATCCCAAAGGCAACAGCAGTTTGTGGAATTTCTTAATCAGTGATAATTTCTGACCGGTCTTAGATTTTTTCGTTTTATCCGTTTCGCAGAAAACGGACAAAGTCAGCTTGAATATCCGGGGGTTAAAGATCGCCGCCAATGATTCTGCGGACCTAGACCCGGAATTGCCGGGAGTAACGATATAATTCAGATACGGAAATCTTCGCGTTGCCCGGTGCCAGATTTCTCCGTATTCAGCAATTCCTCTTAGCGTCAGCTTGTCCTTATAAGGGATAAGTCTGCTTCTCTTCTTGTCATCCGATTCATGAATCGAGAACTGCAATCCGACGGTCGGAATCTCTTCTGATAATCTGATTATTTTTCCCAGGACATCCTTTTTATCGGTGCCGATGGTTGAAATCAGTAACTGGGCATCGGGATACAACTTATTCAATTTCCTTATTGCCGCTTCTACATTGTCCCAGTTTAAGGTCGGTTCTCCCATAGACATGAACATTATCTGGAATTTATCGATTTTATTAGCTGAAATTTTCATTTTCTTTAAGATATAGGTTGTTTGAAAAACAATTTCCTCAGCCGTCAGATTTCTGATGAATCTTTTCCCGGTCCCGCAAAAGGTGCAGCCTACGGGACAGCCGGACATGACAGAACAACAGATCACGGTCCTTCTGGTAAAAGAAGAATAGCGGTATAAGACAGCCTCAACAATGCTGTTTTTATCAGAGAAAATGAATTTCCAGACATCCTTATTTTTTCCCCGTAATGATCTAATTTCCATAATTTCTCCTGATGATAATAAGTCTCGGGATAATAGAATAATTAACGGACTTGGTCCAGAGGGAATCTATAAACGGTGCGCCGCCGAATGACAGATTGCCTCCGAATAAGCCGGTGACTACGTCGTCCGGCCGCAATCTGTAACCGTCGAAAAAAACATTCATTTTCCGTTTCCCTAAGTCTATGATTGAAGACAATCTTAAGTAAATATCGTAGGGGATCAGGCTGATTTTAAAATCCTTAGCGGAGATGCCTAATTCCGAAAGGAGCAAATCGCCGAACATACCTATCAGTTTGTCAATGCCTTCTCTACCGAGTAAGTCATTTGGATCTTTGATATTTGCTTTTTGGCATAAAAGCTTGGTCAAGAAAGGCAACTTACTTGGACCCTTTTTAAAATCCCTTTCAATGAAATTATCGATGATTATCTCCTCCGGCCGCTTAAGATCAAATGAATAGGGTTTGTTGTTTTTATTGATATGCATATCCTTAAAAAATAACTGAACTAAATACCAATAGTCATTTCTTAGAGGGACCGCCGGGGGATCAAAAGGGATTCCCGCATTTCCCCAGGCATCGCAAAGGGCCTTTGCCAAGCGGATCCTGGTCATCTCATCCGCATCTTTGGATTTTTTTTTGAAAAAATCCAGAATATCCTGCGCCTTTTTGTCTCCCGACACAAAGACATCAATTAACCGCCTCTTTTTCTTCAGAGCGTTCAAATCCATAGTAAGAAGGTATACCGGAACAAGACTTAAGAATAGAACCCAACCTATTTTCTCTTGTCTCGTATTATATCATCCCTGATTATCAGAGTCTTAGTTATAGAACTTCTTCGTTTCTGTTGAGTGAGATACTTAATATCATAATGCACGGGCCAAGCAAACTATTTTTATCAAAAAATCAAATTATTGTTTCAATCTGCATCTTGGTTATAATCTTCCTTTTTTTTCTGGACACTGCCGGATATTAAAAAGACGGGAATAATAAAAATCTGGGACAGGACGGCAGAAAAATGAAGAAAAGGTCTAAAGCTCTACATATACACCCAGATCTTGCAGTAAAGCTTGGCCTTGCCTACGTATATCCAGTAAATCTTTATTAGTTGTCTGGGGAGTTATAATGGGTTTTATTGATAAATTAATAGAGTCGCTTATCGAAGGAGTTATCTCACCGTCAATTCTTTGTTTTTTTGGGTTATACCAGACTTTTCCGTCTGGCCATGTAACATCAAGCCAAAGATTGGCCCTGCTTGAACCCGATTCGACCGTTGAAGTCATTCTGCCGGTTAATTCTCTTACCGATGGTTTTAAAGCTTCCTTTCTCTCTTTGCGGGTGAGCATTTTGAATTTATCTTCAGGCGTATATCGTTCAAATCCCTCTTCACCTGAGCAGACGATATTCTTCCATACCTTATCCATTTTCTTGTGTCCAGAGCTATTCATTGCAGCAATAAATATGTCCTCATCTTTATCAATCACCGATTGCAAAAAATAGGGGAAATTAACCCCAAGCTTGACTGCAGCTTTTTGGGCCAGTTCATGAACAGAACTTATGTTTTCAGATAAATCCTGGAGCGATATAAATTCTGAAAGAAGAATATCGGGAAAACCCTTGATACCGCCTATTTCCGGAAGTTTTGTTGTCAGCATAAGATATCCGGGAAAATTTTTTACATGGTTCAGTCTGATAGAGGAATCTACGGGAAAAATATCGGACCAAAAGCCATATTTGATGCTAAAATCCTCATTTTTGTCTATAGCCTCTCTTGCCGTCTCTCCCTGAAATTTTGCCTCGGATTGCTCGCGGGAATATCCTACGAATTCCCGGTATGTGTCTATTATATGATCTATCTTTATCCTGTTTTCGGCGCCCGGAGCATTTTGAAGTAAGTCTTTGATGCCACTATCCAACAGTTTTGTTTCCTTTAACGTCTGATAGACGGCAGCCGACACATATCTTTCTACGGATTGGGGGTCTTTTGGGAGGATGTAACTAAATTGTAAATTATAGAGTTCGGAACCATGAAGCTCCTTCTTCCAGTTGATTTCCGGTCCGGGTTGAAAATTTTCTTTTCCTGCGGTCATAGGGAGCGGATAATATCATATTATAGGATGTAGTGCAAGTAGATGGAAGTGAGGCACTGAGACTACGGGGAAAATCTATAAGAGGATGGTTCTTGAGGATTAATTTCTCCTTGATTAATCATGTGAGTTTTAGGGAGTTTTAGGATATGTAGTTTCAAAATTTTCTCTTACTAAATCTTTATTTACGTAAGACTTACATTTATCTACTAATCCGTCAAAATCATTTAAAAAATTTCCAATACGATAATAATTGTTAGAATAATTACGAACTACTAGAGCATCACCCTTGGGATTTATAAATAAATTTCTTCCCGGTCTATCGGCATTAGTGTGCTTAGTTATGAAATTAATATTATTTTTTAACGCAGATTCTTTAGCTTTTGCGAATACTTCCTCAAATTGTTCTTCGCTTATTCGTAAACTATCATAATTTATCTTTCCGTACCCACTGGGAGAAATCTGATATAGTTTCCATATGGTTGGAGTAGCATTTTTTGAAGCTAAAAGTTCAGGAATACCTACAATATTGTTTAAATTTGGTTGAGCAACTACGGTTCCAAGCTTAATTCCTAATTTTGGATACTTATCTTTAATTTTAGGTATGAGATTGAGTACGGCATCGAATATCTTAGTGCCCGCTTCAGCGGTTAATCCGGTTCTCATTTTTTCATTAATTTTAGGTAAATCGGCATCCAAGGGTAAAGAAATCCAATCCAGATCTTTGACAATATCGTTTAATAATATGTCATTTTTTTCAAGCAATAGTCCGTTTGTTGACAAAACAGTTGTTAATCCGGCCGATTTTGCCGCCTCAATTATTTTTGGCAGATCATTAATCAGGGTTGGTTCTCCCCCCGTAAAAACCACGCTTTCAACACCGTTTAAAGCTAATTTTTTGATCGTTTGTATAGCTAAATCCGTCTTTATTGCCGGCATTTCATGTTGAGGACCAAAACAAAATGAACAATCAAGATTGCATTTTCCCAAAAGCATAAAATCCACGGAAGACGGTAATTTCTTTTCGACGTCAGGATTAATTGTTATTTTTGATTCCGTAGACATATTAGGAATTACCTCCAATCGGTAACTATGGTAGTTTTTTGTTGCGAATAATTCTCCAAGGTCTCCTTTACGCCTGAAAATAATTTATCGGGAAGACTATTTAATTTAAACCAGGACCATTTATCGCAACTATCCGGTTCGTTTATTTTTATATTACCACCAAGATATTTTCCCTGAATAATAATTGTTACATGATGGATAAAATTTGGCTCAATGGAATTTTCTCTAACAGATAATATATTATTACCAATTTTGATTTTCGCTTCCTTACCTAGCTCTTCGGATAATTCTCTTGATGCCCCATCCATAATTTTTTCACCCGTTCTTAAATGTCCTCCCGGAAATCCCCAAGTTGCAAAACCGGCCTTTGCTAATCTTCTGCCCAATAAAACTTCTTCCTTATCATTAAAGATTGCTACATCAACCGCAGTCTTAATATTATTCCCTTCCTCTAAATTGCTATCTGCTTCTTTCATTATTGTGAAAAATTTTCGTTGTCATTATTTTTTTTAAGATCAAAATCTATTAATTGCCTGATATAATCTGCCCTGCTTACATTCCTTTTTTTAGATATCCAGTCAAGGTAGTTTTCTTCAGTTTCGTCTATCATTAAATTAAATCGCTTATTTAACAGGCGTTTTTTTGAGTTCTCCAAAAAATTTAATATCGTTTTTTTTAATTCTGCGACATTTTTTGGACTGTATTTTTTTAGAAACAAAAGCCGGCTAGGATCACCTATCAATAAGCCATGGGGTTCATTTTGATATAGAATAAGAACGCTTTTATGCAATTCAATGGCAACAGTTATCATGTGTCCAACTCCAATACTGGGGTAAGTTCCCTCAACAATCATTACATCAGAGTTTTGTATTTCGTTTCTGGCTTTTTGATAGTCAGCCTCATGTTGGGTTCTGGTTTGCGCATTTACTTCCTTAACCTCTCTGTTGAAAACGTGAGTCGAGTACACCTTATGATTCAGGCTTAAAAGAAAATTTGTAATTAGTTTAAACTCCTTTAAATATTCTTTTCTGCCGGCAATTGAGGCATTGAAATATATCTTCATACTGTTATGTAATTATACCACTTGACATCAATAAAATAAAGTTGTAATCTACGACTGTTATGTATATGTATAACTAATGCATTCGATAGGTAATTATATGTATTGTAGTCGTAAAGTTTATCAAATATTGTCAATTACTCTCAATATAATGCTGAAAATATAATAAATTAATCCGGAATTAATCCTATGCTTATGAAAAATGAAGCAAGATTAAATTATAAGGACACATATAGCCTTAAATATCTAATGCGACAATTAAATGTCCTAGATAGAAGAGCACAGCGATACGATCGTTTGTTAAAAGATATAAGGCTTGGAATATATGAAATTTTTTGGCGTTTAATGGAGGCAAACATTAAAAAATGAAGCCCGAAAATACAAATCTTGCAAAAAGAATCGGTAATTAAACTAGCACGAAAAAACTCCCTTATTTTTAAGGCCAGTGCATCTTAATTTTTGCACTCTATTCTTTTAAGATGAACTAACTTATTCTTGTCTAAATAAATCTTCATGACAAAATCGAATTTATCAGGTTCAAGGGCCAGGGAGAAATCACTTTTTGCATATTTTCCCTTGGAATTAAACAAATACCAAACTCCGGATTTAATTAACTGCGACTGTTTTATTAAATTCTCCCTGATAACGTTTATATCCAACATCTTATTCTCAAAATAACCTTTTATATATTTAGCCAGCATCAGATCTTCATTATCGTTAGGTCTGCTGTCGGTACAGAATAAATACACAATTTTAGGATTTTCTTTTTTAATGTAGTTTATTATCGCTTTAGCATTAGTGAAACTTCCGGTTATGATTTCTTTCGTGTGTTTTAAGGCACTGACAACTCCTTTTGTTCCCAGCGTCGTCGTCTGAACAATTGTTTTGCCTGAAAAATCAAGATTTTTTATTTCGGCAGGGGAGTTGCCGTAATCAAATCCGGGAAGATTTTTGCCGTCTCTTTCTCCCATTAAAATATAATCGGGATTTTCCTTTTTTAATTCATAAGCCTGAGAAAGATCGGAAACGATTATGTAGTCTTTGGGATTATTGTTCATTACATAACAAGCGGTTGTAAAAGCCCGCAGAACATCAATTACCACCACTAATTTATCTTTGGCCTGATGTATATTTTGATCGTCTGTGATAATGAACTTCATTTTTAAAATTATAGCACAGAGGAGAGCTACAATAGGATGGTTCTTGAGGATTAATGTTTTTTCCGTTCTGCGTCGGTTTCATGGTCGGCAATGAAAAAACAAATAAAAAATAAAATTATTTCGGCGGAAAAAATCAAGATGTACGGATGAGAGAGAGTGTCCCGATACCTATCCCAGACGGTTATCAGCGCAACACTGATAAAAATGAAGGCCACCCCGGATTTCGGAACAAAATACCAAAACCCTTTCATACTTTCTAACCAAATTATACCTCTTTATGGATTTACCGGAGCAATTTGACTTCTTAACAACGGAAGAGTATTTTGAGTATAATTATAGCTGGTATGCGTAAATTTATTACTTCGATTCTTATCCTCCTTGCAGTTGCCGTTACTGCAGTCTTCATCATCTTTGTCGTCAATACCGGTTCCAATAATATTCCTTCACAGCAGCCTGTCATAAAGGCAAAAGACCTAAGTGTCTTAAGAATATCTCCCGTCGGAAAATCAATTTCCGGAGGAGTAACTTCCGACAATTACGCATTTAAGACCAAGGGTGACAATGTAATTGAACTTGGCATCAAAGGTCATTCTCCTGTTTCTTCAAAACAAGGAATAATCAATTCTTTAATTAAAATTGCTAAGGCCAGTGATGATGTTTCCAGTCCGTATTTTAAAGCAGACAAGTGGGACGGGGAATCCAATTTCTCTCTCACTTTCCAGGATGGAGGAAATTTTAACGTCACCTTGAATAACGGAACAGCTGTTTCCGAAGA
>Ga0182027_10010547_pt1 | contig 13126 bp, 11 predicted proteins | sample 712E1DmetaG_FD_121300 | JGI IMG/M metagenome (GOLD analysis project Ga0182027, IMG submission 121300) | Permafrost microbial communities from Stordalen Mire, Sweden - 712E1D metaG (Illumina Assembly) | ecosystem: Environmental > Terrestrial > Soil > Wetlands > Permafrost | place: Sweden...
CTACCATCGGTCATATTGCTGGCTTCTTGAACACGATACTGCGGATCAGAAAGATAAAAGATGCTTCTGTCAACGGACTGCAGAGCCGTAGCCGCAACAGGGGGACAATAAAAACAGTCGGTTTTGCCGTCGATGCCTGCATTGCCACATTTGAGAAAGCACGAAGACGGAACGTCAATCTTCTGGTTGTTCACCACGGCATCAAGTGGAAACCTCAAAAGGACCGTGTCCTAGCGGACACACGAACTGCCTATTTGGGAAAAAACAACATGGCGCTTTATGCCGCTCACCTGCCGCTCGATTCGCATGAGGAATACGGAAATAACATGCAATTGGCCAGGCTGCTGGACGTGCAGAGACCGCGTAAATTCGGCAGGTATCACGGTATCAAAATTGGATATGCAGGTTCCTTCAGAAAGGCTGTGAGCCTCGATTTCATTGCGACTCAACTGAATATACATCTGAAAACGCCGTGTCAGGTGTATAGATTCGGTAACAGACGGGTTCGATCCATAGGCATTGTGTCGGGCGATGGAGGGGACATGCTGCTGGACGCAGTAAAGGAAGGCCTCGACTGTTTCCTTGTGGGTGAAATTGATCTCGCGGTGCACAATGCAGCGAGAGATCACGGCATAAACGTGATCGCGGCGGGACATTATGCAACGGAAACGGTCGGAGTTAAGGCACTGATGCCGCTTATCAGGAAGGCATATCATGTTAAGACAGTTTTTATCGCCGATCCGAAGAAGCTCTAGTGGTGGATCAGGCACGAGGATATGGAAAGAAGGGAGTCATCATGAGCAAACCATTAGTGGGAATTTTGATGGGGAGCGATTCCGATTTGCCTTTGATGCAGGAGGCGGCGGCCATGCTCCGGGAGTTTGGAATAGAATACGAGATGTCCATCGCTTCAGCGCACCGAACGCCAAAAAAAGTGCTCGAATACAGTCAAAGTGCCGAAAAGCGCGGACTCAAGGTAATTATTGCGGGCGCAGGGTGGGCTGCGCACTTGGCCGGAGCGATAGCTTCTCAAACCACATTACCGGTGATTGGCGTACCCATTAATTCATCGCCGCTCAATGGGATGGATGCGCTTCTCGCTACCGTGCAGATGCCGGGTGGTGTACCAGTTGCGACAATGGCACTCGGCAAGTCTGGAGCAAAGAACGCGGGAGTATTTGCGGCACAAATTATCGCGACTAACGATATCAAGGTTGCCAACCGGCTGAAAGTTTTCAAAGTGGAAATGGAGCGTGACGTAGAAGAAAAGGCCAAGCGCCTTACAGCGATTGCCGCGGTTACGGCACATAAGGAACCGCTCGTAGCGGTAGAAGCAGGCATGGCCAAGAAGAAGTCAAGACGCAGGCGACGCAAAAAGAAGCCGGGTGGCATTCCTCCTACCCAGGAGCACGCATCGTGATGACCGAACTTGAATGCCTGCCGTGCTTCTTCCGGCAGATAACCCGCACGCTGCGGTATGCGGGAGTGAACGGCGATAAGGGCAGGAGCATCATGCGCAAAGCCGCGCTGATTATCGAGAACGCGCCCATGAGCGAAATCCCGGCACGCACCACGACGCTCATCAATCGACTCTTACGCGAAGAAATCGGTAGTGATCCCTTTCAGCAAATCAAGGATGTATACAACCGCATGTCACTCGAGCGTCTTCCGGCACTGAGGCGAATGGCGCATGAATCACCTGATCGCCTTGAAGGGAGCGTACGGATTGCAATAGCGGGAAACGTGATTGATTTTGGTATTTATGAAAGCGTCGACCTGGACCTCTCCCTTACAGAGTCCTTTCATCTGCAGTTACAGCAAGACGAATACCGTGCGTTCGCCAGGGCAGTCGGTAGTGCGCGTCGCATTCTTTATCTATGCGATAATGCAGGTGAGATTGTCTTCGATCGTGTTCTGCTTGAGACCTTGAAGGATGCAGGTAAGGTCTTGACCGCGGCGGTGAAAGGGATTCCGGTGATCAACGATGCTACGCGCCTTGATGCTGATGTCGCAGGTCTTCACGAGTGTGCGACGGTCATTGATAATGGCAACGATGGCGTCGGCACGTTGCTCGAGGCATGCTCGCCGGAATTTTTGCAAGCATACCGGTCAGCTGATATGATCATCAGCAAGGGACAGGCAAACTACGAAACGCTTATGCAGACAGGGGATACGCGGATATTCTTTTTGTTCAAGGTAAAATGCCCGGTTGTAGCATCGCTCCTTGACCGTGAACATGGCGATATTGTGTTGACCGGATGCAGAGGAAGTTAAATACCCTCAGGCTCTATCTCCTCATGGATATGAGAGGGCCATAGAGAGTACGTATGGCATTGAGAATATGCAAGGCAGATGCAGCCCAGGCGTTTTCTTGCTGTAAGGACGTAGTTATGTCGGGCGGCGTGATTGCCTATCCTACTGATACATTCTACGGGCTTGGTGCGGACCCTCACAATCCGGCAGCGGTGAAGAAGCTTTTTGAGATTAAAGGAAGGCATGCTGACCAGCCCATCCTGCTCCTGCTCCCGGATCCGATCTCTGTAAGGGACTGGGTCGCGGAGATAACACCTCAGGCCGAGAAACTTATGAAACGATTCTGGCCTGGCCCGCTTACCCTTGTGTTTATGGCAAAAGAGGGTGTGACATCGGCGCTTACTGCCGGAAGGGGCACGATTGGGCTCAGAGTACCAGGGAACGCGCTCACACTCCAGTTGCTAACCTACCTCGGAAGCGCTCTCACGGGTACCAGTGCGAACATTTCAGGAGAGCGAAACCTTGAGACCGCAGAAGAGACAGTGGCGGCTGTAGGCAGCATGGTTGATCTGGTTCTCGATGGAGGCAGAACTGCAGGAGGCAGACCCTCGACCGTTGTGGACGTCACATCAGAGTATCTGAAGATTATCCGGGTGGGGGCAATCCCTTTTGAAGCTCTGCAGGAATAGATCATCAATCTCTCATAGAGGAATGCGGCATGAAAAAAACCTTTGTCCTTGATACGAATGTATTGCTCCATGATCCTCAGGCAATTTTTGCATTTCAAGATAATGACGTGGTGATTCCCATCGTCGTGATCGAAGAACTGGATAAATTTAAAAAGGCAATCGATGAAATAGGCAGGAATGCGCGTCAGGTATCGAGGATTCTCGATGAGCATCGGCTCAAGGGAAAGCTTTCGCAGGGGGTCCAACTGGAAGGCGGCGGTTGCCTTCGTGTTGAACTCAACCACCAGTCGCCGGAACTTTTGCCAGGCGAACTTATCGCGGGCAAGGCTGATAACCGCATCCTCGCAACAGCGCTGAACCTCAAGCAGAAGACGCTCCCGGTAGTCCTGGTCACGAAGGACGTGAACCTGCGCATTAAAGCAGATGCCCTTGGGCTGCGCGCTGAGGACTTCGAATCGGACACGATCATGATTGAAGAGCTGTATGCGGGCGAGGCTGAGCTTGTCGCTGATCCTGGAGCCATCGATGAATTCTATGCTAAAGGAGAATTGCCTGCCACAGATCCGAAACCTTACCCGAACCAGTTCCTCCTTCTTAAGAACAGCGCTAGTCCCTCGCAGACCGCGCTCGCCCGATACAACCAGCATAAGAACATGCTGGTGCCGATCATCAATGCGAAGCATGGAGTGTGGGGTATTACAGCCCGGAACAAGCAACAGCAGTTCGCACTTGATCTGCTCTTAAACGATGATATCCGTCTCGTGACGTTGGTTGGCAAGGCGGGAACGGGCAAAACGCTCTTGGCGCTCGCTTCAGGCCTCGAAAAATCCATTGAAGTGAGGTCGTTTCAGCGTTTAGTGGTTTCACGCCCGGTATTCCCGCTCGGAAAGGACATCGGGTTCCTGCCCGGCGATATTGAGGAGAAACTGAGACCCTGGATGCAGCCGATACGGGACAACCTCGATTTTCTTATCGGAGCTTCGGCAGGTGCTGGTAGAGTCAAGGGTAAGAAAGACCTGCAAAGCCTCTTCGACCTAGGAATGATTGAGGTCGAGCCCCTCACCTATATCCGTGGGCGCAGCATGCCGAACCAGTATCTTATCGTTGACGAAGCCCAGAATCTTACACCGCATGAAATCAAAACGATCATCACGCGTGCAGGTGAAGGCACGAAGGTCGTGCTGACCGGTGATCCGTATCAAATCGACAATCCGTATATTGATTCATCGAGTAATGGTCTCACGTACGTCGTTGAGCGTTTCAAAGAAGAGTCGATCGCAGGCCACATTACACTCGTGAAAGGTGAACGGTCCGAACTCGCAGAGCTGGCGGCCACACTGCTCTAAGTACCAATTTTTGACGAGCCTGATGCTCGGCAACAGCCGGGAGCCGGGGAGCGGCTGTCAGGCAGAGGTCATGCTACCGGTATGGGTATACCGATCACGTGCTGTTTACCGCTACTTAGGTATTCCCCAGCGAGTGGTTCAGTATCTTGCTTAGCTCCCGGTGTCAAAGCGGCCGATGCTTTCAGCGCTTCCGGGTGCAAATAGGACCGAGGAAAAGATCTATGAACGCACGGAAACTCATACTCGGAAAGATTTTTATGGTCGTGAGCTCAATCGGCGCACTTTTCGTGCTCGCGGAAATCATCATGCAGTCGATCGGGAAAAGCATTTGTCTCACAACGGGTTGCAGACTCGCTGCTCAGACCGTGAGGTTTGGTGAAATCTCGATTCTAGCCACCGGTTTCCTCATGTTCGCTTCGTTAGCAGCACTTTCCGCAGTAAGCCTCAGATTTACAAATCCGATTTACGAACGGCTGATAAATACCCTCGTCATTACTTCCCTAGCGTGCGAAGGGTTCTTCATGGGCTATCTGACATTCAGACTTTATGCAGTCTGCGTGTTCTGCGTTATCGTCTTTGGTCTCCTCATAACCCTTGGCACCCTGAGACTCATTGCACGGGAATACGAAGTTATCGCGGGGTTTGCCGTTCTCGCGGCAGTATTCACCCTCTTCTATCTGGTACAACCGGTTGGCATAACAGCCACCTTGCCGGAAAATGGACGGTTTTTCCTGTTTTACAGTAAAGACTGCAAGTACTGTGATGAGACGAAGACTCAGCTTGAGAAGGAGAAAATTCCCGTGATATACCTGGAGGCAAATGCATACAGGGGCCTCCTCAAAGGTCTTGGCATAGAGCATGTACCCACTCTTGTCGTGAATGACCGTTATGAGAAGGCTGTATTCGTTGGTCAGGAAGCGATCAAGCGGTACCTGCTTGCCTGCTCTCAATCTGATCAGAGCGTCAAGAGGCCGCGGATGAATGCAAAACCGGGTACAGCAGATCGACTTAAGCCAATGAACAATGGTGAATTAAAACTGGATTTTTTTGATGCGGGGACGGTTATTTCCCGCCCGGAGGATACGGCGTCTGGCGGAGGTCTTTGCAAACAGGATGAAATATGCAAATAACGGCCTGAAGGCTTGCGGATGACACAGTTGAACAATCGGTTCCGTGACGAGCAGGTAACGGGCGTGTTGCGGCCCCTGATTGTTATCAAAGCAGGAGGTTGTATTGGAAACGCGCAAAGGATTTATTGAAGTTCTAGCAGATAACGTGTGGAAATTTTTTTCTTCAGTAAAATTGGCGGTAGTGCTGCTCATCATCCTTGCGATTGTTTCAATCATCGGCACGGTGATTCAGCAGAATGAGTCGCCAGATAAATATCTGTTGGAATACAGTCAGTCCACTGTTCAGCTGTTTGAGATGCTCGGGTTTTTCGACATGTACCACACGTGGTGGTTCGTGCTCCTCCTGTTGCTGCTCACCGCAAATCTGATGGTCTGCTCACTGGAGCGTTTTCCCCATACATGGAAGGCCGTCACGACTCCGCCTATGCCCCGGGATGACGCAGGTTTGAAGGACCTTCCGTACAGGAAAGAGATATCCGTAAGGAGCGGTTTAGACAAGGCCAAGATGCGAGCGGTGGGTGCACTGAAAGCTCGCCGCTACAGCGTAACCGAGCATCAGGGAACAGGAGCCATGCAGTTCTCGGCCCAGAAGGGTGCTTATAGCAGGCTGGGCGTTTATATTACCCATTCCAGCATTATCCTCGTATTTCTCGGGGCGTTGCTGGGCGCTCTTTTTGGCTACAAGGCATTTTTGAGCCTCCCCGAGGGAGAGAGTTCCAATGTGGTCTATCTCCGGAACGAACCGTTATGGGATAAACTTCTCTCCTCTCTCCGCATTTCGAAAAGCCGCATCCAGTGGAACCCTCAAGCCGGCATGCTTATGGTGCCGCTTGATTTTTTTGTGCAATGTGATAATTTTGATGTTGATTACTACATGACTCCGGGAGGAATGCCTACTGGCATGCCTTCGGAATATCGCAGTATCTTGAGTATTTTCGATCTCCACGGGCAGAAGATTCTCGACAAGCAGATCAGGGTTAATGACCCCCTCGCCTATCGCGGCATCACCTTCTATCAATCGTCCTATGGCGTGATTCCAAATGCCCCGGGTTATGCGGTGCTCACTATCAGCCAAAAAAACGCTGGAGGAATCGGCGAGACGGTCATGATCAGTCCGGGAACAGGTCAGTATGTCGCCTCCATCGACAGGATCATCAAAGTGACGGGATTTTCCCCCTTCGGTTTGAGAAACTCCTCATCAGGACAAATCATGCTGTACCATACCGACAATGACGAATACATCAATCCTGCCGTTCGCCTGGAAGTGTATAAGGGGAAAAAGCTTCTGTATACAACCGAAATTTTGAAGACAGATCGTGACAGACCCCCCTTGCCGGAGAACTATGTGATACGGTTAGTGCACTATGGTGGGACGAGATTTACGGGGCTCCAAGTTACGAAAGATCCTGGGGTATGGGTGGTATACACCGGTTTCATGCTGCTGTGTATCGGACCTCTTCTTTCGTTCTTCGGATCTCATAAAAAGATCTGGGTGAACATCCATGACCGTAAGGGCTTAGCTATGGTCACGGTGGCAGGTAGTGCTAACAAAAACCGGTTGGGGTTCGAGCACGAGTTTACCAGGATTGTTGACGAGATTGGCAAGTAATTTCAGGGAGGAATTGATCGATGGAAAGCTCCTTACTCTTTACGATTGCCACATTGGTCTATCTGGGCGCGCTGGTCATGTATATCAGTTTTCTGGCGTTCAGAAAGTACGGAATCGGCCTGACTGCAACGGTGATTACCATAACCGGATTTGCGGTTCAGACACTTGCGCTCTTGCTGCGCTGGCGGGAATCATATCAGATGGATATCGGAAGGGTGCCGTTGTCCAATTTGTACGAGTCTCTCGTTTTTTTCAGCTGGAGCACGGTATTGATCTATCTCATCGTTGAGTACAGGTACAAGACCAGAGTGTTCGGCGCATTTGTACTGCCGGTGGCCTTTCTTGCCCTAGCTTTTATCAATGTGGCGGGCATCAATACGGACATCACACCATTGGTCCCGGCGCTCAAGAGCAACTGGCTTTTCTATCACGTCCTCGTGAGCTTCCTCGGTTACGCTGCCTTCGGCATCGCATTTGCCATCAGCATGGTATATCTGGTCGTCGATACCCGAGACAAGGGGCCTGTCGCACCATTTTTGTATGCTGTGGGAGGCATCGCTGTCCTTACCGTGGCTGGGTACTTCCTGTCAAGCATGGGCGAGACTATGAAGAAGGCTTTCTGGTTTGGACTGGGAGTTGTGGTTCTTGCCTGGTTCATTTACCTGGTTCTGCAAGGGGCTAAGAACAAGACCCAGGTCTTCTTGTTCTGGTCGATTTGTGTGACCCTGGCAGCCGGACTGTTAATGGCCATGGGCGTAGATTTTATCTGTCTCTCATTCCAGCCTCTTGCTGCAGGCGAGTCGTTTAAAAACCACCTGTTTGAAACGACGTTCCTCAGCACGTCAACGCTCGTTGTGCTGGTCAGTTGGGCAGCAGTCCTTGCGTTATTCTGGCTCGTCTGGTCACAGGGGATGCGGCTTAAAAACCTCATGCTTCAGTATATGCCTGCCCAGCATCAGCTTGATGACGTAACGTACCGCATGATTGCCATCGGATGGCCGTTGCTTACAGGCGGAATCATCACCGGTGCCGTGTGGGCGAACAGCGCTTGGGGCTCTTATTGGAATTGGGATCCGAAGGAAACCTGGTCGCTCATTACCTGGTTCATCTATGCCATTTATCTTCACGCACGTTTTGTGCGCGGATGGAAGGGAACACAGATGGCCGTCATTTCAGCAGTGGGTTTTCTCGCGGTCATCTTTACATATTTGGGAGTTAACTTGGTGCTTTCAGGTCTCCACTCATACGGGGGAATGAACTAAGAAAAAAACAGTCTGCACCGAGTACAGGATAGGGAGTAGTAGCGGGGGGAGGTTTCCCCTGGTACTTTTCTTCTACCGATTTACGGTAATATCGACGCGTTTATCTATGGAGTAGATTGGATAGAGCTTAAAATCTTTTACCCACGGCTGAACAACAAAATAATCCGCTTTATGCCACATGAAAGCCCATGGCGCATTCTGAATAATTCGATCCTCAGCCTGACGATAGAGGCGAAAACGCTCTTTTTCATCCACAGTACCTTGAGCCGCTTCTATCAGCCGATCAGATTCCGGATCGATGCATCGTGAGCGGTTTCCGCCGGAACCGACGCTGGCTGAGTGGAAAAGGGGATAAAGAAAGTTTTCCGGGTCCGGATAATCTGCCCACCACGAAAGCCAGTAGGCATCGGGTTTCCCTTCGTTTACGGCTTCTTTCAAGGCGCTCCAGTCCAATTGGACAATCTCTGCCTTGAGACCGACTTTGGCGAGGAAACTCTGGATAACCTCGACAATGTCCAGGATCTCGGGTTCTGCGGTAATATAAATTTTGATTGTTGTGCCTTCAGCTCCAGCCTCGCGTATAAGGACCCTGGCTTTCTCAGGGTCATACACGTATCCCTGCCCCTGCAGCGCGCGTGACAACACCTTGTTTTTCCAGAGTTCGGGTGGGATGGGACCTATGGCCAGTACGCCCCGTTTTTCTAGAAGTGTGTTCAGCATCTGCTGTCTATCGATGGCCATGTTGACAGCTTTACGAACGCGCACATCGGTGAACGGCGGCTTCGTGCAGTTGAAACCCAGATAGTAGGTATTCAATCCGGTTCTTCCGTATACATGATCACGCCACATGGGGTCGGTTGTGTATCGCTGGTATTCTGAAGACGGGATGAGCAGTACGTCGAGTCGGCCCGTGTCGAATTCCATCACCGCTGTGAGGTCTTCGGGGATGATACGGTAGTAAATCCCGTTCAACTTCGGCCTACCTTCGAAGTAATCCTCGCGAGCCGTCAGGCGAAGATACTGTCCGTGCTTCCAATCGGCCAGCACATACGGGCCGGTACCGACCGGATGCGTGCCGAAGTCTTGTCCCAACCGTTCTACCTCTTCACGGGGTACAATGTAGGCCGTGGTCATGGCAAGCAGTGAGAGAAAAGGGCCGAATGGTTTCACGAGTTTGATTGTGATGATGTGGTCATTGACGACTTGGATTCCTGACACCGTGGTGGCTTTCCCGGCTAAAACGTCGTTAGCCCCTTCAATTCTGTCCAAGACCCACGTGAGAGGCGCCCTGGTCCCCGGTTTGAGGACGCGTTCAAACGAGTATTTTACATCCTGCGCTGTGACCCTTTTGCCGTTGCTGAACTGCACATCACGTCGGAGACGGAAGATGTAGGCGAGCTGATTTTCTGACAGCTTCCACGAAAGAGCGATATCAGGCACAATATCCAGATTCTCGTTAAAGCGGACCAATCCATTAAAAATTTTTGCTGCAATTCCGCCCCCCTGCACATCGGTGATGAGAGCGGGATCGAGTGTGGTCGGATTGTTGTTCAACCGCAGGTAAAAGTAATTGCGAAGACGTCCATCGTCAGAACTTCGGCATCCAACCCCGGGCATGCAGAGCAGACTAATGAGGAGCAGGCACAGGAGCGCGGACCGCGACCTCCGTGCGGGGAGAGGCCTACTGTTTTTTTGATGCGTTAATGAACGCTTTAAGGAGTTTCTTCGTATATTGATCATAAGGCATTTTTTCCGGATGCCATTGTACGGCGATAAGGAAAGCATTCGATCTCAGCTCGAGGGCTTCGATAACGTGGTCGCGGCTTTTCGCTGAGACGCGCAGTCCTGTTCCAATATTCTTGACACTTTGATGATGAGCGCTTCGGACGCGGATTCTTCCAGTTCCCATAATGCGGAAGAGCAGCGAATTTTCTGAAATATCCACATAGTGAAAAACCTTTTTCCCCTTCCGGGAAGCGCTGTGTTCCAACGTTTCGGGTATCTGCAATATAATATCCTGGTACAAATTTCCGCCGAGTGCAACATTCACGAGCTGTTCTCCGCCGCAAATGGCGAGGATCGGCTTTTTTGCTTTATACGCTGCCTTGAGCAGCTGTATCTCGAACTGCGTCCGCCGATCCGGAGAAATTTCCAGCTTCGCGCCGGGGATCGGCTTTTCATGATAAAACCGCGGATGGATGTCGTCGCCTCCGCTAAACAGAAATCCGTCACAGCGCTTGACCAGATCAGGAATACAGCCATCGATACCGAGGACGGGGATTGGAATTCCTCCCGCCTGATGCACTGCCTTGCCATAGTCGTGATCAAGAGCGTTCATGCTCCTGGCAGGTTGCACTTCCAAGTTCATGGTGATGCCGATCAAAGGCTTCATGGATCTATCCGCCTTGTACGTAACGGTGCACACCTCATTTATAACATATTTTAAGGGGAATGTCAGGGGAGGTTATGCATTAAGTGCAGCACGCGCATTGATGGCAGCAAGCGCTTCGAAAGGACCTGTCGCAAAAACTGGCCTAACATGCCGCGGTGTTGGCAAAATTGATCGTGCTGCTTATTGATGGCAACTCATGCATGAGGGTACTACCCCATGAGTATTTCCAGTATTGCCTTCTGCACATGCAGGCGGTTTTCAGCCTCATCAAAGATCACTGATTGCGGACCGTCAATCACCTCAGCGGCAACCTCTTCGCCGCGGTGCGCGGGAAGGCAGTGCATGAAGATCGCATTTTTTTTTGCCGCTTTCATCAGTTTGGCATCAACTTGGAAACCCTGAAACGCGCTGATACGCTTGGCACGTTCCGCTTCCTGACCCATGCTTGCCCAGACATCGGTGTATATTATGTCAGCATCCCTGGCGGCTTGGAAGGGATCCATGGTAATTTCGATCCGGGATCCCGTTCTGGCGGCCTCTGTTTGCGCACCGGTGATGATATCGGGATCCATTGCATAGCCCGCCGGTGACGCGACGGAAACATGTGTGCCGGTTTTTACGCATGCTTGGACTAATGAGTTGGCTACATTGTTCCCATCGCCCACAAAGGCCAGCTTAAGTCCCTTCAGTTTCCCCTTTTTCTCCTGAAGAGTGAACAGGTCTGCAAGCGCCTGACATGGGTGATGGAGATCTGTTAAGCCGTTGATGACGGGAACGGTGGCAGAGCGTGCCAGTTCCTCCACGGTTTCTTGGGCAAAGGTTCGTATCATGATGCCATCGAGGAACCGGGACAGGGTGTGGGCGGTATCAGAGATGGTTTCTCCACGGCCCATCTGCAGGTCAGCAGGCGATAGGAACAGCGCTTGGCCTCCGAGCTGGTACATGCCCACCTCGAAGGACACGCGAGTTCTGGTTGACGACTTCTCGAAGATCATACCGAGGGACTTCCCTTTTAAGGGCCGGTAAATTTTGCCCCGTTTCAGCAGCTTCTTAGTAGCCGCTGTCCGCACGAATATTTTTTCGAGGTCCTTCGGTGTCAGATCAGAAATGGCGAGCAGGTCTTTTTTCATGCTAGTCTCCAAAAAAGAAAGAGGTGGCACAGACATGCCCCTCCCATGAATACGGTGATCTTCTCACAACTCAGCGTTGCCCAAAAATAGTGTCCAGTGCTTCAATGAGCAGGTCGATTTCTTCATCAGTGATGATAAGTGGCGGCATGAAACGCAGCACGGTATTCACCGTGCAGTTGATGAGAAAACCTTTCTTGAGACAGGCGGCGACGATGTCCTTTCCGTCGCAATCAAGTTCCATGCCGACAAGCAGGCCTTTGCCCCGGACGTCCCTGACAAAGGAGTATTTCTTTTTCAAGACCTCAAGCCTTTGCTGAAAATGCAGGCCGAGCTGCGCAGCGGCTGGGATGATGATGTTGTCCTCGAGCAACGTCTCAAGTGAAGCGATGGCGGCCGCACACGCGAGCGGATTTCCACCGAAGGTGGAGCCGTGTGAACCCGGGATAAATGCTCGGGCGACTTTCTCTGTTGCGAGAAGGGCGCCGATGGGCATGCCGCCAGCCAAACCCTTGGCGAGTGCAGCCACGTCTGGCGTTATGTTATCGTGCTCGTACCCGTAGAGTTTCCCGGTCCGTCCCATGCCGGTCTGGATTTCATCGATCATAAGCAGAATATCATGCTGACTGCAGAGATCACGCACGGCTTTCAGGTATCCCGCAGTTGGCACGATCACCCCGCCCTCACCTTGAAGAGGCTCCACGAGGACAGCGCACGTGCGGTCATTTATAGCCTGTTCAATGGATCCGACATCGTTGTAGGGGACGTACCGGAATCCCGGAACGACCGGTTCAAAACCTTTCTGCATCGTTTCCTGAGCTGTTGCCGTGAGCGCGCCCATGGTTCGGCCGTGGAATGAACCGCGCATCGTGATAATCTCATAGCGATCCTGCTTCAAGACTTCACGTCCATATCGCCGGGCTAGTTTTATTGCAGCCTCGATGGCTTCAGCGCCGGAGTTGCAGAAGAATGCCTTGTCGGCGAAGGAATGTGTAACGAGCATCTTCGCGAGGTTGACCTGTGGCTCATTATGGAAGTGGTTTGACACATGCATAAGCCGTTGCGCCTGTTTTTGGAGTGCCACGACAACGCGCGGATGACAATGGCCGAGGTTATTAACAGCCACACCAGAAACAAAGTCGAGGTATTCCCTGCCGTCGGAGTCGTACACTCTCGCACCCCGTCCCTTCACGAGCACGAGCGGCTGCCGATTATACGTATTCATGATGTAGTTTTGAGAATCCACGAGGATATCATTTGTAATCATAAAAAGAAAAATAGCATAACCAGCTTGAAAAATCAAACAAAATTAGCGTTC
>Ga0182027_10010548_pt1 | contig 13126 bp, 13 predicted proteins | sample 712E1DmetaG_FD_121300 | JGI IMG/M metagenome (GOLD analysis project Ga0182027, IMG submission 121300) | Permafrost microbial communities from Stordalen Mire, Sweden - 712E1D metaG (Illumina Assembly) | ecosystem: Environmental > Terrestrial > Soil > Wetlands > Permafrost | place: Sweden...
CAGGTGTTAGTAAACTGATCTCCGACCAATTGCATTCCATCACCGGAGTCTCCGGCAAAACGAATTGTCACTTCATCAAGCTGCTGGTGCGTTTTTTCTGCCATAATATTTCTTTCTTCTGTGCTCAACTTCCATGAACGAAAATCATTGAAGGATACACTGTCATAAAAACAAGCGCTTCTTATTCATGAAACATTCATTTGGATAAAATAAATCCCTGCATAACCAAGAAAAAAGGCAGCGTAGAGTGCTGCCTTTTTCTATTTGTGAATAAAGAGAAGGAACGTTGTGTTATTCCCGTACGATCCACACCTTGATTTTACTGCTCACTCCGCCGGTGAGTTTGACGGGAACATCGTAAATACCGAGGGCTTTGAGAGGCTCTTCAAGTTCGATCTGCCGCTTATCCAGTGTAATTTCTTTCTCGATGAGTGCCTCAGCAATCATCTGAGCGGTTACGGACCCAAAAAGTTTTTCTTCTTCGCCAACTTTCATTTTAATGGTGATGGAAACTTTCTCAAGTTTCGCAGCAAGAGCTTCCGCCTGAGTATGCTCTTTATCGGTGCGACGAGATTGCTGCTTGTTTTCCTCTTCTAACTGATGAAGACTGCCATCGGTCGCTTCATATGCGATGCCGCGAGGTATAAGATAATTGCGCGCGTATCCGTCTTTGACAGAGATTACTTCGCTGACGTGACCGAGCTTTTCAGAATCTTTTCTTAAAATTACTTTCATAGTACACTCCTTTTACACAGCATTCTTGATGAGAATCACTTAACTCACAGCATCATTGACGAATGAAATCAATGCCAAGTGCCGTGCACGTTTGATCGCGGTAACAAGCTGGCGTTGATGGTGCGCGCATGTACCGGTGATCCGGCGCGGGATAATTTTCCCTTGTTCCGAAACGAAGCGCTGTAGGCGTTTCTCATTTTTGTAATCGATATAGACATCTTTTGAATCACAGAATCTGCATGTTCGTTTCTTCCGCTGTTGTTGCTGACGATTCGTGGATCGCTGCCCATCCGGAGAAGAGTCTCGGCGATATCCTCCTCCTGGTCCTCCGCGATGTGGTCCACTTTGAGATCCTCGTTGTGGACTTCGTGAATTTGATGTTCTTTGCTGAGATGACATAGCCATTATTTTTTTCCTTCCTTATCTTTCGTCATGAGTATCAAGCTTCGTTGGGGGTTTTGATATCTATTGGAGGTTCTGAAGCCGCAGGAACAACAGACTCTGCTGCAGGAACAGCTGCAACAAGCGGCGATCCACTTGTGGACGGAGTTACGGGCGCTGATAGTTTCATCAGATCGGTCCCGGATATGCGGGCTTGAAGCGCTTTTTTATCTAATCCAATGATAAGGAACCGAATGATGTTTTCTTCGAGCAGGAAGTGCCGCTCAAGACGTGCAACGAGATCACCGGAAGACTTGAATTCAATGACGACATAAAAACCATTATTTTTCTTTTTAATGGGATAGGCAAATCTCTTGCGTCCCCATTTAGCCAGCTCCATGATTTCGCCGCTGTTTTTTGTGACGACTTCCTGCACTTTATCGATAATAGCATCGATCTGCGGGTCGTCAAGGCCGGCATTTACGATAAACGTGGCCTCGTATATATTTTTCTTTTGTTCCATAGATATGTTCCCTTTGGACTTGTGATAAAGAGGCCCGTTCAATTTGAAATTAGTTTTCAAATGAAGGGGCAGGGTTATTTAAGTAAATAAATCTTCCGTAGGTTTGGCGTTAAAACTATTCATTGCTTGGTCAATGCCATCGAGAATAAACGACTTACAGGCATCCTGAGCCCGCCCAACCATATTTTCCACTATACGTATCTCGGACTCATGAAAGCTGTCGAGCACGAAATCTTTCATTTTCGATTTCTCTAGCGGCATGCGAGCGGAGGCAATCCCGCACCGCAGTCTTGCAAATTGGTCCGTCTGTAGATGATATATTATCGACGACAATCCATGATGGCCGCTGTCAGAACCAATTTTGCGGAGTCGAATTGTTCCGAGAGGCAATTGAAAATCATCACAGATTACCAAAATGTTTTCAAAAGGTATTTGTTCTCGTTCCACATAATCCTGAACAGCTATGCCGCTGTTATTCATAGAGGTCACCGGTTTTAATACTGTGATCTCGGCATTCTTCAAAGAACATTGCGCCAGCCAAAACTCGCCCTTGCCGGCATGGAATTGCGTGTCCATAGATGCGGCAAGCTGATCGGCAACCATGAAACCCACATTATGTCTCGTCCGGAAATATTTATTTCCCGGATTTCCCAAACCGACAATGAGAACCATATAAATTTGATGAGCAAATAATTACTTTTTCTTCTCGTCCGCTTTCTTCTTTTCCTCGGGTTTCTTCTTGTCATCAGTCTCTTCAACACCTTCTTCGTCCTTCTTGCCCTTGGAAATAACTTCAGGTTCAGCAAGTGCTTCGGCAGTCGGAACAGCGGCGACTGTCGGTTCCGGCTCTTTCACGACAACAGGAGGAACAACGGCAACAATCGTGCTGGTTGCGTTTTCCATAATAATGACATTGGGAAGAGCCAAATCTTTTACGTGAACAGAATGGTTAATAGCCAGGTTTTCCACATTAATTTCTATGTGATCTGGAATGTATTTTGGTAGACACGAGACTTCGAGTTTGTGTAAAACGTGCTGCAAGATTCCGCCTTCGAGGACGCCTTTAGGAATACCACCTGTAAGCTTCACCGGGATTTCGATGGTGAGCGATTCGTTCTCATTCAGACCAAACAGATCGAAATGAACGGGTTTTTCCGTGATGGGATCAAGCTGCACATCCCTTAAAACGCATAAGTGAGATGAACCATCATCTAATTTTAAATTGATAACATGTGTCTCTGAACTAGAGTATAAAGGTGTAAGCATCAGCACGGGCATTGACACGGGAATGTTTTGTTGTCCATGTCCGTAATAGATCCCAGGCACCTTGCCTGCTTTACGTGTAGCGGTGACACGTTTGCCGACGTTTTTTCTAATTTCCGCAGTGAGAGTTATTTCAGACATCGTCTATCTCCTTGTTAAGTCTTGTCTTTATCAATATCGAATAGTGAGCTGATGGATTCATTCCGGTGTGTACGAAGAATCGCTTCCGCAAATATGTGAGCTATCGAGTGAATCTGGATCTTCTCACATGGTTGTTTTAACGGAAGAGTATCCGTGACGACTACTTTCTTGACGACAGATCCTTCTATTTGTTTGTACGCCTTGCCGGATAAGACCGGATGTGTGCAAGCTCCGAAAATTTCCTTCGCTCCATTGTTGCGCAATGCTTGCGCTGCATTCACAAATGTTCCGCCTGTGTCGATCAAATCGTCAACAATAAGGATATTCTTTCCTTCAACATTGCCGATAATATTCATTATTTCCGCTTCATTGGGCTTTGGCCGGCGTTTGTCTATAAGAATTAAATCTGCGCCAAGCCGTTTGGCATAGGAACGCGCCATTTTGATACTTCCAACATCCGGAGAAGCAATCGCAAGATTTGAAATATTCATCTTTTTGAAACATTCAATAAGTACCGCCGATGAATATAAATGATCCATGGGAATATCAAAAAATCCCTGGATTTGTGCTGTATGTAAATCCATCGTTATGACACGGTCAGCGCCGGCTTTCGTAATTAAATTTGCAACCAGCTTCGCGCTGATTGCCACGCGAGGTTGGTCTTTTCTATCCTGACGTGCATATCCGAAATAGGGAATTACCGCTGTAACGCGTTTTGCTGATGCACGTTTTGCTGCATCAAGCATAATCAACAACTCCATGAGGTTCTCTGCAGGGGGCTGTGTCGGTTGAATAATAAAGACATCATCGCCACGTATATTCTCTACATACTTGACCCAAAGCTCGCCATCGCTAAATGTTTGGATAGAAGCTGCACCAAGAGGAACATGTGCTTCCTTGCAGATTTGTTCAGCCAATGGGCGGTTTGCTCGTCCCGAAAAAATCTTCAATTCGCTCATCAACTTCCTATTTCGATTATTTTCACTTTGTTTCTCTTTCTAAAATAACAAAACCACGCCGGTGTGCCAGGCTTTGAACCTGGCGAGTCCCGCAGGGCGGGATACTCTAAGCTGACTGAGTTAAAACTGTACACCAATAATCTTTTTAAAGATTTTATTAAAGTTTAAACTTTTCAAAAATCGTTCTCTCTGCACTGCTTCACTTCGAGTCTGCAATTCCTCGGAGTAGACGAGAGATAAAGGAATTCTCCTTTTCGTTGCAGGAACTCTTCCTGTACTATGTTTTTCCAATCGATCAGTGAGATACCTCGTCTGTCCGATATAGAATTTTTTATCTCTTTGACTTTGCAGAACGTAAACAAAGAACATTTTTATTCCAGATATTTTTTGCTGGGGTGCCAGGATTCGAACCTGGGAGTGGCGGCTCCAAAGGCCGCTGCCTTACCGCTTGGCTACACCCCAATAGCGTCGGGATTACTACACAAAAAAACCAACTCCATAAAGAGTTGGTTTAAAAATATATTGAAAAAACACCTCTAAGTCAATCAAGAAAAGAATACTCTTGATGTTTGATTTTCTTGCCTCATTTGTATAACTTTGACATAGTGGAATTAAAAGCGGATACGAAAATGACCGAGATGCGAAATCAAATTGATTCAAAATCCCTGATCTTACCGGATAAAAGAATACATATTCTATCTTTTTGGGCATTCACGTTTGCAATGCTTATGGCAATCGGGGCGCAAATTGAAATACCGAATCAGCCGGTACCGTTTACGTTGCAGACATTTTTTGTTTTCCTGGCAGGCGCGTTCCTCGGAAAACGAGGTGCCACCATCAGCATGAGCTTCTATCTCGTCCTTGGCGCTAGCGGGTTACCTGTGTTTTCCGGCGGTGCATTTGGGCTGGTAAAAATACTAGGACCAACCGGTGGATATTTGCTCTCGTTCCCGATTGCGGCATTTGCTATCGGCTATCTTACCAGAGTTCGGAGTGAATACTGGTGGATGCTGCTTTCTATGTGCGTCGGTTCTTTCATTATCTTCTCTCTTGGCACTCTTCAACTGAACTTTCTCTATTTTCACAATTGGATGAATTCTTTTCAAGCTGGATTTTTAATATTCTCATGGTGGGATGCTGTGAAAATTATTGGCGCAACAACAATCGCCTACACGTATTTCCAGAGAATGAAGAACCATGAATCATGATATTCAATGAATGATGAGCACATGGTGAATAGAGGACAATCGTTGCAATAAAGGAGTCTGTCATGGATCGAAGAACATTCTTTAGAAAAGGTTTCGGGGCATCTGTTGTTGTCGGCGCCGCACTTACCGGCACATATGAAAATCTTTTTGCAGTAACTTCTCATTCTTCTATCGCTCCATTTGATTTGATAGCGGTGAAAGGCGGTGAACCGGATGTGATGCTGCAAAAGGGATTGGAAGCGTTAGGCGGGATTCAATCCTTTGTGAAGAAAGGACAGAAGGTTGTCATCAAACCGAATATCGGATGGGATGTCAGCCCTGAACGTGCGGGAAATACAAATCCAAAATTGGTATCGGAAATTGTTCGTCAATGCTGCAATGCAGGTGCGAGCGAAGTGTATGTGTTTGATCATACATGCGATAATTGGCAGCGGTGTTACAAAAACAGCGGGATCGAATCGGCAGTCAAAGAAGCCGGCGGGAAAATTGCACCGGCTCATACCGAAGGCTATTATCAGGAAGTCTCAATACCAAATGGAAAAAGTCTCACAAAAGCAAAAGAACACGAACTCATACTTGGTTCAGATGTTTTTATCAATGTGCCTGTCCTGAAGTGTCATAGCGGCGCACGGCTGACCGTTTCAATGAAAAATCTTATGGGAAATGTGTGGGACCGCAGTGTTTGGCATCGCAACGATTTACACCAATGTATTGCAGACTTTGCTACCTATCGCAGGCCGACACTCAACATTGTTGATGCATACAATGTCATGAAACAAAATGGGCCCCGCGGTGTTTCTGTTGAAGACGTGGTCATGATGAAGTCTTTGCTCATTTCCACGGATATGGTGGCGATTGATGCCGCATCAGCAAAACTGTTTGGTATCAATCCATCGGATGTCCGTCATATTCAACTGGCCTCTGATCAAAAAGCCGGTAGAATGGATTTGGAGAATCTCCGCATCAAGCGAATTACTGTCTGAGGTGATGTGTTGCAGTGGTTGAAAAAAGTTCGTGTTGCTGTTGCGGTGTTTTTTCTTCTCGCAGTAAGCTTCCTCTTTCTTGATTTTGGCAATATCGTTCCGTCATGGCTGCGCACATTTCTCGTTTCGACGCAGCTTGTACCTTCATTGGCACGGACATTGATTTTATTGAGCAGCGCTTCCGTTGGATTTTTCTTTATTATCTTTCTGACTTTTCTCTTCGGTAGAGTTTATTGTTCAACAATTTGTCCGCTTGGAATACTCCAGGATATTTCGATTCGCATAGCGAAACGAGTCAACCGCCGCCGTCGATTCAATTTCAAGAAACCGTCGTATGCCATTCATTATGTATTATTGTTTTTCACGGCAGTGCTCACTTTTTCAGGAAGTCTGGTTCTGTTGAATCTTTTTGAACCCTTCAGTAACTTCGGCCGGATTCTTTCCAATCTAGTCAGTCCATGTGTTGTTTTGGTAAATAATACGCTGGGAAATATTCTTGGACTCTTCGGGTTATTCTTTCTTTTTCAAATTCCGCTTCTTCATATCAACATTCTTTCAGTTCTTGCGCCGCTAAGTTTTCTCGGTTTGGTATTGTATCTGTCCTACAATCATGGAAGGTTGTTTTGCAATCTGCTTTGCCCGGCAGGAGCGTTGCTTGGGATCATTTCAAGATTCTCAATTTATAAAATAGTGATAGATGCAAATAATTGTAAGGAATGCGGATTATGTGAAAGAGTATGTAAAGCAAACTGCATTAAAAGTGATACGATGGAAATTGATTTTGCCGCATGCATTGGATGCTTCAACTGTATTGATGGTTGTCCGACGTCCGGAATGAGTTATCAAGGGAGATGGAAAAATAACACAAGCATTCTGCCGATTGTGAATGAAGGACGGCGCACGGTCTTAAAGACATCCATGATACCGGTGCTTGGTTTGCTCGTACCTGAGATAAGGAAGGATAGCAGCGCAGAAATAAGTCATAGGGATTTTGATGAAAGTCATAAACATCCCATTTCTCCTCCCGGCTCGATAAGTATAGAACATTTCTCAAGCCGCTGTACGGCTTGTCACCTGTGTGTCAGTTCTTGCCCGACGCAGGTAATTTCACCTTCGTTTCTTGAATATGGAATCGCCGGAATATTCCAGCCAAAAATGAATTATGCAGCAAGCTATTGCAATTTCGATTGTGTTCTTTGCGGCCATGTATGTCCGACAGGCGCTATTCTGCCGCTGGATGTAAATATGAAAAAGCAAGTTCAGATCGGGAAAGCGCACTTCGTGAAAGAGGATTGTATTGTGGTTACGAAGAAAAAAGATTGCGGCGCCTGTTCGGAACATTGTCCTACAAAAGCGGTGAAGATGGTTCCGTACGACCAACGGCTTGTTGTGCCGGAAGTAAATGATGAAATCTGTGTCGGCTGTGGTGCATGTGAACATGCCTGTCCCGTTCAGCCGCGCAAAGCAATTTATGTCAACAGCAGCGTTGTGCATGGAACAGCAAAGAAGCCGAAGTCAGAGAAGATGGTGCCATCGTTCGACAGCAAACAAGATTTTCCATTCTGAGATAACAGAAGATGCCCATTCATAGTTGTATTTCAAGAAGTGTAAGGGACTCCAGTGCTTGCCGGATTCGAGAAATGGGAAAATATTAAACTTTCGCGGGCCGCTGAACGGGTCAAAATAAATAACAATTTCTCATTTTGAGAATGGGAGATAAAGGATTGCCCTGTCTCCCATTTTTCATATTACGATCTTCCTATTACCTTAGGTAATCATTATTCTTTGTTTTACTGCCAACTGTTTTTTGTTTTTATATTGCATTTCCATAATATTCCAAGTACACTCATACAGTTTCAACGATGTGCTCTACCAGTAGCTCGTTCGTTGTGAGGGATGGAACACACCGAAAAGATTTTCAAGAATGAACTTGTCAGTTTATCCAAGAGATGGATATGATGTATACCATGGGCTTTGTAAACCGGATTGGTTCGGATGCTCGATAGTAATCTTTTCATAGATATGTGCAATGCACACTCAGAGAGGAACTCGTTCCAAGTGTGGCATCGAGAAAATAAATAATATTCTATACTTGAATTGTCCATGGAATCAAAATCAATTAAGAATCACGACACAGTCCTCGTTGTGGAAGATGAGGAGAGCCTGAGAGAACTTCTACGATTGGTCCTGGAAGGAAACGGAATTAAAGTTCTTCAGGCAGCGGATGGCGTGGAGGCGGTGGAAATGTTCGTTGCGCATCAAGATGAAATTGGAGTTGTATTGTCTGATATTGGTTTGCCGCGACTTGGCGGCTGGGATGCATTTCTCAAAATGAAGGAAATAAATCCGCATGTGAAAGGTGTCCTTGCCAGCGGATTTTTTAATCCGGATGTGAGAACGGAGATTATCAAATCCGGTGCGATGGATTTTATTCAGAAGCCGTATAATTCTGCGCAAATTGTTAAAATGATGCGCGATTTGCTCGGTGAATCATCATAAGGGAATTATTCAAGGGATGCTTTATTCAATCGGCTGGAAACATCTTTCAAGGATGTCCAGCTTTCCATTAATTCTGGAAGATATTCGGAAGATGTTATGAATGTCCAAATATACGCCACAATAGAATAAATGCTGCCGGTTGTAAAATCATCCAGGTCGATTGAAATATACAGAACGGCGAGAAAGATAAAAAGTAAAATAATTCGCATCACTCCGAAATTGAGCGCACCCCAATTTGCTATCTTTTGTTTAATGCCTGCAGTTTTTACATAGTAACTTTGGATTTCTTCCGGCTTCTGCGTTGAAAACACGTCGTACGCATTCTCAAATATATCATGTGAATCTTTCTGCAACGCACTGACTTTTCGGGTGTAAACTCTATTGATAAGAAGGAGCGGTAAGACGATGGTTAGGCAAGTAAGAGAGATTCGCCAATCAAATACAGCGAGAGCAATAACAGCTCCGCCGATTTGAACGATTTGTTCAATAATCTCCGGAACTCTATATTGAAAAAAAGTAATATACTGTTCGGACAACTGAGCAAGCGCAGCAGTCTTAGAAGCACGAAACTTTTTTTCCCGGGCAACAGTGGATATGTCTGTTGCCAATTGAGTGAACATTGCGAGGTAGATTTTTTGATCAACGATTCGCCGGATGACTCCGGTGCCGGAGTTAACTGCAAAAACGCCAATCCATAAGTATAAGGGGAACAGTGAAGCCTGCAAACTGACTGCCTGACCGGAAGCCCGTTCAATCAAAGCATCAATGACTTTTCCAAATACAGCCGGTTCAACAATCCATGCGACATGTTCGATGATGACAAGGCTGATGGCGAGAGAGATTCCCTTTTTGAATCGGGCAAGTAATTCTGTCAGTTTCATTGTGGGATTCTGCTTTATCAATCTTTGCCATTTTGAAAAACTTCTTAACGATTCTTCTTTGACGGCTTGAGTACCAGTTTGAGTGTTTTAATCTCAAAAGGTTTAAACTTGAGAATCAATTTTGATTTTGTAATTTTATGCAACTTTTCTTCATTCTCTAATAAATCGCATTCCGCTGCGATTGATACATTCATGCCAAATCGGAGAGATGTGTCTGTTGAAACTCCATGCGCTTCATGCATTCGCAAAAGGACAGCATCGCTCTCTTCAGCTTTTTTTACTGCATCGACAACAATATTCGACTTTGAAGATTCAAAGAGGGATGGAATGTTCTCCCCCTGAAGATTTTGAAAAATGAAAACCGGATTATTCAATTCACGTGCCTTTTGAACTGTTCCGCCTTTCGTCCAGTCACCGCTGTGAGGAAAGAGAGAATAACAAAAAGTATGTTCGCCTTGATCAATCACCATTTCGTCAGAGTGTATAGGATCGATGGGGTTGGGATAACGGGGCGACCGCAACAGGGTCAACTGGAGTGTATTCTCTTTTGCATTGTATCCGTATTTGCAGTCGTTCAGCAGGCTGACGCCATATTTTGCATCGGACATATCTGCCCATTGTTGGGCAGGCACTTCAAATTTTGCGCTGTCCTCTTCTGTACGCGGTTTTGTTGATCGATTGATCGCGCCGAACTGTATTTCGTATGCCGCATTCGATATTTTCATATTGAACGGAAAAGCAACCTTCATCATCACCTGCTTTTCCTGCCAGCGTATGTGTGTTTGGAAATCAATACGAGGCGAATGACTATAGAAACGGATATTCTGCGTGAGAAGAGAACCGTTTTCGGTTTTAAGCTCAAGCCGGATTGTTGCGCGTAACGGACCTTGTTCGATTATTTTATATTGTTTTAATTTCCACAAATCGATCCGATGCTTCTCGTATTCGGAATCGATATTCCACGCTTCCCATTGTTTTGGAACATCGCGGAATGCTGCAAAGAAATTGCCGGGTTTCCCCTTTTGAAATAATTCGCGCCGGAGCTGTTTTGCATAGATTGATTTGAATGCGCCCTTGCTGTCTACATGAACTCTATACAAAGGAGTCTCTAACTTATTTGACGATGCTGCCCAGGGTTCGTAAGCTTCTGTTTTGTTTCCATGGATCCGAACAAGCAGATGTTTGAACCCGAAAGCCGGTATATTCTCTACGAAACAAAGAAGTGTCTGCCCCGACTTCGTCCTTTCTGCAATCTGATGAAGAACCGGCTTTCCATCCGAGTCTTCAACGGAAAGATTCTTTTCTTTCGACTGCACAAATAATTCTACATAATCATTTCGCTGCCAGCCCAATGAGTTAAAGAGCGTGAAATGAAATTCTGATTTGCTTTTCTTCGCAGGCAGGGATAATCCTTGAATACTGTTGCTGATAACTTCGTTGCAAATAGTTCTGATATCTTGATAATCCTGCTGCGCATCTTTGTACACATCGGCTATGGAAGTGCCTGCCACGATATCATGGAATTGATTGAGAAGCAGTTTTTTCCATGCTTCTTCAAGTTTCTGTTTTGGATAACGCCGAACAGCAATATTCTTTCCAAACACCATTGCGAGAGAGGAGAGAAGTTCGGATGCATAGAGAAGATTTTCGCACTCACGGTTCTCTTTCTTCATTACTGCGTGGGTTGTGTATGTACCGCGATGCGTTTCAAGATAAAGCTCATTATTCCACACTGGAAGGTTTTCAGATTGTTCCTCCAGTTGTTTAAAAAAATCCTGAACCGTCGAAATCTGTGAAGACGGCAGTCCGACAATTGTTTTGAGTATGACTGCAAATTCGAGGTTTTCTTTTATTGGTCCTCCGCCGCCATCGCCGAATCCATATGTTTGGAGAACTGGCGGAACTGAGGGTAATTCCTGTGCAGGGTTTACATCTTTGAGTAGAAACTTCGGTGTCACTTGACCCTCGAGACCGACCGGGGAGATGTGTGCAAGGATTTTTGTTTTATCGACGCCCTGCCACCAAAACGATGTGTATGGAAATATTGTTTTATCGTTCAACAGAAGTTTGGATGAATAAAAATTTGTTATTCCTGATTTAAGAAGTATTTGCGGCAGCGACCAGTTGAAGCCAAACGAATCCGGAAGCCAGAGTACCTTTGCATCGATCCCAAATTCCTGCTTGAAGAACCTTTTGCCGTAAACAATTTGGCGAACGAGCGATTCACCATTTGGTATATTGCAATCGGCTTCGGTCCACATCGAACCAAGCGGTTCCCATTTTCCCTCAGTGACACGCTGATGGATTTGTTTATATAAATCAGGATAGTGCCGTTTGGTGAATTCGTAGAGAATCGGCTGACTTTGGGAGAACTTGAATTCCGGAAACTCATCCATGAGTCTTAAGACAGATGAAAATGTGCGGCCGCACTTCCTTGATGTTTCACGTATTGTCCACAACCATGCGGTGTCGATATGCGATTGTCCTATGAGATGGACGAGTCCAGGAATTGTCGTTTTCAGTTCTGTTTCAAGAGTGTTCAGGAGAAAATTATATGCCCGCCGGATCGCATTAGGATATTCCTCGCTGCCGGGTTTGAAGTACTTCAAAAATATAAGTGTTCGGTGAATCAGGTCGCGAATCTTTTTCGATTCATACGATCCATGATCTATCAGTTTATCAAGTTCCTGGAGAACAGTCAATGCACTGTCAAGGCGTCGTGCAGTTGTGTCCAACACAGCAAGTTCTGCAGCCGAAAAAGTTGTGTGTTCGTGTTTTCGGCCGCTATAGGCTTGAATAGCAACAACAAAATGTTCGTTGAGTTTTGATTTTTCGCAAATCAAAATTTCTTTGTGGTTTTGGTCAATTCCATGGTATGGTTTTCCATTGAGGTAAAGAAGTGCTTCAGGGAAATCAAGGAGTAATACCAGGGGCTTTCCGGAATAATCCGGTGTTATATGTATGGTTTGTCGAAACCAGTATGTTTTATCAAATTTTCCCCATTGAAAAGGAATTCGAATTGACGTCCAGGATTTATCATGGAGTGCGGTCGACTCACCGTCAGGAATATCTCCCTCTTTCATCCTCCAATCCGGAATCGCAGTTCGTAAAGGATAGATTGAATTCTTTACATGAATGTGTAGCTGCTCAAGCAGATCTAATGCCATATTGGGTCACTTTTAGATAGTATTAAGAAAACGTTGTGGAAAATATAGATTCTTAATGAAATGAGCAAATGAAAATTTAAGAAATAATAAAAAATATATTATGATAGAAAATACCTTGTATGAATAAAAATGATAGAAATTTATTGAGGAAAGGTATAGTAATGTGAAAATTGCCGAATATTCACTAAAAACGCGTAGAATGAGTGAGATTGGTAGTATCGTTGCATTAATATCTTGTGGAAAACTTGTGATAATTGGGGAAAAAATTCTTGAGGAATTTTTAAATAATCGATGATTGTAGCAGATTGTAAAAAAAAGTAAAATGAAGAAGTAGCCTTAACGGGAATCGAACCCGTATTTCGACCTTGAGAGGGTCACGTCCTAAA
>Ga0182027_10010549_pt1 | contig 13125 bp, 16 predicted proteins | sample 712E1DmetaG_FD_121300 | JGI IMG/M metagenome (GOLD analysis project Ga0182027, IMG submission 121300) | Permafrost microbial communities from Stordalen Mire, Sweden - 712E1D metaG (Illumina Assembly) | ecosystem: Environmental > Terrestrial > Soil > Wetlands > Permafrost | place: Sweden...
GAACGAAACGCGTGCGCAGCGGATCAATAGAGGAGTGGAAACAACGATGGCGCCTCGCGAGGCTGACGCCGCCAGCGTGGCGGCGACCTTCGAGGGACTCGTAGGCCCGTGGGTAGACGAGATGTACCGTGCCGCGGCCGCGATCGTCGGTGAGGCAGACGCCCGAGATGTGACCCAGGAAGCGCTCCTCGACGCATGGCGCGGTTTCGACCGGTTCCGCGATCCGGAGCGCATCCGAGCATGGCTCCATGCCATCGTCGCCAATCGCAGTCGCAAACACCTGCGCGCGCGCCGCAGCCGGCCGCGCATCGTCCGCATCCTCGATTGGCCGGAGGGCACGGTGGATGACCGATCGACGGTCCTCGCCGAGCGTGACCGGCTGGATCGGGCGTTCGACGCGCTGCCCGCCGACCAGCGCATCGCGCTTGCACTTCATTACGCGCTTGACCTGTCTGTGCCGCAGGTAGCGGCCGCCCTGTCGGTGCCTGATGGGACCGTTAAGTCGCGCATCCACGCAGGCGTCAAGCGGCTGTGGGCGGTGTTGGCCGCGGAGGACAAGCTGTGAGCGACGAAGAGCGCATCCGGGCCTACATGCGTGGGCGAGCGGACGTTTCCATGCCCGACGATTTGCGCTGGCCGACCGCGTCATCCGGGCCTCGGCGCCGGTGGGCGATCTGGTCGGCCAGGGCGTGGGCGCGGCTGGCGGTCGCCGGGCTCGTCATGGCGGTCGTGGTGGTTGGCATCCTTTCGGGGCTGCAACTGGCAACCGGACCCGGCCGTCCGACGACCCCTCCGGCCAGCGGCTCAACGCTGTCGACAAGCAAATCCCCCGACGCGAAGTTCCCATCCGAGGTTGCCGATCTGCCGGTGATCAGCGTTGCTCATGCCGTCGAGCTGCTGCGGTCGGGCAAGCTGGACGGTCAGGCCGTCGCCGTCGCTGGCTACTACCAGGAGTTCGACCCATCCTGCCCCTATCCCGGGCGGTACATTGGCCCGCTCGAGAGCTGGTGCCGGTTCGATGCCTTCGCGGACACACAGGCTGGCGCTCAGCTGTGTGAGCCCGAAGGCTCCAATGGGATGAGCTGTCACCAGCCAACGGGAACGTACCTCGCGCCCTTCTTCATGAGCGAGACGAGCGGCGACGTGGGGACGTGGCTGACGGCGGGCGCCACCGGCGAGCCGGCCGCCCTCGTGCTCATCGGCCACGCGGGCGACGCTCGGCAGTGGGAGTGCACCGCTTCGACCCAGAGCGAATGCGCAAACGCCTTCGTCGTCGACCGCATCGCCTGGGCAGAGGGACAGAACGTCCCGTTGGCGGCTCCGCAGACCGGCAACCAGCAATCAGGCCAACCGATCACGCCCAGGCTGACGCTCGCCCAGGCCGTGGCCGCTGCCGGGCTGGGTGACAACGTGGCGGCCGCGGCCGCTTTCCGGGCCGGCGACATCGCAACCATCGACCCACGCTGGAATTACGCGGGCGACAACATCCTGTGGGTGGTGCGATCGCTCGCACAGGTCTCCCCGTCACAGGACGATGTGACTAGTCCCGAGACCGTCTCGCTCGTCGACGACGCTACTGGGAGGCTCATCGACAGCCATCCCCTGAAGCTGGCCGGGGATTATCAGCCGGCGCGGTTGTGGCAGATGGCGACCGTTCATGGACTCGACTGCTGCGGGAGCAACGAGCTCGCCTTCTACCGGGTGCAGTCCGACAACGGCACGACCGTCTACGAGGGCCTGGTGCCGGGTGGCGAGTCGGGCGGAACGGACTCCACCACGTTCGGCGGCACTTACGGCTCCGGACCGCTCGTCCTGCCCGCGGGCCGGTACTCGATCACCACATGGTTGGCAACCTACGACCGCGGGGTGATGGGCACGCCGCGCGACGAGTGCTCCACGCAGGTCACCCTTCGGCCGCTCGACGACGTCGCGCTCGATGCGGATTACCCGGCTGGTCAAGCGTGCACCTTCCGGCCGGCGCCCTCGCCATCCCCTGGCTCGTAGGCTCCTGAGCGGCGAGGGCACACGCTAGCCAGCAGCCGCATGCGCCCACCGTTCTCGGCCCATGAGTTCGCACTCAAGCGTCAGTGGGACATTCAGGTCGCTACGGTCGGTGTGACTCCTCTCACCCCGACCACGATCGGGCGATGTTGTGGAGTCGCCCGCCAATGTCACTGGCCAAGGTCCCCGTGGCTCGCCTCCGTGGTCCAGAGCGGACTCAACGCGGCCGCGGTTGCACGAGCCCGGCGGCACTATTCGGCGGATGCTATGTCGGTGCGCGGCGCGGCGGGGCGAGCCAGCCCATCGACCACAGTCACCCATGGCAGGGTGAGCAGTATGGAGGGCGACGCGAGCACCTTCCAGCGGCGGCTGCCGCCGCCCAACACGATGCGGGGGCGCTCCATAACCGCGGCATCCACCCAGATCGAGAGCCCGTGGGGCAGACCAAAGGCCGTGACCCCGCCGATCTCCTGACCGGTCAGCGACTGCGTCTCCTCGGCTGAGGCAAACGAAGCCCGACGCGTGCCGAGTCGATCGCGGATCGTGCGGTTCACATCGAGCCGGTGCGTGGCCAGGACTATGCAGGCGGCGTAGCGGGGTGGGTCAGACTTGGCGGCCACGATGATCGTGTTCGCCGCATCCTCGGGGGCGAAGCCATAGGCCGCACAGAAAGCCGCAGTATCCGCCAGCGCCGGGTCGCAGGCGAACAGCTCGTACGCACCGTGGCCAACGAGCGAGGCTTCGAGGCGGGATCGATCAGCGTCGGGAGCCATACCCGCAACGGTAGCCCTTGGTCGCAACCGCGTCCACGACGCTGCGATGGTGTTGCTTTCCGTCGGCGCCTGAGGGAGGTATGTGGGCGACGATCTCGTACCCGAGGCTCCAGATGACCGCTCAACCCTTCCCCGCCCTGACCAGCGGCGACCCCTCCGCCTGGGACCAGGCCCTTTACGCCTTCCTGGTCGAGAAGGGCAACCGCTCGGGTTCCAGGAGAACCGTCGAGTCTTACTCCAGGATGCTGTGGCCTTTCTTCGCAGAACGGAGTCTGACGCCGGACAGGGTCAAGCCGGTCGATGTGCTGGCCTGGGTTCACGGCATCGGCCGCTCGGGCCGGACGCCTTCGGCGACGACGGTCGGGGCACGGATCGCCTGCCTCAGCAGCTTCTATCGCTTCCTGATCCGGATGGGCCTGGTGGTCTCCAACCCCTGCGACGCCGTGGAGCGTCCAAGAGCCACACAGTCAGTTGCTCGTGGCTACTCCGCCGATGAAGTCCGCCGGCTGCTCGCGGTGGTACCGGACACGGTGGCCGGACGGCGTGACCGGGCGATGCTGCTGACCCTCGTCCTCACCGGCCGCAGGCGAGCCGAGGTGGTCGGCCTACGGGCTGGAGATCTCAGTCTCGAGGGCGAGACCTTCTTCTACAGCTATCGAGGCAAGGGCGGCAAACGAGGCCGACGGGAGCTCCCCGGCCCCGCCTACGAGGCCATACGCAGGACCCTAGCCGATGCCGGCAAGAAGCCAGCAACGATGGCTCCCGAGGAGTCGCTCTGGCAAGCCGGGGCTAGACCGGGGGGTGTCACAAGCGGGACGCTCTACGCCCGCTTCCGGCGCTATCTGCGACTCGCCGGGTTGGCGCCGACCGGCATCCACGTGCTCCGTCACACCGCCGCGAAGCTACGCCGAGATGCGGGCGAGTCGATCGAGGAAACCAGCGCGTTCCTGGACCATTCGAGTTTGGCCGTCACGACCGTTTACCTGCGAAGGCTGGAAGGCCAGGAGGATCGGGCTTGGCGCGAGGTAGCCGAGGCGCTCGGGGTCGGAGCCGGATGACGACCCGACACAGGGAGCCCCCCGCCACCCGAGGGGGAAGGTGGCCGGGGGCTCGTGGAGAAGGACTACTTCGAGAGTGCAAAGTGGCCCTTTGCCTCAGATGCTACTGACGGCTCCGTGGCTCTGACAACCCGACTGACCACCTTTTTGTCAACGCCGGTAGAGGCCCACCCTCGACGCCAGCGTCCTACTCCAGGCGACCGCTGCTGCGGTGGACATAGGTAACAACCAGAGCGCCCTCCGGCCGCATGGCCACAGCCCCGAGGACCCCGATGGCGAGCACCCGTCCAATACCGGGTTCCCCGGGAGCCCAACTGTGGGCGACGGGCAGGTAGCCCGCTCGTACGGCCAGGACAGCCTCGTCTTCATAAGTAGCCGCTGCATCCGACTGCCGGTGGCCGGGGTAGACACGAACGAGGACGGGTTGGCTCCGTGGATCGAGCCGATGCGGATTGAGTCCGACCAGTTCGATGCGGGAGATCGTCGCGCGCGGGATCCTCGTTGGCGGCTCCGACCTGTCGGCAATGACAGAGAGTGCCTCTTGATCTATCGCGGTCACGAATCCATGGAGAGTGGTGGGAAGTGAAGCTGGCTGCCCCCCGAAGAGGGGGCGCCCCTTCAGTGACCAAGAAACGGTGACTTCGTCGCCGATCACGACGTCCTGATCGTTCATCCGCTCACGTCCCTCTACCCGTCTCTCAGATTGGCGCGTTCTCATGCCGCGGTGCGGCCAATGGTAAGGCTGAGGGTCGGACCCAAGCCGAGATCGACCCTTTCTCGACGCCTGGGCTTGGCCCGACCTGCTAGACCTGGACATAAGACGATGCTGCGCGAGAAGCACGGGCACGACGCCTGGCTCGGCGCCGGGGTCAACGGCTTCTCACTCGATCTCGACGAAGTCGAGGCCTGGCCGGCCGTGGATCAGCAGGACCCGGAGACTGCCTCTCCCCTAACTCAGCGGCCTTGGGTATCTCTCCCAAGAGGAGGGCACGTCGGATCCGGCCGATGCCGGACGACGATGAGAGCGACTGTGGGGCCGCAGTAGCAGACACGAGCCTCGCGAGCCCCTACCCTCGGACCGGGCGATGGCCTCTGGCATCGCGGCCCAACTCTGGACTTGCAGGGAAATTACGGTACTGCTCGACTGGAACCCTAGTACCAAAGCACTAGGTTCCATGCCGCGCACAGCCCGTGCACGCCTAGATTCCCTGGCTCTATACTGCATTTGCATCCCCAGCAGCACTGCTGCTGGCCCGAAGGCCACCGGCAACGGTGGCCTTCGCTTTTTCCCGCGGAGGGGGTTATGGGGAACAGAACCAACTACTACGTCGATGGGTTCAATCTGTTCCGCCGGGCCCTTGAGCACGGCCCGAATCGTTGGCTGGATCTCTCGGCCCTATTCAGGACGGTCTTTCCGGACAACGAGATCCACCGTATCCGCTACTTCACTAGCTGGATATCGGGCTCCTCCAACCCTGGCAAGCTGGAGCGGCAGGCCCTGTATGTCCGTGCGCTTGAGACCATTCCGACCCTGAAACTGCATTACGGGGAGTTCCACCGGAACCCCGTTTGGCGGCCTCTCGTAAGGCCGATCCCTGGACTGCCGGACTCCGTGGAGGTCTGGGACACGAAAGAGAAAGGGTCGGACGTGAACCTCGCCTCGATGCTTCTCCTCGATGCCCATAACCGCGAGTTCGACGCGGCCATCGTGGTGTCCAATGACTCGGACCTTCTGCTGCCAATCAAACTTGTAGTCAGCGATTTCCAGAAGCCAGTCGGCGTCCTAGATCCAGCTGAGCGAGGCAGTCATTCACTCGCCGCCGCGGCGACGTTCTACAGGCGACTGCATCGAAGCGATCTGGCCAAGAGTCAGTTTCCGGGGGATATGGTGGACCGCCATGGTCCCTTCCGTCGGCCTCTGAGATGGGACCCGCAGCCCGATTCGAACTGAAACACAATCCGGTTAGGTCGCGGCCGAAATGCCCGACGCGTTGCCGTGGGAGACTGACCGAGTGACCGACACACGGCCGTGGCTCCCCAGCTTCAGAGCGGCAGCAACGAGGCGTTCTCGTACCGCCGTGGGCGGCTGGGCCGCTGATCGCTCGTGAGCGACCGCAATGACCCTGAACCGGCCCTGGCCCCCGGGGATACCCTGGACGGGAGCCTGGTGCGTAACGAGGCGGCCGCCGAGGCATCCCCGAGGCCGCCCCGTCGGCGGCGCTTTGCCCATGTCCGCCCGGAGGAATTGAAGGCGCGTGCCGATGACCTCAAAGAGTTGTACGACCAACGCGCCATAGGGCGCAAGGAGTACAGCCGCCGGCTCCGAACGCTCGAAGCGGCTCTTGGCGGACCAGCCTCGGACCGTCTTGTCCATAGGTCCGAGCTGCTTGAGGAGCGCCTGCAACTGCTCTACGACGAGTACAACGCCGACGAGGAGTTCCTCGCGGACTTCCGTGAGCTTGCGAAGCAATTCTCACCTGCGGTTCTAGAGCGTGACGAGTGGTGGCGCGACGACGTACATCCATCCGGAGAGGAAATCAGCCCGCATCCACCCGATGGCTTTGTCGATTCAGAATTCGCCGCCCATCTCCGCCGAATGAAGAGCCGACCCGTGCTCCCTCCACCAGAGCCATGGGTTCCAATCACGGAAACCGAGCGACGCCTCTACGACTCGTTCCGCGACATTGGCCTCAGCGAGGCCAAGGCGCGCGTTGCCGCCCGCGGAGACAGCGCGGCGGCCGATGCGCCGAGGGAGCAGCCTGACAAACTGCCCGGCCTCGACTCCGGGAACCGCACCGTCTACGCATCGTCGCCGAGCGCGGTGGAGCGGTTTGCGCAGAAGTGGCACCTGCCGCGGACCTTTGGGCGGCTCGATCTTTGGGACTCGATGGTGTCTACAGCTGGGCGCCCAAAAGATCTTCGGCTGATCGTCGGTAGCAGGCCGATGGCCGGGTTCACGATCGGCAACGGGTACCTTCCGGAGGGCTCAACCGTCGACGACATGATGGTCGACCCTGACGCCCTGGTTGCTGACGTGCTGACGGACCCGTTCGGGCCGTCCCCGCAAGCCACCCGCGGCCAGCTTGATCGGTCCGGAGCGTTACCCGAGCAGAAGGACCAGGCCCTGGTTCAGTTCGAGCGGGCAGTCGAGTTGGCTCAGGCCCAGGGTTACCAGTTTCCCGGGCGGGCGGCCGAGGAGCACGTAGCCCGATGGTTGTACCGGCGGATCTTGGGGTGGACCTGCAAGGCAATCGCCGAATCCGACCCGGACCTGATAGATCGGACGCTGGGCATTACGCCCATCGACACGACGGCAACGGTGGAAGTAGCCACGAGACGCTGGGCCCGGGATCTCGAAATCAACCTTCCGAAGCTCGGCCGGGGACGCGTTCGCCGCGGGGGTTGAGCTAAAGGCCCCTTCTGTTTGGTGACCAAAGGGCCAGCTTGCCCGAAAGTCATCCTCGATGTTTACGCGCGGTGTAACCCCAGCTCCCAGGTCTTCATCCGAGACGACCTTCGTAACCGGCGATTCATTGCGTCTGGCGCGCCTAGTCCGACGGATCCGCCAGGACGAAATCGCGGGCGAGATGCGGGTTTCGCGACCCATGATCTCCAAGATTGAAGGACAGATGCGCCCCTCGACCGAGCACATTGAGGCGTACCTCGAGGCGATCGCCACGGTGGTCAGGAGGCTCCAGCAACCCGACCCTACCGTTTCCGAAACAGATAACCAACGCAGTGGCGAGTCGGTCCGCGAAACGGACGTGGTCCGGCGGGCCGACCGATCTCCCGTGGCTGGAACGCGGCCACAGTTCGGTAGAACCAGTCGGGGCGCCGCATGAAGGCCGGCTTGATCTGGAACGTGACGACCTCTCTGCCGGCCGACCGGATCCAACAAGCCCGAGACCTGATCGCCGACTACCTAACGATCCTCCAGGGTCCGAGCCCATTGCGGGAGATCATCGACGCCGTCGTCAACGAGCTCGAGGATGCAAGGCATTGGCGCATCGCCAACATGGCCGCCGAGGATGCGGCGATCCGCGCCCGTCAGGCCGAGCTGTCTCATGGCGAGGATGTCGTCGCTGCGATCGAGGTCGTCCGGGCTTTGGTCGCCTATGCCGGTCCGCGTTGGCGACTCTCCTTCCCGGAGACGTACGCTCGAGTGGGATCTCTGGTGTGGACCGACATTCTCACTGGTGATGCCCTCGGCGATCGAGTTGCCTTGGCTCGGGCGCTTGAGCGTCACTACCCGACACCAGCTTGTAACCGCGGTGCGGTTACGGTAGACGCTGACCCCGGTGAGGTTACGGCGCGCAGTAACCCCACTGAGGTAACAGCATGACCGCGACCCTTCGGTGGTCCGTCACGCCCGGTATCTCGGACGGTCGGCGACTAGTTCTGGAGTGTCGGCATGGGACCACCACGGTCGATGTCTTCGGTCCGGAGCGGCTAACCGAGGCCCAGATCGTCCGGCTGGCGATCGTCAAGCACGAGACCGAAGAAACGTGCGGCTGCGTACACGGGATAGACACTCTCGCGACCGAGAACGGAAGACGAGCATGACTGGGTCCGGCGCGCCCGAAACCGCAGGACCGCCCGGGGGCGACGGTGCTGAAGGACTCGGCAGGTTTGAGCGCGCCGGCTTTCGGGCGTACAGCCTGGCGGGCCGAGGCTGGCGGATCGTCCTATCGCGCGTCGATGTCGCGGCCAGTGAACCGCGCGGACTCTTCACCGTCTACGCGCCCGGACGACACGGGGCGTTCGCTGATCTTGACGGCTATGCACTCGCCCGGACTGCCGGCATCTTCGGTGGCACCAACCTGCGCGGCCTGGCTCGCGAACTCGCCGAACGTCTCGATGGATCGGAGGCCGAATGGTCGAGGCGACTCGACTACTTGGCGCAGCGGGCGATACGCGATGGCTCCGGGACAGGCGAAGAAGTCATCTTCACTGGCAGACCGGACAAGCCCGCGGCCCCGATGTACGTCTTCGATCGTCGCATGCGGGCCGGCCGCACCATGTCTTTGTTCGGCCCAGGTTCCGCCGGCAAGACCACGATAGCCGATGGGCTGGCCGTGTCTGCCTGTTCGGGTCAGGAGATAGTTCCCGACTGGATCCCGACCCGCAGGTTCGTCGTGGGCTTGCTCGATTGGGACGAAGGCCAAGCTGAAACTCAAGTCCGCCTTCACGCCATCACGAGCGGCCATGGCGTCGAACTCGGTGCCTATCACTACCGCCGCATGGGTCGGCCGCTGGCCGACTGCGCGGACGAAGTCGGTCGATGGATTGTCTCCAACCGGATCGAGATGGTGATCATCTCGCCCGTGAACCGCGCCGCTCACTCTGCCAACGGCGACCCCGGTGCGCCGATCTTCGAGCTGTACGAGGTGCTGCGCGAGTTCGGAACGACGAACCTGTTGATCGACCACGTCGTAGGCGCGGCCATCGGTGATCGTGAGGCTGCCCGCGAATATGGCTCCGTCGCGAAGCGGGACGCCGCTCGGGGTTCATACAGCGTATACGAGCAGAGCCAGGAACCCGGCCGCCGCGTTGTCGTCCTGCGGAACACGAAGCCCGACGCCCTGGCGCCCAAACAGGCGCCCCAGGCCGTGCGCATCGAATACGAGCCCAAATGGCCCGACGCTTCAGGCGCTTACGACGCGATCCGGTTCGTGGCAGATGAAGTGGCCGAGAGTGGCAATGCCACCAGCGCACCGGTCGAGACTCGCACGGACAAGATGGTTCGCATCCTCACGAGGCATGGGGCTCAGACCTCGACCCAGCTATGCGCTCTCAGCGGTCTCCACGAGAAGGATCTCAAGGACATCGCCCGCCGGGCTCGGGACTCCGGATCCAACGTGGTCAACGTCGCCGGTAAGTGGTCGATCGTTCTCCCAGGCGGGGCGGGTTCATGAGCGGGCCTTACCCGGTGGCTGGTGGCAGTGGCACGTACTGGGGCAGTGTTACCACTGCCACTGCCCCAAGTGGTACCGAGGGGTGGTACGCGGTGGCATGCCACCGGGAGTTGCCACCCGACCCAAACGGCGTAGCGTCGGTGGCCCGAGCAAATGTCGCTGATGACCACGGCCATCATCACCGCGGTAACGCCTCGTCCGGGGGCCAGGCCGCGGCATGAGACCCCGAGCGCTGGCCCAGCCGCAGCCGTCGCGTCTACCTCGTCAGAGGGCTGATGGCGCCAACAAGTCGGCCCTGAGCCCGGGCTTGATCGCGGTCCTGGCCCGCATGGCGGAAGCCGCCCTCGACGCGGAGGATATGGCCGCCGACAGAGGTAACATGCCCGACCGCCGCGATCCGACACCGGGCAGCCCGGTTGCCATGGCGGACCGAAAGCGGCTCACAACCAAGGAGGCAGCACCATGAGCCTGGCGCGAGCCATCGATCTCCGACCAGAGGATCTTTCAGGTCAGCGCTGGGCGGGCTACGTGCGGGACTCGACGCTGGCCCAGGCGGCGCGCTATGGGCCCGACCTTCAACGTGCCGAGCAGTCCCGTTTCGCCGAGCGCTATGGCCTGCAGGCGACCGGCCTCGAGTACATCGACTTGGTCTCGGGCAAGGACACCCTCCGGCGGACCGACTTCGCCCGGATGCTGGCCGACGCGGAGGCCGGTGAGTTCGACGTCCTGCTCTGCTACGACACGAGCCGGTTCGCCCGCAACGTCGAGGACGCCTACTCCTACCGTCGCCGTCTCGCCGCTGCTGGAGTGACGATCGTCTTCTGCGCCGACGGCCTGATCAGCGGCAACACCGACACCTACGAACTCGAAGGTCTCAAGACCGTGTCGGACGCCGCCTACATCAGCCGGCTATCCCGTAACGTGTCCAGAGGCATTGCGACCAAGTGGAGCCTGTTCGACGATCCGGGCGGTCATGCGCCGCTCGGCTTCGCGCGAGTGGGGGAGCGCCAGCTACTGGCCCCGGTCGAGGGGCCCGATCTGGATCGTGCCCGAAAGGCGTTCACGCTCTATGCCACCGGCACCCGCAGCGACCGGGAGATTGCGGCCCAACTCGGACTGACCGAAGCCGGGGTAGCCGAGATCCTCACCAACCCGCTCTATGCCGGACGAGTCGTCCGCCACAAGGGCCGACCCGACGAGGAGGAGCGTCCCGCTCGCTTCTTGGCCCCGGTCGATCCCGCCATCTCCGAGAGGGTTCGGGTACTACGAGCCGAACACAGCACCCGTCATCCGGGAGCGACGATCCGTCGCTTCTATCCGACCGTGCGCCTCATGCGCTGTCTCGGCTGTGGCAGCACCTACTTCGGCGACGCCAACAACGGCAAGCGTCGCATCCGCCATGGTCTACGACCCGCCTGCGGACCCTCGGCGAGCTATCGAGCGGAGCGCTACGAGGAGCAGGTGGCGCTGCTGATGGACACAGTCAGCCTGACGGACTCCGATCTGCACGCTGTGCTGGGCGCGATGCGTCGGGCGACGCCGGCCATTCCCAGATCAGACCCTGCCGCCCTGGCCGAACGACGGGCGGAACTACAGCGTCAGCTGGCAACAGGCGAGATCAGCCTGGAAGTCTTCAGCCGGGCCTGGAGGATTCTGGATCGGCCGGTGATTGCCCTCAATCCACCTGACGAACTACGCTTGGCGAGGGCTCGTAGTCATCTGTCCGAGTTCGGCACGCTGTGGCGCAACCCGGCGGTTCCCGATCGGCTTCGCGAAGAGGCCATCAGGGAGATCTTCGAGCGTTTCGATGTCGATGGGCCGACCATCGTGGCGGCGCACCCTCAGGCCAACGAGAACGCCTGGTTGTTGGGCCTTGTGGCCGCGCGGCAAGGAAGGTTGCACATGCAACAAGACGTGGGACTGGTCGGGGCGAGAGGGCTTGCCCCGTCAAGACTCAGCGATCGATTCGCTTCCTCATGGTCAACGAGACTCCGCGCTCGGGTGGGGAAGAGGAGCGAACCGCATGACCGTCGCCCTGAACTCCCTCGCGCTCGGCATCGACAAGCCTCCCCGCCGCGGGCTCTGTCCCGATCGAGCTAACCCGCGGCGGATCTCTGGGGCCGAACGCGCAGGCCTTGAGCGCAGCCTCCGCCGTCGGGTCGGCGCGCAATGAGTAGCCTCGAACGACTCGGCGACAGCGCCGCGGCCGCACGGGTGTTCGCCCGCGTCGCCGAGCAGGGCCAGCGCGACGTCGTGGCCATTCGGCCGGTCGTGCCCCTCGCCGAGGTACTCGAGACGATCGATCTCTCTGAGGTTCGGACCAGGCCCATCGACTGGCTGTGGCGCGGCTACATCCCGCTGCGCAAGGTCACGATCCTCGATGGCGACCCAGGGTTGGGCAAGTCGACGCTGCTGCTCGATCTCGCGTGTCGAGGCTCAATCGGCGGGCTGTCTCCAACCGGGGAGTTGCTGGGCGACGCCTTCACCACCGTCTACGTCACCGTCGAAGATGACGCTGAGGACACGATCCTGCCGCGCATCTTGAAGGCCGGCGGCGACCCGTCGCGTTTCCACCTGCTGCGAAAGCTCAGCCTCCCGGACCAGATCGATCGGCTCGAAGCGACGGCAACTAGCCTGCGGGCTCGCCTGATCGTGATCGATCCTCTGATGGCTTATCTCGGCGATGGGGTCAAGACCAACGACGACCACCTGGTCCGCCGGGCGTTGGAGCCCTTGGCAGATATGGCCGCTCGACTCGACGTGGCCGTCGTGCTCATCCGCCATCTCAACAAACGAGTCGGTGACGACGCCATCTATCGCGGCGGCGGGTCGATCGGGTTCACGGGACTCGCTCGCAGCGTTCTCGCTGTCGGCCGCGACCCCGACGACCACGACCGGATGATCCTGGCGCCGATCAAGCTCAACGTGGCCGCTCGACCGGCGTCGCTCGCCTATCGGATCGTCGCCGACGATCCCTACGCTCCCGCCCACATCGCCTGGGAAGGAACCTCCGAGCGGACCGCGGAAGACCTGATCGGGCGGACTCGGGACGAGGCCGCGGGGCGCTCGAAGACCGCGGAACTTGCCAGCGCGATGCGAGAACTTCTCTCGTCCCACGGCGGCTCGATGGCCGCGGCCGACGCCTACCGTGCTCTGGAAGCCCTGGGCTTTGACACCACGTCCAAGGACAACCTGGTGCGCGCCCGCGCCCAGGCAGGCGTCAAGACGACCAAGAAGAGGTTCGACGGCCCGTGGTTCTGGAGCATCGGTTCGTCAGTGCCGATATCGGAACCTTCGGACTCTTGGGCGCCCAATCCCCCCAAGGTTCCGAAGAGTCCGAAGAGTCCGACCAAGGTTCCGAAGAGTCCGACTTCGCGC
>Ga0182027_10010551_pt1 | contig 13123 bp, 11 predicted proteins | sample 712E1DmetaG_FD_121300 | JGI IMG/M metagenome (GOLD analysis project Ga0182027, IMG submission 121300) | Permafrost microbial communities from Stordalen Mire, Sweden - 712E1D metaG (Illumina Assembly) | ecosystem: Environmental > Terrestrial > Soil > Wetlands > Permafrost | place: Sweden...
CTCCATTTTCTTTTTCTTACGTTCGATTGCAATATTAACTAAAGAGATCCTGGGAAGTTTGGCATTGTCAATCCGCTCAGGGAGTTCAATTAATTTATACTTCCCTGTTTCGGCATTATTCATACTTTCAAATGATGGAGTAGCTGAACCAAGCACTACCGGACAATTATTCATGCTGGCAAGAACAATCGCAGAATCACGGGCATTATATTTAGGGACTAAATCAGTCTGTTTATAACTCTGGTCATGTTCCTCATCAACAATAATGATCCCGATATTTTTGAGGGGAACAAAGAGTGCTGACCTTGCACCTATAACCACTTTGGATTTACCTTTCAGAATTTTCCGCCATGAATCATATCTTTCACCGAGAGACATGCGGCTGTGAATAACCGAAACAGTTTCTCCAAAATTGTTTATAAGCCGTGAAGTGATTTGAGGTGTAAGAGAAATTTCAGGGACAAGAACAAGTGCAGATCTTTTAAGTTTTAAAACCTCATTTATAAGTTCAATATAAACCTGAGTCTTTCCGCTCCCGGTTATTCCATGAAGGAGAAAAGGTCTAAATTGCTTTTCATCAATTGCAGATTGTATTTCCTTTATAGCCGTAGTTTGTCGGTCGGTGAGCGTAAATTCAACGATCTCTTCATTGTATAATTCGTTGTACTTTCTGTCAACCTCTTTTTCGTTTATAATTATTATACCCTTTTCTGCTAAAGATTCAGCAGAGGTGCGCGATGCATCTGCTTTCTTTAATAGTCCTGCAAGAGGAGTCTCTTTCTTTTTAGATGATAATAATTCAAGGACTATTTTTAACTGCTTAGGTGAACGCTGTTCAAGTTCAGGCAACAGGGAATAAATTTCCCCAAGAGGTTTAGCCAGTTTAACAATTGGAGCGGTTTTGATTTTTACTTTTGCCTCTTCAATCTCATCAAGCACGGTTACCGCACCTGCTTTCTCAAGCCCCTTAATTACGGAATAAATATTTTTCTTTCCGACCATCTTCTGCAGATAAGTAAAATTTATTTCATCCCTTTCATGCATGAGATTAAGAATCCGGGATTTGAGAGAATCTTTATTTTTCTCTGCAAAATATATTTCCTGACATAATGTTTTATCGATAATGATTTTTCGTTTGGATTCAATCTCCAGTCCATATGGAACACCAAGCCGAAGGGCCTCTCCGAGTGAACATATATAATAATCTGCAACCCAGTTATAAAACTTAAAATCAAGTTGGTTAAAGATTGGTTTGTCATCTAATATATCGGAGAGCTCTTTAATATCCCCTTTAACATTTGTTTTTTTACTTACATTTACGATAAAACCTGTGAGGACTCTTTTACCGAAAGGAGCAACCGCCCTTACTCCTGCCTTTGCCAGTTCTTCAAATTCTTCAGGAACCGAATAAGTAAAAGTGTTCCTGAAAGGCAAAGGGAAAACTAATTCTGCGAACATTGATTCCTAAGGTTTATAGAAAGAAGCTATCTTTGTATACTGGTCATTATCAAAGGCATTGCCCAGTATTTCAAACTTTAACTGTTTGAATGAATTATCCCAAAGAATTCGTTTACGGTCTTTTGAATATATTATCTGACCATTTGTTGAAAGGACGCTGTCATCAAGAGTAAGAGTTAAAAAATAGAAACCATCCTCATACATAATCTTTTCTACACTGGAGATACTCCGGAAAGTAAATGCTGCTCTGCCGCAGAGAGTGTCACCGCGCAGGAAGAGTTCTCTTTTAGTAAAGATTTTCCCTTCGTCTTTCATTTGGTCGAGAAATTCAGGACTTTTAAGGACATAAGTAAACAAGTTTTTCTTGTCATCCTCAAGATCGCTGCTTTTTACCGCATCTGACCTGATATCTGAAACTATAACAATTGCTGAGCCGGTGGTATCTTTATCTATATTAATAGTATATGACATTTTATTAAATATAAGACAGCCATAAAATGAAGATGCTGAAAGAAGGATAACTGATAACAAAAATATCTTTTTCATAATAGTCCCGGTTGATTACATTAGTTAAATTAAGAAATTCCGGATAAATAAATATAATTAAATATTCTCGTTTTCATCCCAAAGAAGATGGTCATATGATTCGCGCCCTCTTATGATCCGGAATGAATCATTATCTACCATTACTTCAGGAGGACGACGGCGGCCGTTATAATTTGATGACATGACCATACCATAGGACCCGCATGAAAGGATAGCAAGGTATTCTTCCCTGTCCAAATGTGAGATAAGTCGTTCTTTTGCAAAGAAATCGCCGCTTTCACAAACAGGACCCACAATATCAGCAATAATATCTTCACGTCCTGAAACCAGTTCCACTGGTTGAATATGATGATATGCATTGTATATACTCGGACGAAGAAGATCATTCATTGCTGCATCAACAATAAGAAATTTCTTTTCGTTGTTTGTTTTTGTGAAAAGTACCTGTGACACAAGTATACCACCGTTGGCAGTAAGGTACCGGCCCGGTTCAAAGAATATTTTGCAGTCGAGTTTTTTCAGTCTGGGAATTAAAGTTGCAGCAAAATCTTCAATTGTAAAGACCTCTTCCCCGGTATATGAGACACCTATTCCCCCACCAATATCAAAATGTTTCAAATGAATCCCTTTTGCCTTAAGATCAAAGTAGACCGCTGAGAGTTTATCGATCGCTTCAGCAAATGGATCAATTTTAACTATCTGTGAACCGATATGCATGTCTATACCGGTAAATTCAATATTTTTTAACTTACTCCCCATGGTGAACAAATCGACAGCTTCATCTATATTCAATCCGAATTTATTCTGAATCAGTCCTGTCGAAATGTATGGATGGGTTTCAGCATCAACATCCGGATTTACCCTTATAGCCACATGGGCTGTTTTATTCAACTTACCAGCTATCTCATTAATTAGCAGAACTTCTTGTTCAGATTCTGCTTTTAACAGTAGGATGTCGTTCTCTAATCCGGTTTTTATTTCATCACTGGTTTTGCCTACACCTGAGAGAACAATTTTGGAGGGACTTACTCCTGCTTTCATTGCCCGGAACATTTCACCTCGTGAATTCACATCAGTTCCGCTGCCAAGATCAGCAAAGGTTTTTATTACACTTAAATTAAAGTTTGACTTGATAGCGAAAAAGATTTCATGATCTATTTCGCTAAAAGCGTTATTAAACTCTTTGTAGCGGTCCTGAAAAAACTGTTTGTTATATATATATACCGGAGTCCCGGCAGTTTTTATTATATCTTCTACCGGAACATTACCGCAATACATTTTGCTATTGCGGTAACTAAAATATTTTGTATCGATTAATTCCATGGACTCTATTATAATTTATAAAAATTCTTAACTTACATTTCTTTGACATTAAGTAATGTAACAAAAGAAAACATCGACCGCAAATTATATGCCTAACTTAAGGAGTATACAGAATTAGTTAAGAAAATTTGTGGTATAAATTCTTACAGGCTTTTAACTTTTGTTTTTAGATCTTTCGAGGGTTAGCTGGATAATTGCTTCCACGGCTCCGATATATGTATAACCTGCAGCTTCAGCTGAACGCATGAATCCTGCTCCTTCCGTTAGATCCGGGTTTGGATTTACTTCTAATACATAAAGGCGGTTATCTTTAGATAGACGCATGTCTATTCTTGCATAATCCCTGCATCCCATAATTTTGAATGCTTTAACTGCAATGTCCTTTGCAGCTTTTTCAATTTCTATTGGAAGAAGAGCAGGACAAATAGGAATTGTTTTATGATAAGCTTCATGATGCGGATCCCATTTAGCCTGGTAACTGACAATATTATGCAGGTTTTTAGGCATTTCGGAGAAATCGATTTCACTGATCGGAAGTGCTGCGGGGTTTTTGTCACCCATTACAGCTACATTCAATTCCCGGCCGTCAATATATTCTTCAATTAATGCGGGCTGGTTAAAGTCGAAAAGGATATATTCAATCCGCAGTTTTAATTCTTCATCATTATTACAAACAGAATTGTTATCAATACCGACACTTGCATCTTCAAACGCGGGTTTTACAATTATAGGGAAATTGAGACCATGGTAATATTTTTTGCTGGGTTCTTCGATAATTGCAAATTTCGCCGTGTTAATACCCTCAGACCGGAGCATTCTTTTAGCCAGTGTTTTATTCTGACAGTTTGCGAGTGTAATTGGAGGAGCTCCAGTAAAAGGAACTCTTAGTAAGTCGATAACGCCTACAGCATTCATTTCGAGCCGTGCGTTTTCCTTGTAAAGTTCAATAAAGTTAAAAATCAAGTCGGGCTTATTCTTTTTAACATCATCAATAAGTATGGTTATATCGTCACAAATATTAATCGTGTAGGCATCATATCCAATCTCACATAATCGTTCGGCAAGCTCTTCATACTCCTGCATCGGGGTCATATCATTAACTTCAAAAAAGGGGATGAAATTATATTCCCTCTTTTCCTCCGGTTCTGCCTTTACATAGAAGTCAGGATTGGCCTCATTAAAGACTACTGCAACTTTTTGTTTATTTATCATGTCAAAAAATAGCTAAAAATCGTATTTTTTACAAAATTAGATGGTGATTTAATCTTTAACTTTGTTTAAATTACGCGTAAAAATTTACGGCTATGAGCTTTTATCCACAACCTTATAAATATCAGTGCGGTCCCTTCGCGTTAAAGTACGGCTTAGTTATGCTTGGTCGTTTTGAAAATGAAAAGGAAATCGGCAAAAGAGCGGGCAGCACATGGTGGTACGGAACTGATGAGATCGGTTTGGCCAAAGCTGCAAAAAGTTTTGAATGCAAAATGAAATACTTCAGAAGAGAAACTCCTGAAGAAGCTATAAAAGTACTAACAGACCACCTAAGAATGGGGCTGCCATGCATTTTGAGTGTTGATAACTGGGAACACTGGTTTACCGTTATAAATGAACAGCAGGGAAAATTTATTGTGGTGGATAGCGGTTTAGATAAAGTAATTGTTACCTATTCGGCTCACCAGCTCATCAAACGGTGGAAATATGTTGACGATGAAAGTGATTTTGTTAGTTATGATGGTTATGCTTTGACCTCAAAGATAAAACCTGTAACCAAGGCAAATTTCTCATTAGAAAAGGCAAGATATGTCATGCAGGAGCGTAACAGGCATCTTGCTGAAAGGTGGGACACTTATTTTAATGATCTTATCAATATCTGCAAACCACGTTCCCCGCTTGCAAAAAGGACAATCACATTTACAGAATTTCTGCGCCGGCATGAGAATCTGCTGGTGAAACAGGTCGCTAACTGGCACGGGATGCCTACATACAAAGAACTTCATAGAATATTAAAAAATATGTTGTTTGTCGCTGATGTTTACGATCTTATAATACCCGCTGATGAGCAGAAGAAAGCCCTCGTAGATGTTACATCAATTTTAATGATGTATGCATGCGGCAAATACGGTATGGATCCGTTGGATTATTAAACCGGAGATATTATGGCCGCTATATTAAAAAGAAATGAAAAAATACTTCAAAGAGAGAAATCAGCTCTCATAGTAATTGATATTCAGGAGAAGATATTAGGAGTAATGCATAACCCGAGTCAGGTTGTCAAGAATTCTCTTAAACTGATAAAAGGGTTCAAAACCCTGAACATTCCGATCTTTTATACAGAGCAGTACTCCAAAGGATTGGGCCCGACAGCGGCACCGCTGCTTGAAGAACTCCAGGGTCTTAGTCCTGTGCAGAAAATGAGTTTCAGTTGTTACGGCGCAGGGAATTTCTTTACACGTCTTCAGGATAACAAAGTAGAGCAGGTTGTTATTTGCGGCATTGAATCGCATGTATGCGTTCAGCAGACAGTGCTTGATTTACTTGCAAATAATTTTCAGGTAGATGTCGCGGCAGACGCAGTGTCTTCAAGAAATGAATTAGATTATAGAGTAGCTCTTGACAGAATGAAATCACATGGGGCTGAGATAACTACTTCAGAATCGATCCTCTTTGAGTTTCTCGTGAACAGCGATACTGAAGAATTTAAGGAAATCTCCAAAATAATTAAATAGTTGGCATAATCTCCGTTTATTCCCATTTTCTATTACTCCATTTTTCCATTACTCCAATTTCATTAGTTGCCATTCCGCACACTCAAAAACACATGCATTGCTATTTAGTTTTACTAGTTCTAATTTGATTCTGAATTCAGAATAAAGGAGTTATGTGAATGGATTTAGAAGAAAGAAAAAACATGAGAAGAAATTCCGATTCGTCTCGTTATTTTGCCGGAAAAGATACAAGATATGATGACTACGATGAAGATGACGATGAACCCCTGAGGGATGATGATTCCCTTGATGAAGATAACGTAAATATCCGACCGGAAGATGATGATGATGAATAACAAAAAGGCTGTCGTAAGACAGCCTTTTGTTTTAATGGCGGTTTTTATTCAGTATAAAAATCAATCATCTTTTGAATTGCATTTTGACAGACAGGACAAAAATGGTTCACTATTATTGATTTCATAGTACAGTCCTGCTTGGGACGGTAAATACCCTTATCCACATATCCCCCGCCTTCAAAAGCCCCTACTTTATTTGAGTAATCTTTTGTGTCAGGAGTTGGAATTGGTGTATCCTTATCTACAAGGTTTTTCCATTTGGATGCAAAATCAACCAGGGTAGTAATGTTCGGATCGGTTGGCTCTACAGTCAGATCATAAAAATCTTTATATGCAACATCAGAAGTATAATACTCATCGGCAAGAGAAGCAAAACCATGTCCGAATTCGTGCGTGAATATATATTCTTCATATTTGTTGCTATGGATGCAGCAGGAATAATAGTTATAAATTGAACCGCCGCCGTATTTATCGGAATTGACGAGTATGTAAATCTGATCATAAGGAGCGTTTGCTGCTAAATCCCGTACTGATTTATTATCAAAAGTCATACAGTATCTTTCGAGGTCGAATGTGTAAAATGAAGTGTTAAGTATCGTTTTCTTCCAGATATGTTCTGCAGGGATATCAGTACCGGCCTCAAGGGAGGGTGCTTCCACACCCCAAATATTAAATTTTTCTTTATTCTGTGTATAAGGGTCGGATTTAAAAAGATAGTCAGCAAATTTTTTACAATCCTTCTTAAATAAATCCATCTCGTCTTTTGTGTATCCCTCCGGAAGAATAACAATATCAACATTAGTAGCAGGATCTCCGGCATAATAGACTTTAAAATTTGGATACTCCAGGTTTCTTTCTGTTTTTATAAAATAGCTTTTAGGATCAACATTATAAACAAATTTTAACATATAATTATTTTTCCTGTCGCGTCCGAATATTTCAACTTTAACTTTCTTTTTAGGAAAAGGGATAATGACGGTCTCACTGAAAGTTCTTGAAGTAATATTCGCTTCATCGGTTGTTTGCCATTCATGGAAAAGGGTTGAATAGGTATGAGTATAAATTTCCTTATTGGTTGAATCATCGAGAATTACTGCCTTATAGGCTCCCACATTAAAAGGATCGATTAACTCTTTGGGATTTCCTCCCCAATATGGTTCTTCTTTCAGTTCATCAAAAGAACAGGTATCGTGGGTTTTATTGCCCGTATGGAAATAATCGAAACGAAGAGACTTATTTAGAAAATAGTCATCAAATTTTACCTGAGAGTAAACAAATGAAGACAATAGAAGAGTGAATATTAACAGTTTCATAGAATATAATATTTTGGTTTATTATGACAGATCTTGAGAGTCGTAATCATTATTTTTGTTTAATTGAAATTTACAAAAGAAATGAATAGTAATAAAACAAAGATGAAGCCAAATCCCCGGAGGTTAATATCCACCTCCGGGGTTTAAGAATACTTCCACTGTGAACAAATAGTTTTGATTTATTAAATTATTTAAGTAGTGTTTCTATTTTCCCGGCTAACTTAAAGTCCTTTTCTGTAAGGCCTCCGGCAATATGAGTGGAAATAGTAAACTTCACTTTGTTCCATGAGTGGATCAGAATATCCGGATGATGATCCATCTCTTCTGCAGCATGACCGACCTTGTTTACGAACTCAAGAGCTGATTTGAAATCCTTAAGAATATATTCTCTGACAATACTTTTATTTTCAACCTTCCAGTTATCGAGTTTCTTTAGCTTAATGTCTATTTCGGAACTGCTTAACAACATGACATACCTCTTGCTTATTTATTCGTATTAATTTAAGGAATTAACAACCATGTATAGTTGACACAAAATATGATCAAAGAAAATCACTTTTCTGCTGATTGTTTGGAGTCAACAATCGATTTATTTGAGGAGGAGCATTTTTTTAACTACGGAATTCTGTCCGGCAGTTAATTTGTAGAAATAAACACCGCTTGGGAGGTTGTATTTTTGTGTATCAAATTTAACTGTATATCTTCCCGGCATCTTTTCCTCATTCAGTAGTACACACACTTCCCTTCCGGCAATATCGTAGATGGCAAGTTTAATATTGCTGCGGGAAACAATATTTGTGGCTATAGTAGTAGACGGGTTAAAGGGATTTGGATAATTCTGTTCAAGCCCAAAAGAATTTGGAATGTATTTATCATATATATCACCAATAGGGAAAAGAGTTTTTCGTCCGAAAATCTGCATGTTCCCGTTTATGCTGTCTTCCCAGAAAGTATAAAAAATTGCGTTCCCCAGGTTGTATCCCATTAGTCCCAGATAAAGTTTTGAATCTTTGATTTTTGTATATTTCAGGGTATCAGAATATGTCAGATAATAATAATCATTATCAAGGTCTAAACGTATGAACAATGAATCATTCCGTAAAACCTGGTAGCTGTAGGGGAAATAATTATTAGACCGCATAGTTTTGGTAATTATATAAGTCATATCTGTCTTGTAATTAAAATAATCAACCTGAGGGTTTGATATTAATTTTTCATAAGTATGCGGATATGAGAGATCTGAAACAAAATAGATATTCTTTTTCCCTTCGAGGTCGTTATTGTATGAAAGGGCATTAAACTGAAATTCCGGGGAATCGACATTGCCCGAATCAGCAACTACAACTTCTTCTCCCCATCCATTTATACCCTGCGATTTGAATACAATTGAAGATTTTCCACCAACTGATTTTTTTGCCGCAATAACAAGTCCTTCATGAAGAGCTATAGTAACCCAACTTATTGAAGACTGGGAATATGACATTGAACTACCAGCCTGGAATATTTCAACAGGATCAACCTTCGGCAGGCTGATATCTTTCAGGAAGATGGAACCATTTTTTTCGTAAATAACAGAATAATTATCGGGAGTCATTACTACATAATGGAACTGAATTGCAGGATTTATTTCATCAGTTAGTGAATTTGCGATGTAGTATGCCGGGCTTAGTTGGTTATTTGTATAAATATTATAGGCAATATCCCAGTTCCCATTTTTGTTTGTCTGGTAAATTATAAAAAGAGTGTCATATGTAGATATCAGTTGGGGGTTTATATTTGTAAAATTATCATCAGTAACATTCCGGATAATTTTAAAGGAATCATTAGCCGCATTATAATAACCGAGATTAATTGTGCTCGCATTTCCTATATGAGATTCAAATGCATAATATGAATCTCCAAAACCACTAGCCGATGCGCGGACAAAATTTCTGCAGTCTTCAGGCAGATTAGTTATTTGTTTTATCTGGAATGATTGAGCATATAAAAACGAGGAAAGTAAAATAATAGAAGCAACTATTTTTTTCATAGGAAACTCCGTAAAATATATTATTACCTTATATTAAGGTAATATGAAATTAATCTAAATTCAACTGAAACTGCAATTATGAATTGTAGTATTATTTCATTGTTTCTTAGGCCTATCCATCTATTACCGTTTTTTACCAAAAGATACTGGAAATGGCAAATAAAGAACCTTTGGGGTCTTTTAAAACCCAGAAAGTAAAGAGAACCGGAAGCAATAATGATAACTTAATGGTATTAATATCTTTAGTGTTAAATTTAATAATTAAAATAAAAGTAAATCTGTATAGGAGGTTAAATGGTCGAACCATTCGGAGTGGAGGAGAAATTTTATAGTGAACTTGAATTCCTAAAGATTGAATATCCGGAACGGGTAGTGCAGGATGTCGAATTTTACAAGTGCCGGTTCAGTGAATGTTATTTCTTCAAGACCAGGTTTATTGATTGTGAGTTTGAAAACTGCACATTTGAAAAATGTGACTTAAGTCTAATTGCATTAACCGGATCACGGCTGCTGGATGTTGAATTCACAGACACAAAAATACTCGGGGTCGACTGGACGCTTCTTAAGAAACCATACAGGTTCAGTTTCAACAGATGTAAGCTGGACAACAGCAGCTTTTTCAGAATGGAGCTTAATAGTCTTAACATGATAGAATGTTCCGCAAGAGAGGCAGATTTTATTGAGGCGAATTTAACAAAGATGGTCTTCGCGTACACTGATCTTTACCACAGCAGGTTTAATGGAGCAAACCTGTCCTTTGCTAATTTCTCAAACGCAATAAATTACAGTATCGATCCGAATCAATGCAAACTGAAGAAAACCATTTTTACAATGCCTGAGGCGATGCAGCTTCTAAGCGCGTTTGACGTTGTAATTAAGTAATTTTTGTAATTCTAAGGTTTTCTTAATTCTCATTAAAACTCTTAAGCTTTGCAACTGTATCAGTGTATATTTTGAATAGCTCTAAAATCCTTAAGAAATGGTTTCTTTTCCCAAGAATTTATTGAGACTTCTTCTTTTTTGGTTTTGGCTTAAAGAGTCCTTCCGGAATGGAGCCGGCAAAACATAAATTAACGAAATCATTATCCGCAAAGCTTAAATTTCGCAATGATTTCTTATCAATAATAGGATGATGTTTAATAGTAAAAAGATAATCACCTATGAATTCAAGATCTGCTTCTGTGTTCATCCAGTTAAATTTGTCGAACCTTGACAGATTGACTGGGTTGGAATAGCTTCGTAACGACTTTTCCCCTATAGTGTTAATATAAAATTCGAAATAGGATAAGACAAGTTCCCTGAGTGAATGATAGACCGGCTCACGGAAACGGAGTGTAGTAGTATTTGATTTAGCAACAGCGCCAAACAAATTATTGTGTCTGAAAATTGCTATAACATGATCGTCATCATTATGCGCCATAAAATCTACAATCAAAGGAGGATAGCCAAGCATCCTCAGTGCTGCTGCGGCAAAGAGTGCTCCCTCAAAACAGTTAGCTTCTTTTGTGTGTATGATTCTCCCCGGTGAACTGGTCTTATATTCAGGATTATATTTAATATTATTTAAAAAGATCTGGATATCAGACGGCTTTTTGAACTGCGCAAAGAATTTAATTTCATCAGGAGTAAAGAATTTATTTGTTGAAAAAGATGCTTTCATATTTAATATTATTTGTTTGTTGGTTTACATCTATCCGTAGGGAGGGCTCAAGAGACCCTCCCGACTTAAGAAAGAAATTATTATTGGTGAAAACGTCCCGGCGTGTATGGGGCGTTGTATTTATCAAGTAAAGATTCTATATCCTTTACTTGTGCCTCAATAGATTTTAATGTTCCGGAGAGTTCATTAAATCCTTTTAATGCCGCATCATAATTCTGGCGGAATGATAATATCGGGGCAGAAGTGGTGTTCCATAATGCACCGGTTATAATATCAATTCGCTCTTTAAGTGAAGTAGGAGTTCCGCCTTCGTATTTTGCACGCAGCTGGTCACCATTTATTTTTACATTCAAATCATCCAGATTTCGTTCGAGAGCAAGTACAATGTTGTAAGTTCCTTCCGGAAGTTTTGTTGTTACAAATACTGCCTTCTTTATGTAGGATAGTTTTTTTACAAGTTCATCACGCCATGCATCAGCTGCCGTTATTTCTCTCTGGAGATCAACAACATTTTTATTGAATTCGCTTAATTCTTTCTTATCCTGATCTGTGTACTGGAAATTAAACAACGGTTTGCACACAAATGGTTGTGGTGGAACGAGTTCTGTAAAAGCACTGTCCACAAATTCAGAAAGTGAAACTGTATATTTACCGGGAACTACCATGTTCCCCCTGTCGGGTTCATTCCATGGAATTGATTCATCGAACGGTTCAGTTGAAATAGGGGTAACAACATCATACCGGAAATCCCAGACAATACGGTTAACTCCTTTCGTAATGCCTGTCTTTATTTTTCTTATTACATTTCCCTGCTCATCTGCAATTGTGAAAAACAGAAATGCGCCGGGCTCCTCTTTTTCCTTTTGGAGTTCAGCGTATGATGGATAGTCAATGTCCTCACCTTTCTTCTGTAATTCTTTTTCCTCGTCTCTTCTTTTGTCCTTCAGTGATTTAAAAGAATCTTTTATGTAATATGTAAATACTGCCCCCACTTCAGGATTCGGCACATTAAAAAACGAGGCACCCATAAAGCCGGTACCTTTGAACCCGAATGGTTCAGTAAGTATAAACATGAGTGCGTCTTTTATAGGAAAGATAGCAGCTTCTTTCTGAATAGTTTCTTTTGAGAGTGAACGCAATGGGGAATAATCGTCCAAAATATAAACACCCCTTCCGTAAGTCCCGGCTATCAGGTCATTTTCCTTTTGCTGAATTGTAAGATCAAAAACTGCCATGTCCGGAATACCATTCTTTAACTGTATCCACTCAGTGCCACCATCGTTTGAAAAATAAACTCCACTCTGTGTGCCAACGAAGAGAAGATTTTTATCTACATTATCTTCAGCAACAGAAAATGTGCTGAAGTTATCCGGAAGATTGCCGTTAATAAAGAACCAGGACTTCCCGCCATTTGTAGTTTTAAGTAAGTATGGTTTATAATCCCCATCTATAAAATTATGGCAGGCAGCATAAGCAACCTGCTTGTCAAATGAGGATGCTATAATCTTGTTAATACGCGCGTATTCAGGGAGTCCGGAAACAGAGGAGAGATTCCAGTTTTTCCCGCCATCGCTTGTATAATGAATCAGCCCGTCGCCTGATCCGACGTACAGAATATTTTCGTCAATCGGAGATTCTGCAATAGATGAAATCTGTGCCATGCTCCCTTTGCTTGCAAGTTCATCTATGCTCCAGCTTCGTCCCATTAGTTTCTGGAAATTATGCGGAACTCC
>Ga0182027_10010552_pt1 | contig 13121 bp, 9 predicted proteins | sample 712E1DmetaG_FD_121300 | JGI IMG/M metagenome (GOLD analysis project Ga0182027, IMG submission 121300) | Permafrost microbial communities from Stordalen Mire, Sweden - 712E1D metaG (Illumina Assembly) | ecosystem: Environmental > Terrestrial > Soil > Wetlands > Permafrost | place: Sweden...
GAGAACCAGTTCTTTTCGTTTTCACGCGACGAGCGCAGCGGCAACTACGAGATCGATTCGCGCGAGTTCAGGAAGATCAAAGACAAGCTTCTCTTCCAGATGACCAACTTCGGCGAGCCGTTCATGGCAGTGGAAGACGCCAATCACGCAAACCGCGGCGAGCTGCTGCTCACGCACCGGCACGAAGGCACAGACCTGCACCAGGACCACGCGCGGGCGACCTTGGAAGCGCTGGCGCGCATCTGGCGGCGGCCAGTCAACCTGCGCACCATGATCCACGACAAGCCCCGGATGCTTCGCTACGACGGATCCGCCCACAGCGACGAGCCGGGGTAAGCCACGCAATAGCTGCACAAGGTCCGTGGCAGGGGCCGGAGTGATCACCGTCGGCTACGACCGCTTCCACGGCCACGACCGCCTTGGATACTTTCGACCTCAACCTTTCCGCCCCGTCACGCCCTGCCCTGGCGTAGAATCAAATGCATATGGCAATGGCGAAGGACGCCGCGAGAAACAACCTGGCCCCAGGCATGCTGTTGGCGGCGCCCACCCTGCACGACCCAAACTTCGAGCATAGTGTCGTGCTGCTGGGCCGCTCCGGCGGCGATGGCGCCCTCGGCTGGGTGATCAATGGCCGCGAACTGATGTCGGTGCGCGAGCTCCTGGCGTCGTCCGAGTTATTGCCGCAGGGGCACGAGATCCCGGAGACGACCTCGTTTGCCTCGCCCGTGCGTCTGGGTGGACCGGTGGCGCCTGCCGCTGGCTGGCTGATCTACCGCCGCGGCGACCAACCACTGGCCGGGGAAATGGCGGTTGGATCTGAGATCGGCGTCACCGGCGAGCTGGCTGCCTTCGCCGCGCTGATCCGTGGCGAAGGCCCGGCGGTCTTCAAGCTGCTGCTAGGCTGCGCCGGATGGGCGCCAGGACAGCTCGAGGGCGAAATCAGCGCCGGCGGTTGGCTGCCCACCTCGGTCCGTCCCAATCTGGTGCTCGACGCCTCGGCAGCGTCTGCCTGGGATGAGGCGTACCACGAAACTGTGGGCGCCGATCCTGCGGCGTTCACCAGCCAGCGCGGAAAAGCGTAGCGCGTGGGGAGCCCGCCGGCTCGGCCGGCGGCGCTCCATCGCGGGAGAGTTTGGCGAGGCCGAGCGAAGCGAGCGGGGAGGAGGTGGTGGGAGGGGGCCGAAGGGCAGAGCGAACCCTCTCAGGGTTCCCATGTGCTGGATGACCTGCGAATCCGGGCGACATTTGCTATTGTGTTCGCTTCATGTCCCTGAGCGAAGAACTACTGACTGCGGGCCGAAGGCTGCTCATCAACAACTACAATCGGGCTCCTGTGGTGATGAGCCGCGGGGAAGGTTGCGTCCTGTGGGACGTGGATGGGCGTCGCTTTCTCGACATGACTGCCGGAATCGCGGTTTGCGTGTTGGGCCACGGGCACGCTGGTTTGTCGCAGGCCCTCGCGCTGCAGGCCACGCGTCTGCATCACACATCGAATCTGTACTTCATCGAGGCCCAGATCCGCCTGGCCGAGGCGCTGGCAAGGCGGGCGTTTGCCGGCAAGGTGTTCTTCTGCAACTCCGGCACCGAGGCCAACGAGGCTGCGCTCAAGCTGGCGCGACGCTACCAGATCGTCGTGCGCAACCAACCCAAGCGGTTCGAACTGATCTCGCTCGAGGGCAGCTTCCATGGCCGCACCATGGGTGCGCTGTCGGTCACCGGGCAGGCCAAATACCGCGAGGGTTTCGGCCCGCTTCTACCTGATGTGCGCTTCATTCCGTTTGGCGACGCCGAGGCGGCACGCAAGGCGATCACCGAGCGCACCTGCGCGGTGATCGTTGAGCCCATCCAGGCTGAAGGCGGCATCAACCTTCCGCCGCCAGGCTACTTGCAGGAGCTGCGTCGCTTGTGCAGCGAACGGGGCGCGCTACTCATTTTCGACGAAGTGCAGACCGGCGTGGGCCGCACGGGAACTTTCTACGCCTTTGAGCGCGAGGCCATGGTGCCGGATATCGTCACCTTGGCGAAGGGTCTGGCCGGTGGTGTGCCCATAGGCGCCATGTTGGCCAACGAGACGGTCGCCGAGGCCTTTGCGCCCGGCACGCACGCAGCCACCTTTGGCGGCAACCCGCTGGCTTCGGCTGCCGCGCTCTACATCCAGCAAGTCATGGACGAACAGAATCTACTGGGGCGCTGCCAGGAGGCCGGCGCCTACCTGGGCTCGGCGCTCGCTCGTCTGGCCGAACGGCGACGGCCCAAGACACGCAGCGCGCGCGGCCGGGGCCTTTTGCAGGGCCTGGTCATGGAAGGTGACGCGGCCGCGGTGGTAGTCAAGGCGCGGGACCACGGACTGCTACTGTCGGTGGCAGGAGGGAATGTTGTGCGTTTCGCTCCGCCGCTGGTGGTGGGCCAGGCCGAACTCGACGAAGCGTTGTCGATCCTTGATGCGGTATTGTCCGAGGTGTGAATCATGGGCAGCAAGCGCGATTTTCTCAGTTTGTGGGACGTCACTGAGGCCGAGTTTGCAGCGCTGATCCGACGCGCCGAGGAGCTGCGGTTCTTGCGCCAAGTGCGCACTCCTCACGCCACCCGGCCCGGCCGCGTGGTGGGGCTCATTTTCGAAAAGGCATCCACGCGCACTCGCGTGAGCTTTGAAGTGGCAGTTTGGGAACTGGGTGGTCACGCGATCGTGATGGGCCGCAACGACTCCCAGCTCGGCCGGGGCGAGCCTATCAAGGACACCGCGCGCGTGATGTCGCGCTACTGCCACGCGATCATGGTGCGCACCTTCGGCCACGAGCGGGCAACGGAGCTGGCGGAGTACGCGACGGTTCCCGTGATCAACGGCCTGACGGATCTGCTGCATCCCTGTCAGGTCTTGGCCGACCTTCAGACCGTGTACGCGCACTTCGCCGAGCACGCCAAGTCCGCCGCGGGCTCGGTGCCGGATGTTGTGCCAGTGCTGCGCGGCCTGCGCTACGCCTGGGTGGGTGATGGCAACAACATGGCCAACACCTGGGTTGAAGCCGCCGGCCTGCTCGGTCTCGATCTGATGCTGGCCTGTCCAGCAGGGTACCAGCCCAATCCAGACGTGCTTGAGACCGCTCGTCGCAAGGGGCACGGCCGCATCCAGGTGGTTGTCGATCCGCGCGAGGCAGTGGCCGGACGTCACGTGGTCTCCACCGACGTGTTCGCTTCCATGGGCAAGGAAGAGGAAGCGGAGGCGCGCAAGCGCGCGTTTGTCGGCTACGGCGTGGACCGCACCTTGATGGCGGCGGCCGACAGCAGCACGATCTTCCTGCACTGCCTGCCGGCCCACCGAGGGGAAGAGGTTTCCGACGAAGTGATCGAGGGCCCGGCCAGCCAGGTCTGGCAGGAAGCCGAGAACCGCCTGCATTCGCAAAAAGCATTGTTGGAGTGGCTGCTGAGCTAGCCGGGGCAGACGACAAGGGCTACGTGGCTTCGAAGGATGAGATAGTCGGCCTGGGGCTCACGACGGATCGGCCCCATTTCAACACCACCATCGATTTATCGCAGCAGAAGCTGTCGCCCACAGAGGGGTTCGTCCTGTCGCGGGTGGATGGACGCATGAGCTACGACGAGATCTGCATGATGTCAGGTATGGGCCGCGACGAGACACTAAGGATCCTTCGCGACCTCAAACAAGCGCGACTCATACTTGGGCCGGGCGAGGTGGCCCTGGGGTCATCGCGAAAGGGATCGCACACAGGGCATACGCCGCCCGTCGAGGTTGCCGCTGGGTCCCGGGATTCGGCGCCAGCCCACGCGACGGGCATTGCGCCTTCGCGTTCGGCGGGAAAGCCCTCGGCTCCAGTCGCGGAGGCTGCCAAGTCGCGGGGCAAGGCGGCTGAACCCGCCCCCTCGCGGGCAGCAGAGAAGGCTCCTCGCACTCCCGTTGGCCCGTTGCAACGGCTGGACGATGGATCGGAGGTGGCGGCCGACGACATGGCGGATTGGCCGGACGCGCCCGAGGAGCTGAAATCCCGCATCATCCGGCTCCACCGCCGGCTGCGGCACCTTTCGGCGTGGGATCTGTTGGGCGTGGAGAAGGACGCGCCCAAGTCAGCCATCAGACGCGCATTCAGCGTAGCCTCGAAGGAATTGCACCCAGACCGCTACTTCGGCAAGAACCTCGGCAGCTTCAAGGCCAAGCTGGCCACCATCTTCAACCGCCTGACTGAGGCGGTGCAAGAGATTGAGCGAAGCCGCAAAGACGAAGACTAGGGCAGCTACTTTTCCGGCAGGACGGCTGGACAATCATCGAAGTGCAAGACCCGCCCCTTGCCGGCCCGCTTGCCACACAGGAGCGCATGATCCGCCCGGCGCAGGAGTTCGTCCGCATCAATCAGGGAGCCGTCGTTGTCGGTGGTGGCGACGCCAAAAGTCGCGCCAACGATGCCATGCTCGTCAATGGGCTGGCCCGATAGGTTTTGCAAAATGCGGCCCGACACCATGCACGCCTCATCCGCGCTAGTTTCTGGCAGCAGGACGACGAACTCGTCTCCGCCAAAGCGGGCCACGATGTCCACTTCGCGCAGCCCGCTGCGCAGCCGCTGCGCCACGGTGACCAGCACGCGATCACCGGCCTCGTGGCCGAAGCGATCGTTGACCTGCTTGAACCCGTCTAGATCGACCAGGGCCAGGCTCAGACTGCGTGGGTGCCGACGCATACGCACGAATTCGTCGCGTATGCGCTCGGACAGGTGGCGACGGTTGTACAGGCCAGTCAGCGGATCGGTGATGGCCAACTTCTCGACCTCACGCCGCGCCTGATCGACAGCTCGCGTGAGCAGAGCGCCGGTCACTGCCGAGCTGAGCACCAAACGCAGTTCTTCATAGAGCATGGTGTCGGGCGCGCCGAACGCAAGCGAGGCCAGGCCCAACTGCTCGCCGCGAAAGCCGAGCGGCACCACCACCACGGAGCGGCCATCGAGGAAACCAGCGGGCGCGAGCTGGCGCGTGGGAAAGCGCAGAGACTCCTCACGACGACCAGTTTCGCTGAACACCAGCGTGGCATCGCTTTCCTCAGTGACCCGGTTGGGCTCGGTGAAAAGCGCAACGGCGCCGGCGCGAATTCCCAGGCGAGGCAAGTGCTCCGCCGCTGCCTTGCTGAGCGCGTCCAGGCTGGGCGCCGCCAGCATACCGGCAGTCGCCTCGGCTACCGTCCCCATCAGCGACAGCGACTCGCCCCGCTGCTGAGCCTGCGCAATGGCCGCCATGTCACTGGCCACCAGCAACGCCTCCTGGATGAGGTCGTAGATACGACCCCGCGTGGCGGGATCGTGGACACAAGCAAGGGCATCGCGGCGCAGAACCAACAGCACATCATGCGCGCTGCCCACCGAACTATCGCGACGGAGCAGGGCATAGCAAATGTCTTCCACGCAGTTGACGAAGGCGAGCGCTTCCGGTTCGGCCACTTGCTCCAGAAAGGCCGAAAACAGCCGCCGCTCCCAGTCCTCGGACACGAAGTCGAATCCGCCGTGCGCGGCATGACGGAGGTTGGCGACAACGCTGTCCTGGCGAGCGCGCAAGGTGCCAGCAAAATCTTGCGTCTGGCCGGGCAAGGGCCAGGACAGGACGCGCTCACGGCTGCGCGTGTTGCACCCGCAGGAGCGACGACGCACGAATTCCGTCTCAAAGGTGATAGCGCGCTCGACCAGCGGGGTTCCGCGTAGGGCTCCGGCCAAGCTACGAACCGCGTGGCGGACTTGTTCAGTAACTGGCTGGCGCACGGTGGTGAGCGGCACGCGCGCGTAGCGAGCGAAATCCAGATCGTCGAACCCCACCAGCGAGAGATCGCGCGGCACACGGATCCCTCGCCGGTCGAGCTCGTCGAGCGCCCCTAGAGCCATGACGTCATTGGCGCACACGATGGCGTCCACCTCGCCGGCCGCGAGCCCGCGGCTGTCGAACAGTTCGGTCACCGCCAGGCTACCACTGACGCGGGTGAACTCGCCGTGGCCTATTCGGCGCGCATCGATATGCATTCCCTGCTCGGCAAGCGCGCGCTCAAGACCACGATAGCGCGCCTGCGCTTCGGGGTTGGCTGCCGGGCCGGCGATCATGGCGATCTTGCGCCGGTCGTGGGCCATGATCAGGTGCCTGACTGCTGTGTACATCCCGACCTCGTTGTCCATGAGCAACGAGGAGATGCCCGGGATCTCCACGCCCAGACACACGCGCGGCAGGGGAGCGAAACGCTGCACGAACGCAGCGATCTGGTCCGCCGTCACGTGGTGGCCAATGGTGTGCGCGCAAATGAGCAAAGCATCCACGTTGTGCGGGCCCACCATGTCGAACACGAAGCCCTTGGGATGCTGCAACTCAACGCCCAGCATGCCGCCGGATATGGCGACGAAGTCCAGATTCTGCTCGCGCGCCTCGCGCTCCGCGGCCACCAGCACCTGTTTCTGGAACTCGTCGTCAAAGGCGTCCGCCAGAAGGCCCAGACGAGGCCCTCGACGAGGAAGACCGGCTTGCTGAGGCTCAGTCATTGACGTCACTGGGTGGCGAAATCACCGTTGAGTCCATTGTGCTCGCGTCTGGCCGCGCACCGCAAGAGCTGCGCAAGCTGCGAGGATCTCGGGTGAGACCACCTTCCTACCTCTCACCACATCTCACTACTCGCGATTTCCGCGAAATCACGAGGCCTGGCGGCTTCGGTGGCGGATCGATCCATGGCGGCCCGTAGCGACGTCCCTTTCTTTGGACCGCAGGCTGCAAGGAACGAAGCCCGCTCGCACGCCCATCCAACCGACGTCGCGGCCCCGGATGGGTTCGCAGCTGCTAGTTGTAGGTGGCCGAAAACATGAGCGCCAAGGCCGCCGTGGTCCAGTTCGAGTCGACGTAGCGATCCTTGGCTGAACCGAGAAGCAACTGAGCGGCAGCTCCAAGACCCCAATTCTCCGAAACCCACCAGTCCTTGCCCACCATCAGGCTGGCAGCAAGGCCTACGTTGGTAAGGTTGAGCGTGGAGTTCGAATCGTTCGAGTCACTCAACGACACTTGTTGAAGCAGCAACGTGCCCGACAGGTAGAGATTCAGGGGCATGAAGTAGTACGCGACACCAGGGCCAACGCCGGAGATTTCCATGTCAACCCCCTTCGCGGTGTCAGCGGCAGCCGAGCCCACTTTGTGCTTGGGCTCGTGGACTGAGTGGCCGAATACCTCTCCGTAGAGAATCAGGTGTTGTGTGATGGCGCCGCCGAAGGCTGCGCCTAGAGCCAACGAACCGCCCGAATACTTCTCCCCGGACTTGCTGGCAGATGCTCCGCCGGCGCCCAGCGCGAGACGCATGAAGAATCCATCGTGGGTATGGTAGCCAGGCATACCCATCCCGCTCCGAGGCAAATAGGGCTGGGCTGGCCCGTATTCCGTGAGTGGATAGGCATAGCCAGGCGGTGGGTATCCATAGCCAGGCGCCGGGTATCCATAGCCAGGCGCTGGATAGGCATAGCCAGGCGGCGGGTATCCATAGCCAGGCGGCGGGTACCCATAGCCGGGCGGCGGGTATCCATAGCCGGGCGGGGGTACAGCTGAGACAGGTGGTGCCGCGGCAGACGGCGCGATCACAGAGGCTGGAGGCGCCTCTCCAGACGGCGCGGCCGCAGACGGCTCAGAAACGGGAGGCGTGGCCTGGGCGAGCGCAACCGGAGAGATGAATAGGCAGAGGCCCGCAGAGGCGACCACGCAAGAGATGATTCGCACTTGAATCGCTGGGTGGCTCTTCATGGGACCGAAGGTTACCACGACTGGGCTGCGTTATGTTCGCGCTCACGGCGCCGAATCGTGCAACGCTTGCATGACGTCTAGCAGAGAGAAGATGCCAAAGCCGCGCAGGTCGAGCAGGCGGCCGTAGGTCCAACCCACGCGCTCGACTGAGCCCGCGACGTAGCGCCGAAGGGCGTTGCTGGTGCGTAACTGAAATCGATCGCCAAATCGCGCGACAAGCTCGTCAGGTGAAGGTATCGATTGTGCCAGGAATTCACGCGGCAAAGCCTCGCGGTAGGCCGAGGCGGGACGAAATCCGGTCAGCGCAAGAAATACCTCTGCAAAGCGCGCGGCGTCTTGCTCGCGCCGCTGCCGGCGAGAAGCCGCGCAAGCCTTGTCGTTGGCGGCAATCATTCAGACTGCGGACTACAGTGCGTCGTGGCCACGCTCGCCGGTGCGGATGCGGATGGCGTCGACGACAGAACTGACGAAGATCTTTCCATCCCCGATCTCGCCCGTGCGCGCGGTGGCCAAGATCGCCTCTACTATGGGCTGCACCATGTCGTCGTCGACGATAATCTGGATGCGGACCTTGGGGATGAAGTCCACGACATAGGCCGAACCGCGGTACACTTCCTTCTTGCCGCCGGTGCGGCCGAAGCCTCTGACTTCCGACACGGTCATGCCCTGGGCGCCCACTTGGCGCAGCCGGTCCTTCAAATCGTCCAGCTTGAACGGCTTGATGATGGCTTCGATCTTCTTCATGACCCAAGCATCCCTCCGAACAGGTTGCCGTTGTGTTTCCGGGCGGTGAAATGTCCGTAACCGACGCGGCGCAGGCTGACGAAGGCGCGTCTTGTCCATCCTGGGCGACCCCGTCGGCGTACGGGCCGTTGCCGATCGGGCAGCCACCGCACCGCCCTCTGCGGGCGAAGACTCGCCTCGCGTCGATCGATCAGTCGACCCGAGGTGAGCGCGGGCAGGCGGACACGTCGTCGACCCGACGATACAGCCACCATTGGTTGGCGCTGGCCGCCAGCTCGACCAGGCAGGCGTCCTCGCCGAAGAGCGACCGCTCTCGGTCGTCGGGCGCGCGCACGACGAAGTAATCGTATTCCTTGTCGAGCAGTAGCTTCCGCCTCACCTCGCGGGGAGCCTTGCTGAAGCTCCGCCCGGTGAAGGGATGAACGCCCGGTTTGTAACGAACTGGGACGACAGCGAAGTTCGAGAAGCTGTAGTCGACCAGGCCGGCCTTGGTCGCCTGGTACCACGAGGGAAAGTGCGCGAACACCGGGGCGTCGAAGTAGCGACTGTACGGCAGCTCGGCAAAGGTCAGCGCGCGCTTGCCGGGCGCCATCTTGGCCAGGATCTCGTCGAAGCCACGAACCTCGTCGCGCTGGAACGCCACAGTGCGGACCACCTGCAGCAGAAGAAGGCCCAAAGGAAGGACGGCGACCAGCACGGGACACAGCCGACGGCGTAGCGCTCCCAGGCCAAGTCCCGGGGCGGTCTCGATCGCCAGCAGGTAGAGAGGCAGGCCCACCATGTTGAAACGGTTGTAGGTGAAGCTATTTCTGAGGAGGTAGTCGGGCCCGAGCAGCATCCACAGCAAGTAGAACGCGAAGGGCAGCCGCCGCGACCACGCCGAGAGCCTCGCGCCGAGTGCCCAGGGCAGAAGCAACGCCACGACCGCGGGCAATGCGAACGCGGGCGCGGAGGGCGACTGCGAGATCAGCGCCGGCAGGAATTCGGCCAGGCGTCGCCAGCCCAGCCCCCACATTTCGAAAGAGACGAGCGGCATCTTCCTCTGCGCGTCCTGCGGATGAAGGATCGCGTACACCAACCAGACCAGCACCACGGGCAGGACCGACACCAGGGGCAGCACGCGCACAAGCCGCGCGCGTCGCGTCCCGGCGCGCGCGAGCAACATCAGCCCCGCCACGGTGCCAAAGAACACCAGCACCAGGACGTGCAAGAAGAAGAGCGCGTTCGCCCACAGTGCGAGCGCGACGGCATCCCGCCTGGTCATGGCCGGGCCACATCGCACCACCCGAGCCAGGAACAGGAGCCCGAGCGGCGCCGCCACGATGAAGTTGAGGAAGCCCCACTCGTACGCAAACCCGAACGGTAGCGGCAGGAATAGCCAATCCCAGTGCGGGTCGCCGCCGCTCGCCTGGCGCAGCCGCGCGGCGGCCGCCGGCAGCGCGCAGACCGCGACTGCAACCACGAGCTTGGTCGCGAGCACGATCCCGACCAGTGGGCTCAAGACGAACACCGCCAAGTACCCGAACCAGTACGGCGTCAGCCATCGAAGGTCGAAGAGCGATTGAAACGCCCAGTGGCCGGACAGCATTTCCCGCAACGCCGCGATCTGCGCCGCGTGTTGCGGCAGGTCGACCATCGGCGGAAAACGCGCCACGAACACCGGCACCGCACACAGCAGACAAGCCAGCTGGAACCAATGCGAAGGGCTGCTGGCGCGAAGCAGATGTCCCGTCACGTCGGGCCGGGCGGGACCACGGGGTCGCGCTACCGGCGACGGATTGTCGGCGTTGGTCGGCGTAGGATCCATTCTGGTCTGACATCGTCGCGCGGAACCTTGGTCGCGTCCATGGGCCAGAGGTGACAGAGGCATCGGAGCGGCCTCCGTAACTGTGCCCAGGCGCTACGGCGACGACTTGATCTGCGCGTGGCTCAGGCGGCGCTTGAGGGCGCCAGGAGCTGCCGCCTCGGGGTTGGGCGGCGTGAGGTTCACGTGCAACCCGAGCGCCGTGCGAACCGCGAAGTGGTCTTCACTGACCGAAAAGGCCAGCAGGTCATTGATGCGTTCGCGCGCCGATAGCGGGCTCTGCCCCGACGGCTCGCTGGCCAGCACCCGCGCCGCTGCGCCCAGATCGCCACACAACGCGAGAGCCGCGCGCGCCGCCGTCAGATCGGCAGCGACGATCCAGCTCGGCAAGTCCAGCCGGTCCCCGCGCGCATCCACGAATTTCTTCGCCACCACTTTCAGTTCGGCCCGCAAGGCCGATGACAGCAGCGCATCGATGGTCTTGGCCATCTTGTCGACTTCGTCCCCGTGCGGGCCGTTGCCGATCGGGCAGCCACCCAGTGCAAGCCCCGCGCGTACTGCTATCTCCAACAGCGCCGGCGTGCCCAGAGCAAAGCGTGGGAACCGCTCCGAACGCATCAGCACCATCCGCTTGGCCAAGTCGAAGATGACCTCGCTCTGCCGCGTCCACTGCTCGAAACCCGGGCCCACCACCAGGGCCGGTGTCAACGTGTTCTTCTCTTTCAGGTTGACGATCGACACAGTGCCCGGCGCATCCTTCTTCACGAACACATCAGGCAGGTTGGCCTCGATGGTGTTGGCCACGTAGCGCAAGGCTGCGGCGTGCGGCCAAGCCGCGCCCGCAAGGTCCACGCGGTCGGACCGGTCCACGCCAATGGCCTTGTGGGGGCTGGCACTGGACATGGCGATGGCAGGGGCCAGCAGCGCGAGCAAGGCGCCCACGTAGGGATCCTCTCCCGGGTGCAGGATCTTGCGCCACAGCTCCTCGTTCATCTTTCCGCCTGCGTTGGGAAGCTGGCTGGGCCGGTATCCCTCGTAGAAACTGGCCAGTGGCGCATCGGCTTTCCCCAGATAGACCAGCGCTGCGGCCACGCACCACATTCGGTCGTGGGCACCGGTCTGATAGAAGAGCGGCGCCAGCGCCTGGTACGAAGCGATACGATCCGGCTTCTTGCTGATCAGCAGCTGGTGCTGCGCGATGGTCTTACCCACCGCCGAGGGACCGGCTTCGTGGTACATCTGCGCGAGCTGCTCCTGGCGCGCGAAATTGTCCCCATCGAGCGAAGCGGCGACCTCGAGGGCCAGCATGGCGCTCTCGCGATTCTTCAGGTGCTTGAGGGCCACCGCGGAGAGCGCATCCCACAAGCGCAGTTTTACTTCGACGGGCGCCTCGGCGGGCAGGCGCTTCAACTGCCGGCGGTAGGCGCGTGCCAGCTCCTTCCAGTTGCGCCCCTCGGTCAATATTCGCTCGATCGCATCGAATGCACGCACGAACATCGGATCGTCCTCGAGCACCTGGGTGAACACTGCCACGGCCTTGGCATTGTCCTTCATCTCGTCGCGATAGATGGCGGCCAGGGTGTAGCGGCAGCGGGCCCGAATAGTGGGCTCTGTCTCCAGCCCGGACAGGATCTCCAGGGTTTCGACCGCCTTGCTCCACTGCTTGTCGACGCTGTAGTGGTCGAGCATCTTGTACAGGGTCTGGCGCCGCTCGGGCTGCACCGCCAACGCCTTGGTGTAGCAAGCCACGGCGTCGACAGAATCATTCAGCTTGTCGCGCAGGATGTCGCCCAGCTCGTCCCAAAGCTGCGCCCGCTCCTCATCGCCACTGACCAGCGCGAGTTGCTTGCGGCGCAGATCGACCACCTCGCGCCAATCCTGGCTGGCGGTGCGCAGCACGACCAGCGCGTCCAGGTGGCTGCGCTCGTGTGGTTCCAGAGTCGCCGCCTCTTCACGAAAGTGCAGCGTGGCTTCGCTGTCCGCTATCTTCTCCGAACAGATGGCCAGGCGCACGCAAAGCGCTGCCCGTTCCGAGGCGCCGAGGCTGGTCACGCCTAGCGCATATACGCGCTCGTAGGCCGCGCCCGCCTCGGCCCACGCCTCGCGCTCGAAGTGCAAGTCAGCCGAGGCCTGCGCCAGCGACAGCGAATGCGGCGACAATCGGGTGGCAGCCTCGAAGTTGGCCAGCGCCTTGTCCATCTTTCCCAAATGCTTCGCGCAGCGGGCGACCCGCTCGTGCAAGGCAGCTCGGGCCGCATCCTCCTGGGCCGCAGCCCGGCGCAAGAGCATGTCGAGTACCGGCTCAAGTGGCAGCCATTCCTGGCTTGCTTCGCGCAACTGGGCCAGACGCTCGGCCGCGCTCACTTGTTCCGGATCGGCAGCCAGGGCCCGCTCGAGCAGATCCCGCCCGGTATCCGGGTCATCGAGATGGTCGAGAACCAGCAAGCCAGCCTGGGCCAGTAGGCGCCCCTTCTCCATCGGGTTCTTGGTTTTCTCCGCGCCGTCGATCGCGAACTTGGCCGCGCGCTCGAACTCGCCCTTGCGGCTGCACAAATCAGCCAGCGCCGCCAGAGCGACTGAATTTTCGGGATCGTTTTCCAGCGCCCTCAAGTACAGCGCCTCGGCCGCAGCCGGATCTTCGGCCGCGAAACCCTGGGCCACCACCAGCGCGCTCTGCACATCCTTCAGCTTGTCGAGCAGCAGGCTGGCCCGCTCCATGCGCAGCCCGCGCGCCAGCTCGGCGTCGCCCTTGCGTTGCGCGCGCATCTCGAGCAGGTCGCACAGCAAAGTCCACTGTTCGGTCTTGCGATAGATCTCC
>Ga0182027_10010555_pt1 | contig 13121 bp, 14 predicted proteins | sample 712E1DmetaG_FD_121300 | JGI IMG/M metagenome (GOLD analysis project Ga0182027, IMG submission 121300) | Permafrost microbial communities from Stordalen Mire, Sweden - 712E1D metaG (Illumina Assembly) | ecosystem: Environmental > Terrestrial > Soil > Wetlands > Permafrost | place: Sweden...
AAAGGGATTGACGGACGCACGGACAAACGGATTTCATCTCCCCTCCCCTCAAGAGCCCGGGACGTGTGAACAACGCGCTTCCGGGTTTTTTATTGAGTGATGAGCAATGAGTGATGAGGACTGAGCGGCGTCCCGGGGCTCAGTCCGCAGCATTCATTTGATGGGCGCGTAGATTTTCACGGACAAGTTCCGCACACCCCAGGATTGGGCCTGGCCGAAGGTGGGCAGGAGGACATCGAGACGATGGCCTTTGATGGCACCGCCGCGGTCGAGCACCGGCACGGGCGTATTGCGGGCGTAGCCGGGCACGATGACCAGGGAATGCATGGGGATCAGGGAAGTGTCGGCGGCCGCGAGTTTTCCGCCGTTGGTGGTCACGGGGACGCCCGAGGCGGTGGTGGTGCCGTCGTAAGGAAAGCAGCAGCGGGCGTCAGGCGCGTAGGCGGTGACGCGCAAGAGGATGGTTTTTACGAAACGATACTGCTTGCCTTTGTAAAAACGGATGTCGGCCGTGGGGCGTGCGGGCGTAACCGCCGGCGCCGGGTAGAACGTGGGGGGTGCGAGTAACTGAGGCGGCGGTTCGGGCAGCAGTTCCAAGGTGGGAACGAGGCGTCGGTCCAGCGGCGCGACGGCTGCGACAGGAGTTGTCTTGGCGGCAAACAGCAGCGGCATGGCGTGCAGGTTGACCAGTGCCGTCAGCACGAGGCAGATGACCGTGAGCATCGCCAGAAGCAGGCCGAGATCCCAGCGCTGGGAGGAACTGAGTGGACGGGTCCGCATGGCTAATCTCCAGCGGGGCCTTGCGAAAAGGATCCATCCGTGAGGGGCAGCGTCGTCCCTGACGCGCGAGCTACAACGAGAGTAGGTTCCAAGAGGATAAAAAAGTATAGCCCGGGTTCCGCGTGAGGCGAGAACATTCCACTTTATCGGAGTATATTCGCTGGAGAGCGCGCATGTCGCGCAAATCCTGCGCGGGCCAAATACGCAGATATGTATAAATATGCAAGGATACACAGGATTACTGGCGCAATTGGCCGCGACTACGGATACGGCTTGGCGCGAAGGGCGGATTTCACCCTTTTGAACGCCAGGGCGATTTCATGTTTGAGGGCCGCATCCACGTGCAGGCCGCCGAAGCGCACGCCGTAGGCCGTCACGATCAGCCAGCGTGCGTCGGCGGCGGCGACACCCAACCGGGAAAAGTGCGGCTGAAGAAATTCCAACGGGGTCATATCCGGGCGGCGCAATCCTGAGCGGTCAAACAGTTGCAGAAGATCATCCAGGAAGGAGACGTGGGAGGAAAGCCGCACCAGCCGGTGAGGAATGCCCTGAGCGCTTTCGATCAGCGGGGCCAACCGCCGGAAGCGCCGGCGCAAAAGGATGGCCACCACAACCAGCAGCAAAACAGCCCCCCACATGGCCAGGGTTGTCCACGTCGGAAACGGCGGCAGACTGAGCAGGGATTCAAACTTGGCGGAGATCCATCGGGCGATGGCGGCCCGCGATTCGTTGTCAAACGAAACGACCATGGTCAGCCACGCGCTCTGGATCAGTTGCCGGATTTCCCTGAACCACTGGCCCGTGATGGAGGATTCGGCGGTATTGACGCTGATGGGCGTGGGGTCGCTGAGCACCCAGCCCTGATCGGGGATGTAGACTTCGGCCCAGGCATGGGCGTGTTTCTGGCGAACGTCAAACGCGAAGGCGTAGGGGTCGTAGGCGCAGTGATAGCCGGCGACCATGCGGGCGTTAAGCCCCACCGCGCGGCACATCATGACTATGGCGGAGGCGAAATACTCACAATGGCCGCCGGTGGCCTTGCGATTGACCAGGAAATCCGTGGTGGGATCGAGCTTGGGATCGACCTGGCGAAATGTCAGCGAATAGGGATAGTTCGTGCGGAGGTAGGTTTCAAAAATGGTAGCCACGGTGCGAATCTGCTCGGGAGGAATGCGTTGGCCGGAAGGAATCACATCCTTGATGAGCGCGTGGGCCAGTTGGTCGATTTGCGGCGATACCATGACGGTGGGAACCGTCTTCTCGGGCTGGCCATCGGGGCCCATCCGCGGTGCGGGAGCCAGTTGCCCGGGGATTACGTAGTCAGGCGCCTTAGTCGAGGGCGGAAGATTTCTGACCCAAACCTGAGTGTATTTGAGAGTGCCGGGCATCCGCGGCCTGCCGTACTGCATGGTCATATCAGCGGCCGAGTAAGCGAAGGATCTTGAATCGGGAGGAAGACTCGGGGCCAGGATGAAGAGCGTAGGCCCGGCGGACACCTTCAGTTCGTAGTTCACGATGAGTGGATCCGAAACCGCCTCCGGAGGAGCATCCGCCAAGAACGAATATTCAAGCGACCCGTGAAGCCAGCGGGATCGGATATTGTTGTATTCATCCAGCACCTGTCCACGAAAGTATAGGTCGCTGAATTCGGAGCCCACATCCACGTTGTCGCCGGTCTGTGCGTCGTGCCGGTACAAATGAACCGTCATGACCTCCGCATCGGATTGGCTGAGCTCCCCGTAGTTGCGGAACTGCACCACTTCGTTGTAGCCCGTTTGCGTGGTCCCCAACCCCCAGGCGGTAAGCAGAGGATTGCCCAGCGTCCGCGGCACCAGCAGGAACACAGCGACGGCCACAGGCAGTGCGAGGAACAGGCAATGCTGAACAACGGTACGCAGATCGCGGCGCAGCAGCGCCAGGGGACCGCCGCGCCCCCCGCCGGCGACGCACCCGGCACCATTGCCCGGCATCGCAGCGGGCATCGGAGCCAGCCTGCCCAGGCGCTGGGTTTCGGCCATGAGGTTCAGCAGCAGCGTCGCATAGGACAGAAGAATGAAATAGACCCCCAGGATGCAAAAGAAGAATAGGCTGGAATTGGAGAACATGGTGGCGGCAACCACGATGAGCAGGGAAAGCACCACAACCTGCACCATATCGCGGAGACGCCGACGTTCGAAAAGCTTGCACAGCAAAAGGACGAGAATGAAATGGATCAGCGCCATGATAAAGTTAGGGACGCCCCGGTCGTACTGCGCCTTGACTTCACGCCACAGGTTGACCGCGGCCAGGAGCACGATCACATTGAGGATGAGCATCGGGAGGGCGGCAACCGCCCAGCGCGCGATGGCGTGCCGCGCGCCATCCCGGCGCAGGTTGGCGCGGGCGGCACCGGGGAGTGGGGTTGGCGGCGTATGAAGGTCCGGGGGAATGCCCAACAGCCAGGCGACGCCCCGGCGCAGCGACCCTTTCATCAGGTCCGATCCGAAATCAAGCAGGAGCCAGGCAACGGCGAGGGTTACACCGGTCAGGATCAGCGAGGTAACATCTTCTTCCGTATGGGCAAATGCCGCCACGGCCGTCAATACGAGCGCGTAGAGTGTGAGGCGAAAGCGCATGGGAAGGGGAAATGTCGGCGGCGAAACGATCATGAATTTCCCTCGGGATCCGAGGCTTGGGGAGGGGCTATCGGCCCGCAACCGTCAGTTGAACCGCATGATCCTTTTCCAGCTTGCGCAGCGAATACGGCAGCTCAAAGTGCATGTCCTCTTCCGTCACATGAGCATCTTCCACCGTTGCGTGATAGCGCGTCTGCAACAGGGCGATGATTGACTGTACGAGATCCTCCGGGGCCGAAGCGCCGGCCGTCAGCAGCAACGTGCGCACCCCCTGGAGCCAGTCATGGTTGATCTCCGACACGTCATCGACCAGATAGGCCTTCACGCCGCGATTCTCGGCGATTTCGACCAACCGCAGCGAGTTGGACGAGTTCTTCGAGCCGACAACCAGCACCAGGTCCGACAGCGGGGCCAGTTCCATCACGGCCTGCTGGCGGTTGGTCGTAGCGTAGCAGATGTCTTCCTTTTTGGGCGAATGGATGTGGGGGAACTTCTTCTTCAACGCGAGGATGATCTGGTTGGCGTCGTCGATGCTGAGTGTGGTTTGGGTGAGATAGGCGACCCGGTGGTCGGCGGGGATGTCGAGCTGGGCGACATTCTCCGGCGATTCAACGATGCGAATGCAATCCGGCGCTTCGCCCAGCGTGCCGATGACCTCGTCGTGATCTTCGTGGCCGATGAGGACGATGGTGAATCGTTTGTCGGCATAGCGAATAGCTTCGGAGTGGACCTTGGTCACCAGCGGGCAGGTCGCATCGACTTGGATAAGGTCGCGGGCTTCGGATTTGTGGCGGATTTCCGGTGAGACGCCGTGGGCGGAATAGACGACGGTGCTGCCGTTGGGGACTTCTTCGATGGAATTGACGAAGACCACGCCCTGCTTGATGAAGCGGTCGACCACGTGCTTGTTATGCACGATTTCGTGATAGACGTAGATGGGCGGGCCTTTGAGCTTGAGGACGCGATCGACACAGTCGATGGCCATATTCACGCCTGCGCAAAAGCCGCGGGGATTGGCAAGAAGAATTCGCATGGGCATAGGCTCCAATGGTCACAAGTCCGAGGAAAAGGTATTGTAGCGGAATGGGGGAGGCGGTTAAATGGTTTGGTTCGAGACAGGTTTTGGCCGGTCTCGGTTGGGAGCGCAGGTACGAGACTGTCGCGTTCCCCATTTGGGGACTTTTGGAGTGCCGATTTGACGCGTGATGGCGGACATCCTGGTGCGGTGGCACTGACTACGGGCGAAGCGGAGCGATTGGGGCTGGACGGCACTTTGCGCGCCGGGCTGCCCGAGACGGTGAAGAAGGCCTTTGAGCGCGTCGCCGGCCCGGCGGAGGCCGAGGCCTACACGCGGGCGTTGACGCGGTCGCATTACGAGAATTTCTCCGTCGTATCGACGCTGCTTCCCAAACACCTCCGCCAGGATTTCTGCAACGTATACGCCTTTTGCCGGGTTGCCGATGACTTGGGCGATGAGGTGCCGGACCGGGACCAGGCGCTGGCGTACCTGGCGGATTTCCGCCGCCAATTGGAGGCGAGTTACCAGGGCCAATCGCAAACCGCGGTGTTTACGGCGCTCCGCGAGACCGTCCGCCGGCACGAGATCCCGATGAAGCCCTTCGATGATCTCATCCGCGCCTTCGAGCAGGATCAAACGGTGACGCGCTATGAGACGTTTGCCCAGGTTGTGGATTATTGCACCAGGAGCGCCGACCCGGTGGGGCGCATTGTGCTCTACATGTGCGGCTACCGCGACGAAGGACGCCAGCGCCTGAGCGACAAGACCTGCACGGCATTGCAACTCATCAATTTCTGGCAGGATGTCCGGCGGGATATTTTGGAGCGCGACCGCATCTATCTGCCTGCCGAAGACCTCCGGCAATTCGGCGTAACCGAGGAACAGTTGCGCGCCGGCCGCGTGACCGAAGGATTTCGCAAGCTGCTGCAATTTGCTGTGGAACGCACCGAGGCGTGGTTCGCGGAGGGTGCCGCGCTTTTGCCGCTGCTGGCGCCGCAATATCGCAGGCAAATCGCCCTTTTCGGCAAGGGCGGACAGGCCCTTTGCGCCGCCATTCGCCGGCAGAACTTCGATACGCTCACCCAACGCCCGCGCCTCTCGAAATGGCACAAGGCCCGGCTGGTCATCGGCACGCTCATCGGGGGTGGTGGATGAGCATGACGGCGGCAACAGAACATACAGTGGACGCCCAGACGCTCGCCCAATCGCGGGAATTCTGCCGGGCGCTGACCAAACGCGAGGCGCGGAATTTCTACTACGGCCTCAAGCTTCTCCCCGAACCCAAGCGCGGCGCCATGTACGCCCTCTATGGGTACATGCGCCTTGTTGACGACATCGCCGACGATGACGCCCAGCGCCGCACCCTCGCCCAGCGGCGGGCGGATTTGGATCAGTGGGAAGCCGCCACCCGCCAGGCCATTGCCGCGGCCGCCGGCAGAGGCGAATTGCCGGCGGGGAACCCGGTTTGGCCGGCGTTTGCGGACATGGTGCGAACCTACGGCGTGCCCGCCAAAGTGTTCGACGACATGATCGCGGGGCAGCGGCAGGATCTGGAGCCAGTGGCAATTCCGGATTTTGCGGCACTACACGAATACTGCTACCGCGTGGCCAGCGTCGTCGGCGTGGCGAGTCTGTATGTGTTTGGCTTCGATGGCGGCGCGGAGACGCTGAAGCTCGGGGTCGATCGCGGGATTGCCTTTCAGTTGACGAATATCCTGCGCGACCTCCGCGAGGATGCCGCCCCGCCGCGCCTGCGCTGCTATCTGCCGGCGGATGAATTGGCGCGGTTCGGCGTCACGGCCAACGCCCTGGCCGGCGGCCAGGCCGAGCCGGGATTTCTGGAACTGATGAAATTCCAAGTGCGGCGTGCGGGCGAGTTTTACGAGCGTTCGGCTTCCCTGGAGTCCCACATCCAGGCCGACGCCCGCCCGACGCTTTCAGCCATGACCGCCATCTACCGCGGCATTCTGGAAAAAATCGCCGCCCAGCCCCAAGCCGTGCTCCACGGCCGCGTGCGCCTGAGCAAATGGGCCAAACTGCGGATCGGCTGGCGGGCGATGCGGGGATAGTTAGTCGTTAGTGGCCCGTTATCGTAGAATCTCACGCGCATGAGCGATGTTGTCTCGAAACGTGTGATCGTGGTGGGCGGGGGACTGGCGGGCATGGCCTGTGCCGTGGGTTTGGCCGCGCACGGCACGGCGGTGACGCTGATCGAGGTGCGCTTTGCCCTGGGGGGCCGGGCCGGATCGTTTGAGGATCAGGAACATCCCGGGGAACTGCTCGACAACTGCCAGCATGTGCTGCTGGGATGCTGCACCAATCTGCTGGATCTCTACCGGCGCATGGGCGTCAGTGACAAAATAACATTTCACCGCCGCGTGCATTTCCTCGACGCACACGGCGGCCGGCATGACCTGTGGGCGGTGGGCGGCTTGCCGGCGCCGCTGCATCTGGGGCCGGCGATGGGGCTGTTTTCCGCGCTCACGTTCGGCGAGCGTCTTGCGGTGGCGCGGGCCATGCTGGCTATGCTCCGTCTGGGCCGCAGCGGGCGCGAAAAACTCGAAGGCCTCCCCTTCGGCATGTGGCTGGATGAACACCGTCAGCCCGAAACACTCGTGCGGAAATTCTACGACCCCATCGTCGTCAGCGCCCTCAACGAAGAGACCCGCCGCGCCAGCGCCAAGTACGCCATCCAGGTCTTCCAGGAAGCCATGTTGGCCAACCGGCAGGGGTACGTCACGGGTTTGCCCACATGCCCGCTGGGCGAATTGTACGCGTCGCTGCCCTCGGGCATCGAGCTGCGCCTCAATACGCGCGTGGAGGAGTTGGTGTTTGAGAAGGGAGCGGTCAGTGGTCAGTGGTCAGTGGCCAGTGGGCAGAAGTCGGATGTGCGGGCGGTGGGGGTCAGGCTACGCGGCGGGGAGGAGTTGCGCGGCGATGCCGTGGTGCTGGCGACGAATCATCATGCGGTGACGCGGTGGTTGGCCGGCAGTGGTGCCGGAGCAAGTGGTGCCGACGCCCTCGTCGGCCATACGGGCACACCATTGCCGCCGGAAGCCGTGCAGGCCGACGACCGCTTCGCCAATTTGGACAAGCTCGAAAGCGTGCCCATTCTCGGCGTCCACCTGTGGTTTGACCGCCCCGTCATGCCGCCGGACATGGCCTCCGCGGCACTCATCGCCGGCCCGCTCCAATGGCTGTTCCGCAAGGACGCCCAGGGCCGCGTGCTCCACGGCGTCATCAGCGCGGCACGCGCGTGGGTCAACGTGCCCAAGGAAGAGGCGTTACGCCAATTTGAAGCACAGATACACCACCTGTTCCCCCAGGCGTGCGATGCCAAACTGAACCGTGGCGTCATCCTCATCGAAAAACGCGCCACATTTTCGCCCACGCCCGGCACGGACACACTACGCCCCGCCCAGGCGCCGAGCGCCGAGGGAATTCAAGGGCTATTTCTGGCAGGCGACTACACCCGCACGGGCTGGCCGGCAACCATGGAAGGTGCCGTGCGCGGTGGCTACCTGGCAGCGGAAGGCGTACTTGGGGCGTTGGGGATGCCGGCAAAGGTCATGGTTCCCGATTTGCCGGTGGAATGGCCGGCACGGTGGATGGGGCTGTGATTTACGCGGCAATTTCCACCAAGACCCGCTCACCCGCGGAATGTTTCGGACGCGGGCGGATCGTAATGGTGATGTCCTGTTCCAAGGCACTGACGAAACGGAAGAGGCGTTCGATGGAAAATTCGCGGAGCCGGCCACGCAATAGCAGCGACACTTTCGGTTGGTCGATTCCGAGTTTCCCGGCCACCACATTCTGCGTCAGATGAAGATCCCGGATCAATGCACCGATGACGATGGCCAGTTTGGCCTTCATCAGCGCCTCGTCAGGATTTCTCACGCCAAGATCGCGAAAGACATTTCCGCTGCCCTCTTCGATTCGGACGGAAGCGCGTGTCCGTTCAGTGTGTTTGCGTTTCATGGGGAAGGCTCCTTTTTCTAAAATCATGCTCGGCCAACGCCAACCGGTTGCGAATGAGATTGATCTCAGCGAGGGGTGTTTTGCCGCCGGTTTTGGATTTCTTCTGAAATGCATGCAACACATAAAGAAAGTTCGCAAAACGAACCACGTAAACCACCCGATAGGTTCCACCCGGATCGTCGGCGATAATCTCAAGCACTCCTCCGCCCAGACCCTTGAGGGGCTTAATGGCGGAATGTGGTTGATCCATTTCCGCATGATAGAGAGCGAATCCGATTTCATCGCGCACTTCCTCGGAGAATTCCCGGAGGTTTTTTCGAGAGGTTCCGATCCAAATCACCCTGCGCATGCTTTTTGCAACCCTCCACGAGTGTCCAGCCAATTATACTAATTCTAGTATACTGCACACAATAGCATGGGGCAATGTGCCTGCAGGACGTCCAGGAGATACCATTGGGCAAGCCCCGCGACGATGAGCGATTGGGGGAAGGCACCGCGAAGGTGCTCGTCAATGAGATATGCCAAGGGCATTGTTGGCCTTTAAGCGGATTTGTTTAAGCCGGTGCAACATTTCGCCTTTCGTGGGACCGGATGGCGCGCCGGCGGCCTGTTGATCGAGTTCCTTTTTGCTGTGGGCTTTGGCTCGTTCAGAAATTGGACGCATAGACGAGAATACGTCTGGATCGCGGTGCGTGACACGCAGCTCAATCCTAATTCACAAGCATATTGCGACAATTCAAGCTCGATTTTGAATTCGGCGGCGAGTTGGATCAGGGGGACGGGGAATCTGTTGTATTGCGCGGCGACATCGCGCAGGACAATCCCAAAATCCAGCCCCATACGAGTCACTTCTGAACGCGCAGACAAATCGAGGAGTGTGTGGCGATGATTTGTCAGAAAAACAATTGCATCCTGAATCTGCTCATAGAGTGTCTTTTTGTCGCTGATATCGATTACAAAACCCGCATCCACACGGCTGTCATGAGGCCGCGAGGAACGCTGATCACCTTCGTGCCAAATGGAGACTGCCGACAGGGATGTTTGTTGGAGGACCAATTCGGGGTCAAGGCTTGCGCCGGAAACACGAAGCACACAACAGGCCATTCAATTCTCCTCATGGCTTGGGGTGTGATACATCCACCATTTTCGCGGGATCAAGCAGGTCGGCAAGTTGGGCGTCGGTTAAGGTGGTTCTTGCTTTGGCCACCTCCCGAATTGTCTTCCCCGTTGCCGCAGCCTCCTTGGCGATGGCGGCGGCTTGGTCGTAACCGATGACTGGGACGAGCGCCGTGGCCAGCATGAGGCCGGATTCGACGAGGGCGGGGCCGCGGTCGGTGGCGGTGATGCCGTCGATGCAGTTGGTGGCGAAATTGGTGCAGGCGTGGGCGAGGAGGGTGATGGATTCATGCAGGCATTTGACGGCCAGCGGCAGCGACATGGCCAGTTCAAAGTTGCATTGGGTGGCGGCGGCGGTGAGGGCGGCGTCGTTGCCGATGACGCGCTGGCAGACCATCAGCACGGATTCGGCGATGACGGGGTTGACCTTGCCGGGCATGATGGAGGAGCCGGGCTGCACGGCGGGGAGTTCGATTTCGCCAAGGCCGGCGCGCGGGCCGGAGGCCATCCAGCGAATGTCGTTGGCGATTTTGGTGAGGGAGATGGCGAGGGTCTTGAGCGTGGCGTGAACAGCGACAAAGGCATCCAAAGTGGACTGGATGTTGAAATGGTCGCGCGTGATCGACAGCCCTTGGGAATCGGAGGGAATGGCCAGTTCATGTTTAAGAACCGAGCACATCCGTTTGGCGAATTCAGGGTGGGTGTTGATGCCGGTACCGACGGCGGTCCCGCCAATCGTGAGCGCATCCATCTTGTCAGTTGTACTCCCGACGATGTGCTCGAACGCGAGACGAATCTGCCAGGAATAGCCGAGAAATTCCTGTCCAAGGCGGATCGGTGTGGCATCCTGAAGATGCGTGCGACCGGTCTTGATGATAGGCCACAGTTCTTTGGACTTGGCTTCAAGCGAGTTTCGGAGCGTCATCAATGCAGCCGAGAGTGGGCCAAGGAGGTTAAGCGTCATGAGTTGCAGCGACGTGGGGATTGTGTCATTGGAGGATTGGCCAAGGTTGACGTGGTCGTTGGGGTGGACGGGGGATTTGTCGCCGCGCCCCGCCCCTCTTTTGCCGCCGAGGATTTCATTGGCGCGGGAGGCGAGGACTTCGTTGACGTTCATGTTCGTGCTGGTGCCCGAGCCAGTCTGGTAGATATCCACCGGAAACTGCTCGAGCGACCACGGGGCGTCTGCGAGGATTTCGTCGGCAGCCTGAATGATCGCCCCGGCAATCTCCGCCTTCAGCAGCCCCAAATCGCGATTCACCGTGGCCGCCGCTTTCTTCAGCAGCACGTGCGCGTGGATGAACTCCCGGGGCATCGGCTCGCCGGAGATGGGAAAGTTCTGTATGGCCCGCTGCGTCTGCACCCCGTAGTATGCACCAACAGGCACCTGCATCGGTCCCAGCGAGTCCGTCTCGATTCGCATCTCCGGCTGGCTCATCAAAATCCTCCTACACCAAGCTTACCCCACGGCGAACCGCCGCCCACCGGCCATCTTACTCATGACTCATTGCTCATCACACCAAATCGCAGACATCGCCGGGAATGAAATGCCCGTCCTTGCCAATCCATTTCACGGTGCATCCAATCGCCTCCGTCACGGGCATCGGCACTTGCTTCCCCGCCAACAGCGCCTCCACGGCATCGGCCAATTCGTGCGTCTTGGCCAGCGACGCATCCCGCGGCGAATTGTCCATCCGCCCCACGTACCGCAGCATCCGCGCCTGGTCGAACACAAAATAGTGCGGCGTCTTGATCGCCCCGTAGGCCTTCGCCGCCGCCTGCGCTTCATCCCGCAAATACGGCCACGTGAAGCCCAGCGCCTGGGCCCGCGCCTGCATGTGCGGAAAATCATCCTCGGCATACATATTGACATCATTGGAGTTGATCGCCACATACGCCACGCCGCGGCCCCGGTACTTCTCCACAAAGGCCTTCTCCCGCTTTTCATTGCCGATCACGTAGGGGCAGTGATTGCACGTGAAACAGACCACCAGCACCGCCGCGGCGTCGAAATCCGCCAGCCGATAGGCCTTCCCATCCGTAGCCGGCAAGGCAAAATCCGGCGCCTTTTTGCCAATTTCCAGGGTAAATGCCATACGCGTGTCTCCGCTTGGGGAAATGATGACACGCATATTCTAGGCGCGAATGTGAGATGTTGCACGGGTGCGATGGAGCGTCAGGACGCCCGCCCATTGGAATTCGGCAGCTTGATCGTGCTTGCCGCCACTTTCCGATACCCCAACTGCTTGACCACTTCCAGCACTTCCGTCCACGTCGGAAACGGCCGGTTGTTCAGCCGCTTGTACGTGTCCACCGCCATCACAAACTCAAACTGCTCGTCGGTCATCTCCCCCTCCTCGGCACTCCGGCGATCGTCCGAACGCCGCCGCCCCGGACCCCGCCGCCGCTCCAATCCCGTCGGCGAACCTAAGTCCACCAGCCGGCGTTCCAAACCGCAGCGGCGGTCCACCACATTCTTGCGCTTCTCCACCCCATCCCCGGGCCCGCCCCCCGCCTGCCGGCGATCCGGCTCCGGCGACACGGCGGGAGATGGAGAAACAGTATCATCCCCTTCGGCAGGCGCAGCGGCGGGAATTGTGGGGGGGGCTAGAGGTGTCTCAAGTTCCGATTGTGCTTGATCGCTCATGTCGGCTCCTCGTTGACGCAGCCACAAGGAGCGGTCACGTCAAGCCTCATTCATCATCGTCATCGTCGTAGAAGATGTCGTCATCATCGTCGTCGAGTTCGTCGTCTTCAAACTCTTCTTCAAATTCCTCGTCATCTTCTTCGTCGTCGAAGTCGTCCTCGTCGTCATCCTCTACGTCGTCCTCGTCTTCATCTTCCTCCTCATCGTCAAATTCCTCCTCCTCCTCCACGTCCTTCTTCCGCTTGCCCAACAATAACTCCCCGATCAACGTGTTGATTTCTCGGACCACCGACGCCGTATCCGTCTGCCCCGTTGTCATCAACGGACTTATCAGCCCCGGCATGCCCCCCGCACACGCCGCCGGCACCAGCGCCGGTTCGCCAAACACGAAGGGAAACAGTTCCACCGCGATCCGCTTCAAGTTCATCCGCATACCTGACTCCTGATCGTGCGGCCTTTTATCGGAGCCCCCGGGCCCGGGCCGCACACTGGGGATATTGTCCCACCTGGTTGATTTTCCGCCGCTCCCGGATCTTCCGGCCAACCGGAAGGTCCATCGGGCCTGTGTCGCCCGGTACATTACGCGCAATTCTCCCTAAGTCAATCACCTTCCCGCAAAATCTTGCAAACTCGTCCTTGCAGCCCCAAGCCCACTGCCCCTACACTCGGCATCCTAGCAGGCCTTTCGCTCCCCCGCCCAAGGAGGCCCCATGCCCTTTGCCGCCAAATCCTCCCGTGCCCGCGACATCCTCGCCATCTTCCCCGGCACCTTCGACCCCATCACCCGCGGCCATCTGGACATTATCGACCGCGGCCGCCGCCTCTTCGACCACCTCATCGTCGCTATTGGCGTCAACCCCGAAAAGGACCACCTCCTCCCCCCCGAGGAACGCCTCAAGCTCGTCCGGCAACTCGTCAAACCGTACAAAAACGTCTCCGCCGAGGCCTACGAAGGCCTGACCGTCGA
>Ga0182027_10010556_pt1 | contig 13120 bp, 14 predicted proteins | sample 712E1DmetaG_FD_121300 | JGI IMG/M metagenome (GOLD analysis project Ga0182027, IMG submission 121300) | Permafrost microbial communities from Stordalen Mire, Sweden - 712E1D metaG (Illumina Assembly) | ecosystem: Environmental > Terrestrial > Soil > Wetlands > Permafrost | place: Sweden...
GGAGATGCTGGCCAGCTCACCTCACTTCAAAGCCAGTCAATGGCCCGATTTCAGCCAGCCCGGTTATGCCGGCGGAGTGTACCACGCCTACAAGGTTGAGCCTTGGTTCAGCACCACCGCGATGGCCGGCGCTGACAACACCCGGCTAAATGTTCGTGATCGCGACAGCAGCACGCTGACCACGCTTGAGCGGGGCAACAGCCAGACCGACGCGAACACTGCGGCGCAGATTCGCAAAGAAATCATCGCTGACAGCAGAATGTCCGTGAATGCCAAAAACGTGAAGATCACCGCCATTGATGGCCGGGTCATTTTGTGCGGGCCGGTCAACACCGCCGAGGAAAAACGTCTCATCGGTGAAATCGCGAATCGGATCGCGCACGCCGGGAATGTGGACAACCAACTGGAAGTGCAGTTCACCACGAGCAGCAGCAACTAATTCGGTCATCGGTCAACACAAAGAAACGCTTTTACACCAATTGCGCTAATTGCCGCCAATTTTCTGGTAGGGAGCACCGCTTGCCGCGGCGTAGCCTGTGGCGTAGCCGGGCCGGGGCGTCCGTTAGTTAACCACGGATCTTGCAATGCGGGACGGATTTAACCGCAGAGAATGCAGAGAACGCAAAGGTGGGGCGAGCGTCCCCGCGAGCCGTTTTAACCTTCAACCCTCAACCTTCAACCCTCAACCAACCAACAACCGCTCATTCCCGCTCACCGGTCCTCCGTAGTCCAACATTGTGGGACGAAGGATGGATCAGCGCTGATGGCCATTTCCACAAAAGAAAACGAAGGGAACAAAGATTGGAAAACAGCCCGCCGCGTGAGACGAAGTCTTTTACGCGGTAGCCAATGGTCCACAGACGCTGGGCTTGCCAACCGGCATAACCTGGGTGCTTTCTTTGAATGTTTGCCCCGAAAATCCTTCTGGCCGCCAGCCATTGCCAGGTGCACTATTCCGTCGTGCCTCGCCGGAAGGAATGCGAAAACGCATTTACAACTTGCACGGTTCTTCCCAACGGCCAGGCTGGAACCTATGAGCAACGAACTGACAACTCCGGCCTCAAACACCTTCGAACGCATCAAGCAGGTCCATGCTGACGGCGTTGAATTTTGGTCCGCCCGCGATCTGGCGCGGGTGTTGGAATACGCTGATTTTCGCAACTTTGTCGCCGTCATCACCAAAGCGCGCGAAGCTTGTGCCAACAGCGGCCGCAAAGCCTCCGACCATTTTGTTGATATCACCGAAATGGTCGGCATCGGTTCCGGCGCCCAGCGTGAGGTCGAGGATTGGTCGCTTTCCCGGTATGCCTGGGGATGAGCGACATCCACCGGCGCAAACGCCTCAAATCCAAGGAACACATTCTCGACCACATGGGCAGCACCGAATTGGCTGCCAACCTTTTCCGCGCCACTCAGACAGAGGAAAAGCTTCGCCGGGAAAACGTGCGTTCCAAGGAAACCGCCGGCCGGATTCACCACGACGTGGGCCGAAAAGTCAGGCAAACCATTCGGGAACTCGGTGGCACCATGCTGGAACATCTGCCTGCAGCCGAAAGCATCAGAAAAGTCCTGAGTCGCGAGAAAAAGCGGCTCAAAGACGAACAAAAACGGGGACTTTCAACACCTCCGGCCTGAGCCTTCAGCCTTCCTTGCCGCGACGAAATCCGATGAAGGCGGGAGCTTTTAGCCTTCGTTCAGATTGTAGCCGATAGTCCACAGACGACGGGCTTGCCAACGGGCATAATTTCGCCGTTATGTCGCAGCAAAAACTTCCAACAGACATCTTGACTCATCGTCCGTGGACGAATCGCTCGTCAATCGCTTCAATTTGACTCTGATGAAACTCATTTCATTTCTGAAACTCGGCGAGAACCGTAACAGCCCGCGCGTTTGGATTGAATCACGACGGCTCAACTCGCTGGGTTTCACGCCGGGAGTGGGGTTCACCGTCGAATCACGGCTAAATGGAATACGTCTTCGTCCTACATTGCTGGCGGAGAATCACGTATCGAAGCGTATCTCAGCCCGGCAGGAACGACCGATAATCGATATCGCGAATCGGTTGTTGCTCTCGCCTTTGGACGGCTTTCCAGAAATTAAAGTCACGGGTGCTTTTAGACAAATCGACGTGGTGCCATCGGTGCGGGGATTTTACATTCAGCGCGGTCTCACAGCCAAGCCACCTTTCAAGACGATTGAAGTTTTCTGTGGCGGCGGGACATTATCCACGGCCATTGTCAGTAATGCTGATTTCGCTCTGGTCGCGGGCGTTGAAATCGAGCCGAAGTACGCCGACGTCTGGCAACAGGCACATCCGCGAGCGTTTTTGTATCAGGCTGATATTCGGCGCATTCACGCCGGTGAATTACCTCCACACGATGTTCTGGTTGCTTCAATCCCCTGCACAAGCCACTCAACGCTGGGGCGGGCCAAGAAGTCTTTAGCTGGAAAACCGGAGCTGGGCGACACCGGGGACTTGTTCCTCAGCGTTGCCCACATCGTGGCTCATCATTTGCCTTCGGCATGCGTATTCGAAAACGTGTCAGCGTTCAGAAATTCATTGGCGTGCCTGAGTCTCGCGCAACACCTGCAAAAAATTGGCTGCTCCCTCACGGAATCCATCATTGACCCGTTGAATGAATGGAACGAGCCGCAGGATCGAAAACGATGGATCATGGTTGCCACGTTGAACCCGGGTTTTCAAATCCGCTCGCCGCAGATTCCTTTCACCGGAACGGTTGGTGAGTTTCTGGACGCCCCGGCAGATTCGGACCGACTTGAGGTTGAGCGGATTATCAAAAGCATTGAGGCATTGCGTCGGCACAATCAGCGCCACGCAAAACTCGGCCACGGATTTGGTTTCACCACAATCAACCGGGAATCAGCAAGAGTGCCGACGATTGTTCGCTCATACCACAAAATCAACACCGGTCCATTCGTGGAAACTGCTTACGGGCTGCGGTTGCTCCACAAAGAAGAAGTTGAACGGTTAATGGGCTGCAAGATTGATTGCGACCACTATGCCACCGCCATTGAAATTCTCGGTCAAGGCGTTCAGACGAGAATCTTCCGAGAAATTCTTCGTCAATTGGCAGATTTCTTGAAAAACGTCGAGCGATGATCGCGTGTTGTTGAAGAGTCAAATTCTACTAGCTGCAAACGGCTGACAGATGCACTATCCCGCAATGGCTGGCCGGAAGAAAACGTCGCCGGACTCGTCGCGTCGAAGCATCGCGAAGACGGAAGAAATGCGGAATCTCATCCATTCGTTCCGCGGCAAGTTCAAAACGCCCGGCGACAAACCGTTTGCGGAAGAGTGGGCGGAATACAAGCGCGAGGAAAAGGAATTGGAAGAACGAAAATTTCAGCGGCTGGCAGCTTTGGGTAAAAAATAGACCGTCGGGATTATGGCTGGGCAAAACAAAGATTGGACGCGGGAGGAACACATCCTGGCGTTCAACTTGTATTGCAAAATCCCCTTCGGCCAAATCCACATGCACAACCCGCGCGTCATCCAACTGGCGCGCCTGCTGGGCCGCAAAGTCGGCGCAGTGTCCTTGAAGCTTTCCAATTTTGCCCGGCTCGACCCGGCATTGCAGGCGCGTGGCATTCGCGGCATGAGCCACGGGGCCAAAGGCGAGGTGGAAATCTGGCGCGAATTTGCCGACCAACCGGAAACGCTGGCGTTTGAAAGCGAGCAGCTGCTGGCCGACCGGTTGGGCCAGCCGATTGAGCAAGTGGCGGACTTAGATCCCGGCGACCTCCCGCCGGCCGGCCGGGAGCGTGAAGCCACCGTTCGCGTGCGCGTGAACCAGAGCTTTTTCCGCGACCGGATTCTTTCCGCCTACAATTTCCGCTGCTGCGTCACCGGCTTGACCGTCCAGCCGCTGCTGACGGCCAGCCACATTATTCCGTGGGCCGAGGATGAGAAGAACCGGTTGAATCCCCGGAACGGCCTGTGCCTGAACGCGCTTCACGACCGCGCCTTTGACCGGCATTTGATGTGGATTGAAGACAACTACGTTATCCGCTTTTCCCGGCGACTCGGCGGAGCCGCCGGGGCCAATAACGAAACCGTCCGCTGGCTAACCAGCTTTGACGGCTCGCGGCTGTTGCTGCCGAAGAAATTTGCGCCTGACACGGAATTCCTAATGCGCCATGCCGAAAAATGCCTGACCTATGCCTGACGAATTCCAATTCGACGTTTTCTTGAGCCACAGCGCGAAGGACAAGCCGGTGGTGCGCGAACTGGCCGCGCGATTGAAGAAGGACGGCGTGCATGTGTGGCTTGATGAGGAACAGATCAAGCCCGGCGACAGCATCCCGGCCAAGATCGAGGAAGGGCTGGAGCACTCGCGCGTGCTGGTGCTCTGCATGTCGGCCCATGCGTTCGGGTCGGATTGGGCGCAATTGGAGGCTGGCACGTTCCGGTTTCGCGATCCGCTGAACAAGGAACGCCGCTTCATTCCCCTGCGGCTCGATGACGCTCCCATTAAAGGCTCCTTGGCGCAATTCCTTTACATCAACTGGTGCCAAGTAGATTGCGAGCAGGAGTATGCAAAGCTCCTTGAAGCTTGCCGACATCCAGCGCCTTGGCCTCAATCCAAGAAACCTGGAATGCAATGCGCGAATAGGATTCAGAATTCAAATAAATCTTCGGTATCCGATGCCGAAATAAGTCAATTGCTCCGGCAAGTCACAAGTGCTCGGCGGAACGAGTGGAACAGGCTTCGGGCTGATTTCGAAGCTCAGGCGAAGTTATATCCTGATCTCAAGTTGCAGATTTTTTGTATTGGCATTAACGGCGCGTTTCCAAAGGGAGAATATAATCAACCGAACCACATGATAAACCTTTGGCAATACTACGGTGACGGTGATGAAGCTCGGAATAGGTTGGCCACTTCAGAATTCACAAAGTTCGGGGTTATGGGAGCGGAAATTACTGCGTATGGAATAGTGCTTGGAAAGGAGACCGAGCTTTTCTGTCGAATGGCTTCTCGGGCAGGGAGTCTGTTACCGAATAATATAGACGATTTAGTTCTGAAGAATATCCGGAGGATTAACGCAAAATCACCCGCATCCATCGTAGTCGCAAATCGGAATCCACTCGCGAAATGGTTGAATCTACTGATGATTGCAACGGTCAATTCGTGTCCAGAGCGTTATGAGTCCGGCAGGCTGGCGATTGATCCTTTTGCTGCTTCACTCACAGCTTTTGATTTCTATCTGACACTTTCCGATACAGAACAGAAAGAAGGCGGTTGGAATTTCGCGCGTCCTGAAGAAGTTGTTGTCGACAGAGACTCAAGAGACGATTTCCCCGCTCGAATCAAAGACACGCTTGCACGAAGAGTAGGAATGCGATGCTCAAACCCAGCGTGTCAGAGAATGACCAGTGGACCGCAATCCGACCCGAACAAGGCTATAAATATCGGGGTCGCCGCTCACATTACGGGGGCATCTGCGGGAGGGCCACGATACGCGCCTTCGCTATCCAAGCGCGAACGATCCTCAATCAAGAACGGGATCTGGCTTTGCCAAAATTGCTCCAAACTCGTGGACAACGATGCGCGTCGCTATACCGTCGAGCTCCTGCAAACTTGGAAGAAGCAAGCCGAAAGCGATGCTCTTGGACTCATCGAGAGCGGTCGGGATTCTGCCCCCGCGCCACGGAATCAGAGATTCAAAACAGGACTCGAAGACAATAGCATAAAATTGGAAGTCACAGCGAGTTTGGCCTTGGAGAATACCGATACGCGGCATGGCCTCCTTACTATCAAAGCACTAAACTCAGGAACCAAGGTGGCGAGAATCCGACGAGTAGCAGTCGTGCTCATGCCAGATGATCTGATAAAGGGCAGCACAATAGTCCCTGTTTCGTCAGAATTAAATATCGGACAAAAACAAGCCGTAGTGACAATCGAGGGCGACGAGGACATGCACGAGTGGCAGCAAGTTTTGAGATTTAAGCCAAATTTCAAAGTCCACGAAAAGGAAGGCGAACGCTATGGTAAGGGCTATATTGAGCTAACATCGGGGAAAAGAGTGGAATTTGAATTTTTGTTGCTTTCCGATTCCGCATGGGATTTGTTAACCGCTCCCATTGCACCGATATTTGACGGTAAGATGGGACACAAGTGCTCTCACTGTGGGTTTATTTTTCTGACGCAGGCAAACATAATAACTGTAACCTGTCCTAAATGCAAAAACGTTGACCATTTAAGGCCAAAGCCAGGCACTGTAGTCTTGGCCAAACAACAGGAAAAGACAGCGATGGCGGCATCAGCAATCCGCACGGCCTACTTAAAAATAATTGGCTCATGTGAAGATTGCACCGTTCTTATTGAGGATAAGAACATGGAGAAACTGCGGGCTACGCAACAAAACTTTCAGAACGATGTTAACCAATTCTGGCAGACTTTTGAACTTAATAAGGTCTATTTGCCAGAAAATATTGAAAGTGACATTCGTGTCATTGTGAACACCTGTGTTCAATACGTAAGAACGTGCGACAGGGTGCAAACCCTGATAGACAGCAAACCGACTGGAAATGGGCAAAAAATGGTTGATGCACAGTATTTGCAAATTGAAAAATTGGAAGAGAGCATCAATGCAATGCGACCGAAAATAGAAGCTCATTTTCGGCGGCTCCTTGCGGGACAATAGAAGCTTTCGTCATGTGGCAACCGCTTTTACTTTCTGCCGGATGTATTCCCGCGCTGATTCTTCTTGCTGCGGTTTTCATTGAACGCTGGCGGCGGAAGCGCAGAGGCGAGCGCCAGCCGCTTTCGGAAAAATTGCTCCGGCCCGCCGGTTACAGTTTGCAGCGCAAGTTCGAAGATTTGAACGATTCCTTCAACGGTTGGTACATGGGGGCATTTCTCGCCTCATGGCTAGCCATTGGCATTTTCGCAGCCGCACTCAAGGATATCACAGTTCGAATTGTCTTTTTAATTGTCTTTGGGCTTGGGACTGCGGTTTGCGCGGTCATGGCGTGGCGAATTTTGTTGAAGATTCGCAATAACCGGCGGGGATTGCTCGGCGAGCAGGCGATGTCCGAATATTTGCAGCCCTTGCTCGCACAGGGCTATCAGGTTTTTCACGACATCCCCGGCAATGGCAAATGGAACATTGACCACGTGGCCGTTGGGCCGGCCGGCGTCTTTGCCATCGAAACCAAATATCGCACCAAAAAGCCCGGTAGAAACGGCGGGCGAGATCACGAGGCAACGTTTGACGGCAACAGAATTGAATTTGCATCCGGCGATTACGATGCCCAGGCGGCGGGACAAGCCAGAGACAATGCGCGTTGGCTGGAAAAGGAACTGTCCAAAGCCACCGGCGAACGCGTGATGGTCCAGCCTATTGTCGCCCTGCCGGGCTGGTGGGTGACGCTCAAGGCCAATTCGGACGTGAAGGTTTTGAGTGGCAAACAAGTTTCTGGCTTCATTGCCAAGGAGCCGGCGCAGCTTTCCGACAAACTCATCCAGCAAATCAGCTATCAATTGGAACAGCGTTGCCGGGATGTGGAATTTTGAATCCGTGTTTATCCATGCCCATCCGTGGTAAAAAATGCCGGATGTTTTTTCAAAACGGAAACGTTCCGAGGTCATGTCGCGGATTCGTTCGCGCGGTCAAAAACCGAAATCTTGCGGCGTCAGGCCGGATTGGCGGACGATGGGGCGGGTGGTACCGATGGGCAATTCCTTTTTCGGATGGGGAACGATGGCAATACGGCCAGTGGCATTCTTGTATTTGGCGTGGCTGCCGCGCTGGGTGACGAATGAAAATCCATGCTCTTGCAACACGCGGATGACCTCTTTGGAACCGAGGCGGTTAGGCCTGAACGAGTTCCTGCCCCACGCTCGCTTCACTCACGAGCGAAAAGTTGCCGGCGGTCTCGCCCTCAAAATAAAGTTCAACCGCCTCCTTCAGATTGGCCACGGCTTCCTCCCGCGTGGACCCGAAGCTGGATACGTCCACGTTCAGGCACTGGGCGACAAAAAATTCGTCCTCCCGGTAAATGACGTAGTTCATTTGTTTCACAGAATGAATTTAACCGCCCTGGCGGAGAATTGCAACCATGCCTGACGTCTTTTCCAAGGCGAAACGTTCCGAAGTCATGTCGCGGATTCGTTCGCGCGGCAACCGGGACACGGAACTGGCGCTGGCGCGGCTGTTGCGCGCGGCGGGGATTTGCGGCTGGCGCCGACATTTGTTGATACGCGCAACGGTTGAGAGTTCTTGGTTGAGTGTTGAGGGATGGAAGTCACGCAAAAACCTTCAACTCTCAACCCTCAACCCTCAACCACCCCTCACCGTGCGCCCCGATTTTGTCTTCCTCAAATCGCGCACGGCAATCTTTGTTGACGGCTGTTTCTGGCATGGCTGTCCCAAACACGCGACCAAGCCGGCGAACAATAAAGATTTCTGGAAAAAGAAGCTGGCGGGGAACAAAAAACGCGACCGGGTGGTGAACCGGACGTTGCGGCGGGCCGGCTGGCGGGTGGTGCGGATTTGGGAATGCGAACTTACACGAACGAATGAAGCACGATTGATGAAGCGGTTAAAATCCTTCCTGAAAAAATGTTTTGACGCGAATGGCGCCAATTAGCGCAAATTCGCGAAATTTGACCCGCTCGTGCCCACTCGCTCAGCCCTCACGGGCCTTCGGTTTCACCGAATGGATCTCCCGCTCTTGCTAATGGTTTCCCCCGGGTCACGACTCGTCGCTCACGCGACATGCAAACCTTTCGCCACATCCCCTGCGCCTCAAGTGCGCAAAAGGTTTTTGTCTTTGCGATCTCGGCTTTGTGGTTAAACAATCTGTAAACCGCTTCCGGGCACACCGGAGGCACCGTTGAGAAATGCCAACGTTGCCCCGGCGTGGCTCGGATCCTGCTGGTTTCCTGCTGGTTAGATGCATAAGATGGAAACGATCAATGAAACCAGTCATTTCAAGAGCCTTTTGCCGCCTCCTGGTGATTGCGCTCTCAATCAACCCGGATGGGGGCATGGTCACCGGCTGGTCCCGGGAAACATAGACGTTCAGCAACATGAATAGATGCGTTTTTATATCGGTCCTCACCTTGTTTTCCCCAATCTGCCTTTCAGCCCAAGCGCTGGTGGATTTGTCCTTTAATATAAGAACCAATTCAATCGCTCAGACGAACCACTGGGGGGCCAATCCATTGGGCAATAATGGGGCGGAAACGATATTTTTAACCAATCCGTGTTTGTTGCAGTATCCTGATGGAAATTCAGCGGATGTCACATCAACGAATTGGTCAACGACTCAACCCTTGGTCAGGAATACGAATTTTTGGTTGCATTTTGCACGGGAAATCACGGCCATACCGCAAAGATTTGCCACCGCCGTCACCGGTGGTACGAATGCTTATAAATTAACCGGGCAAGGAGGGTTCTTTGCCATATCTCCACGCCATATTCTAACGGTTGACCACATGCTCGGGGCCGGCAATACCAATGACCAGAATTTATTGTTCATTGATGATCAAGGTTCCAACGTGGTGCGTTGGTTGATTGGAGTGGTTGAACTTTCCAATGTTGATCTGGATGTGGGAATTTTGAATGCGGATTTGCCGCCTACGGTACATCCCTTTACCGTCTTGCCCTTCGACTATACGAATTATTTGCCGGAATTGATCCTGCCGGGGTTGAGCGGGCAAGTTCAATCGGTTGTTTGTGACCAGTGGCGAGCCGTTAAGCCCGCACTTTGGCAAATGTCGGCTTACAATGGCATGTTTCACCTGGTCTATTTTAATGACGACAGTGCCACCTGGCTGGGAACCAACGGAAACAGGGCGCATATAGGTGGAGATAGCGGTTGTCCGATAATGGCCCTGGTTGGCACAAATCTGGTTTACGTCAGCGAATACGATTCGGCGACCACTGTCCCCGATGCTGCTTGCTATATCCCGGACATAAACGCGGCCATGCATCACCTTTCCACCATCTGTAATTCTGGAAGCGATTATCAGCTTACGACGTATGATTTATCAGGATTTGAACCAAACCACCCCCTTCTCCCGCCTGTTAATTTTCACGTCGTTGGACCTGGACCATAAACTTCGATGGATCGCGAGCACGCGGTGAGCGGCGTAAAAGATTTTGTCTCACACGCTGGGGAACATCGAACATCGAACATCCAATGTGGACAGGCTGGTGCGGCGGATCCGGCGGGCGTTGGAGCGTTGATCAGGTTTCACCAGCATCCGTCAGGTTGTTCGCGCTTATTCGCGCTGGGAATGGCAGCGACCTTTTCCTACAATGCGTCGCCAGATGATTGCTCCACGACCAAACATTTCCCGCTGCCTGGCGGCAAGCGCACTGGGAATTTGCCTGCTCGCCGCCGCGTGCGATGTCCGTGCCCGGTACACGCGAAAGTCGATCAGTTGTTCGCCCAATGGGATCGAGCCGATTCGCCGGGTGCCGCCGTCGTGATCGTCAAAGACGGCGCCGTCGTGTATCAGCACGGTTACGGCTACGCGAACCTCGAGCACCGCATCCCGATCACCCCCCAAACGCCTTTTGATGTCGCCTCGGTCGCCAAACAATTCACCGGACTGTCTGTGGCAATGCTCGTTCAGCAGGGGAAACTCTCCCCCGATGACGACATCCAAAAGTATCTTCCCGACGTGCCGGATTTCGGGAAGCCGATCACGATCGGGAATCTCCTGCATCACACGAGCGGCCTGCGCGATTGGCCGGAAACGCTCGGCTTTTCGGGTGTGGACATGAAAGGGCCGATAACCCTGGACATGATCCTCGAAATGGTCCGGCGCCAGCGTGAACTGGATTTCGCCCCGAGCGAGGAACACCAATATTCCAACACCGGCTACAACCTGCTGGCGGCTGCGGTCGCCAAAGTCACGGGACAATCGTTTCGGGCCTGGACCGACGCAAACTTGTTCCAACCACTGGGGATGAAGCACACGCTGGTCTGCGACAACCCCGCCGAGGTCGTGGCGAACTGCGCCGATTCTTATGCTCCCAGCGACCAGGGAAAATTCCACCGGGTGGACAGCCAGTTGTCGGCACAAGGCTCAAGCTCCCTTTTCATCACCGCCGAAGACATGGGCAAGTGGCTGCTCAATTTCGAAACCGCGCGCGTCGGCGGAAAGGCTGCCATCGAGATGATGCACCAGCCGGGAAAATTGAACGGAGGCGCGAAGGTGGATTACGGCTTCGGTGTTGGCCTGGATGATTATCACGGGAGTCCGATGATCAGCCATGGAGGCAGTTGGGCAGCGTACCGAAGTTTTGTGATGCGCGTTCCGGAAAAGAGATTTGCGGTAGCCATCCTCTCGAATGCGGGCAACATGGACACCCACGGACTGGCCGTTAAAATCGCCGACCTTTACCTTGGCAATTCGCCCGCCAAGCCGCCCGCCGCCGTGAAAGCCGATCCCGCCACCTGGGATGCTTTCCCGGGCACGTACCGATTGGGCCCCGGCTGGCTGCTTACCATTACGCGCGAAGGGGATCAGCTCATGGCGCAGGCGTCCCGCGAAGACAAGTTCAAGATGACGCCGATATCCGACACCAATTTCTTCGTTGAAGCCTACGGGGCGGCCGTTGAATTTGTCCGCGAAAACTCCGGGGAGGTTACGCATCTGCTCTATCGTGGCATCAACGCGCCGAAATTGAACCCGTCGGATTCCACGCCTGCCCGTCTCGCGGCTTACGTCGGCGACTATTGGAGCGAGGAACTTCAGGTTGTGGCTCACCTCGAAATCCACGATGGAAAACTGGCGAACCGCCAGCGTTCGGGTACCTGGCTTTATTTCCTGCCAAGCGGAGCGGACCGCTTCGATGCAGAGGGCATGGGAATAGTCCTCGAATTCACGCGGAACCCGGCATCCGAGGTGACGGAAGTGAAGGCATCCGCCAGTCGCGTCCGCCACATCCGGTACACGCGAGTGACGTTGCCCAAATCCTAGCTCTTCGCCAATTCCCCAAGCTCTTGCAGGCCAGAGGTCAAACTGACAGCAACCGCCGTGCTCGCGCCCGTCGCGGCAGGTCAGCGCTGATAAGCGCAAATAAACGGTTTAATTCTTCCGTTTGCGGGAAGGCTTGTTCGCCGGCTCTGCCTTTTCATGCAAAGCTACAGCCAAAGGGAGTTCCTTTTCCGATTCAGAACCGGTTATCGCCTGATAAATCGTGTCGGGGCAAAGGTCAACGCCCCCCGGCCATTCCACACAGCCGAAGTCGGGATTGACGGTGACGGCATTGAAGGTTTTTGCGTCCAGCAATTTCAGGAACACGCCGCCGCGTCGCTGGGGTTCGACAGCAAAAATGCCGCTCAATCCATCGTTGAAGGTGACCTTCAACCGGCAGCCCGACAGTGGTTCGGCGGAAACAATCCGATTCATGTCCTTATTCTACTCCAAAGGCGGGATTTTGGAAGGCTCTTGATTGTGACCAACCAGGTCCCACGCCTGATGCAGTTCGGTGCGGTGCAATGCCGCCCATTCAAGGACGAGCGCCTGCGCCCGCCGGCTCATGCCACCCTCAATGACTTCAAGGGTGTTGATGTTCACCTTGATTTCTTCGCCTTGATAAACCGCGTGAAAATGCGGCGGTGGATGGTCGCCATAAAACATGCGGATGATGATTCCGTAGAAACGGCTCAATTCGGGCATGACGGCAAGTTAATGAATTTCCATCGGCTGGCAAGCCCTGCTGGTGGTGCGGATTTGGGAACATGAACTTCAGAGGGGAAAACATCCAACAGCGAACATCCAACATCCAATGTGGACAAACTGGTGCGGCGGATCCGGCGGGCGTTGGAATGTTTGTTCTCCAGAAATGGGACACGGCAACATGCCCAAAAGCAATGGCCGACGCCCAAGCCAGGCGGTAAAAAAGCTGGCACGGAAATTGCACTTTTGTGGCCATGATGAACGAACGCACTTGCCAGCAAAGACACATACTGGTCGTGGACGACGAACCTCTCGTCCGCCAGACCGTCCAGATGCTTCTCCAAGACGACGGTTATGTCGTTGACGAGGCCGAAAGCGGGCCCCAAGCGCTGGCCATGTTTGAGCCCGGCAAGTTCGACATGGTTTTCACCGACTACTTTATGCCGGACATGAAA
>Ga0182027_10010557_pt1 | contig 13120 bp, 13 predicted proteins | sample 712E1DmetaG_FD_121300 | JGI IMG/M metagenome (GOLD analysis project Ga0182027, IMG submission 121300) | Permafrost microbial communities from Stordalen Mire, Sweden - 712E1D metaG (Illumina Assembly) | ecosystem: Environmental > Terrestrial > Soil > Wetlands > Permafrost | place: Sweden...
GGATACAATAACCCGCATCACCCGGTTGGCAAGCTCCGGCACAGCCGCCAGCCGGTGTTCCAGCGTCGCATCCCTCAGCCAGCACATGATAGCCGGGCAATGACGCAGGACAGTTGCGCGAACGGGTTTTAACGCAACTCCACTGACGCGGGAGCAGGAGACGCAAAGATTCTTAACCGCTGATAAACGCTGATTTGCGCTGATAACGTAGGACAGTGCGTCCCGCCTGTCCGTCAAACCAAAGCTTCGCTGCAAATGATCTTGGGCACAGACCGTGTCGTGGGATGCAGGTTTCGCCGGTCAACCCAATCTCGCAAATTATGCTGGTCGTAAATGCGCGCCAGTGACCGCACTAGATTTTCTCCGGTCACGCCGTTCTTCCGCAGTTTCAATAATTCGCCATTAACCGCCCGTGTGATTGGCCCGCGAAACGCCTTTTCCAACACATTGATGTTGCCCTTTTGGTCTTCGTCGGTGCTCGCCGCGAACAGGACGCGCAACTCGCGCAGGACATAATTCTGTCCGTGACTCAATGACAACGTGTGCGCGCGTTCTGCCTGCCGTTGTTTCACTTCTTCTGTGAACTGGCGCAGCACCCGCATGACCGCCGCATTGTAATCTTTCGGCAACGGCTGGCCGGTCAATTCCGGGTTGCATTTGATCGTGCCAAGAATTTTTGGAATATCTTTCGACACCACCGACCCGCTGCCGTCGAGCAGGAACAACTGCTGAAATCCTTTTGAAGTTTCGCGTTCGGGATAACCGACCGGATGTTGCCAGCCGTTTCGCCGGCAATGCGTTTCGTGTCCGTGCGCTTGGGATACGCCTCAGCTTCTGTCGCTTCTGCCACCAATTCCAGCCGCCGGTAGCCCTCGGCCAGTTGCTCCACCGTCTCACGGTTTGTCGTGTTCCCGATGAGCAACCGCAATTCTTTCACGTCCGCCAGCCGTTGCGCGATACTCTCCAGCCCGGACAGGAAAAAATAGCCGACCGCAAACCGCGCCGACTCCGTGGACGACAGAATGCGGTTGATATGGTCAACCAGCTTTTCCTTGCGATTGTCTATGATGTCATGTGTGGGCATGAGCTTTTTACCCTTGATTTTCGAGCCGGCGGTTCCCTACGATCCGCGCCGTGAAATTCACCCGGTATTTTCTGGCCATGCGGGAGCGCCCCGATCGCGCCATGATCCTCCCGGAGTGGATTGAGCAAGCCATCGAACACCCGGAAAAGGAAGCCGTGCAACTGGATGGAAGGATTCGCCGCTGGGCGCGGATTGAAGCTATGGACGGACGCGCATTGCGTGTTATACTGTTGCCTGACGGCGAAACCGTGCATAATGCGTTCTTCGACCGGTCATTCAAGTTATGAAAATACGATACTTTCAGGACACCGACACGCTGCACATCGAGTTCAAATCCGACGCCGTGGCCGAGACGCGCGACCTGGATGAAAACACGCTGCTGGACGTGGACAAAAGCGGCCGCATCCTGGGCATCACCGTCGAACACGCCAGCCAGCGGGCCGACATTCCGCGCTTCTCCTTTGAGCAGGTTCCCGCCTGAAAGCTGAAGCGTGATTTTCATTTGCTGGCCTCCTCCACGATTTTGATCTCCTCCGGCGTCATGCCGTAAAGACGATAGACGCGCTGGTCAATTTCTTCAGTCCAACCGTTTACGGCCACGCGTTCTCCGCGAGAGTTCAAACACTTTTGGACCAGTTTTGCAATCGCCGCCCGGTCTGCATCTGATGCGTCGGGCAATGGAAGTTCCCGAACTCGGAACGTTTTCACCTGTGCGAATGTTCGACCTTCTTCTTGAGCCATTTCACGGTAAACGTGAGTCAGGAGCTTGGAGTTTAAGAGCCCCAGCAGATAGCGAAGTTCAAGTTTAGTCTTCCACTCCGGCTTCAGAACCACTACGTGCAGCGTCTTATCCACTAGCAAGCCGCTGTCGTCAATCGTAGCGATAAGTTCATCAGATGTCTGTCGGTAAACAATTTTTTCGCATTCGAGAAAATCTGGACTGAAACGAAACGTATCTATATCTGGATCGAGTAGTTGGTTATAGTTGTGTTTAAGCCAGCGATTCGAAAAAACGAGGTGAAAAATTTCGATGTCTCGACCCTTGATATACGGCTTGTCCCTTTTATCCAGTTGTTGTCCTTCATACAATACGCGGTCAGCAATCGAATCCCCTCGTTTTTTCCCTCTGCCTTGTGTCCAATAGTTGAGGCCGACATCCTTAGGCACAGCGTTCAGATTTCAAGTGTATGGGGCAAACTGAACGTCGGCGAGGCTCCGAACGATGACAGTAAGACGTTCTTGGCTGAAGTCGAGAATCTTGGTTACGAGGCCACAGGGAAACCCAAGCCTGGCTCGGAAGTTCAAAAGGTGGTGGTGGATTTCCACCGGCAAGTGGGATGGTGATGAAAACGCTACTGGTCACTTCCAAACAGACGAAAACAGCGGGGCGCTGGGACATCGACTTCCATCTGCCGCCGGTCGGAATCAAATCATTTCCCAAGGAGATTCTCGCACCGGTGCGAAACTGCGCGGATGTCGTGAAGACGAAGCGCGACCCCACTCAAAAACCAAACGAGGCTTTCCTTTACGTGGACATTGCATCTATTGACGTGGACCCCGGTATCATTCTGCGACCCCAAGAGTTGACGGGTGAGGAGGCCCCTTCTCGCGCAAGAAAAGTTATCCATGCCTACGACATCATCATCTCAAGCTGCCGCCCAACTCGTGGAGCAATCGCAGTCGTGCCCGAAGAACTTCACGGACAAATCTGCTCGACCGGCTTCAGTGTCATCAGGGCGAAGAAGGGCCAGGAGATCCTAAAGGAAAAGGTTATTGGTGGGTCTTTGGCAGAAGGCCGACAAACGCAATTCGTAAAATACCTCCTCAATTCGGTGCAGCCTGTTTCTGAAAGATCAGAGCTTGTTCGAACTCCGATTGATGATCAAGAGTTCAAGGATGGGATGATTCGAATCACAAAAGGGCTATTGTTCACATTGCACCCCGGTTTTGAATACCGTAGTTCAACTTTCAAAGCGTTTGATGTTCACCCGCGCCCTTTCGATGAGCAACTTGAGCTGATGGCAATGCTGAAACGAGGGCAATACTTCGAACGCGGAAACGGCGTGTTCCAATGTTGGCGACATGTCGAAGAATCACAAGGCGGCGGTGTCTGGATGTTGTTTATTTACGAGTGTTTCGGGTTCTTTGTGTTCCACGCTATCGATTCAGAACTGGATTGCATGAAACCTTATCCGAGAATTCTTAAACCGTTCTAGCGGACAAAACAAAAAATATACTAGACAGAAGTTTCTGGGAGGCGCAGACTCAGGCCAACATAAGCGGGCTGCTCTTGGCGAGTGTTTCGTGGGCAGTTCTGCCGGCTCCAAATAAAACTGTGGCAGACATACGGTTTCAATGTTCACGTTGCGGCGGCAACCTCGAAGTTGACGACGAGGGGGCCGGGCAGGAAATTGCCTGTCCAATTTGCGACTGCCTCGTTACCATTCCAAAGCTTGAATACCATTCTGCTCTGACGGCTTCGCCAAAATATTCCAAACGAAAAATTCAACGGTCGGCATTTGTTGTTGCTCTTGTGTTTGTGACAGGAGTTGCATTATTGCTGGCAGTACACCGCTGGATTCGAAAACCACAACAATCGGGCGGTTTTCAACTCAAACTTTCAGTTGAGAGAGATGACGCTAACGATCAGTTCAAGAAAGGACTGGAATACTATTACTCGTGGGGAGTGCCCAAAGACGAAGCTGAAGCTGCCTAGTGGTTCCGCAAAGCAGCAGAACGAGGCTACGTAGAAGCTTATAATTTCCTCGGGATCATGTATGTGCAAGGCGAGGGCGTGCCCAAGGACGGGGCAGAAGCGGTGAAATGGTTTCGCAAAGCTGCCGAACAGAATCTCGCGCCGGCGCAATTCAATCTGGGTATCTACTATCACTACGGCCACGGCGTGGCGAAGGATGATGAGGAGGCGGTCAAATGGTATTGCAAGGCAGCCGAACAGAATGACGCCCAGGCTCAATTTAATCTGGGCGTCTGCTACTATAACGGTCGAGGCGTGGCGAAGGATGAAGCTGAAGCGGTGAGGTGGTTTCGCAAAGCAGCCGAACAGAATCTCGCCCCAGCGCAATTCCAACTCGGTCTCCAGTACGCCATTGGCGAAGGCGTGGCGAAGAATAATGTCGAGGCGGTGAAGTGGTATCGCAAAGCAGCCGAGCAGAATGACGCCGATGCTCAATACTGGCTGGGCCTCTGCTACGCCAATGGCGAGGGCGTGCCGGAGGATGATGTGGAGGCGTACAAGTGGACGCTGCTGGCAGCGGCGCAGGGCAATGAGGATGCAAAGCAAGGGATGACCACAATGAAAAATTGGATGACGCGGGAGCAAATTGCAGAGGGACAAAAGCTTGCGCGAGAATTCAAACCGCAGCAGATGCCTGAGTCTGGGCAAGATGCGTCCGCATCCAGCATCATTGCCTCACATCCAGCAGTTTCCGGTACAGGCTTTTTCATTTCGGAAGATGGTTATTTTGTCACCAACGAGCACGTCGTCAAAGCCAGTGGGCAAGTTCGGTTAGTCACATCCGGCGTTTTGATTGCCGCCAAGGTGGTTAGGGTGGATGCGGCGAATGATCTGGCGTTGCTCAAGGCGGCGGGGCGGTTTGTGCCATTGCCGGTGGCGGCAAGCCGGGGCGTAAAGCTGGGCGGCGCGGTGGCCACGGTCGGTTTTCCCAACATCGGATTGCAAGGATTCGCGCCCAAGCTGGCCAAAGGAGAAATCGCGTCGCTGTCCGGCGTGCAGGATGACCCGCGATATTTCCAGATCAGCGTGCCGGTGCAGCCGGGCAATTCGGGCGGCGCGCTGGTGGATGCGCGTGGCAACGTGGTGGGCATCGTGTCGGCCAAGTTGAGCGCGCGGGCGGCGTTGGACGTCACGGGGGCGCTGCCGGAGAATGTGAATTACGCGGTGAAGAGCAGCCTGCTCCTGAGCTTCCTGGAGTCGGTGCCGGACGTGGCCAACAAGCTCAAAGAGCCAATCACGACTGATCGTAAGTTTGAGGACGTGGTCAAGTCGGCACAGGATGCGGCGGTTTTGGTTTTGGTTTATTGAGCTTCCGCCCCTCAATGATTCCAGCCGTGAGGCGTGGTTCGTGTGGGTTGCGGTTTGAGACAAACCGCGCTCCATGCTCAAACGCGGGCAGCCTTCCACCTTCGCTAAAGGCATGGTGGACAAGTCCGACGCTTGAAAACAGTTGGCGGATAATTCTGATTTTACAAACACTTTTGTGTTCGCTATTTTTCGGCCGCCAAATCATACCATCGGAAACAACATGAAAACCTCATATCCCTGGAAATTTTTCCGCGCCGGCGGCTTCGATCAGGTCCGCCTCGATTCCGGCGCCGACCTCGCCCACCTCGACCAGCTTGATCAGAAGCTCTGGGTCGCGCTGGGTTGCCCCACCACCGGCCTCGAGTTTGATGCGAAAACGCTCGCGCTGATTGATACGGACCAGGATGGCCGCATCCGCGCGCCCGAACTGGTTGCCGCCGCCAAATGGGTTTGCGGCCTGTTGATGAACCCGGACGACCTCTTGAAATCATCGCCGTTGCTGCCGCTCAACGCCATCAACGACGCCACGCCCGAGGGCAAACAACTCCTCGCTTCCGCCCGGCAAATCCTCGTCCAGCTCGGCAAGCCGGACGCCACCGAAATCACCATCGAGGATACCGCGGACACCGCGAAGATTTTCGCGCAAACCCGGTTCAACGGCGACGGCATCGTGCCCGCCGATTCCGCCGCGGATGAAGCCACCAAGGCCGTCATCAACGACATCGTCGCGTGCCTCGGGGCCGAAACCGACCGCAGCGCCAAACCCGGCGTGAGCCAAGCCCGGGTGGACCAGTTCTTCGCCGAAGCCCAGGCCCATTCGGACTGGTGGAAGCAGGCGGAAGCCAACGCGGCCATTCTCCCGCTGGGCGAAGCCACGATTCCGGCGGTTGCCGCCGTGAAAGCCGTCAAAGCCAAGGTTGATGATTTTTTCACCCGTTGCCGGCTGGCGGCCTTTGACCCGCGCGCCCTCACCGCGCTGAACCGCGAAGAAAAAGAATATCTCGCGTTTGCGGCCAAAGACCTGACCCTCGCGACCGCCGAGATTGCCGGATTCCCCCTGGCGCGCGTCGAAGCCGGCCGGGCGCTGCCGCTGACGGAAGGCGTCAATCCCGCTTGGGCCGCTGCTCTGGCCAAATTGCAATCGGACGCGGTTAGGCCGTTGCTGGCCGACAAGCCATCCCTCACGGAAGCCGATTGGGCTGCCATCCTCGCCCGGCTGGAGCCGTTTGAATCCTGGTCGGCGGGCAAAGCCGGCGCGGCCGTCGAAAAACTCGGCTTGAAGCGCGTCCGCGAAATCCTCGCCAGTCCGGCGAAGGGCAAGATCGCCGCGCTCCTCGCGGAGGACAAGAAGCTGGAGCCGGAGTTCGCCGCGATTGCCGCCGTCGAGCGGCTGGTGCGTTACCATCGCGACCTCTACACGCTCTGCAACAATTTCGTTTCCTTCCGCGATTTTTACGGGCGCAAGGTCAAAGCGATTTTCCAGGCCGGCACGCTGTATCTGGACCAGCGGAGTTGCGACCTGTGTCTGACGGTCGAAGACGCCGGCAAACACGCCGCGATGGCCGCGCTCGCGGGCACTTACCTCGCTTATTGTGATTGCGTGCGCAAAGGCGCCGGCGAAAAGATGCAGATTGTGGCCGCGTTCACCGGCGGCGACTCGGACAACCTCATGGCCGGCCGCAACGGAATTTTCTACGACCGCAAGGGCCGCGACTGGGATGCCACGATCACCAAGATTCTGGACAATCCAATCAGCATCCGCCAGGCGTTCTGGGCGCCGTACAAAAAATGCCTGCGCATGATCGAGGAACAGATCGCCAAGCGCGCCGCTGCCGCAAGCGACGCCGCCACCGCCCAGATGCAGGCCGCCGTTGCCACCGGCCAGCCACCGCCGCCACCGCCACCGCCGCCACCGCCGAAGAAAGTTGATCCGGGCATGTTGGCGGCCATCGGGCTGGTCTTGAGCACCCTGCTAGTCGCCTTGGGCGGAATCTTCGCGGCCTTTGTGAAACTGCCGCTCTGGCAGATGCCGCTGGCGTTTGCGGGCATCCTGCTCACCGTTTCCATCCCCTCCATGATCATCGCGTGGCTCAAACTGCGGAAGCGCAATCTCGGCCCGATTCTCGACGCCAATGGCTGGGCCGTGAATGCCAAAGCAAAAATCAACGTGCCCTTGGGCGGTTCGCTCACGCAGGTGGCCGCGCTGCCTCCGGGCGCTCAACGCGATCTGGTGGACCCGTTCGCCGAGAAAAAACATCCGTGGCGTTTATATCTCGCGCTCGTTATCATTCTGCTGCTCGGCTTCGGTGCTTACCGCTGGTATTACGGCAAACTCGACCAATCCTTGGATAAGCTCAAGAGCACATCGGTGCTTGGCACCAACGCACCAGCCTACCAGCCGCCGCCCGGGACCAACGCGCCCTGACAGACCGTTAAAAAGCAGCAGCCGACGTAAGGAGATTCTGATTTTATTCCGACCACAGGGCCGGCAGGGGCACGAGCCACAGCTTGTCGCCAAACGGAACCAGTGGGTCGCCCAGGCAGAGCACCACCCCGGCGCGGAATCGTTTGCCAAGTTGAGGCTCACAACGGGTTTGCTTCGGCATGGCCGAGACGCGCCGCTTCACCCATTATCATCGCAAGGAGTTTCAGTTTCATGATCGCGGTATTCCGTCCAACCGTCTTGCCGATTTTTTAAATAATTTCCCCTTGCGACCAGGCCGGCCAGCCGCTATGTTCTCCCCCGCCGGAACTCCGCGTGTGCGGATGTTCATTGCGGCTGAGAAACGCGAAGTAAACGCACAACCTGACATTCAACCTCCGTTGCCACTGCAACGTCTGGTCCGTTAGGCAATGGAGCTTCGTTGGGCGCCCCGGCCCCGACCAAGTCTCCCGCACAGAAAAACTGCAAAATTGTTATGCTCACGATGGAAGAAGCCCTGAAGCAAAGCACTGTCCCCATCCGCTTTGCCGCAGGCGAAATTGTTAAAGGCACCATTATCGAAGTCCGTTCCAAGGAAGTCCTGGTGGACATCGGCTACAAAAGTGAAGGCGTCATTTCCGCCGTCGAATTCGAAGACATCAAAACCGTCAAGGTCGGCGATCAAATTGATGTTTTGATCGAGAAGCTCGAAGACAAGGACGGCATGGTCATCCTCTCCAAGGAAAAGGCCGAGTTTAAGCAGAATTGGGACAAGATTCTCACCATCTGCAACGAAGGCGGCACCATCAGCGGCAAGGTCAAAGCGATTGTCAAAGGCGGGCTGCTCGTCAACATCGGCGTGGAAGCCTTCCTGCCGGCCTCGCAAATTGATGTCACCACGCCCCGCAATCTCGCCCATTTCGTCGGCAATATCTACGATTTCAAGGTCGTCAAGATCAACCAGGAACGGCAAAACATCGTCCTGTCCCGCCGGGAACTCATCGAGCAGGAACGCACCGAACGCCGCCAGAAACTCCTCGGCGAAATGGTCCCGGGCGACATTCGCAAGGGCACGGTCAAAAACATCACCGACTTCGGCGCCTTCATTGACCTCAACGGCATTGACGGCCTGTTGCACATCACCGACATGAGCTGGGGCCGCATCGGCCACCCGTCGGAATTGCTCAAAGTCGGCCAGGACATTGACGTGGTCGTGCTCGACATCAACCGCGAGAAGGAGCGAGTCAGCCTCGGCCTCAAGCAGAAGATGGCCAACCCGTGGGACAAGATCGAATCCAAGTACCCCGTGGGCGCCAAAGTCAAAGGCAAGGTCGTCAATCTCGTGCCCTACGGCGCCTTTGTCGAACTCGAGCCGGGCGTCGAAGGCCTCATCCATGTCACCGAGCTTTCCTGGACCAAACGCATCGCCAAGCCGAGCGACATCCTCAAACCCAGCCAGGACATCGAAGCCATTGTGCTCGGCATCAACCGCGAAGAGCAGAAGATTTCGCTGGGCATCCGCCAGCTCGAAGCCAATCCGTGGGACAAGGCCGAGGAAAAATATCCGCCCCGCACCCGGGTCAAAGGCAAGATTCGCAACCTCACCAGCTATGGCGCTTTCATCGAATTGGAAGAAGGCCTGGACGGCATGATTCACGTGTCCGACATCTCGTGGACGCGCAAGATCAACCACCCAAGCGAGGTCTTGAAGCGAGGCGACGAAGTCGAAGCGGTCGTGCTGGAAGTGGACAAGACGAACCAGCGCATCGCGGTCGGCATCAAGCAGCTCAGCCAGGATCCGTGGGAGAACATTGACCAGTATTACAAGGTCGGCGACCTCGTCACCGGCAACGTCACCAAGCTCGCGAGCTTCGGCGCGTTCATCGGCCTGCAGCAAGACATTGACGGCTTGGTGCATATCTCCCAGGTCAGCGAGGAGCGCGTGGATAAAATCAAGAACGTGCTCAAGGTCGGCCAGGAAGTCACCGCCCGCGTCATCAAGATTGACAAGGGTGACCGCCGCATCGGCCTGTCCATCAAGGCGGCCAACTACTCACAGGAACAGCTCAAGGCGGAGCAGGTGGCGCTCGACGCCCTGAAGCCCGGTGAAGATCTCGTCGCGCTGCAACACGCCTTCGACGCCGCCGATGAAGCCAAACAGCCGGAACCGGGGAAATAAGCAAAAGCGGATTCCATCCTTTTGATCATGCGCGCGGGCGGGCTGGCAACGGCCCGCCCGTTTTGTGCGAACCCCAGATCGAGCCCTCGCGTCAAAGAACCGGCTGCTGGTTTCTTGACCACGCATTGGAATTAGCGGGCTGCGGCTTCTTATTGTTCGCGAATTCGTCCACCCTGTTCACAAACTTTTCGATGGCTTCCCGAAATTCAGGGTGTTCCCAGGCCGCTTCGTTATGCGCGCCGCGCAGTTCGCAGAAGAACTTCGGTTCGTTGGCCGCCGTGAAATTGTCCTCGGCGTGGTGAAAGCGCGCCAAATCGTCGGCGCGGCTGTGCATCACCAGCACCGGGATTGTGAGCCGCGGCAGCTTGCTCCGCGTGTCGTATTTGATGGTGCTGATCCAGCGCACCGGCAGCCACGGATACAATTCCGCGCCGATGTCCGGGATGCTTGTGAAGGTGCTCTGCAAGACCATGCCGCCGAGCGTCTCGCGCAGCGCCAGTTCGCTGGCGACACCGCCGCCGAGCGATTCACCAAAGACAACGATGTTCCCGCCGCGAAAACCTTTTTGCCGCAGCCATTGATACGCGGCTTGCGCGTCGCAATACGTTCCTTCCTCGCCGGGCCGGCCCCGGCTCCGTCCGTAGCCGCGATAATCGAAAACAAACACGGCGGCGCCCGTTTGCAGCAGCACCTGGCACAAATCGAGCCGATGGCTGATGTTGCCGCCGTTGCCGTGGCAAACCAGGATCGCGAGGTGGGCGCGCGGGGAATTTGTGCCGGCCGGGAAAAACCAGCCGTTCAGTTCGACCCCGTCGGCGGTTTTGAAGTAAACATCTTCAAACGGGCGGCCCAAGCCGTCCGCCGTCGCCTCCAATTCGCGGGACGGATGATAAACCTGGCTATGTTCGAACCAGCGCAACATGACAATCACCACAGCGCAGCCAATGAAAAGCCGGACCCAACGCGCCAACGCGCTCCGGCGTTTCCGCAAATCCACGCCTGAGTGTGCCACGCCGTTTGGTCGGGGGCGAGCGCGGTTTTTGTTTGCTTTGGCAATTCATCAATCCAGAAAGGCTGAGTTAGTTAACCACGAAACACGATTCTTTCTGCCGCAAAGGAGCGCAAAAGCCGCAAATATTTTATCCGCAGTTGAACAGGTTCCGCTAACTCGCCCCATCCACAATCTGGCAGACAGCCGGAGTGAGCTTCCGGCCAGTGCGTTCCTCGTACTGGCGCGCGATGGTTTCCATGAAGTTTTCGGCTTGATGGTAGGCGACGAGGTTGACGGTGGCGCCGCCGAAACCGCCGCCGGCCAGCCGCGCGCCGAGACAACCCGGAATCTCTCTCGCCAACTCGACGAGCAGGTCAAGCTCCGGGCAGGTGTTTTTCAGGAGATCGCGCGCGCTTTCGTGGCTCTGGAACAGATACTGGCCGAACTGCCGGTGGTCATCGTCCCGGAGCGCGCGTTCGGCAAACACCACGCGCTGGATTTCGCCGACCACGTGGCTGGCGCATTCGTATTCGCGCGGCGTCAGGTGCGATTTGGCGGTTTGCAGGTATTTGAACTCAACCGAGCGCAGGGATTTCGCGCCGAGTTTCCGCGCGGCGGACTCGCATTCCCGGCGCAGTTCGCCATAAAAGTCCGCGAGCGGCGGCGGTTGGACGCCTGAATCGCAAAGGATGATGGCGTTGCCAATCATGGGCGCAAGTTCGATCGTCAGAAAACGGCAGTCCACGTTGATGACATGCCACGCCTTGCCGAAGAGCGAGGCAATCGGGCCGAGGATGCCGCCCTGTCCGCCGGTGAATTGGTCTTCGGAAACGCGGCAGAGCTTCGCCAAGTGCAGCCGCTCGGCCCTGGGGAGCGGGGGTAGTTGGCCGCGGGCATTGCGCACGGGCGGAAGGGTCGCGCCGGTTTCGGTGAGGCTGAACGGATGGAGCCGGCGGACGGTGAGCGCCGTGGCGATTTCGAGCGCGGCGGAACTGCTCATGCCCGCGCCCATCGGGATGTTGCCGTGGATGGCGGCGTTAAAACCGCTGAAATGCACGCCGCGTTTGCGCAATTGCGCGAGCACGTCCTTGACATAATCGGCCCACGGGGCGGTGGGATTTTTCTTCAATTCGCTCAACCAGAAAATTTCACGGCCGGGAAACGCGGAAGCGACGAGTTCGATTTTGCCGTCAGTGCGCGGAGCGGACGCGATGTGGACGTACCGGTCCACGGCCACCGTGATGACAATGCCTTCGTGGCCGCCGGTATGATGCCCGAGCAATTCGAGACGGCCGGGCGCCTTGACGACGTGCGGGGGCGTGTAGCCGAAATGGCGTTTGAACACGGTCTGGACCTCCTGCGCTCCGTCAAGGCGCAGCGGGCTTCGTGTGGAACCGGTGGGGCGCAAGCAACGCTGAGGGGTTGATTCGTTAAATTCGGCGTAGCGGCGTCTCGGCAGAGCGCCGCCATATTTCGGAATTGCCATCAGCGGCGCTCTGCCGAGACGCCGCTACGGAAAAAGGATTCAGGAGCGGGGTGCCCGCAAAGGCGGGTGAGGGGAAACCGGCGATTTGAATGAATTTCAGTGCGGTTTTGAGTTCAGCAGCTTTGAGTTTGGGCATGACTCAAAATGGCCGCGCGGCCGCCGTTTGGCAAGTCACGCTCCGCCGGCTAGAACCATTCTTTGCGCCCGTCCACGTAAATCCGCACGAATTCCTCGTCAGATTTGGCCAGGTAGAGGATGCCTTCGATCAGACCGATGATGTGCGTTAGCGGCCACGCGAGGCCGCAGGTCAGGATTGTTATCAGAAGCATGATGAGACCCGCGCCGGTGTAACCGAGGATGAATTTGTGAATGCCAAACGGGCCGAGCAGAATCCCGAAAATCCCGGCGGCAATCTTGTTGGACGCTTTCGCCGAAATTGCGTTTGGCGGCGGGGCGCAAGGCGGAGGCGGAGCCGAAAACGGCGGCGGGGCGGGCTGCCAGTCGCCGGCAAATTCGGGCAACGCGCCGAGCGCCTTCCATTCCGGCGCGCCTTCGGGTTTAATAAGGGATTGGGCATTAACCCGATGTTCGGCAATCCAGCGCCGGATTTGCTCCGCGCTGACCGGGCCATAATGCTGACCGTCTATTCCAATAATTCGATACATAATGCGCCTTGCTTGGTTTGACCGATCCGGCCGGATCATCCGCCGCCACGCGGAAAGAATCCAGCCTGAACCTTCACCACTCGCAGGAAGAACACGGCAGGTTTGCCGAAAGTTTCACTGTTTTTTTAGAGTGATTTAGCCCGGTGTGCCGGGATTTGCGGGTGGTGGTCCGGTAATCCTTGGCGGGACGCGCTCATATCCGGCTGGTGTTTCGGTTTTTGCCCATCGCA
>Ga0182027_10010558_pt1 | contig 13118 bp, 9 predicted proteins | sample 712E1DmetaG_FD_121300 | JGI IMG/M metagenome (GOLD analysis project Ga0182027, IMG submission 121300) | Permafrost microbial communities from Stordalen Mire, Sweden - 712E1D metaG (Illumina Assembly) | ecosystem: Environmental > Terrestrial > Soil > Wetlands > Permafrost | place: Sweden...
GAGTTAGTGGAACTCAAGGAAAACAAGAAGGCTCTTGAAGGCGGCTACCGTGATGAAATGAAGCGGCGTAGTGCTTATCGTGATTACCTCTACGAGACAATGCAAAAGATTTATCAGGAATGATATTTTTATCGAACACTGCATCCCCTTGGGATATACATGACATGAACCTGTCAGAAATTCGGCTTCCCCGACAGTTGGAAGCCGATGACCCTGCCGGCCCCCCCCCGGCTGTCCAATATTTGATGAGGTACAAGGAAAACTTCATCACCAAAGTTTTCAGGAAGTTTGAAAATCAGGTGATGCGATCTTGCCGCATGGAGGTGGTTAACGGCTTTCTGTGACCAAAAGAAAGCCGATCTCTGAAGATACGAATACTTGCTTTCCAGAGATAAGATAAATGGTTCTTTACCCGAAGAGTTCTGGCAGTGCTTTGCCAGCCGTATCCCGGTTCGCCTCATCGTAAAGGAACGACATTTCGTTTGCCTCGGGATTGATCTCAATGCATCGGGCATTGTTCTCCTTTGCAAATCGTGGAAACCCCGCCGCCGGATAGACAACGCCGGAAGTCCCAATACTCACGAAAAGATCACAGCGCCGGATCGCTGCGATGGCCCCGCTCATCACACTCTGGTCGAGCGCGTCCCCAAACCAGATAATATCGGGTCTCAGCCAGTTCCCACATTTTTCACATTTATAGCTTTTATATTTTTCTCCGATATCTTCCGATATGCCATCGTAGGGACACCTCAAGCGCCAGAGGCTCCCGTGCAGCTCGATGACGTTCCGGTTGCCCGCCCTCTGATGCATCCCGTCGATGTTCTGCGTCACCACCGTGATCTGCTGGTGCTTCTTTTCAAATGCGGCGATTGCCACATGTCCGGCGTGGGGTTTACAGGCGAGGACCGCCGCCCGTCTTAATTCATGAAATTTCAGAACCTTTTCCGGATCGGCATCAAAAGCTTCCTGACAGGCATACTCCTCCCAGCGATACTGACTCCAGATGCCGCCATGGCCCCGGTAGGTGGGAACGCCGCTTTCTGCAGACATCCCAGCACCGGTAAAAAAGACGATGTGCTCATATTGCCCAGGATCAATTTTTTTCATGTTTTGAAGCCTTCAGGGAGAGATTACCACGACCACTCATGCCTCACAATAACAAATACAAGTCTATACTGCTGATGATCGGGGCAGATCATTGAATATGGGTTGAAAGGTGCAACTAATTGATAGCCTATTCTCCGTTCATTTGAGGCCGATTGATTTCCACAAGATTTGTCGATCTGCTTACGTTTCATAGTGGCATTCTTCTATAAATCATGATAATTAGAGCGCCGTATGTAAATCGGTGATTACAATTTAGGGTCTATAACCACGTGCGAGGGAACCATGGACTGATTACTGAAACCCCGTGTCTCCAGAAGAGAGCGGGGTATTTTATTTGCAATCATAATAAATAAGCTTAAATAACAAGATTGGGTTGAGAGAGAAAGGAAACTCAGATGAAGGATAAGATAGATGTAATCCAACACATCCGCGATGAAGAAGACGACTACTACTCGGATGATGACCTATTTTCGATTTCTTCTTGGGGTGCTGATCTCTCATTCCGGGAACTTATCGACAGATACAATGACGGGGAGTTAGTCAAGCCTGAGCTTCAGCGAAAATATGTTTGGGATAAGACAGAGGCATCCAGATTCATTGACTCTCTCCTCCTCGGCTTGCCCGTACCGAGTATCTTTCTTGCCAAGACACTGGATGAGAAACTCCTGATTGTAGATGGCTATCAGCGCATCATGACGGTGAGAGACTATGTCCGCGGTATATTTACCACGGACGAAAGAGTATTTAAGTTGACGAGGTCTGAGCGAATCAATGAACGATGGCGCGGGAAAGCATATGCAGAACTTAGTGATATTGAACAACGGAAAATCAAGAATACTACAATTCACGCGATAATTTTTGTGCAAGACAAACCAACGGCTGGTAACACAAGTCTCTTTCAGGTGTTTGAGAGAATTAATACATCTGGACGGACACTTCTTCCGCAAGAGATTAGAAATTGCGTGTATCAAGGCGAGCTAAACAGCCTACTCATTGATCTGAACAAACTTCCACAATGGCGAGTTATGTACGGACTTCCAATGGCAGATGTCCGTATGCGCGATATTGAGTTCATTCTACGTTTTTTTGCATTGAGTTCAGACCGCATGAAGGCCGAACAGAAGGAGGGCATTTCCCTAAAAAGGTTCCTGAATGTTTTCATGGATTCACATCGGAATCTTTCAAATGATGAGATGGAAGCCTATCGGTCACGATTCACGAATGCGATCATATTTCTTCATGACGCCTTTGGAGATGCTGCATTTCATAATCTTTCATCAACCAATCCTGATCGGCTTGTGAAAAAATTTAATCCGACCATATTTGATTCTATTCTCATAGCAACAGATTTTGCTCTATCACGCAATCATACGCATCTACCCGCAGATGCCGAAAGGGGCAGACGACTGTTGTTGAGTGATGAGGACTATCGAAATGTCATTACCAAGGAAACCATGCGTGTCGTGTCGATTCGCACAAGAATCAAAAAAGCCACCAAAATGCTGTTTGGTTTGAACTATGAATAATGTCGAAGCCCAAAGGCTCCTGGATGATTGCTCGAACGAGCTGTCACAAGTAAAGACATTGATCGATAGTCTTGGTGCCACAAGCAATATAGTGCCATACCTGACTAAGTACTCAATAATCAGAGCATGCGGAGCGGTTGAACAAGCTTTCAAATCAATAATATGTGATTTCTGTTCCCGCCGAAGCAAAAAACAGGTTAAACGTTTTCTTGAGCAACGCGTTAGAGATTCATCCATAAACCCATCATATTCAAACATCTGCAAATTACTAAATGATTTCGACGATGGCTGGTTGGCACAATTCAAGGCATCTATCAACGGCGCACCTGACAAAGCTATGCGGATGACCTCTCTTCAATCTCTTGTCGATGCCCGTAATGACTTTGCACATGGGGGCAATCCATCCCCCTCAATAGGTGATGTAATAACCTATTACCAACATAGCAAAGTTGTTATAAAAATATTGGATTCCCACGTGACTTGAAAGACCTAACAGATTGATGGCCCAAGACATTACCCAGTAAACCGTAAAGGAGCTACGTGTATATGAATTTGGTAGTGACCTGACATGCCACTGACTCTTCAAGACCTCAAGTCCCACCTCTGGAACTGCGCGGAAATCCTCCGTGGGAGTGCCGTTGACCGCACCGACTGGAAAGCATACATCCTGCCGTTGCTATTTTTTAAGCGCATCTGCGATGTCTGGGACGAAGAGAGGGCTGAAGCCGCCAAACTCTTTGGCGACGTTGACCCCGTCGATTTTCCTGAAGTCCATCGCTTTGATGTTCCCACCGGCTGTCACTGGCGAGATATCCGCGAGATCCCTGCCAATCTCGGCGCTGCCCTCTCCCGTGCCATGCGAGAGATCGAGCGAACCAACCCCGCCACCCTATACCGCGTCTTTGGTGCCGCTGACTGGGGCAACCGCGAGATGCTCACCGACGAGATCCTCAAAGACCTCATTGAAGGGCTATCGGAAGTCTCTCTTGGCAACACGGCTGTCGGCTCCGACATTCTCGGTGACGCATACGAATATTTGATCGGTAAGTTTGCAGACATCACCAAACGTAAGAAGGCGGGCGAGTTCTACACCCCGCGCAGCGTCGTGCGCATGATGGTGGATATACTCGACCCGAAACCGGGGGAGAGTATCTATGACCCCGCTTGCGGAACCGGGGGCATGTTACTCGGAGCCATCGAGCATGTGCAGCGAGCAGGTGGAGACCCGCGAACTTTCTTCGGCAAGATCTACGGCCAGGAGAAGAACCTTACAACGGCCTCTATCGCCCGCATGAACCTCGTCCTCCACGGGATAGAGGACTTCCAGATCGTGCGTGAGGATACGTTGCGAAACCCGGCCTTCACGGATTCCAGCACAGGAAGCCTCGCCACCTTTGATTGTGTAATCGCCAATCCCCCCTTCTCGTTGAAAGAGTGGGGACGGGAGATTTGGGAAACAGACCCCTGGGGCCGCGCCGCTTTCGGTCTGCCCCCTGATAGTTACGGTGATTACGCCTGGGTCCAGCATATGGTGGCGTCTATGGCACAACGCACCGGACGTATGGCCGTCGTCCTACCGCAAGGAGCGCTCTTCCGCAAAGGTGCCGAAGGGAACATCCGACAGAAGCTCTTGGAGCGGGATCTCATCGAGGCCGCAGTCGGTCTTGCGCCGAACATCTTCTACGGGACCGGGCTCGCGCCGGCCGTCATGATTCTGCGCCGCACCAAATCCGCAATGCGAAAAGGAAAGGTTCTGATCGCTGACGCATCGAGCCTATTCCGCAAAGGACGTGCACAGAATTACCTCGATCGTGAGCATGCCGTGCAGATTGTGACCTGGGTAAACGACTTCAAGAATGTAGCAGACAGGGCCAAGGTCGTCAGTATGGATGAAATTGAGGCCGAGGACTGGACGCTCAATATCTCGCGCTACGTGCTGCCCCCCATAGGCGAGGACATCCCGCCGCTGCCTCAAGCAGTCGTCGCATTCAAGGAAGCACTCGCCGAGGCCCGCGCTGCCGAGGATCGCCTGCGCGAGGTTCTGGTTAAGGGAGGATGGTTGAAATGAAGGATCTTCAGAAACCGGATCATGTAAGCTTGAACACCCTGATTGGACGTTTGAAGGAAGGGCGTTTCGTCATTCCAGACTTTCAGCGCGAGTTTGAATGGCGTCCGTGGGACATCAATGCGCTCATGCGGTCAATTTTTTTAGATTACTACATCGGTAGCATTCTGCTTTGGAAGGGCAAGAGGGAGAGCTTCAATGCGCTGTCGTGCGAGATCGTTTACGGATTCGACAACAAGACTGGCCAGCATCCATGGGACTATGGCCGGGGCAATCCTGAACACATCGTTTTGGATGGCCAACAGCGTCTCACGGCGTTGTATTATGCTTTCGTCGCCCCGGATGTCCCTCTTCCCAACCGAGCCAATCGCGCCGTATTTTTCGTCCATGTCGATAAATTCATGGACGAACAGTATGATGCAGCGTTTGAATATGATTGGTTATCTCACCGATTCAAAAAGGTGTTGGACAATCCTGAAGTCCAATACACCGAGCATATTTTCCCCCTTTCTGTGATCGGTGCTGGCGGCTGGGATCTGTATTCCTGGGTGCAAGGCTACGAAAACCACTGGAAGGCGGCGACGGCAGAGGCCAAGACCAATGGGGATACAACCAAGATGGAGGCGGCTGCAAGACACGCAGCGAATGCAAAAGTCTTTGGGAAGGATCTCAAAGGTATCACGGAGCAGTATCAGATCGTTTATATCGAGCTGGATCGGGACATTGCCGTAGACAAGGTCTGCGACATCTTCACCCAGATTAACAGCAAAGGCATCCGGCTGGATGTCTTCGACCTCATCAACGCGCTATTGAAGCCCAAGGGGCTACAGTTAAAGCTCATGTGGCGTGCAGCGGCGCCCAGCCTGGCGTTCGTCGAAACGGAAAAAATGAACGTCTACGTGCTCCAGGTAATGTCAATCCTGCGCCAGTCTTACTGCTCCCCGAAGTACCTGTATTACCTGCTGCCCGGGCAGGAGAAACCGGTGCGCACCCCAGACCGTCAGATCAAGAAAGAGATTCTGATCGCTGACACCGAAGAGTTTCAGAGGGAATGGAACCGTGCCGTTGCGGCACTCGCAAGGGCGATCAATCTGCTGAAGCACCCCCATGAGTTCGGCGTGACCTCATCGCAATATCTGCCATACGTAACCATACTTCCGGTTTTCACTGCGCTGCAGGAAGCATGCACTGAATTGCCTCCAAATAAGCGACTCACCGCGCAGAGGAAAATACGGCACTGGTACTGGGCTTCCGTCTTCATCAATCGGTACTCCGGTTCCGTAGAGTCCACCAGTGCCCGCGACTACATAGACGTGAAAGCATGGATGGCCGATGATGATGCCCGCCCATCGCTGCTCAAGGAATTTCAAGAACGATTCCGAAGCCTTGAGCTGCGCAAGGAGACCAAAAAAGGGTCATCCGTTTACAATGGGATATTCAATCTATTGGTTCTTCAGGGTGCACAAGACTGGATAACGGGCCTCGTCCCTCTACCCGGCGATCTGGACGATCACCATATTGTGCCGGTTTCCCGCGCGGTCGGTACCCTCAAGGACATTAATGTTCATACGATCCTGAACCGTACTCCTCTCACAACCGAAACCAACCGGCACATCATCAATGATCGGCTGCCCAACCAATACCTGCCTGAGCTGATTGCGAGCAGCAGTGAAGGCCACGTGCGTGGCATTCTTGAGTCGCACTTCATTTCGCCCACCGCCTTGGGCATTCTTTTGCGTGATCCTTTCGGGCCGGATGATTACGAGGCATTTATTTCCGAGCGGCAGCGAACCATCCTTGAGGCCATCGAGAGCCTGTTGATCAAAGAGCGTCTCGACCTCTCACCGCCCCTTCGGGAACTCGATCAAAATGTCGAGAAGACAGAACTGCACTTGCGCGAATGCATTGTCACCACCCTGGGCAATGATGCTGAGCGTTTACCTCCACATATCGCACAGAAACTCGGGGAGACAATCCAAAAAGCAGCCAAGAAAAACGCGGCGATTGATGTGGATAACTACCATGAACTTGCCGCTAAACTTCAGTTTGCCGATCTCCGCGACCTGCAGGAGATAATCACATCCAGGGCCACGTGGGAGCAATTTGAGCCGCGATTTGTCAACAAAGAGACATTGAACGGCAAATTCGGCCAGCTGGCCGAGCTGCGAAACGGTATCCGGCACAGCCGTTCGGTTGACGAAATAACCCGTAAGGAAGGCGAGGCCGCTATACTTTGGTTTCAGCAGGTACTGAGCAAATGATTTACCGACTTACACAACAGGAGCTCGAATCTTACCTCTGGGGAGCGGCCAAGCTGCTCCGGGGATTGATAGATGCGGGCGACTACAAGCAGTACATTTTCCCGCTGCTCTTCTTCAAGAGGCTCTCTGATGTCTGGGATGAGGAGTACGGGAACGCGCTGGATGAGACTGAAGACAAACACTATGCCCGTTCCACTGCAGATGACCGGTTTGCCATTCCGGAGGGTGCTCACTGGTCGGATGTGCGGTCCGCCTCCCGCGACGTAGGCCGTGCACTGCTCAATGCCTTCCGGGCCATCGAGGCTGCAAATCCCGCGCGGCTGATGGGCGTCTTTGGCAACGCCTCCTGGACCGACAAGGCGCAGATGCCCGATGAGACGCTCAAGAACCTGATCGAGCACTTCTCGCAGCATTCATTGAGTCTGGCGGCGGTGCCCGAGGACGAACTGGGCAATGCTTACGAATATCTCATCAAGCAGTTCGCCGACGACAGCGGTCACACCGCCCAAGAGTTCTATACAAACCGCACGCTTGTCCACTTGATGACCCAGATGCTCGAACCTAAGGCGGAAGAAACCGTCTATGACCCGACCGTCGGCACCGGCGGCATGCTCATTTCCTGCCTGGCCGAAGTGAAGCGCCGGGGCGGCGACGCTCGCACGTTGGGCCTCTACGGACAGGAACTGATCCACATCACGGCCGCCATCGCTCGCATGAACCTCGTGTTGCACGGTGTCGAGGACTTCCAGATCGTAGCCGGAAACACCTTGAGCAACCCCGCCTTTATCGAGCGCGACCGACTGCGCACTTTCGACGTAGTCCTCGCCAATCCACCGTACTCCATTAAGAAATGGAACCGCGAAGCGTGGCAAAGCGATCCGTGGGGACGCAACTTTTTCGGCACACCGCCCCAGGGCCGCGCCGATTACGCCTTTTTCCAGCACATTCTCAAGAGCCTCGATCCCAAGACCGGGCGTTGCGCGATCCTCTTTCCGCACGGGGTTCTCTTCCGTAACGAAGAAGCCGACATGCGGCGCAAGCTGGTCGATCTGGACCTGCTCGAATGTGTGCTCGGGCTGGGGCCGAACCTGTTCTACAACTCACCGATGGAAGCCTGTGTGGTCATCTGCCGCACCCTCAAGCCCGCCGCCCGCAAGGGCAAGGTGCTGTTCATTGACGCTGTGCATGACGTGGAGCGGGAGCGGGCGCAGAGCTTCCTCAAGCCGGAGCATCAGTCGCGCATCCTCGCTGCCTACCAGGCCTTCGCCGACGATCCCGGTTTCGCCAAGGTGGCAACGATTGAAGAGATCCTGGAGAAGAACGGCAACCTCTCGATACCACGCTATGTCCGGCCTGTCGGGAACGGTAATGGCAATGTTGCCGGGAATGGCCAGGACCTTAGGAAGGGTTGGACTGCGTTCGAGACCAGTGGCCGGGAGTTCTGGGAACAGATGGATGAATTGGTGGATATGCTCGACGGCATCGTGGCCGAGGAGGTAAGCGATGCCTGACAAGCTCAAAAAGGGGTGGAAACGCGTTGCGTTTGGGGATGTGGTGCGACAAGTTCGAGACCGCGTTAATCCAGAGGACACGGAGCTTGAACGATACGTCGCCGGGGAACACATGAACACCGATGATCTGCGTATTCGCAGGTGGGGCCTGATCGGCGATGGTTATCTGGGACCGGCATTCAACATGCGCTTCAGTCCTGGGCAGGTTCTTTATGGTTCGCGGCGAACCTATCTGCGGAAGGTCGCTGTTGCAGACTTTGAAGGTATAACAGCCAATACGACGTTTGTCATCGAGACTAAGGACCCAAAGGTTCTGCTGCCGAAATTGCTGCCGTTCATCATGCAGACCGAGTCCTTCCATGAACACTCGATCAAGCAGTCGAAGGGCTCCGTCAATCCCTACATCAACTTCTCCGATCTGACGTGGTACGAGTTCGCCCTGCCGCCGCTGGAGGAGCAGCGGCGGATTGCGGAGGTGCTGAGGGCTATGGAGGTACAGCACGAGGCATTGACGCGGTCATTTCAGGCTGCTGTCACATTGGAAAAAACAATCTTCGCACATGCTTTACGTGGGTCACTACACAACCATCGAGGTTCCTTACGACAATCTGTCTTCGGTATGGTTCCTGTCGAATGGGATGTTGTGCCAATTAGTTCTATTGCTAAAGTCGCATATGGTATCTCGGAAGCAGTAGCATCGAACAAAGATCCATCTATCGGTTGGCCCATCCTTACTGGTGCTAACATAACTCTGGCGGGGACTCTGAATCTGTCAAAGATTGTCTATATCAAGGAGCCGAAAAAAGAGGACTTTATTCTTAAGCCAGGTGACCTACTTCTTAACTGGCGCTCGGGCAGTGAAGAGCATGTGGGGAAAACGGCGATATTCGATCTAAACGCGAACTACACATACGCGAGTTTTGTTTTACGTATCAGGACAGATGATAAGACAAACCGGATGTTTCTCTGGCGACTCCTGAATCACATGCGTGAGTTCCGGCTCTTTGGTACTTCTACATCACAGCAAATCAATTTCAAGATGAACGCCGCCATGTTTCGCGAAGTCGAAGTGGTCGTGCCACCGAGGGAAATACAGGACGGAATCGTTACACACCTGAGAGGGCTATGGAAGGCTCAGGCAGCGATAAGAAAGAGAAAGGATAAAACTAAATCTCTGAGTAACAAAATGATCGAGGGCATAGTATGAAAGGAGCAGGGTTCAGCGAATCCAACACCGTCGAAGCCTATATCCGCGACCGGTTGGCCGGTCCGGTCAGAAGCGCACGCGCCAATGAGTTCCGGGGACCTCATGCAGTCTACGGCACTTCCGGCATCGGCTGGCGCTATGCGCAGCCCGCTGATGTACCCCGTCAGCCGCAGGAAGCGCTGGTTGAATCATGGGTACGCGAGGCGCTGATCCGACTGAACCCGGAGATCGCCGCCGAGCCTGACCGGGCAGACGATGTACTCTATAAGCTCCGCGCCATAATCATGGGCGTGCGGAGCGATGGACTGGTGAAGGCCAACGAAGAGTTCGCCGCCTGGCTGACCGGTGAGAGGTCCATGCCCTTCGGCAAGGATGGCGAGCATGTTACCATCCGCTTGCTCGATTTCACCGATACAACTCGCAACGATCATGTCGTCACTACGCAATACACATTCCGGGCCGGTGCCACAGAGAAGCGCGCCGATCTGGTCTTGTTGGTGAACGGCATTCCGCTGGTGGTGATCGAGGCGAAGACGCCGGTGCGGGCGAGCCAGAGTTGGCTGGACGGCGTGATCCAGATCCACGACGACTATGAGCGCAACGTGCCGGAGCTATTTGTGCCGAACTTGATCTCCCTAGCCACCGAGGGCAAGGAGTTTCGCTACGGCTCGGTCGGGTTGCCGGTGGAGCTGTGGGGGCCATGGCGCATCGAGCCAGACGTTGAAACGCCGGCACTGCAAACGGTGGCCAAGGGGGTTGATTCCCTGCTACGACCAAATGTCCTGCTCGATCTGCTGGCCAATTTTACCAGCTACGCCACAGACAAGAAGAAGCGCCGCATCAAGATCGTCGCCCGCTACCAACAATACGACGGCGTGAACAAGATCGTCGAACGCGTAGTGGCCGGACATCCAAAGAAGGGCCTGATCTGGCATTTTCAGGGGTCGGGCAAGTCGCTGCTGATGCTCTTCGCGGCGCGCAAGCTGCGCCTGCATCCGGCGCTCAAGAACCCGACAGTAATGATTGTTGTGGATCGCGTTGACCTTGACACCCAGATTTCCAGCACCTTCTACGCCGCTGACACACCGAATCTGGTCAAGGCCGACAGCCGAGCGGAACTCCAAAGGCTGCTGGGGCAGGATGTGCGGAAGATCATCATCACGACGATCTTCAAGTTTGGCGAGGCGGACGGTGTCCTCAACGACCGGAGCAACATCATCGCCATGGTGGACGAGGCACATCGGACGCAGGAAGGCGATCTGGGTCGTAAGATGCGCGAGGCGTTGCCGAATGCATTCCTGTTCGGGCTGACCGGCACGCCAATCAACCGCGCCGACCGCAACACCTTCTACGCCTTTGGTGCCGACGAGGATCAGGCGGGCTACATGAGCCGCTATGGTTTCGAGGAATCCATCCGCGACGGGGCGACGAAACCGTTGCATTTCGAGCCGCGCCTGCTGGAACTGCATATCGACAAGGAAGCCATCGACCAGGCGTTCAAGGAGCTTACAGGCGGTCTCAGCGATCTTGACCGGGATCAGCTTGCCAAGACAGCGGCTAAGATGGCGGTGCTGATGAAATCGCCGGAGCGCATCCAGAAAATCTGCGCGGACATCGCACGACATTTCCAGGAGAAGGTCGCGCCGGGCGGTTTCGGAGCGCAGGTGGTCACTTTCGACCGAGAAAGCTGCGTGCTCTATAAAAAGGCACTCGACGAGTATCTGCAGCCGGAAATGTCGGACATCGTGATGACGGTTAACAGCGGGGAGACCGAATACGCCGCCTTCAACCGGGATCGTGACGCGGAGGAGAAACTGCTCGACCGCTTCCGCGAACCAGCGGACCCCTTGAAGATACTGATCGTGACCTCGAAGCTGCTGACGGGTTTCGACGCGCCGATTCTCCAGGCGATGTACCTTGACAAGCCGATGCGCGACCATACGCTGTTGCAGGCCATCTGCCGCACCAACAGGCCATACGGCGAAGCCAAGACGCACGGGCTGATTGTGGACTACCTGGGTGTGTTCGACGATGTGGCACAGGCAATCCAGTTCGACGAGGAAGGCATCACCCGAGTGGTCGCCAACATCAACGAACTCAAGGCCAAACTGCCGGAAGCGATGCAGAAGTGCCTGGCCTATTTCGCCGGGGTGGATCGCATGGTTACGGGTTACGAAGGCCTGATAGCGGCCCAGAACTGCCTGCCTAACAACAACACGCGGGACCGGTTCGCGGCAGAATACAGCTACCTGAGCCGGCTCTGGGAAGCGATCTCGCCTGATCCGGTACTGAGTCCGCACGAAACCGACTATCGCTGGTTATCGCAGGTGTATGACTCAGTAAAGCCGTCTTCGGGTAGCGGGCGACTGCTTTGGCACGCGCTGGGCGCCAAGACCATCGAACTGATCCATCAGCACATCCATATCGACGCGATCCGCGATGACCTGGAGACGCTCGTTCTGGACGCCGACCTGCTCGAAGCAGTGCTGGGGACGCCGGACCCGAACAAGAAGGCGAAGGAAATCTAGATCAAGGTGTCTCGCTGGTTGAGAAAACGCCTGCACGATCCGCGCTTCAAAGCATTGGGCGAGCGGCTGGAGGACCTGAAGGAGCGCCATGAGCGCGGGTTGCTGACCAGCGTCGAATTCCTTAAGGAGTTGCTCAACCTGGCACGCGATGTCGTTACTGCTGAACGTGCGCAACCGCCAATCGAAAGGGAGCAAGAGGGGAAAGCCGCGTTGACTGCACTCTTCTATGAAGCGAAGACCCCCGAAACGCCGATCATCGTGGAAAGGGTCGTCAACGACATCGACGAGATCGTACGCTACCTCCGCTTCGACGGCTGGCAGAACACGCACGCCGGCGAGCGCGAGGTCAAAATGGCTCTGCGCAAGACATTGTTTAAGTACAGACTCCACCAAGACCAAGAACTATTCGACCGGGCCTACGGATACATCCGGCAGTACTACTGAGCAGTTTATTGAACGGCGATAGAGTCATCCAATTATTTACATGACAGACATTTGACTTTATGGAAATCTATGAATGACGATCCTAAAACGCCCGATATTCCATTCTCTCCAGGTGACTGGGTAATAGATCGGAACAATCCCGGGCAACCCGGTCAATACACGGGAAAATGGCTCATGGCTGGTCCACACGTTATGATTCAGCTAAGCAGACACTATTGGAGACCTACGCAGCAACTGCATTATCGACTCCGTACAACGATTTTGAGAATCATTAGCGGCATTCATTATCAATGCTTTGAAACGGAAAGCACCAATATTATCAATAGTGCCAGTGTAAACAGTTGTGGGTGTTTTTAGTGTTTGCGATGAAGGAATTATGATGAATAGAAATCCAGGAAACCCACTTGGTATGATACCCGATCCGATTTCAGGTGAAGCATTTGTTTTCCCAGCTACAAAATGTACTCAC
>Ga0182027_10010559_pt1 | contig 13117 bp, 10 predicted proteins | sample 712E1DmetaG_FD_121300 | JGI IMG/M metagenome (GOLD analysis project Ga0182027, IMG submission 121300) | Permafrost microbial communities from Stordalen Mire, Sweden - 712E1D metaG (Illumina Assembly) | ecosystem: Environmental > Terrestrial > Soil > Wetlands > Permafrost | place: Sweden...
AAGCGACCCGTGCAAGCGCTGGGAGCCCTGGAATTGCCCGCCGAGGCCAAGAACCTTCCCCTGCGCGAGCTGCGCGACCTGGTCGAGCGCCAGTACGTACTGGCCAAGCTCGACGAAAACGAGTGGAATATCTCGCGCACGGCCCAGGTGCTGGGCCTCGAACGCACGAACTTGCACAAGAAAATGCGCGCCCTCGGCATCGCCCGGGACGACCGCCGGGAATAGCGCAGCGAAGGTTTGCATCCCGAAACGCAAGCGTGGGCTTCGCAAGAGGCCGACTTCGTGCTACCGATCATGTATGCCCGAACGAAAGGCCCGTGCCCGCGCAGCGGTTCAAGCCGCCAGCCAAAAGATAGAGAAGATGCTGGGGACCAGCTCTGCCTACCGCAAGGTAGAGGACGGCCTCTATGCCGTGAAACAGGGCTCGTCGATGATCATGATCAAGGTGCACCCCTGGAAGGATCATGCCCTTGTTCGCCTGGTCGCCCAGTTGGTCAAGGGCGTGAGCATGGAATGCATGCTGGCAGTGGAGTTGCTTCAGCTCAACGCGGTCTTGCGCTTCGGCGCTTTCGCCTTCGTGCCCGAAGGCCAGGCCATCGTCCTGTGCCACACCCTGCTCGACCGCGACCTGGGTGACAAGGACGAGTTCACCCAGACCATTCGCGACTTCGCCTTCGTGGCCGACGAATACGACGACCGCATCGCCGCTCGCTACGGCGGACAGACCATGGAAGACCTCATGGAAGAAAGCGTGATCGCGCGCATGCGCCAAGCCGGCGGACCGGATCCGGGGTAGCTGGTCGCGTCGGCGGAAACTGACGGGAAGCCTCACACCAGTCGCGGCTTGGCCCAACCCCGCTGCAAATCGCGGGCGTTTTCTGGCACCTCGATGCCGGCTGCCACCTTGGGCACTCCTCCTGCAACGGGTCTTTCGCTTATCACGCACAGGAAGATCGGGCATGGTTTGGACTAGGCTCCGAGCGGGTCGCTTTCCTTTGAGCTGGAGATCTCACCGGCGGGCGTTCACGGGTTCCCCACACCGCCGCTAGAACAGGCTTCTCTGTCCCGAGGGCTCTTTTCGGGCGATGGTGTTCCAGATCGTGTTGCCCCGCTTGTCCTTCGACCTGTGTGCGCTGGTGCGTAGCGAAGGCTTCGGAGTGATCGAGGTTGACGGCGTCCATGTCTTGACCTGCAAACCGGGACAAGAGCCACGGTACAAAGCGACCGACGATGCGAAGTCGCAATCTGCGCTCCCGCCCTCAAACCAGCTGACCCAGCATCATTGTCGCTGAGCGAGTACGCCGCAGGGGGATGGACCGCTCTGACTTCTCGTGCGACTATCGATCCTCGGCAAACCCAACAGCAGCCTATCCAATGAAAGCAAATCGCAAGACCAGCAACGACATCAAGTACATCAAGCTTGCGCTTGCCGTCGCAATAAGGAATGGCTGCGTCCTTGCCGCTCTGGCCGTCATGCTCGGGACGTGCGCCACGCCGAGCACAGGACCCGACTTTGCACGACCGAATTTCACGGGATCCGCACCCAAGCTTGCCGAGGTGGAGATCATCCGGCAATTGGGGCAGCCCTTCAGCAGAGGACAGTTGCTCAAGCATGGGCAGCTCGTCAGCACGTTGAACTATTTTCGGTTGACCGGGGAATGGGGTGACCGCGTGCGATACCGGAAGCGTTGCCTGTTCTTCTTCGCCGACCGCAAGTACCTCGGCTTCTCTTACTTCAGCGGCGCCCCTCAAGACCAAGTCAGCTTCGACGAGCGTCAGGTCGCGAACATCATCAAAGGAAAGACCTCTAAGAGCGAGGTGCTATCCATGTTCGGCAGTCCCAACGCGGTTCTGCTCTACCCGGCCACGCCCGATGCAACCGGTTTACCCGACCTTGCTACTCGCGAAGGTGACTTCTTGTTTGATTACGGCTATCACGTCTTCAAACTCGATGGGACGTGGTTCGAGAATAAGGATCTGCGTATCGTGTTCGATCCAAACGGTATAGCCAAAGATGTGATCTTTGCCGCAAGCAGGAAGAACGCGAAATCTGGAAACGACAGTTCGGACCCTGGGCTGTGATCGCGCGCCGGGGGCATGCCGGCGAGCGCTACAAGTGGACGGGCGGGATCCTGCCCGACGGCGCACTTTAGAAATTCAAGAAGTTCGATTCCATGTTCCTGGGCGCCATCGGTCACTCTACATCGTCGGGCTGCGAATCTTGCGGTCGGTGGAGAAGAGGCGAGCGCGAACACTTGGCCACGCGGGCATGGGCATCGAACGGGATTTCGTCAGTAGGGAACCCGATTTTGAAGGTCTTGACGCTTCTGCCCCAACCACCTCAGCTGTTGCTCACTGCGCAGATCCGAGTCATTCCTGCCCGTTCCGAATGAACGCTTGGCGAGGCCCCCAATGCCCCCCTGAAGCAGAACCGACGGAAGAGTCAGGGGTTTCGGCGATGACTTAACGCAAGTCGACAGCTCGCAAAATGCTGTCTTTGTTAGCCTTCCTGAAAGCCTTCGTGAAAACGCCTTATCTGCATCGTTCGACGAATGCAGATCCAAAGTTCATTTTGCTCGAAGAGTGAATGATGTATTTCTTGATCAGGAAATACATCACGATCATGAATTGATTTCCTGTTCAAGAAAGGTATCATGATCATGAAACGAGGATGGCTTTGGAATTCAATCGCGAGAACACAAGCTCAGATCGTTTGATCGGACTTGAAGAGCAGTTTTGCGATCTTCTTCAGATCACCTTGCGTGATGCCGGTTGGCATTCAAAAAAAGCTAATAACGAAGTCGATCTGATCGTCCAAAAGGAAGAGACGAGATACGCCGTCGAGATGAAGGTCGTCACCGAGCCTCGATGGAGTTCAGTCGAGGGAAGGCTTGCCACCGCGTTTGTTCAATCTATGCATGCCGCGAAGAAGATTGGGCAAGGCACTCATCCGCTTGCAGTGATTGGCATGCCGCTGGCTAGTGCCCGCATGGCCAACAATGTCCGCACGTTCACCGAGAAGTATCTCCCCAGTGCAGGGTGGGGGCTCATGGATCTGGCTGGTCGCGTGGAGTTGCATGGCCCCGGCCTGGACTGGGTCAAGTCACCCAAGGGCAGATTGGTCCGGCGGAAGGAATACCTGGCCAACGCAGCCGGTGTCGCTGGCGGCGTGGTTGGCCAAAGCGTAGGCACATCGTGGCAACGATTCCGTAGCTCCTTGCCAGCCTCGAATGGGGCGAGTCTCTTCACTGACCTAGGTCAGTGGATGCTGAAGGTTCTCCTTTCGCGTCACCTACCGGCCCCCCTGATCCAACATGTGAAGGGCGAGTTTTGGTCTTCTCAAGAACTCGCCGAGGCTGCGAGGGTTTCCGCACCGAGTGCGTGGCGGCATGTGACCGCGCTGGGAGCGTCTGGTTTCTTGGAGATTAGATCGAAGGGCTACGAACTGGTTCGCTTGTCCGAACTCCTGCGGCTTTGGCGGGGTGCCACGGCAATGGCGAGTCGGGAATGGAAGATGCGTTTCATCCTTCCGCAGCGCGATGGCCTGCGTGCGCTTCGCGCCGCGATGCGCTCTTCTGCCTCTGGGACTGATCAGGTCGCGAGACCTCGTGCCTGCCTCGGCTTGTTTTCGGCTGCCGACGCGCTCGGGGCTCGCTTTGTTCATGGCGGCCCGATCCATCTCTACAGCGAACGGCCATCGGCCGAGGAATGTGCAAGGTTGGGCTTGCGACTGGCGGAACCGGGCGAGGCGGTAGATGTCTTCATCCGCGAGCCGCGTTTTCCCGAGGCACTGTTTCGGGCAGCTGTTAGGACGGAAGATGGCGTCTTGACAGCGGACGTCCTCCAGACTTGGCTGGACGTGGTCGACTATCCAGCCCGAGGAGCCGAGCAGGCGGAGGTTCTGTGGCGGTTGATCGGTCCTGCGCTTGAGGGAGCGAGTGAATAGATCGGAAGAGGACCTCTCTGCCTTCCTGCTTCTCGCGAAGGCACTGGAGCCCTACCTTGAACACCTCGTGTTCGTTGGCGGCTGGGCACATCGACTGTTTGCCCGGCGTCCCGAGGCCCGTTCCTTGAGCTTTTCCCTGCTGACCACCGAAGATGCGGACATTGTTGTTCATCCTTCCCTGCCATCGACGCTGCCTCCGATCTCCGACCTCTTGAAATCACACGGCTTCGAGGCGGAAATGTTCGGCACAGAATCGCCACCTGTCACGCACTATGTCCTCGGCCGTCCGGAGACCCCAAGTGCCTTCTATGCGGAGTTTCTCTCCCCTCTCACTGGCTCCGAATACTCACGGTCTGGGGCGAGCCGATCAACAGCAACACGGGCTGGAGTCTCTTTGCAGCAGATGCGGAATGTCGATCTGCTTCTTGTCAACCCGTGGACGGTATATCTGTCGGCAAATGACCCCAAATGTACGGTACGGATCGCAAACGCGATGGCGTTCTTGGCACAGAAACTACTGATTCACGCCAATAGCAAGGTGAAGAATCGTTCTCCTCGGGAGATTCTCTACATTCACGACACCCTGCTGATGTTCTCTGATCGGCTTGATTTGCTCCTCAGCGAGTGGCCCGCAATCGAAGCCTGCCTGAAGCCCCGGCAGCAACGGAATATAGAGGAGGCTTACGGAGCAATGTTCGGCCGAGTGACCGATGATATTCGCCAGGCAGCTGAGATAGCGAAGGGGACAGCCCGTCCGAATCCACCTAGCCCTGCTGAGATCTTGGCTGTTTGCCAGGCTGGTTTGGCCAGATTCCCGTTTGCGAAGAGAATGGGAGTCGGCTGAGACGCGGGCGCGCACCAAACTGCGCTCCCTCCAATATGCGCATCACATCTGGCCCAAAGGGGAACGGTACCGATGAGCACAATAAAGTCGTTCGCTGTAGGCAATGGCGATATGTTCTACATCGACCATGGCTCGGACAACTTCACCATGATCGACTGATGCATCAGCGAGGAAGACGCCGAGAGAATCATTGGTGAGCTATACCCTGTGGTGAACTTGAGAGATTCTGCACTACGATTGGTGGCCACGGTCCGGCCTGGGTGAACGAAGTCTTGCAGCGAGACCTCAAGAACGATCCGGACTTACGCTTGGCTAGGGAGTTCGTCCAGGAGCTGCTTGATTGGACGACTAATTTGTCGTAGGCACAGTGGAGCTATTCCCGTTCGCGCTGCAACGGCTTGTTATGCACACGGTGGATACGGCACCGGCTGCTCGCGCCGGGGTGGTGCGCCGGGGTTGTGCCAGTGTTTTGCTGGAAGGATGAGCAATGGCGCCAGCGATCACCTGCAAGATCGCCTGCAATCGCACAGATGGCGAGCGGAGGTGACCGTCAGTACGACTGCTTTCTCGTGAAAGCAGTCGCCATCGGGCTGGCCAGAGGCAAGAACGGGCCGGCAGAATAGCGAGTTTCCCGTCGGTGGCATGCACCGGGCTGATCCCACCCTTGACCGCGCGGCCATCGGTCCCATCAAAGCCTTGGTGGCGAGCCGCGGTCAAGCCGGGGAGTTGAACGGCAAAGCGGGTGGGAAGGACCAGAGGGGAAACATGTCCGCCAACTCGCGGTTGTGCTCGCGCAGGCGCTGGGCTTCGGCGCGGAAGGCGTCAACGAAGGCACGGTAACGGGTCTCCATCTCTGTAGAATCGTCGGATGCGTGGACAAAGGGTGCGGGGCTGCGGTCGGTGCTGGAGGGCGTGCTGTGTGGGTCCTGGGCGAGGATGGCTGCGACGCCCATGGGCTGGCGCCTTTTCTCCTTGTTTTCGGCCTCAGCCCTGGCCTGGATCTCGCCAACAGCGCGGCGGTATTCGGCCTGGCGTTGGTCCGCGGTCAGGTGTTGCAGGCACGGCAGCGGCGTGAGGTTGACGTCGAAGGTGGTCGCGAACTGCGACGGGAACACGGTCTTTCCCCCCGTCGTGGTATCTTCCCTCAGGACCCAGGGGGACATTTCTACTTGGCGGCAATCTTTCGCCTATCACATCACGCACAGGAAGATCGGGCTTGTTTGGACTAGGCTCGTCAGGCAGGTCGGCAGTTTGCATTGATGCCAAAGACCTCGCGGTAGAACGCAAGCTCGGCGGTAAGGGCGCGGACGATGGTTTCCTTGCGTCGGAAGCCGTGCTGTTCGTTGGGAAAGGTCACAAGTGGTGCGACGAGGCCGCGGCTGCGCAGAGCCGCCACCATGTTCTCGGCTTGGGCGGGAGGCACCACGCGATCCTCCATGCCCTGAAAGAAGATCACCGGGCACGACAGTCGCTCGGCCGAGTGAATGGGCGAGCGGGCGCGGTAGATATCGCGGCGCTGTGGGTATGGCCCGATCAGGGATTCGAGGTAATGGCTTTCGAACTTGTGCGTGTCTTGCGCCAGGGCTTCCAGATCGCTGATGCCGTAGTAGCTGGCGCCGGCGGCGAAGACGTCGTGGAACGTCAGCGCGCACAGTACGGTGAAACCACCGGCGCTCGACCCGCGGATCGCCATGCGCTTGCCGTCGACCAGTCCCTGCGCGGCCAGCATGCGCGCACCGGCCACGCAGTCTTCGACGTCGGCGATGCCCCACTGGCCGTCGAGCGCTTTGCGATAGGTGCGGCCGTAGCCGGTCGAACCACGGTAGTTCACGTCGAGAACCGCGAAACCCCGGGTGGTCCAGAACTGAATGTTCAAGCTGAGCGCGGTGGACGTGGATCCGGTTGGGCCACCGTGGCAGAGCACGAGCAAAGGTGGGCATTCGTCCCCAGTGGCTTCGCAGTCTGGGCTGTTCGGCAAATAGAGTAGGCCGTGGGAGGTGGCGCCGCCGGAGGTCGGGAAAGAAACCGCCTTCGGGTAGGCGACCGTGTTTGAGTCCACGAGGTCGGGACTCGGACGATGGAACAGCTTCACCTCTCGGCTTTGCACGCTCAACGAATAGAGTGAAGGGGCTTGTGCGGCGGAGCCGCCCACGAACAGCGCGCGGCCGTCGTGGGCGAAGACCGATCCTAGTTCTGTGAGTTCAGTGTCGATGGTGTCGAGCCGGCCGGTATCGCCATTCAACGTGGCCAGGTGCCAGAAGCCGGATTTCTGGAAGACGCTGGCCAGGGTGTGGCCGTCGAGCCAGGCGTAGGTGGAAAGTCCAAAGACCCACAAAGGCGTGGCGAATTCCGCCTCCATTGCGCAAAGGCACGCGACTTTTCCGTCGGGGTTCACGCGGTAGAGATTGGAATAGCCGCTGCGATCCGAGGCGAAGTGAAGAATGCCGTCGGGCGACCAAGCGGGCTGGAAGATGGATTCATCTTCGCCGCCCGCCACCTTCGTCGCAGGGGCCATGGAACCATCGGCGCCGATCTCGGCCACGTGCAGCTCGCACGCGTCCCACGGCATGGCGGGATGGTTCCAGGTCAGAAAGGCCAGACGCTCGCCAGCGGCATCGAGGCGCGGGAAGGCGTAGAAATCCGCGCCGCGCGCGAGCACGCTGACTTCACCGCTGGCCAGCGAGACGCTGGCGATGAAATTCTCGGGCTCGCCCTTTTCGTGTCCGCGCTCGGCGACGCAAACCACGCGTCCCAAGCGCCGGTCGATTTGCAGGTCGGCGTAGCGGATGCCTTGGGGTGGCGTGAGCGCCTCGGCCCGCCAGGGCGCGGCCTGTGTGGTGTCGATGCGATAGAGGCGCTGGTCGTCGTCGTTGGTGAAGATCACCACACCGTCGTCGACGGCGAAGGCGCCCCCGCCGTACTCGTGGACGCGCGTGCGCACCGAGAAGGGCGCGCGCACGACTTCTTCCACATCCTTAGCCTCGCGCTTGCGCAGAAGTGCCTGGCGGCCTTGTTCGGCGGGCCGGCTTTGGGTCCAATAGACGTCCTCCCCGTCAAGCGCGAGCCCGCCCAGGCGCACGCTGCCCTCGGCCACGGTTTCGGCGGAGAGGGGAGATGGCCAGGCGCCGAAGGGGGCTTTGCGTTTCTCGGCCACGACGTCGTTTACGGAGGCGAGCAGAGGAAGTCGCTGCAAGGTGGCTTGGCGTGGCACGACGAGCAGGTCGTGAGGTGGCCGTCCTGGCTGATGCGCTGATTGACGTCGAGTTCTTGCCAGTGCCAATCGCCCGCGGCGGTGTCGTAGCCGGGATTTTCCTTGGCCATCAAGTAGTAGCCGAGCAGGTTGTTGCAAGAAGCGTCGTTGCCATGTTGCTCGGCCACCACCACGCTACCGGCGGGCAAGGGGTAAATGCCCGCGGTGTATTGATCCGCGGCGATCGCATTGGCAAACACCAACTGATACTGGTTCGAGTGCGGTACGACCAGACGGCAGGTGCGCACGGTCTGGAACGTGGACTGATAGTTGAGAGGAAGAAACGCGCTGTGCTGGGCGGTGCTGTCCTGAAAACAGCCCACCCCAAGAAGACACACGGTCAAGGCAAACAGATACGCGTGAGTGCAGGCGGGCTTTGCCCGACGGCACTCATCGCGGGAGTTGGTAAGAACCCTCCCAGGGTTCTTGCTCAGATGAATGCACATGCTATTCCTCCGCTTCTGCCACTTCGACGCGGTTGCGCCCGTTGGCCTTGGCCCGGTACATAGCCGTGTCCGCCAGGCGCAGCAGTAGATTTTCTCGGCGGCGCTGGTTGCCACTGGGCGCCAGGTGATCGCGGTACGAGGCAACCCCGATGGAAGCGCGCACGCCGGGAAGCGGTTGCGCCGCCAGGGCGGCGTCAATGTCGGTGTCGAAGAAGGAGGCCTCTTCGATCACGCGGCGGAGCAGATCCGCGGTCTGCAGGGCGCGCTGCAAGTCCGCGCCGGGCAGAATGGCGACGAATTCGTCGCCGCCGTAGCGGGCCAGGACCGTTGCGGGCGGCGCGTTTTCGGAGAGCAGGCGCGCCACCTCGCGCAGAGTCCAACTGCCCGCCACATGGCCAAAGCGATCGTTGACGTTCTTGAAGTAGTCGAGGTCGATGAAAAGCAGGGACAGCTCGGTCCCGTTGTGATCGGCGTGCGCGATCTCGTCTTGCAAACGCACGTGAAAGTAGCGGCTGTTGAACAGCCCCGTCAGGTGATCGAGCCGGGCCATGGCGCGCGCGCGGAGAGCGTCGAGGGCGTTCTGGATCGACGACGACATATAGGCCGCGAAGATGCGCAGAAGTTCGTTGTCGCGCGCGGAGTACGGGCTGCCCGAGCGCCGGTTGGTGAGTTCGAGGACTCCACAGATAGAGTCCCCAACCAGCACGGGAACCCCGATGACCGAAACCACGGAGGCGTCGGGCCCACGGTTGGGCAGGGTGAGCAGCGGATCGTCCGTGTCCAGGTGGTCGCTGCGATAGGGCACTCCCGAGCGGTAGACTTGACCGACGAACCCGCGATCCGAGGGGAGGCGCTTGCCCAGCAGCTGACCCGAGTCGGGACCATAGACGGCGATGAAAGTCAGGCGCGGGGTGCGCACGCCCGACAGGGTGGCGCGCGGATCGTCGAGCAGAATGCCGCCGGCTTCCGAAGGCACGAAATCGTTGGCGCGTTCGAGGATTTCCCGCAGGGCCGCGTCGAGACGAACGTCCCAGCGCTCGGTGTCCTGGTCGCGACGGGAGCGCACGAAAAATCGGGTGATTTCCTCGGCCGACAAAGTGAGGATGGGGCCCGGCTCGACGGGTGGGTTGGGGATGGAAAGCTCATCCATGAGCGGGGCTTGGGGCACGCCCGTCCGATCTTCGGTGACGGTTCCCGAAGCGTCCTCCCGCTTCCGCCGGCCCATGAAATCGATGTCAACCACGCGCGTTCTCTCTTGGGTCAAGGTTACTCAAACTCCGGTCAAGGGTCTACCGCATAGCTGACTACTGCGCGAACCTCTGTGTGGCGCTGGAATCGATCACTCGGTCAGGGATGCGGGGAACTTTGGCGGATTTTGCCGGAGAAATGCACGAAGGTCTTGCTGCGCACGGGTTGCCAGGTCGCTACCGGTCGCCTGGTAGCACTGGGCGCGATAGGACAGAAAGTCCACATTCCACGGGACGTCTGGCTCGAAATACGCCAAGGCCCGGACGCAGGCCGACCTCACCGGCATGGCCTTGGCGAGCGTGACCAGCGCGGTGGCCCTTGCTTCATCCATCATGTGGACCGCGAAAGGCACCGAGAGCGTCGCGAACAGCCGCTGCATTTCCCTGGGATTTCCTCGTGTCGTCTCCACCGCCAGGTTCATGGTTCTGAGCATGAACGAAGGCGGCGGCCAGGGATCCGCGCGATAGGCGGTGAGGCTACTTTCGAAAGCGCGCATCGCCTCTTCGCTCTTGCCCTGGCGAAGCAGCAAGCGCGCCTCGATCCCAGCCGCCACCGACGGCCAGAGCGGGCGCAATTGCTCAACCAGATGCAAAGCCTCGGCATCGCCGGTTTCGGCCAATCCATCGCCCATGACCATCATCTCGACCAGCGTGCGCGGCGCACTTGGCTGAAGGCGCCAAAGTGACAGGACTCTCGCGTACCGGTTGGCCAGCCACTCGGCCAGGGCCGCGTGACGAGTGCGTTGATGCTCATCGCCGCTGGCCGCGCCGCCGGGCGAGATGCCAAGCGACACGGCAAAACCGGCCTCCTCGTCGGCGATCAGGGTTTGATCGACATCGCCGTTCACCAAGATGGGACGATCTTCATCGCGCGTGCGGGCCAGTGCCTCGATGTCGCCGGCGTGCAGATTGCCCGTGCCGGTCAGGGAGCGCGCGAATCCGAATTCCACTCGTGTCCGGTCATCGGTGTTGATCGCAGGGCCCCGCAACTCGGCCACCCGGCGCACCAGCGAGGGGCGCGCCACGTGGTGGGCCAGCACCCCTTCCAGCGTCGTCGTGCTCCAGGCGCCCAGCACGGCGGTTCGGAACGGCTCTTTTTGCAAGCGCGCCCGCGTTTGCGCGACGTCGTGAGAAAGCGGCGTGCGCGTGGCCACCAGCAACAGATCCGAAGGCGCCATCCGCCAGATCTCCACCGACGGAAAGACCTTTGCCAGCGTGGCCATGATGGTGAGCAGGGTCTGACTGTCGATGGCGTAGGCTTGCACCCACTGCAGGAAGATTCCGCCGTCGGCAAGACGCCGGTTTATCGCCTGGTAGTACTCAAGGGTGAAGAGGCTGGCGATCCCCGCGCGGTATGGGTTCGAGGGCTCGGACGCGATGAGGTCGTAGGCGTCACCGCGTGCAAGGAGTGTCTCGCGCGCGTCTCCGACGATGACCCGGTGCTTGGGGTTGGCCATGACATCGTGGTTGACGGCGGCGCATTTGCGCGCGACCTCAAGGATCGCCGGTTCCAATTCCACCGTGTCCACGCGTTCGATGGACGGCACGGCAGCCAGCCATCCCGAGGTGCTTCCGGTGCCGAGGCCAATCACAAAGGCCCGCCGCGGTTCTGGGTGGAAGAGCGCACCCAGCAAACCACCCATGACCTGCGTGCCGGCATCCATACGCGCGTGCCCGTCGGTCTTGCCATTCAAGATGAACGCGTATCCGGTCGAACGCTCCAGCGCCACGCTGCTTTCCACGCCATCGCTGTCGTGTTCGATCGAGCGGCGCACGCCGTTTTCAAAATCCCGCAAGGCCGTGGCATCGGTCAGCGACGCGGGATTGACCCTGCCCACGGCGATTGGACTGTGCCGCCAGACCGCGGTGGGACCGCGGGCGAGGAGAAAGGCCGCCACCAGCGCGCTTCCCAGCAGCCAGGGCAGGGCGCTGACCAAGCCAAGCGTTTCGCGGGCGAGGCGGCGTGCGATGAAATAGGAAACCATGGCCAGTAGGCCGAGCAAGGCGGCCACGAACTGCCAGCACCCTGGCGCTGTCAGCAGGGGCAGCATGCCAAACCCGCCGGCCAGGGATCCGGCGATGGCGCCCGCGGTGTTGGCCGCGTACACGCGACCGGTCTGGCGGCCCACCTCGGCGCGGCCACGTCCGAGCAGGGCGATGAGCACCGGAAACTGCACGCCCGCGGCCAAGGCCGCCGGCAAGACGACGATGCTCGCGATCAAGGCCCAGCACGCGGTGTGCCCCCAGAATCCGCCCAAGTTGCCGAGCGGCCGAAGGAAGAGTGCGAGCAACGCAACCCGGTCACCCAAGGCAAAAGGAGCCGCAATGGCCAAAGCCTCGATCAGGCAGATGCCGGCGAAACCGGAAAGAGTCGCGGGCAGCCGGCCGCGAGATTGCAGAATGCCGTGAACCAGGCTGCCCACTCCGATGCCAAGCAAGGCCACGGCCAGGATGATGCCGAAGCTGAACACCGTGCCTCCGAGGAGCGGTCCCAGCATCCGGTACCACACGATTTCCATCAAGAAGAAGGCGAAACCCACCAGCCCCGCGGCCAAGAGGACGAAGTTGGCTGGAGCCGCTGGAGCCGCGACGGGCTCGCTTGACGCCGGGCTGGAGAGCGGAGAGCGCTCGCGCGACCATGCCAAGGCAGTGAGCGCGACGGCAACACCCAGCAGCGTGGCGCTCCAAAGCGTGTTGCGAGTTCCGAGCACCTCGAGGAGCACGAAGTTCGCGAGCAGGCATCCGGTCACTGCGCCGAGGGTATTGAGCCCATAGATCAGGGCCAGGTTGCGCCGACCCGCGTCCTCGTCCACTTCCACGGCGGCGACCGCGGCAGGCATGGCGCCGCCCATGAGCAACGTCGGGCCGGCCAGCACCAAGGCACCCAGCAGCAAGCGCAGGGAGGTGCCGGCAGCCCAGCCCAGGCGGGCGCTGCCGCCAAGCCCGACGTAGACCAAGCGCACCAGCCAGAGCAGAAGCGGTGAAAGCGCCGCGAAGGCGGCGGCGCCGAGTTCAAATGCACCGTACAGCGCCAGCGGCCGCGACGATCGATCCGCGCGTCCACCCAGAATGAGCCCGCCCGCGCCTAGGCCCCCGATGAACACCGCCAGCACCGCCGCGGTGGCGGCCGTGCTGGCGCCAAAGATCAGCCGAAATTCACGGATCCACGCCACCTGGTAAACCAGGGCGGCCAGTCCGGAGCCGAACAACAAGAGCCCCACGCGCAGTCGAGACATCGGCGCCATTATAGGCGGAGAGAGCACTGAAGACGTGTCTATCAATCGCTCCCGTCACCAGGCCGGCTGCGCAGCCCGCCCGCTTCGTTTCTCCTCGCTTACATAGCCCGCGCTATGCGCGCTCGTCGCGCCTCGCGGGCGGGCTTGC
>Ga0182027_10010562_pt1 | contig 13116 bp, 21 predicted proteins | sample 712E1DmetaG_FD_121300 | JGI IMG/M metagenome (GOLD analysis project Ga0182027, IMG submission 121300) | Permafrost microbial communities from Stordalen Mire, Sweden - 712E1D metaG (Illumina Assembly) | ecosystem: Environmental > Terrestrial > Soil > Wetlands > Permafrost | place: Sweden...
CCAGCAAAACCTGTGCCTCGAAGAGGCACACCCCGTGCCTACAAAAGGCACACCCGTGCCTTTTGGAGGCACACCCCCCACAGAAAACACGGCACTTGCGCGCGCCGCGGCCGCGTCTGATCTTGACTCAGCTACGCTTCGATTGATCGATCAGATATTATCGGCAAAGGCTTCGAAACTCGACAAAGACGACGTCGCCGCCTACCGCCATTGGATGCACGGCTACATGGCGCGCTTCGGCCGAGACGAAACCAACCGCCAATACGACCTCGAACACGTTCCGCACCCGCCCGCCGATGACCTCGTGGCCCAGTTCCTCACCGTCGCAGACCCGCGCCAGCTGGCGCGGCTGATGCAAGACCTGTTCACAGAACGCAAAACCTGCTATAGCTACGCGTGGTTTGTGACCGTCGCGATGCAGCGATGCGCAGGGATCAACTGGGAGATCCAAAAGAAAGCCCGCGCCATCCTCCACGACGTGAAGCACACCAAGCGCCAGCGCCAGGCCGAGCAGCTCACGATCTATGACGACGCCGACGCCGGCGACTTGCGCGCCGTGGTGGCCGCTGTAGCTGGGAGCAAAACATTCCGATGAGTACAAACGTGCTCACGATTCCCGAAGCCCACGCCCTGCGCGCCATCCTGCGCCGCGAACTCTCCCCCGCCCCGCCCACGTCCTCGGCCGAAGCCGACATCGACGCCGGCGACGTGGTGCAGATTAGGCCCTTCGCCGATCAGACCTTCGGCGGCATGCTGGCCGTTATCACCCGGGCCAGCGACCACGAGCTCCGCGGCTACCTACTCCGGCCGCATCGCGGCGGCTGCCGCGATGCTTGGATCAGTCTCAAACACTGCCAGGTCGAGAGAGTCGGCCGCGGCAACTGGCCGGCAGCCGAAGCGCCGTTCGCCGCCCGGTGCGAAGACGGCGGTAGCCCGCGATGCGCGCGACTCCGGCGCGAGCTCGCAGCGCTCCTCGAGGAAGGCGCCGCATGAGCACGCCACGATGGGCCACCGGCATGCAAAAGATCGGGCCAGGCCTTTACGTCGACGCCGAAGCCGCGCTCCACATCGACGCCCGCGAACTCTGCGCCGCCCAAGGCATCCCGCCGACGCCCCACAACCTCACCCAGATCTACATCGCCGCCGCCGAAGCCGCCGACGGCGGCCTCTTCACACTCGCGGAGATCAACGAGCCGTGACCACCAGCCACAGGCCTAAACCCACGCCGACGCCCAGCCGATCACCCACCCATGAAGCCCTGCATCGCCCTCCTGATCGCCGCCGCCCTGGCGGGCGCCGCCGATCGCCGCAGCCAGCCGCGCGACGAAGCCCGCGCCCAACGGAGGCCCGCGCATGCTGACGCTGCGCAAAGGCCAGGCCGTGACAGTCACCGGCGCGATCGCGGGCACGTGCGCCGGCCAAGTACTCGACGTCCGCACGCCTGACGACCTGCAGCCGGTACCGGAAATGCCGGACGTGGCCCTCGTCGCCGCCTGCATGCGCGACCTGGGAATTGTCGAGGTCGCCTACATCGCGCACCACCACGCCGGCCGGCTCGAGTGCTTCGCCGCCGTCCGGGACGCCGCCGGCCAATGGCTCGACCTCAAAGGCCAGCCACTCACCATCACCACCACCGCGAAAGGAGCCACCGATTGAGCGACCACGAAACCTGCAGAGTCTGCGGATGCACCGACGAGGAACCATGCACCGACGCCAACGGCCTGCCGTGCGCCTGGGCCGAACCCGGCCTGTGCACGGAATGCGCCACCCACCCGGAACCAGCCGTCCGGATCTTCACCGAAGGCGAGGCCCTGCAAATAATCCGCGCGATGCGCGCCGAAGGGGGCGAATGAGCTACGCCACCCGCATCATGAACGGCCGCCAGCTCGCCGCCGTGGTCACCAGCGACGCCGGCGAGATCAGCATCAGTCCGGAGGCAAACTGGGAACTCGAAACCGCGACGATCAACGTGACGATGCGCAAACCGCGGAAGCCACGCGCCAAGAGACGCACGGCACCGCCGTCGATCGACAAACAGACAGCCGGCTACCTGGCGGCAATCAAAGGAGAGCCCACGCCATGATGCTCAGCCCAAGCAGCGACCGCCAAGTTCGAGCCGGAAGAAGCGCCATCGACCTCCTAGACGACGAAAACCACCAGGTGGCCACCATCTACGCCACGCGCGCCGGCCTCCACATCCAGTGCGGGCCAAGGTACGAACTCGACGGCAACGGCCTGGCGGTGGAAGTGCAGCAGCCGACCGGCCTGCAGATCGCCTTCACGCGCCGATAGCGTTTCGCGCTGCGCGCACTTTACGCCGCAAAGCCGGGAGCCAGGCGCGGACCCGATACGCCGGCCTCGGCGCGAAGCGCGCCCACCTTGCCGCACAAACGACGTGCGGCAAGCTGTCGGCCGGCTATTCCTCGCCGGTACCGGCCAGCGTCCCGGCCTGGCGCACAAACCCCGTGCGCCAACCGGCCGGGGGCCCCACCCGCGAAAAGCGCGGGTGAACCGGCCCGGGGCCCCACCGGGCGCACCCCTCACGCCGCCCGCGCCCGCTCCAAAAGCCGCTCCTCGAGGCGCGACACCAGATGCACGACCTGCCGGTGAACCCGCTCCAGCCGCAGGATCTCGAGCGCGATGACCTCGGCCCCGCGTTTCAACTCGGCCTGCGACGCCGCGCAAGCAGCGCGCGCCGCGCGAATCTCCGCGCCCAGGTCGCCGCGGCCAAGCCCCACCGCAGGCGACCTCACGACGCGTCCTCGTCATCGAGGAAGTCCGCCGCGATCCGGCCCGGATCCACACGCCGCCGCCAGGGAGACCGCCGCGCCTTGTGGGGCCCAGGCATCACCAGCAGCACGCCGCGAGGCACCGCCACCGCCAGCGGCGCCGCCGCACTCGCCAGGACGTCGGCCACACTCAGGCCCAGCTCACCCATCACCAGGTCGCACAGCCGCACGCTCAGCCGCTTACGGCCGCACAGCCAGTTCGAGAGGTAACACTGACTGGCACCCACAACAACCGCAAGGGCCGACTCAGTCACCACGCCAGCGGACACGCGCAAACGCACCAGCCCGGCCAGCAGGGGGGAAATGTCGGAGGCACCAGGCGCCGCAGGCACGCCCCATCATCGCAAATTCCGCATAACAGCGCTGATATTCTTAAATCGATGAGCAACCATCCACGCACCGGCGCGCCGAAAGAACCGCCACGCCGCCGAAACACACTCAGACCGCCGCACGACGCCAGCCAGGACCAGGCCCGCGCCCTGCAAGAGCAGACGCAGCAACGCCAGCAAATCCGCACCGGGCCCGGAGGCGACCCCGCCGCGCCGCAACCCGACGACCCCGCGACCCCGTAGCACGCCATGCGCCTAACGTGCTACGTTAGGCCGATGAACAGACAACTAACACCCACCGCCGCCGCGCAAGCCGCGGCCGTGCTCACAACGAGCAACACCTTCACCGCCGGCGAGACCATCACAATCGGGCCGATCATATATACGATCGTCTCCGCCCTCGCGCACGCATACGACGTCCTCATTGGCGCAGCCGGCAGCGCGACCATCACCCTCGACAACCTCAAGGCGGCGATCAACGGCGCCGCCGGGTCCGGCACCCTCTACGGAACCGGAACCGCCGCCCATCCGCAAGTGGCGGCAACAACCAAGACAGCCTCAGCACTGACCGTCCAGGCCCTCGTGCCCGGCGCAAGCCTCAACGCGATCGCCACCACCGCCACCACCGCCGCCGCCACCTGGGCCGCCACCACGCTATTAGGCGGGGTCGATGCCGCCAGCGCCCTCACGAAGAGCGCGGCGTTCACCGGCGCTTCAATCGCAATCGACGACCTCAACGCCGGCCCCTACCTGATCCGGCTCACAGTCACCACACTGACGCCCAGCAACGCCGCCAACGCCTGCCAGGCCCGGTTCTCGTTCCCCGACTCGGTGAACGCCTACAGCGCCTCCTTACCCGGACCGGCCCTCAGCTTCTCCGGCCCGATCGTCGGCGCCGGCCCGGTGACCAAGTCAGTCACCGACCGCGACTACCCCGGCCTCAGGCTCGGCGCCGGAAGCGCTCTCCTGCGGTGCAACCTCGACGCGCTGATCAACGTCGCCACCATCACCTACACCGCGCAACTGGAGCAGCCGCAGTAATGCCCGACCCAACCCCAGACCCGCCGCGCCGGCCGGCCGTGCGCATCACCAGCCCGGCGCACCCCATCCAGCCAACGACCGCCGAGCACATCGACGCCGCCGGCGACGCGGCCGACGCCAGCGGAATAGCGAGCATCGCCTGGAAGGCGACCGCGGGCGCGAACATCGAAGCCAGCGGCGCCGGGAGCGGTACGACGCAATGGACCGCCGCCAGCATCCCGCTCAGAATCGGCAACAATCGGATCGTAGTCACCGCCACCAGCGGCGCCGGAGCCACGAACCAGGACGCCGTCGACGTAGTCCGCGCGCCGATCGTGCTCCCACCCGAATAGCCAGGCCGGGACGAGCAGAGGCCGGCGTCTTCGAGGCGCGCCCCGTCCCCGCTCCCAACCCGGGGCCGGCGTGGCGCGCCAGGCCGGCGCCGTGGGGCACTTGTCAACACCTCGCGCATTTCCCACGGCGCCGGCAAAGGGCGGCCAACCCCAGGCCGCCGCGCTCTCAGGCTCGCGCCCTGCCGCATCCACCCCTTCCGCGTTCGGCCGCCATCCGGACCGCGGGCGGCCAGCCTCTCTCTCTCGCGTCTCGCCAGTGTAGCGCCGCACCTGGTGAGTAAAGCCCCGTATCTTTCCACCACTTTCTTCAAACCGGCTCAAAAAGCATTCGCCTGAAAAAAGTTGTGGAAAGCTGGCGAAAAGCGGGCTTGACTCACCAGGAAACCGCGGCGCAGCGAGTAGGGGCCGCGAGAAAGAGCGGCGGAAAAGGAAGGCAGTCACATGAGTCAGTGGGAAATGCTAGCGGCGTTGAGGCAGGGCCAGGTCGATCAAGTCATCGCGGCCATGGCAGAGAACGAAGCGAAGTACGAAGCATGGTGCGAAGAACAGGCCAACGTTCTCGAAGCCATGGCCGTGGCGCGGGAACTGTGCAGCACCCCGGAACTCCTGGAAGCAGTGCCGTGGTAGGGGGCCATCCCCCTTTGCTCCCGGACGCCCGCGCGCGATCACCGCGCGCGCGGGTGAACGCGGGACAATCAAACCATGGCGCACGGAATGCAGCAAATCCGCCAACCGCGGCAACCGCGGCAACCCCGCCCGAAAACCATCCGGCATGCGCGCGCTGAGGACGCCAGCGACACTCGCGACGTTCACCACCTGACCGCCCACGATCAGCCCACTGACTCTGCAACCGTGGCACATCCCACACCACCCGCCACCGACGACGCTGATGACGACGAACGCGCGGCAACCCCGGCCGCGCTGGGTGCACGCGCCCTCAGATACGGCGCGGTCGGGGACTCCCTTGCCTTCGGGCGCGCAGAGGAGAAGGTACGCCGCGCCCAGAGTGCAGTTCACATAAGGCCAGTTACCCGAAGTGTCGCGGCAAACCCGGCCGCGATACCCTCCGCTGAACAGCGCTCCGGCACTGTCCGGTAACTGGGTCTTATGTGAACTGCGGGGGGCGCGGCTTCTCATCGCTCCGCTCTTGATCTGTGCGTTGCGCCGCACACCACGCCGCCACTCCGTGGCCGAGGCCGTCATCCAGGCCGCGGCGCGTAGGCCGCGCCGACGGCGCCGCGGCCAGAGCCTTTGATCACCGCCGCCTGGGAACGCGCGCTCAGACGCGCGCGCCAGGCGGCGGCAAGGTACCGGCTTTTTTCTTCCCCCTCCACACGGACCCAGGGAAAAAATCGCATGGCCCACAAGCACGGCCGTCAAGGGGTCGTATCTTTCCACCGCTTTTTTCAAACGCCAACGGCGCGGATCGGCCCCTCAACGCTCGAAGACTCGCAGGGGCCAAGCCGCGCCCAAAAACCGGCTGAAAAAAGCCCTGGAAAGCTGGCGCAAACCCACCCTTGACGGCCGCGGGGCCATGCAAAGAGCCCTGTTCAACGGCCGTGTGGGGGGGGTAAGAAGAAAAGCCCGAACCCACCGGAGAAAAACAGCAATGGCAACCAACGCAGCAACGCCGCAGTACAACGCGCAGCCCCGCCAGCGAATCACGTTCCGCCAAGGCGTAACGCAGACGGTAGAAATCGTGGCCGAAGGCGTCCTACAGCCCGGCATGGCCGGAGACGAATTCCGGTACATGGCCAGCGGACACAAAATCATGTGGGTACCGCCCGAAGTCCACGCGGCCATCGAAGCCAGCAACGCCGAACTCCCCGCGAGCTTCGAAATCACCAAGGGCAAAACCGGGTGGCTCACCGTCCACCTAGCCAACGAACCGCCCGCGCCGCAGCCCATCACCAGCGCGCCCAGGCCCGCGCCCAGGCCCGCACCCGCACCCGCCCCGCGCTCCAGCGCCACCGACCGCGCCCTCGCAGCGACCACCGCGCCGCCCGCCCAAACCTCCACGCCAGGCACGATCCAGGAGCCCTACAGCGCCAGCATGTACACGGCGCTTTGCGCCGCGATCCGCACCGCCGCCGCGGCCGAGGATTTCGCCCGCCAGATCGGCCGCGCCGTCGCCTTCGAGACCGCCGACGTCCGCGCCATCGCCGCCACGCTGTTTATCCACGCGGAAGGCGCCAGCCGATGAATCAAGCCAAAATCCACACCGGTACCTTCACAAACCAGGGCACCGAAATCACCTACACCGCCTACGTAGACTTCACCGCTCTGCGCGCCATGGCGCGCAGAGCCACGCGCAACAAAAACCACACCTGCAAAGCTGGCGCGCTCGAAGTGATAGTCACCAACATCCAACCCGAAGAACCACAGGCGCCAGGCGCCAGAGACACAGAGGCCGACCAATGACCCACCCCCGCGCGGACCTACTCCGCGAACTCGCTCACATCGTGGACAACATCGCCGCCAGGCCGACGCCGGACCACGCCGACATTGCGAACGCGATCATCAATCACGAGCTCGCGCTCCTGCAGCGCGAGACCGAACAGGAGCGCCGCCAGTGAGCTACGACGACTTCCGACCACGCGCCATATGCGACCCCACGCCCGAACAATTCCAGGCCAGCGACGACGAACGCGCGCAGCGCGACGAGAACCGCCACCGCCTCGAGAACAACATGCGCATAGACCAACACGCCCGAGCCATCGCCGCCACCCACGGCGCCGCCGCCGCCGAAGGCTACCGCACAGCGGCCACGGCCAGCCACCGCGCCGCCCAGCCCATCGTGGCCGCCATCACCGCGCCAGATCCGGACCCGGACGGCGCCAGCCCCGCGCCGCTCCCGGCCTTCAACCTGCCGCCCACCGCCGCCCAACAAATCGCCGCCCAGACACCCGCGCCGCCACGCAAGCCCAGCCACCAGACGCCCCACCAGATGCGCGCCAGCCTGCTAGGCATGCACGCCACCGCCCACCAATACAGCCAGGCCGGCCGCGCCGCCGACCTCAAGCGCCAACTCGCGAAGATCGCAGAGCGAGAAGACCAACTCATACACGCCGCCACGCCCGAAATGTGGGGAACCTACCTGCAGGACCGCAACCGCGCGCAAGAAGAGCGCGACCGCAGGGAAGCCAACGCGCGCATCATCGAGGCGAGCTCCAGCCAGGCCACCAGGCCGGAACCGCCGCCGCCACCCGCGCCAGCCGATCCCCGATCAGAACTTGACCGCGCCGTAGAAGACCTCGTCCGCGCGCACGGCAATTGCGCCGTGATCGACGCCTCATGGGCAGCGGCTCACAGGCTATTCCGCCCGAACGGGCGAGTAGCCTAAACTAAACCCAGGCCCCGCGCGCGCCACGCGCGGGGCCGCAGACCAAGAGAGAGACGCCAATGACAGAAGCCAAATTACAACAAGTCATCGCAGGGAAGAGGTACAACACCGAAACCGCGGCCATGATCGCAAACGACGCCTTTTGGGACGGCTCGAACCACGAACGCCACGGCCGAAACACCTACCTCTACCGCACCCCGAAGGGCAACTGTTTCGCCACCCACCTCACGCAATGGCAAGGCGAAGCCGACACCATCGAACCACTCACACAGGCGGCCGCCCAGGAAATGTTCGAAGGACTCCGGATCCAGGAAGTAGACTTTGACGAAGCCTTTCCGAACGCCAAAGCCGACCAACTCCGCCACCCAGGCGACTACCACGCGGCGCGCCGCATCGCAGCCCGCGACTGACCCACCGCGCCAGCGAGACGTGTAAGACCCCCCGAGTGAAGGGGGCGACAAGCTGGCGCGCACTCCCGCGAGTAAGGTCTTTCGCGTAGTACCCCGGGCGGGGATAAGGAGCGCGAGGCGCGATTTCAGACGTGCGCGCCCACCAATCGCCTCGGAGGCCTCGGCGGTATGGGCGCGGGTAAAGGGTGCCGCCTTGCCTGAGAAGCGATCCAGAGCAGCGCCAGGCGGCAAGGCGGCGGCTTATTTGGCTCCGGCCCAAGTGCGGGGCCGGTGTGTTGGGCCTCTCAGGGCCGGCCCAAACCCGCCCGGCGTGGCCATCATCCGGGAACGGACGGCCGCGGCGTGTCCGGAGGCGTCTCAACAGCCAGCGTACGCGCCAGGGGCGCGCACGCTTCCCAGGTCAGCAGCGACCCATCCAGATCCACCATGCGCCCCACCAGCGCGCCGCCGGCGTCGTAGACAAAACCCAAGTCACAACGGTCCAGGGTGACCCGCTCCACCATGCGCACCGCCGCAGGCGCCCCGCCCTCAGGCGCAAGCACGGTCATGTCCACCGCGACCAGCTCGCCAGCCTCGAGCCTGCGGCTTACGCGCGAATCGTCCCGGCTCCAGACGATCCCGACGCCGGACGCCGCGCGCGACACCGAGGCCGCGCGCGCCTCCAGCTTCCTAAGCGCCGCTCGCCGCACCAGCCTCATACATCACCGCCCTTCACGTGGCCGTCGCGATCCACCAACACCCGCTCCCGGCCGTCGCGATCCGCCAGCACGCGCCGAACGCGCGCCGCCACATCCACCGGCGCCGCAGCCAGGGATCCGGAGGCCTCCAGCGCCTCGATGCGTACGCACAGATCGGCAGTCTCAATACTACGCCGTTGGACCTCCAGCAGCGCCATGAACTCTTTAGCCTCACTCAGCGTTATGTCGCCCGACGCCGCGCGCTCGATCACCACCGCCGTGGCCGCGACCAGGTCCGCCGCCGACTGCGCGGCCGGCAAGACCAGCTCCACCGCGCGATCGCGCGCAGCGCGGATCGGCAGCAACCTGTCAACGCAGAGCTTCAGCGCGACGGCGTCCCCCTTTTTCGCCATCCGGATAACCTTCTCGAAGATCGGGCCAGCGTCGGCCGAGAGCAAATCCGCGCACAGCGCCGACGTCCGATTACGGGATCCCCTCGGCCGCCCGGCAGGGTTGCCCGATCGTCCAGGCACGAAACGCCCGCTCACATCATCACCCCGCTCACCTGCCCAGGCGCCACGCGCGGCGCAGCCGGCGCCGCCGGCGCCGCGCGATGCCGGCAGCCGCCACACACCGCCAGCAACAGCAACACCCAAACCCTCAGCGACATTGCACCGCGCCCCCCTGCGCCGTGTTGCCCGAATCGTTCTGCAGGACCAGCGCACGAAACTTATCGGTCGCAGAGAACACCTGCGGCGAACTGGCAAACACCGACTGAGTCACCACCGCCGTCGAACCCACCGCCGCCACCAACCGCGTGGCGCCGAAGATCGAGACGCCGCCCGCATCCTGCACGTCCACAATCACCGGCGAGCCAGTCGCAGCCGTCGCCAGGTTGAAGGCGCAGACCGTAAAACTGCCGGACGCGAGAGGCGAAATGTAATTGATCGTACTCTCCGAACCACAACCAGCGGTGTAGCAGATCCCGAAACGCAGAACGTCCTGAATCCCGGCCGGCCCCGTCGCGCCGGCAGCACCCGCCGGCCCCTGCGGCCCCGGCACCGTGGAATCAGCACCCGCCGCACCAGCCGCCCCGGCCGAACCCGCGGCGCCCTGCGGGCCTTGCGCGCCCTGCGCACCCGCGGCCCCGGCCGCCCCCTGCGGGCCTTGCTCCCCGGTGTCGCCCTTCGCACCCGCCGCGCCGGCCGCGCCCGTGGCACCGGTGGCACCCGCTGCGCCCGTGGCACCCGCCGCGCCCTGCGGGCCTTGCGCGCCCGTGGCACCCGTGCCACCGGCCGCGCCGGCCGCCCCAGCAGGGCCAGCGGGGCCAGCGGGGCCGGTCGCCCCCGTCCCGCCCCCATCCCCCCCCCATCCCCAGGCGCCCCCCCAGCCAACCACCCCCCCGCCATCCCTCGACCCCCCCACAGCGCCCCCCACCGCCCCCAACGGATCCACCACCGCCGCGCGCCGCGCCGCGTACCCCGCCCCCTCCGACGGCCGCGCCGCCAGGGCGCCCACCAGGCCGACCACACTCGCCGCGGGGATCTGGACAGCCGGCAACACCAGCGGGGCCACCACATCACCCACCGTCAGCACCACGCCGGCGACTACCGTGGGCACCGTCCAGCGCTCCTCACGCGCCGCGGCCCGGCCCAGCCGCCACGTCGCCGAGTACTGCGAGTTCGCCGGCAGCGCCGTGTCGTTCGGCTCCAACTGGACCCGGAACGCGCCAGCAGTCACCGCCACGCACACCGGCGCCGTCTCGACGCGCACGCCGCCAGGCGTCACAATCGGCACCGTTGGATGCAGGCACAGCGTGCCCGTCAAGCCCCCGCCCACCGCACCCACGATCGCCGCCTCACTGATCACCGTGCCAGCGCACGCCGGCCAGGCCGCGAACGACGCCGCGGCCAGGCACACCACGCCCCACCTGTTCCTGCCTGTTTCCATGACCCCTCTCTCCCCACCAATAGCACGCGGGTGCAAGGGCTCCGCCTGTTTCGCGCCTGTAAAGAGCAGACGGCCGCCCCGGTGGCCACCCGGTGGCCACCCGTGCGCCGATCTCTCCGGGAAATAGGGTTAGGCCCTTCCGCGCCGGCAAACCAACACCCTAGGCCCTTCACCACAAAGCCGAAACGGGCCCGACATGAAATCCCCCAAACGCGGAGCGTCCGCGCGATTTAGGCCCCTCACGCTATTATCAAGGGATGACTGAGAAGACCGCGCCGGCCGGCCGCGCGCCCGGCCCCATGACCATGAAGCAACTCTACGAGCTCACCACCGGCGAAACCGCCCACCAGCGCCGCATCGACGGCCAGGTGCGGAAGCTCGACCCGCGCCGACTCCGAGTACTCCGCGCCAGGTGCGAAGGCCAGAGCCTCGCGCAGATCGGCGCCGCCGAAGGCTGCAGCTTCGGTTCGGTCGCATCGCTGATTAAGAAGAGCATGGAAGCGGTCAGGAAAGCGATCGCCAGCGAGCCGCGCTACAACCGCGTGGGCCATCCCGGAGGACGCGCGCAGCAGAAGCCAGCGTAGCGAGAGCCAGGCGCCGACCCGATACGCCGCCCTCGGCAGCCTCTAACGGCTGCCCGCCATGCCCCACGAACCCCGTGGGTCATGGCGTCGGGCGGCTATCGCCCCGCCAGGCCGCGGCATTTGATTTCCGCCCTCACCCGCCAAAACCGCGGGTGAACCAGGGCGGCAAGGTAGGCGCTGTGGGGCCAGGCTTGCCACGGCCGCGGCCCGAGAGAATGGTTAAAACCGCGGACCGAACCCAGCCCCCTTTACTCAGCAGCCTAAACCCATTCTCGCGGCTTATAACACGCCGCGCAAGGGATCATGCATGAACAACCGGCCAGGCCGCACATACCGCGCCATACTGGCAGCGCTCTTGTGGCCCGTCCGCTGCATGATGGCGACGTCGCTCTCGCCGTTCGCCGCCGCCGCCGTCGCCACGCCGGCGCGCAGGCTATGCGCGCCATACCGGCGCGGATCCAGGCCCGCGCGCGCCGCGGCTTCCTGCACCAGGTCGCCGACCGCCTCGCCCGTCATCCGCTTGTGCGGCCGGACGCCATCGCCCGGCCTCGCGAGCTGGCAGAACAGCGGGCCGGCCGCGCTGCCCCGCTCCAGAAGCCAGCGCTCCAGCACGCGTGCCGGGCAAGTAGCCGCGCACTTGCCCCGGAAGATGTCGAGCAACAGGCCCGCGCCCCGCTGATCGGTCTTACTTCGCGAGATCCGCAGCACCAGGCCCTCGCGCTTGATCGTTACGTCCGCCAGGTCGAGCGCGACCAGGTTCGACCTCCGGAGGCCGGAGGCGAACCCTACCACCAGCAACGCGCGATCCCGGCAACCGCGCGGGCCGTCGTCGTCGATCGCCGCCAGCATCGAGCGCAAATCCTGCACCGAGAGCGCAGCCTTCGCGCGCCGCGGGGCCGTGCCGATCCGCCGCGCCAGGCCGGCCAGGACCTCGCCCACGTCGGCCGTGGCCGGCGTGGGGAAGCCCGCCGCCAGATGCCGAGCAGCGATCGAACACACGCGCCTGCGAATCGTCGCCATGGCCCGGCCGCGATCGGCAAGAGCCACCAGGTACAGCGGCAAGGTCTCACCCGACGCCGGCAACGGGCCCTTGCCGGCCGCCGTGCACCACCGCTCAAAATCGCGCCAGTCATGCGCGTACGCGGCGCGCGTATTCTCCGCGCGCCCCGCCAAAGCCAACGCCGCCCGCTCCATCCTCAAAACCCCCAGGTCGAAACCACCGCACTCGAATAACCACAACTGCTCAGACGCCGGCGCCGGAGACAAGGCAACGCCCGCGCCGGCAGAACAAGTGGGAACGGTTTCTCTCATTCATGGCACCCTGGCAAAGGTGAACCCCCATCCTACACCACCCAGCGGCCAGGGGCCTAGCCTCGGCCCCGATAATAGGGTATTATGCGGAAAGCGGTCTGGACCAACGTACCAGGCCACCCGGCCGCCACCCGGGGAAGCGATGCCAACGCCGACAAACGAGAGAAACGATGCAAACAGCCAGCGACGACGGCGGCTCACAACCTGAGCCAGTCACGCGAACGGATTATCCGTTATGGGAAGTTGCGATAACCGCGGATTCAGCCCCACCGCTCGATACGCCTCCAGCAGCGCGCCTTCCGCCGGTCCGTGTTTGGACGGCCCGCAGCGGTTCCCCGGCTCCAGTTCCA
>Ga0182027_10010563_pt1 | contig 13116 bp, 9 predicted proteins | sample 712E1DmetaG_FD_121300 | JGI IMG/M metagenome (GOLD analysis project Ga0182027, IMG submission 121300) | Permafrost microbial communities from Stordalen Mire, Sweden - 712E1D metaG (Illumina Assembly) | ecosystem: Environmental > Terrestrial > Soil > Wetlands > Permafrost | place: Sweden...
CTCGAGCTCGGGGTCGGCCTTCTTGGCCTCTTCCACCGATATCTCCTTTTCCGGATCAACAATGGTTTCCACCACGGTCTGCCGGGTGTACACCTCGATGATCCCCTTCTCCTTGTCCACCTTTACCTCGACGTTGGTGGGTTTGCCCAGATACCGTTTTGCCGCGGTTACCAGCGCGTCCCTGAGCGTGTCCGACACCAGGTCCATGCTGATGCTTTTTTCCTTGGTGACGCTCGAAAGCGCCGCCGCGATATCCAGTGCTTTGACATTTTCGTTTTTGCTCTTGGCCTTCATAGTCTGTTTCCTTTTAAGAATTATTTGAAACGGATATCCAACCTTGCACGTGCTATTGCATCGAGATCAATCTTTGTTTCGCTGCCGTCGTCGAGCTCAAGAGTGAGTACCTTGTCGGCGCAGGAAACGCATTTGCCAACAACGACGGGCTTCAGCTTTTCTTCAGACGCGAGTTCGACACGAACATACTGCCCTATCACCTTTGCAAAGTCCCGCTGCGAGGCAAGCGGCCTGTCGGCCCCCGGCGACGAGACCTCGAGCGTGTACGGGGAGTCGGAGAAATTCTCCACGTCGAGGAGCATCGACAGCTCGCGGCTCGCATTTTCGCAGTCGTCAATTGAGATGCCGCCTTCCTTGTCGATAAATACCCGCAGCACCGAGTGCCTGCCGGCGGCGACGAACTTGATATCGTACAGCTCCATCCGCATGAACTTGAGTTTTTCTTCAATGAGCGGAGTCAATTCCTCAAGTTTCACTCTGTATCGCCTTTGTGACCGGTTTCACCCTGCATAACAAAAAACGGGCTTTCGCCCGCCATCAACCCAAGGTGCATATCTCCGTAACCCGGGTTTAAATATATGATATGGAAACGCGGGGCACTATAAAAAATTCGGCAGGTTTGGAATGTTGGTGGGGAAACCACTTCGCGGTTTCCCCTGGCCCCCGGCTTCCGCCGCACCCGGGTTTTTCGACAAATTCTTGAGGGGTGCGGCGGCGATCCGGGGGCACACCCCTTCCAGCAAAGGGGCGCGCGAAGTCGCTCGCTTGGCGCTCGCGAGGCGTCGCCCCTTCGCAACGCAACCTCTTTGGAAGGACGCCTGGCAGCGGGTGCATACCACACTTGACAAAAAGGCTTTCGCAAAGGCGGGAGTTGACATGCGCACACCCATCAGGAAGGGCGGAAAGCGCACTTCCTCCGCCACGCTACTTATTTCACTATATAACTATTCTTCACCCACGCCAGCGCCTCTTCCCGCGACGTCAGCTTCTCCTCCAATTGCAAATCGTATGCCTCGCCCAGGATCTTTCCGAACTGCGGGCCGGGCGATAGCCCCAGCGCAATGAGGTCTTTCCCCGAAATCAACGCGGGCGGCCGTATCTCCTCCACCGACAGCTCGGCCTGCCGCTGCTTGATAAAGGTGTAATTCGAGATGTCGCCGTGGCTGGCGAGGCAGTCGACCCGGTGGACCTCGAGTTCGTCGACCATGGTGGGGCGCGACAGAAACCGCTTGAGCGTGGAAAGCCGCATCTTCTGCACGTTGATGAAGTTCATGTGGTTGTCCACCACCTCATAGACGTTTTCGAGCAGCGCGCCCGGCGCCTTGAGCCTGCGAAGCAGGCGCTCCGCCATGGAAGCGCCCACGTGATCGTGATTGGAGAATCGGATGCGGTCGGCAACGACCATGGTCGCCGGTTTTCCGATGTCATGAAGCAGCACGCTCCACGCCGTCACCTGCGACGGGGCGCACAGCAGCGAAAGCGCCCGCACCGTGTGGGCAAACACGTCTCCCTCGGGATGAAACTCTTTGGGCTGCTCCACGCCCGCAAGCTTCTCCACCTCCGGCAGGATCACGCCGAGCAGCCCGCTCTGGTGCAGCTGCACCAGAGCCCTGTCGCCGTGCAAACCAAGGAGTATCTTGTCAAGTTCCATAAACACGCGCTCGGCGGATATCCGCAGGATCCCCGCGGCATTTGCGCGCAGCGATGCCCACGTTGCTTCTTCAATTGTAAATTCGAACTTGGCGGCGAACCGGACCGCGCGTATCATGCGCAGGTAGTCTTCGGTAAACCTGAGCCGCGCGTCGCCGATGGCGCGCACCACCTTGCCCGCAATGTCCTGCCCGCCGCCCACGTAGTCGAGGATCGTCTCGGTGAGCGGGTCGTAGAACATGCCGTTGATGGTAAAATCGCGGCGGAGCGCGTCTTCCTTCTCGTTTACGAATTCAACGGAATCCGGGTGCCTGCCGTCGGCCGCGCCCTTGTCCCTGCGGAACGTGGCGACCTCAAAGGGAATGTCGCGGCGCACCACGATCACCACGCCGAAGTGCTCGCCCACCGGAATAACGTTCTCAAACAGCCTGCGCACGGTTTCCGGCGTGGCCGAGGTGGCGATGTCGATATCGCCCGTCGACGGCATTCCCATCACCATGTCGCGCACGCACCCCCCCGCGTACAGGGCGCGGTGGCCGTGCTCGACCAGGGTCTTGACAATTTCGAATGCGGCGATTTCTTTGGGTGTTTTCATGGTTGCAGGATAAAAATACGTTTCCAGCAACGGCCGGGAGAGAAGAATCAGTTCGGCATGCCAACAGCTTTGAGTGCAATTGATTCGCGCCCGGAGAGTGCTGCCCGCCTGTTCAGAAATCCCACGCGTCAAGCTTCTTGAGCCGCGACCTGATGGCTCCGTCGTTCCTGCCGAACCGCGCCGCGAGTTCGCGCGCCGTGGCGCCCCCGTAATACAGCTTCTTGAGGAGGTCGTCGTCCGCTTTGGTCCACGGCGCATAGGCATTGGCGTGATCGCTCCGCTTGCCCCCGACCTGGCCCGCCTTGTCAAAGCGTAACCGGCCGGCGCCGCCTGTTTTTCTTTTTCCCGGCAAAAACCCGGCGCCGTCCTCGCCCGGGAACATGGCCTCGGGAAATTTGAGGAAGTTCTTCGACCGCGTCACGGCCACGTAGGCCAGGTTGATTTCCTCGCCGATCCTGGCACGGTCGAACGGTTCTTCCTTCTCCTTAGCCACAATCCTGCGCACGCGCTCCTCGGTGACAAAGTCGTCGGTGAGCGTCACCATGTCGTATTCCATGCCCTTGCAGCGGTGCAGGGTGGAAAAAATCATGTCGGCCTTTTCGCGCTTGTCGTCGGTCACATGCATGTCGCCGAGCCTCTTGAGATAATACGGAAGCTGTTTGCCGTACGTCTTGACGATATCCATGAGCATGCCCAGCTCCTGGTCGCCGGACGCTTCAACGTACTGGCCGAGGTCGCCGAAATCCCGCATGGAGGCGATCACGGGGTTGCGGATCCGGCCCCTGTTGTCAAGATAGAGATTCAGCACGTCGTACACCGACGCCCCGTCGGCCGCATAGGTATACGAATTGATGTTGCCCTCGAAATAGATGGTCTTCACCGATCGGTCGTTCACCACCGTGTCTATGGCCGTTTTCAAGAGCGCGAGGTTGGTTCGCGCAATGGTTGCCCGCGACGACACGGCCTTCGTGGTGCCCACGCCCCGGATGCGCACCGGGTCGAAGGCGCCCAGCAGCCGCTTCCACCCGAGGCACCGCTGCGCCAGCCCCGCAACGCGATCGTTAAAGCGGAAGCTGGTGGTGAGCGCCAAGCACGGGAAGTCGACCAGGTTCAGCGCGTTTATCGCGTGACGCCAGCCGTAGATCTGCTGGTGAACGTCCCCCACGATCACTTTCTTCGCCTGCTGCGACAGGAACACGTCGAGCATCACCGGCGAGGCGTCCTGGCCTTCGTCGAACAGAACAACGTCATACGGCAGCGACGGACGCGACAGCTGGAACTTCTTCAGGTAGAAATCGTGCGTCGCGTCGATTTCCTTCCTGTCCATCCTGGCGAGGAATATCTGCGCGCCCTTTTCGATGACCGGATACAGGCGACGCGCCGCCTCGCGTTCTTTTTCGTCGGGAATAGTTGCGCAGTAGTCAATGTCGGACACCCTCGCCGTGTTGCCGTTGCAAAACAGCGATGCCGTCTTGAGGATATGGCTTGCAATGACAAAAGGAGAATGCGGATCGCGGCCCGTCGGCCCGATGCCGAGCATCGTCACGATATCGTGAACCTTGTACCCCTTGGTAACCCGGTACCCGAGCGGCAGCGCAATGCGGCGAAACGCAAGCGAGTGCGCGGTCTGAACGTCGACACCGGCAATACGCTCCTCTTCACAGCGGCGCTGGGCTTCCATGCGCACCGAGCGGTTAAAGGCAAGATAAAGGGTACGCGATCCTTTCTTCTGCCTCCGCGCGTATTCGAGCAGCACGGTTGTCTTGCCGCTGCCCGCGACCGCGTTTATCTTGATATCTCCGGAACTGGAAAGAACGGCGTCCTGCTCGGGGGTAAAGTTCATGCAACGGAAATTACAACAGGCGGGATTTCGGAATTTGGGTTTGATGGGCGTGGGCAGGAAAGGGGCCGACCGCGCCCCGAAGATCTCGTGTTCAAGACCGAGACCGAAAGGGAACGCAAACAAACCCGCAAGGCGTGGAAGCGGTACGTTATCAAGGCCCATGAACGCGGACACCGCAAAAAGCTGTCCGAAACGCTCCACGAACCCACGGAGCGGCTTGACACAACGATAATATTGCCGAAGAGGGTGTCTGCCTGGCTAAGGACAAAAAAGAACCGGGCGGCCTTTATACGTCACATTATTGTCAACAGCTACGAAAAGCAGGGGATTATCTCCACCGCGATCGGCTCCGTCTGCTTCGGCACGGTCTCGGTTGCCAATTTCTGCGCCTTCTCTCTAAGACCTTTGAGGCGGTTTTCATGGTGTCGGCCCCTTGGGTGCGAGAGATTGGCGTATCGTAATATCAGTGATGGTGACGAGCGTAGCCGGTCCTTCCGGCATATCAAGAGGCGTCAGGCCGATTTCCGCAGGGAACTCGGTTCCGTCTTTGCGTGCCGCGAATAGATCGCGACCGGCGCCCATGGGGCGCTTTTCGGGCCGGGCGGCGAACTGGCCACGGTACCCGGGATGCTTTGTACGGAATCGCTCTGGAACGAGCGTCTCTACCGCCTGGCCGATCAGTTCATTGCGGGGGTATCCGAACATGACTTCCGCCTGGCTGTTGACAAACGTGATCATGCCGTCTCTTTTTGCAAGCAGTACGGCATTTGGTGATGACTCCACCAAAGCGCGGAACCGCTCCTCGCTCACGCGAAGCGCGTCCTCGGCCTTTTTGCGTTCGGCCCTTGCCTGCTCCAGCAGATCGACTTTCTCCTGGAGCTGGTTGATGACGGTCGTCAACTCCTCGTTCGTCGACTGGAGTTCCTCGGTCGAACTCACCAATTCTTCGTTTGTGGATTCCAGTTCTTCGTTGGTGGACATGACCTCCTCATTGGCAGCACGAAGCTCCTCGTTTGAAGACTGCAATTCCTGGATGGTCGCCTGAAGGTCCTGCTGGGTCGCCCGCAGCTCATCCTCCAGGCGTTTGACCGCGGCTTCGTTCTCCGGGATTTGGATCACTTCGGCTCCGCTCGTGGCGGGTCCGGCGGCATCTTCAAAAAACACAACGAGCAGCGGCTCCAAAGGAATCCTTTGCGCAACGGGAACAACGGTAACCCGGACAAATGCCGGTACTCCATTGTACATGCACGAAACATTGTCGACGATTACGGGCTTATCGTCCTGGACTGCTTTGTGCACTGCCAACCGAAGTTTGGTGGGTAGGTTCTCTTTCGCCAAGTCAAAGACGTTGAAGTTCGGACCTGGCGCCGGAAGATTCAGGAAACGCTCGGTTTGGCCATGAAACTGAAGTACGCTGCCTTTCCGGTCTATCAGGACGGCACTCGCCCCAAAGTGCTTCAGGATTTCCAGCCGAATCGCATCCGCAAAGTTGGAAGCAACGTGCATCCCTCCGGCCGTGTGGCCGGGCATGATCATTCGTCTCTTGCCGGGCAGGATCGGGGAATCGAGGAGCAGCGGTCGGGTCGGGGTCAGACGCCTGTAGATTCTGGCCTTCTTTGAGGCAGCCTCAAAAAGGTCGCTTTGGCCTGCGACCGTTTCTGATCTGCCAAGAAAGAGATACCCGCCGGGTTTCAAAGAGAAGTTGAATAGCGCCATCAATTTTGCCTGCGCATCGGCATTCAGGTATATCAGAAGATTGCGGCAACTTATCAGGTCCATTTTCGAAAACGGCGGGTCGGTGATCACGTTTTGAGCGGCAAATGTGAGGATCTCCCGCAGGGAATCCTTTACCTGGAAGCCATTTTCCTTACGGACAAAGTACGAAGCAAGGTATTCTTTGCCGATATCGCCCACGATGTTTTCCGGGTAGAATCCCGATCTTGCCACTTCCAGCGCCTCTTCGTCGAGGTCGGTCGCGAATACGCGCAGAGAGCAGGTCTTGCCGAACTTTGCGCGTTGCTCCATGAGAAGAATGGCCAGGGAGTAAGCTTCTTCGCCTGTCGCGCACGCCGGGACCCATATCCGCAGCGGCTCGTCGCCCTTTTTCGCCTCGGCAAGCGATGCGAGGACTTTGTCCCGCAGCTCATCGAACGCATCCTTATCGCGGAAGAACGCCGTGACATTGATGAGCAGGTCCTTGAGCAGAAGCTTGATCTCGCCCGGGTCGCGATGTAACAGGGCCAGATAGTTTGCCGTGTTCGCAACGTGCAACAGTCCCATGCGTCGGCCGACACGCCGCGACATAGTGGCCGGTTTGTAACACCGGAAGTCGTTGCCGGTCTGGTCCAGGACCAGCGAGAGGATTTCCCGTATTCTTGCGGAGTATTCATTAATGTCAATGAGGCGGGTTCCCGTAGCGCCCTTGACGTACGGGTGTTGTAGGTACTGTTGGACAACTTGGGGCATGTAGGCCGGTGCAAGAACATAGTCGGCCAGGCCCGCGGCAACCGCGCTTCTGGGCATATCGCCAAACTGGGCGGTAGCGGGATCCTGCGCAACCACCAGGCCGCCGGCGCCCCGGATGGCTCTGGCTCCGAACGTGCCGTCGGTTCCCATTCCGGAAAAAAGGATGCCGACGCCAAGGTGTTCCCGGTCATCTGCCAGAGTGCGAAAAAAGAAATCGACCGGCATGTGTCTGCCGTAATCCGGAGCAGGGTCGGCGAGAAACAGCGTTCCGTTTCGAAGACCAAGATAATAATTAGGAGGAATTATGTAGACGCAATTCGGTTCGACGTGCATCGCATCAACGGCGTGCAGAACACGCATTTTCGTATGTGCGGCCAACAGCTCAGGCAAAAGGCTCTTGTGGTTCGGCGAAACGTGCTGGATAATGACAAACGCGGCGCCGGAGTCCTTTGGCATGGCCGCGAAAAAACTTTCAAGCGATGTCAGGGAGCCCGCGGAACCGCCCAAGCCAATGACCGGAATTCCTGCGACCTCAGCGGCTTGCGGTTTAGGAAAAGAAAACTCCTGGTTCATTGATCACGGTGTCCGGGATCAACGACTTCATGGTCGCCATATCCGTAGCGCGGCGGTTGACCGAACTGACGGCACAAGTGGTCGATCTCTTTCTTGAGTTCTATCATGCGAAGCTCGCGGCCGACCATGATCTTGTTGAAGTATGCGAGCTCTGCATTGGACTTGCGCAATTCCTCTGCCTTGTTGCGCAGATTCTCCTCCGCCTGCTTAAGGTCGGTGACGTCGCGAACAAGCCATCGCAGGTTGATAGTTTTGCCATCTTCGTCACGGGCCGCGGCCATGGTAACCGAAGCCCAGAACGGCGCTCCTTTGGCTCTTTGTGTTTCCACTTCCCATTTCGGGATCGCTGATGCTCCCCTGGTCAGGGAGGTCAGTATCTGTAGATATGCTTCTTTCGCCGTTTCAGCGAAAAGGGCTGAGAACGGATTTCCCCTTAATTCGGAGGCAGGACGACCCAGAAGACGGGCTGCTGCATGGTTCATTTCCTGAATCGTTCCCTCGGGATCGGTGACCACGTATCCGTCCGGAGCACTTTCGAAGAGGTCCTGATACCGCGCGCGCGTTCGGTCCAGTTCGGCACGGGAGGCTGCAAGTTCCTCATTCTGAACACGCAATTCTTCCTCGGTTGCAGCCAGCTCCTCGTTGGCTGCCTGCAGCGCCTCTTGCTGACGGCGGAGCTGCTGGATCAACTCTGTCGAGTTCTCCAGTTCACTCAGATCGTTTGCCGCCCTTTCGAAAGCGTCGGCGTTGTCCGCAGTTTCCCGCTTTTTTGCCATGACAACCCTTCCTAACGTTGACGAGGCCGAAGGTCCAAACCCACGAGCACCCGTTCGGTATTCGAGAGGTCTCCGATAATTTTGCGCACCGGCTCCGGAAGTTTACGCACCAGAGTCGGAGCGTGTTTTAGCCATTTTTGCGGTCTCCTAAATGGTCTTGATTGCAAAATTCCCCGGAAGATTGCAATCTTGACAAAATCTAATAATGTATCGTCAGTGTCTTTTGCTGCTGGCCCGGTTCTATTGCTTTTTTCAAATGAACATGGCGCGTATGATTAACAAAGCAAGAAGCGCGAACGACATTTATGGGGTTGTAACAAAGATATTATCTGCGTGTTGCAAAACAAAATTCGTCGACACGAGAGAAGTGAAAGTAATCGGGAAAGTATTGAGGGGACCTCTAGGAATTACTCCGATGTCATTGCGAGGAGCGAGCCGCAGCATAGGACGTGCGGAGACCACGCACGAAGTGCGCCCTACGGGCGCGAAGCTGGAGGCGAAGCGTGAACCAAGCGACGTGGCACCACGACTTTGACGGCATTCATTTGTATTGCGAAATGACCGCGGCCAATGTACCCCGCCCGATGTTTTGATATTGATAACGATGCATGGTTTGCGGCGCCTGTCGTAGGGGTTGACCATGGTCAACCTCTACATACCGTCCAATATTTTTTCGCGATTTCGCCGGTGGGCATTAATCTCAATTGGCGGGGATATTTTTGTGGTAGGGGTTCGCCATGGCAAACCCCTACCTCTATTGCCGGCCTATTTCCCGAACGCCGCCCTGAACTTTCCGTATCCCTCCCGCTCCAGGTCTTCTTTTGCAATAAACCGCAAGGCCGCGGAGTCGATGCAATACCGCAGATGTTCCGGCGCAGGGCCGTCGTCGAACAGGTCTCCCAGGTGCGAGCCTCCGTGGCGGCTGTGCACTTCGGTGCCGCCTCTTGCTATTGCCAAATGATCCTTTTCCACGACATTCCCGTCCGCCAGCGGCCGGGTAAAGCTGGGCCAGCCCGTGCCGGATTCAAATTTGTCCAGCGAAGAAAACAGGGGCTCTCCGGTCACCACGTCCACGTAGATTCCCTGCGCGTGGTTGTTCCAGTATTCGTTGCGGAACGAGGGTTCGGTGCCGCCTTCCTGCGTCACCTTGTACGCCAGCGGGGAGAGCATTTTTCTGATGACCGACTCTTCCGGTTTGGAAAACGTATCCACCGATACCGTGTCCGCGCTCCAGGAGGCATGCTTCCAGGTTCTTTCGAGGAACTGGTCGCGGCCCGAGCCGTTTCTATACCGGCCATAATCGCCCGGGTTCTTTTTGTAGTAGTCCTGATGATATCCTTCCGCTTCGTAAAATGCAGAGGCGCCCACAATCATGGTGGCAATTGCGTTTTTTCCAAACACTCCGGAATGCGCAAGGCTTGCTTCCGTTGCCAGGGCCAGCGCCCGCTGTTCCAGGGTATGGTAGAAAATCGCGGACCTGTACTGGTTTCCGCGGTCCACGAACTGGCCGCCGGCGTCGGTCGGGTCCATGCTTTTCCAGAACACATCGAGCAGTTTGAGATAGCTCGTTTGCGTCGGGTTGTACGTCACCTGGATGGATTCCATGTGGCCTGTACCGCCGCCGCCGACTTCCTCGTAGGTGGGATTCTTCCTTGTTCCGCCCGTGTAACCGGCAAGCACCTTGGTGACGCCCGGGATCTTTTCAAACGGGGGCTGCATGCACCAGAAGCAGCCTCCGGCGAATGTCGCGGTCGCTGCATCATGCGAAAAGACCGGGGTTGTTGCCTGCGTTTGCGACATGGGTTTGGTCCAGCAGAATACCGCCAGGCACAAAGCGACCATCAAGAGTGTTCGACCCATAAGAAGTCCTCCTTTTCTCGCGCTCGAAATACCATTACCCATCGCCCCGCCCCTTGTTTGTGTGAGCGGGACCAATTTCAACCAAATGCAATTCACATACCAAGGCCGACTGTTTTGGCAAGCACCGGGCGCGAAGTTTGCGCGCATATCCTAATAAAGGGGACCTCTATAAATTCAGTTATCGCTGCTTTGCGTGTCATTCCCGCGAAAGCGGGAATCCAAATGGACCCCCGATCTGTCGGGGATGACGAAACTTTCTACCGAATTAATAGAGGTGCCCGTAAGGCAAATGAATGGAGGCCGCATGCGTAAGAATGGGTTTGTGACAATCGGAATTATTTCCGCCTGGCTGATTCTCGTTGCCGGGTCCGGCCGGGAATGCGCGGGCCAGGGCGACTCTGGTCCTCACCCGGTGAGCAGCCGGCCCTCACTCCATCACATTCTCATTGAGGTCACCGACATCGGAAAGTCCATTCCGTTCTACCGCGACTGCCTCGGTCTCTCGCTCACCTCGCAATCAAACGATTTTGCCACACTGGAATCGGCCAACGCAGGGGTTTACCTATGGCAGAACCACTGGGACTGGGAAGGCGGACACGGTTCTCCAAAAGGCCTGGGCATATACCCACATTTTGAGGTGGACGATGCGGCAGCCATGGTCGAGCGTTTCCGGAAGGCGGGGTATGCAATTGTCCAGGAGCCGCGAAAGTACGATTGGGGAACCGAGGCGTTTGTGCGCGATCCGGACGGCTACGTTATCGCTCTGGTTAAGGTAACCCATGTCCGTTGAGGCTTTTTGTTAGCCCACGTAAGGGTTTGGTAGTGGTGCCGCTAAGCTCTCACCTCCGCCTCGGCTCCTAACCAATCGTGCCACGATGTTTTCTCAGCGGATGTTGCAATTTGCTGACCTCATAAACCAGATACGCACCTGTGTCCCTTGGAACCGTCTTTCCCGTTATCGACAAAGTAATTCCCATTAACAAGAACCAAGAAGGACAGTGTGACTGTCAACCTCCGGCAAGTAAGCGGCATGCGTAACAGGCCTAAACGCAATGAGCGGATGGGGTGGCATAGCAATTGCACAGCTACGGGAGACCATTGGCTATGTCCATGAGCAAACAACCACGGCCATTGGCCGTGGCTTTGGTTCACCCCATCCGCTCGCATTCCCCGGAACCCGTGGTGACGCTAAGAATGGGAGAAATGTCCGATGCAGCCAATCTTTCAACCGAAGGACCCGTTATGAAACTCAGTCCCTGCGCACTTTTCCTGATCTTGGGAAGCTCCATCGTGTTTGGCTACGACGAAAAGTCTATGCCGGACCTGATAGTACCGGAACAAATCACCGCACCGAGCCTTGAAGTAAATGTGACCCACAGATTTTACCGCGAACCCACGGCGATGTTTCCGGACAATTTTATTGCCGGTGCGAACGTCAAGGCCGGGCTCAGGTATGCCATTTGGCAGGGGCTTGAAGTAAGGGCCGAATATGTGTTCATTCCCAAGGAGTTTACCATTGATGCGGGCTATTCCATGTCTTTTCCCCGGCTCTTCCTGAGGGCGCAGGCCTATGTTCAATACTACGGCGCGCAATCGGACGTGTCGACAAACTGGAATTACAACGCGCTGTACCGGGTCAACCTCCAGAGCACCGCGATTCTGGGAAGGATATACCCGGTTGCAAACGTGGCGTTCGACGGCATGTCGAAGAAGTTCGGCATAGGCACCGGTCTCGACGTCATGGTGTGGAACAACATCGACGTCATAGGAGAATACTATCCGGCATTGGGGAAAAGGGACACTCTGTTGTATACCGGATCTTCACTTGTCAATTGTTTCCTGGCCGGCGTAGGGTTCACAACCCTTGGGCATCATTTTATGATAAACGTTTCGAATTCCCGCGACATGACGATGCGCAGGCTCATGCGCGGCACGGCCGACAATACGCTGTTTTACGGCTTCACTATTCAAAGGCTGTTTTCATTTTAGCCCTCTGTGTCCCTTGGAACCGTTCTTCCCATTATCGACAAAGTAATTCCCATTAACAAGAACCAGGGTGGGCAGGGAGACCGTCAACCTCCGGCAAGCAAGCGGCATGTGTGACAGGCATAAACGCAATGAGCGGATGGGGTGGCATAGCAATTGCACATCTACGGGAGACCATTAGTTATGTCCATGAATCCTCATTTTACAAAGGAGCGTCTATGCGCGGGGTGATTCTCTGTTCGATGTTGGTTCTCTTGGCATCCGGAACTTCCTTTGGCAAGATTCATTCGTGGAAAGGCGCCGTCCATTTGTGCGCGGTTCCCTTTATCGCAACAACCGGCATTTACTCGGACGTCTGGATACTGCATGATGCCCAACAGACCGGAACAAAAGCCGGGGCGATTACCAACCTGAGCCTCCTGGGAGTTCAGACCGCCTTGGGAGCGACCATCCTTTTCACCAGCGACGATCTTCCTCCAGTGGTCAGACTCATTCACAGGATAGTCGGCGCAAGCGTAATCGCTACGGGATTATGGCTCAGCATCGAAGGATCGCTTGATAAGGGCGTTCCCAAGACCGCGCGCTACTCCGACTATGCCCACACCGTTTTTGCGGCGGCACCGCTGATCCTGTTTACGTTTTAGGGTAGTGTGGCGTAGATGTCAATACAAGTGTCATTCCCGCGAAAGCGGGACCGCGACTTTGACTGCATACCCATGACGGGAGCAGAGGCTTTGCCAATCTGGTCATTTTTCTTATGGATGCACGTTTTCACGGGCATCACAGCTAAGACAGCCAATTAAGAAACGCCGCACTAGATTAGGGAGTAACTTGTGAAGACGTCGCGCACATGGTCGATCCGTTCAAAGAAGGTCCTCGTAGTTCTGCTGCAGATTCTTGTTGTTGTGGTGCTCGTGAGCCTGGCGGGATGCCTGCGCTATATCACGCACGATCGCTCAAAGGTTCTGCTGCCGGGCGTCGACATCGACCAGACGCTCAAGATCGCCGCCATAGAAATCGACAAAGGCACCACGGGATGCGTCCTGGGCGTTTGGGCAATTCGCGACCAGGTC
>Ga0182027_10010564_pt1 | contig 13113 bp, 17 predicted proteins | sample 712E1DmetaG_FD_121300 | JGI IMG/M metagenome (GOLD analysis project Ga0182027, IMG submission 121300) | Permafrost microbial communities from Stordalen Mire, Sweden - 712E1D metaG (Illumina Assembly) | ecosystem: Environmental > Terrestrial > Soil > Wetlands > Permafrost | place: Sweden...
AATTATATATCTAGCATATATTCTACTATAGTTTCGCAAATTGTCAACTATCACTATTAACTTTCCCTAGGGACTTTCTCTAGGATCCTTCCCCCTCATTCCGCAAGGGTCAAGATGAAATTCTTCTGGGTTAAATATGAGGGGAACTATTATTAGCAAAAGATCCAAGTTTCTAACATTATATTCTCTTTGAAGAATCAATAAGGTCTTGCCTAGGGCAATATATAACAACTTCTTACGAACAAGCAAGTATAGAACATAAAGATAAAATATAAAAGAACAAATATTAACCACACCGAGAGAATAGAATAGACAATAATTGTCCTGAGAGACGGTTTATTTTGTCTTGCCTTTTTTTCCTGCTTTATCATATCTCCAAATTTAATGATTGATCTCAGTATATAATAAATCTAATTTAAATTTTAAGGAAGTGAGCAATGAGGCTATTTTGCTCCCTCTGGTTGTAATCTACGGTAAGTATCCAGGGGTCTTCCCCCTCATTCCTCAAGGAGTTTATTTATTTTAATGCGGACTTTTGCTTCTTTTTGCATTTTAGATTATTACTTGAGATTAATTGAATTCTAACACTTGGGGGATATAATTCCAACCCTTTTGTTATTAACTATATTTTCAATAATTTTTCATAAACCTTGTCAAGAGGCATTTCTGCATAATAAATCAACCTAATCTTTGCTAAATAGTAGACATAATGATACAATAAACCTACAAAAACCTGTATTCTGAACTGTCACCGGACGGTGGCGTGGCTAGGCAACTAGCATAGGAACGTGGTTGGAATTGACCCGAAAGGGTCTTTTTTTGTTATCTAAATTTCCATTCATCCTCTATATGTTTTTTAAATATATTTTTATAAATTAAAGAGTCTGTCTTTGATTCATCATGAGACCTTTTAATACTACCTGCAATCATATCTACCATTTGAATAAGTACATTATTTTTTGAATCAACCAGCTTACAGCTCTCTATAATTTTCTTTTGTTTTGTATTAAGTTGTTTTCTTAAATATGTTAAAAATCTTCTTCTAAAGACCCTATCTCCACTTCCATCTATTCTAATTTTGGCATTTAAAATAGATTCGCCACTATTTCCAAGTAACGATTTAATCGCATAGCTATAAAACGAATTTTTATCATTTTTTAATTTATCACTCTTAATTATTCTCTTATCTATAACCAGACATCTGATCTTGAAATCAAATCCATTGACGGATTTGAGAAACTTTTCTCTTATTTTTCTTGAAGATTTATTAAATTTAAATTCAACTTCATCAGGAAATTTTAATGCCCGCTTCAGCTCTTTAATGGAAACTCCAACCCTCTCAACCTCTAAATCATCTGAAAAAATAATACAAGCAATAACGAAAAAGGCCGTAGATCCTTTCTCAAAGTTAAATCCCGGATCACCGGAATCATCAATGAAAACAAGCATGGAATAATTATATTCTCTTTTCCGCCCTTTTTCATTAATTTTTATATCTTTTGGCTGAGAGGGTGTTGGGGATTAATTGAATTCTAACACTTTGGGAAATTTTTTAAAAGGCTATGTACTTCACTTGACACATTTTAATTATTAGGAACATCTAGGGGCCTTCCCCCTCATTCCGCAAGGGTCAAGATGAACTTAGACTGGCACAATAGCCTAAATCGTTGACTCCTCAACATAATCATAGATTTCGATTCAACTATCCAAGTTTTTCAGAATTTAAGTTATCTTGGAGAATTAAGACGGAGGCGGGAGGAGATAAAGAAGCTACGGTCGAAAACAGTCTTTATTGCCTACGGTTTAGTTCGGGGACTTGAGGAGGATAGGGCCTCAATTTTTGTTTTTAATGGGGGCAGATCATCCTGAATTGTTTTCCACATAATTTCCGTATCAACACCGAAATATTCGTGCATGATTTTATTTCTCATGCTGATCATGTCTCTCCAGGGAATTGTAGGATAATTATTTTTCAGCTCTTGCGGAATATTATTTGCTGCTTCGCCAATAATTTCTAGGTTTCTTATTACTGCATCAACGGTTTTTCTATCATTTTGAAAGTCTGCAAATGTCATATCCTTGGTAAACTCTTTTATAGCGGTAATCGCGCTGAGGATATCATCCAGATATAATTTGGCTTCTCTTTTAGACATACATCACTTCTCGCAGTACATCATTTTTGATTGCAGGTTTAAGTGCTTTTTCAGTAACTAGATCAACCCTTCTACCTAGGAGTTTAGTTAAATAATTCTCAAGCTCAATAAACTTGAAAAATCCTAATGGTTGAGAAAACCGAACAAGGATGTCTACATCGCTTGTTTGAGTATTATCTCCTCGCGCAAAAGAGCCAAATACTCCCAAATCTTCAACGCTGTAGTTCTTTTTGAACAATTCCCTGTATTGATTTAATGTATTTTTAATTTGGTTCCTATTTTGTTTCATATGTATTAATTATAACAGATTGCAGGAAGTAATGAGTAACTATGTCAAAATTGAGGCTATTCTGCTCCATCCGGTTTACTACGTAGAGGGCTACCAGGGGCCTTCCCCCTCATTCCTCAAGGGTTAAGATGAATTTTCTTTGGTTGGATATGTGGGGGACTATTTTCTGGCTATTAATTCAAATGATTCTTCACAATATTTTCCATAAGGTCTTAAATCTTTGTAATCTCTTGAAAATACTAAATTAGAATTAAGTTGAGAAACCATATCTTGAACGGACTGTTCTGTTCCTTGTTTGCAAACAATGCGGGTATCCAATCCTAATCTTTGACAGGCTTCCAGGACGGGACAGAAATTAGAAGATATCCAAGTAATTTTACTTTCTGTTTCATAAACTACCGGTACATCATCAGAGGGAAGATTCATGTATTTAAATAAAACCATTTCGTAAGCTTGTCTTGGTAAAGATCCCGTTAGGTTTAACTTATTTTTATTTGTTTCATACCAGGACAGTCTTTTTGCCTTAAGTTCTGCATGCAAAATACTATAATCCCCATTGCATCTTTTAAGCTGTTCCATCTTCTGTTGGGTTCTTATTTCATTTTCGGGAGTCATGGCCCGTATTATATCAAAAAGTTCTTATATCGCACATTGGGTATGTCTTAATGGTACGGATTTTGCTCCCTTTGGTTAAATATGTAAGGAAAACCTACAGGGGGTCTTCTTCCTTATTCCGCAAGAGTTTACGGCTGACGCCTGACAAGCACCATTAAAATCTAGGGTTGGTTTATTTAGCTTCCTTGGTTTCTATCGCTTTCAACAACATTTTTTCTACGAAAAGATCTTTATTGAATACGTCTTTACCGAAAGAAAGTCTTGATAATTTATTATTTTCGCTTTTTATTTCTTCAATAAAATCTAATCTTTTTGTCCCTTCGGTAGTTAGCAATTTTTCGCTGGTGGATTGAATCATTTGATTATAAAGATCATCCCGCTGTTTTATGATAGTTTCTGTATCTTTGGATTCCCCCTTACCTGCCTCTTGATATCTCCTGTAGTCCATCTCTAGCTGCGTATACTTAATGCATGAATCTCTAAAGTTTTCAATGAATGTTTTTTCAGGTTTACCTGCTTCCGGAGTAGTGGTCATTTAATCAGATTATAAATTATCTTTATAATTTATGCAACGAATTTAAGGGCTCCTTAGGGGCCTTCCCCCCCCATTCCGCAAGGGTTTTCGATTATCGACTTTAAAATCCGGCTAGGAAAGTCCGACTGCCTGCTTGATTCTTTCGAAGGATTTTTTTGTAGACATGCCTGGACGTCTGAAAAGAAAAGCCCTTCCTTCCGGACCCATACCGAAAGCTATCGCGGGAATTATTTCCCTCGTGTTGACGGTTGCGCTTTTGTTGTTGAAAGGAGGATGATCCTTCCCTTTCGGGAGTTCAAGCTTACTGAGGGAGCTTATGAAGTTAAGTGGATATCTTGATTCGTCATCCGTCCATGAAACGTAATCTATTCTGTCTTCTTTGGTTTCCTGATCATAACTTAAGAGAAAATAGCTGTCCAAGCTTGCGCTGCCTCTTGCTCCGGCAAATTTCACATTTCTCATGTCTTTTATAAAAGCCGCTACTCTTTGTTTTGCTTTCTCTTCCGGCCTTATTTGTTCCGGAATTTCCCCCGGACCGACTTCTTCAGAGCTCATGATGGAATTATAAAATTATTTTACCCAAAACGCAAAAAACCAAATTAATTTTTCAATTCGGGTCTAACTCCGGTCGGAGTTGCTTTCATAACCCACTTGACAATTATTTGCATAATTGCAATATTATTAATGTATGATTCCGCCGAATTTAATTAGGACAGCCGTCACAGTCGGCATCATCGGGCTGATTATTCTGGCTATTACTTATCTTTTTGAATTTTTACGTCCCATTATTATTGCCGTTGTGCTTATTGTAATTGCCTGGTTTCTCTATCGCTATTTTATTGTAGGCACCACAAGATTCTGGTAATAAAATCCGCCGGTATTAAATGATCTACTTTGAACCCAGGTGATGTTTGAGAGGAAATGGCTGGCTGGCCGAAACCGAAATCGGCTGGATATTGCTTTTTTCAGCCACCGCATCCAGGATTATCCTTGCAGTTTCCAAGTCGACCCCTCCCCATGTATAACTTTCCGGGTCCTGATCGATTACCAAGTCTCCGACATTGAATATTCTTTGCGTAAAGCTTTGCAGAAAAGAAGCATTTCTTATTTTCTGAAACGGAATTGTCTCGGTATCTACCTTCAAAACGCCCTCTTTCAGAAAAAGAGCATCCTCTTCTATCAGATATTGCAGATTGCCGTACTCAAGATGCGCGGAAATATATGTAATAAGCCCTATGATGATAAAAAGTAACAATTCTACGGTTAGTGTTATTGCCAGAAAACCGGTGATTTTGAAATAGATAAAAAGGGCGACCAGAAGAGCGGCAAGAAAAATTGCAATAACAGACAGCACAATTGTCTGGGGCACAAACCGCGAATATAAGGACGATCTGTTGACGGACTGGAAATCCTTCATAACCTAAATAAACCACAAATTCAGCCAATTAGCAAATCAATTTCAGGATTATCCTGACTTTTGTTAATATGCCTTGAAAGTATTTTGTTTTAGATAATTAAGCAGTGTGTCTCCCGTCTTGTACCCCGGCCTCAAGCGGTACAAAAAGAATTTGTTTGAGTTGCTTTGAATAATGCCCGGTATAGTTGAAACTGCCGTAGTAAAGCCCGCATTTTTGACGGCGTCAATCGCTTTTTGATCAAATGCGCCACCCGGATAAGCAAAAGACACCACCGAAAAATGGTAAGTATTTTCCAGCTCGGTTTTGCTTTGACCGATTTCGTAATTCAGGACGGAAGAAGTTCTTCCTTTGAGCGAGACATGATGAACCGTATGCGCCCCCACATCAACCAATTTGCTGTTAATGACATCCAGAAGCTCTTCTTTGGACATAAAATCAGATCTGCCGATAAATCCGGTAATAATATACGCCGTGGCTTTGACGTGATATTTTTTGAGAATCGGCAAGACGACCGTGTCAAAATCCCAGTGTCCGTCGTCAAAAGTCAGAAGAATAGGACTTTTGGGCAGTTCCATTTTCCCGTCAATGACCTCTCCCAATTCCCTTGCGGTCATGAAGGTAAATCCCGCATTTTGCAAGGTCTTGACCTGCTGTTCGAAAGTATACGGGGTAATATCTAAAGATTGCCTTATCGTATCTTTTTTGTCTTTTACATACTCTACATAATGATACATAAGAATGGGGACACGGAAAACCGTGAGGGACAACTTTTGTTTTACATCGGAAGGGATTTTTTTCATTTCGGTCTTCGGAGTTTCAACGATTGATTTTATCCGGGAAGAGGCGAATTTATAGAAAATAAAGCTGCCTATGCAAAAGAGAAATAGAATAATAACGCTTATGATAATAGCGCGGTTGGCATGGATAAATGACTTTTTAGGTAATGATTTTTTTCTGCGCTTTTTCATAATGTAAGTTTAGTTTATTTTATCATTTTTTCTTTATCAGCATTCTTTCAGGAATGTGTGTTAGAATTAATCCACTTAATTATTGAAAGGGGGTGAGAGAAAATGATGAACTCCAAATGCAATTGTTCAAAAGACAAGTACGGAATGATGATGATGGATTGCTGTGAAGAGCACAAAATGTCCAAAGAACATCTTAAAGCCAAAAAAGAGATGTTGGAAAAAAAGTTAAAGTGGGTAAACGAAAAATTAGGCGGAAAATAAATTTTCAAAGAGGATATTTATTTAGAAACACGGGTTAATTTTTCTTCCCCCGTATACGTTCCTGACGTATTCAGGCGTTTCGCGGTGTAATTGAGAATAAGCGTATCGCCCTGCAGACTTCCCTGAACCTGATAATCACGGGTTTCGGTCCGGCCGCTGAATTTAAGACTGTCTTTACTTAACCATTGCCCTGTAATGCTTATATTTCCTGCCCACATTCCCTGGAAACTGCCTGCGCCATTATCCGTAATATCCAGCGTGTCGTTGCCTTTTTCGCCCAGTGAGTTGGTCCACGGTCCGGCCCATTTCCCGTTTAAATTACCAAAAATAACTTCTGCCTTGGTAGGCTCTGTCGTATCTTCGACCTGCGGGCTAGGCTGAAGATTAACCGTCGGTTTGGGCTTATTGAAGAAAAATACACCGGCAGCGATACAGATGATAACCAGCAAAATTATAACCATCAATACTTTGAAGAATCCGCGCTCATCCGTTGTCATCTTACTTATAATATATCACACTTTTCCTTGCTGGAGTTCCCACAACCTGGCATAGGTAACGAAAATACTGAAAGACTGGTACATGCTTTCTATTAGCCCCGCAGTCCCGACTTTCCAGCCCCCTTGCCTGACGTAGGAGTCAAAAAAGGCTGTCAGCATAACCCGCGGAAACCTCCACCAAGTCATTTTCGGATGCCCTGCTTTGAAGCGGAGCTGTGCTTCTATCTCCGACCATTCGATAGTTTTATTGACCATTGAGGTCAAATCACGGTGGGTATAATGCAGTAAAAATCCGTCAAGGGTGCCGACACTACCGGTTACCTTGGGGCTTTCATGCACTTCTCCGTACCAGCATTGCAATTTGTCTTTTTTGAATATTCTTTCCAGGTATTCAATGTAGGGCCATTCGTGATTTCCGAAATAAAAATTCTTGCGCTTGAGCCTAAAGGCCGAATATTTGTTGATTGGATTATTTGTTGATTTGATTATTTCTTCACGAAGTGAAGGAGTTACTCTCTCATCCGAATCAATATAGACGATCCACTCATTTGTCGCTTTTTTCAAACCGAAGTTGCGGGCTTGCGAAAAGTCTTTGAATTTAAGTTCATAAACTTTTGCTCCCATTTTTTCGGCGATATCTTTGGTCCTATCTTCCGAAAAACTGTCAATGACCACAATTTCGTCACAAAAAGATAGTGAATCAAGACAATCCGCAATCATTTCCTCCGCATTTCTGACGATCACGACTCCCGAAATTTTACTCATGCTTGTAGCTTCCTTTCCCGAACTTATCAAAACAATAGTCTATGACACCGCGTTTTTGCCACTTTCTTCCCTTGAAAAGCAATAACAGACTTTCCCTTAAAAGGGCTGATTTGGAACGGAAAGACGCATACCGGAAACCAAACAGTAAACGGTTGCGGGTTATGTAGTAATCCTGAAGTTCCGATCCCGATCCGCCGACCGAGCCGGCGTTTTTGTGCCAGATTATCGACTTGGGGATATAAACAATCTTGAAACCTTTATTTTTTGTCCGCACGCTAAGGTCGGCGTCCTCATAATACAGAAAATATTTCTCGTCAAAATAACCGGTTTTTTCAAAAACTTCCCTGCTGGTCAGCATACAACAACCGGTGGCAATTTCCGTTTCCTCGATTTTGTCGAACTGCCCTTTATCTACTTCGTCAACTCCGCGGTTACTGCCGATGACATTTCCCCAGTCCATTTTTCCTCCCGCATACCACAAAACTTTTCCCTGCTCATTTTTTGCATAACGGTCTTTATGATACTCAAAGCCGGGCGCAAAATATATCTTGGGAACAAGAATTCCAAAGTTTTTATCTTCTTTTGCAGTTTTTAAAAGTTCAGTTAAAAAATTCGGGTCGACATAGGTATCGTTATTTAAAATCAAAACATAATCGGCATTATTTTTTAGGGCGTACCTGGTTCCGACATTGTGTCCGCCCGAGAAACCGAGATTATTTTCATTTTTAATCACTTTTATTTTAATTTCTCCCCGTAAATCATCTTCCAGATCAAGCAGCTCCGCGGAGTTATTATCTACAACCAGAATTGTAAGCTTAAAGCCGGCAGTATTTATTTTTTTCAAAGATTCAAGACATTCCAGAGTATTTTTTCTTCCGTTGAAGTTAAGTAAAGAGACGAAAACACTTTTCATAAAAGCTACTTTGCGTGGATTTTTCTTAAAATTTTATAATAAGTCCGTTTGAAGGGATTTTTGATTCTTTTTATTTTTTCATCGGCGATCCAATATATTAAATCACGGTAGACTCTCTTAAATTCTTCTTTTATTTCTTTGTCAACGCTGATTTCAATTTTTTCAAAGTCGTGCTTCTCCCAAACCGTAGCAATTACCAATAAATGGTAAAAAGCCATGAGAAGCGAGAGCATCAGACCGTGAAATCCGTCTTTGTAGCCTTCTCTGGCAAAATAACGGCTCAGGAATTCCTTGGCCGGCACGGCAATTGCGTCCTGCCACTTGAATTTATAGCCGTTGGCGATCAATTGTTCGGCTTCGTTTTTGACATAAATATTTAATTTTCCCAGGAATTCGGAAATAGAAGAATAATTATAGTGAAGTAAATTGTTTTTGAGATATCCGGTCTCTCCCTGAACCTGAATCATTTCATGCACATGTTTCTCCAAAAATTTGCCCTTATTCCTCTTGAACAGTCTCAACTGGTAATCGGGATACCAGCCCGTATGCTCGATCCATTTGCCGAAAATTATATTTTTTCTCGGAATCCAATAGCCGTTAATTTTGCTGTTATTATCAAGCTTCAGATTTTTGATCTCCTCTTCAAGCTCGGGCGTTACTCTTTCGTCGGCATCAAGACATAAAATCCAGTCTCCCGAGGTCTTGGAAAATCCGAAGTTCTTGTTGATATTCAACATCGGATTATTTATTCTGGTAAAAATCTTGTCCGTATATTTTTTGGCGATTTCGGGGGTTCTGTCGGTTGAGGAATTTTCAATCACGATAATCTCCTGAGCAAAAGCTACGGATTTCAGACAATCTTCAAGCACTTTTTCCCCGTTATAAACCGAAATTACTACGGAAAGTGAGTTTTTCTTAGCCATTAAGTGTAGTATAGCAAATATGCCCGCTAGGCGGAATGCGGAAGGCTTTGCAGAAACTTTTTGGTCAATTCCCTTTGCTCGGGAGTCAAATACTTTTCTCCCAACCTGTTGACATCTATTTCATCGGATTTGGCGATCTCTCCGTATAATTCGGCGCTTTGCCTGATGGCTCTTTCGCCTGTCTTGGGATCCCTGGCGATTAATCCGAACCTCGGGGCAAAACCTTCTGCCCATTCCAGATTGTCAACCGCTGACCAATGGAAATAGCCTCTGATGTCAACCCCGCTTCGCCTAGCCTCATGCATGGCAATTAAATGAGTCAGGATATAGAAAGATCTAAATTTATCTTCCCTGTCGGCTATTCCGTTCTCCGTAATTATGATGGGTTTTTTGAATTTGGAATAATTATATTTTAAGGCCTCCAGGAAATATCCCGGCACAATGGGCCAGCCGACATCGCTTAGAACATCTTCTTCATGCTTAACGACTTTACCAAAGGGCAATTCATCCATAGCCATCGGCATATCTTTCTGATTGTGCCCATTAAATCCGTTTCTGAATTTCAACCGGTATCCGGAATAAAAATTAACCCCCTCGAAATCGGAATTTTTTATCGTACTCTTTAAAAATTTATAATTAAAGAGGGCATCCGCAATTGCTCCGGGAATCCTGTCCAAGGGAGACATCGCATTTTCCGGCTTGTACCAGCTTATGGCATTGGCAATTCCTACTTGTACTTTGTTTTTATCTATTTTCCCTCCTTGCTTGGTAAGTTCATTTCCGGCCAAATTATGGGCGGCAATCATGTTGGGAGAGACTGAATGAAGAGCGGTAAGAAGTCCGCCTACTCCTTTTTTCTCCGGAGGCCAGGCCCCGCCTGCCCATCCCGCTGCAGCCAATACATTCGGTTCGTTTATGGTTATCCAGTATGGAACATCCGGAAAATTTTCCGCTATAATATGGGCATAATTTTTAAAGGCCTCCCTGATACTGCTATTTTCCCATCCGCCCTGTCTGGCGATCCATTCCGGCAGCACAAAGTGATTCAAGGTTACCATCGGGGTAATATTTTTTTCTTTAAGAAAATCAATCATTCCCCGATACCGCCTGAGGACCTCCTGGCTTATTTTTCCCTGCTCCGGCTCTATTCTTCCCCATTCAAAACCAAGCCTTTGCGCATTTATTCCCAAAGCTTTCAGGTCGGCAAAATCCCTTTCCGCATTACCCGGAACCCAATAATTAGGCCCCTGCTCGTTTGGCAAAACGATTTTCTTACGCTCTATAAAGGAGTCCCAGTCGGTTTTTCTCTTACCTTTTTCCTCTACCTGAAAAGGAGCCGTGGCTGTTCCCCACATCAGTCCTTCTTTAAATCTTCTGGTTAGACCTATATCCTTTGTTTCCGTCATATTTCAAAGTTTTATTCCGAATCTGACCAGATCATCTTTAAGTTCTTGTCCTGAGATAACAAACAAACAAACCGCATAAATCAATCCTCCGAAAATACAAACCGCAATTAAGGAAATAAAGTTTTTGGCAAACATACCGGCCAAAAAGTAAACTACAACCGACATTAAAATAGTGGAAATTAAAGGCTTGGTAATTGCGGCCATAAAATTAAAATCAATAACCTTTTTAACCAGATATATTGTGTAAACAATGGTTAAAGTAACTAAAAATGAGGCAACGGAAACCCCGTTAAAGCCGTAGAAATAAATAAATAGCGGGGTTAAAATCCAAGTAAGAGTGGTCCACAAAACCATAAGTTGCAAAGTAGTTTTAACTCTTCCGGTTGCATCCAGGACATTGACTAAAATTCCTGACAAAGAAGAAACGGCCGCATTCAAAGAGAAAAAGACAATGCTTAAAATCGCCGGCTCCCATTTGTTGTGCCATTTGGGAAAGTATTTTATGAGGTCGGAAGAAATCACTATCAAACCGAACAGAATAGGAAACATACTGGCGCTGACAAAATACAGGGATTTTTCAACCGCTTTTTTCATGAACTGCAAATCATGCTGTACTCTGGAGTAAGTTGAGAAGGTAACTTTAGTCACGCTGTCAACCACATAACGGTAGATCAAGAAAGAAATTCTTTGGGCAAAGCCGATGTAACCGATCTGGGTGAAAGACAAAAAGCGTGTCAGGATAACCGTCAGAAGATCGTCCTTAATCGTTGCCAGAATATTTTTTGCCTGGAACTGAATTCCGTATTTCAAGCTGTGCAGCGAGTCTTTATGGATACCGAATCCTATCTTCCAGGGCGAAACAATGTAATAAACAGGTATTCCGACAAGAGAAGACAAAAGAAAGGCCCAACTGAAAGCATTTAATCCGAAACCCAAAAGAATGCAGGCGACCAGAATGCCGTTAAAAGCCAGAGATTCGGCAATTTGAGGAAATACCAGTCTTCCGAAATTAATTGTTCTTTCCAAAAGAATTGAGGGAATTACTTTGAAAGAAGAAACAAAGATGGTAAATACCAAGACCAAGAGCAGTATCTGTGCCTGCCCGTTCAGCCTGAAAAAGCTTCCGAGCAAACCGATAGATGCCAATATTATAAGAAAGATAAGAAGCGTAACTACGGCCTGCACGGTAAAAGCAGTTTCCAGGTCTTCCTGCTTTAAATCATGTTTTTTCTGAACTAAAGCGGCGCCGAGGCCAAAATCCGTAAAGAAAGAAATAATTCTTTGGATTGCAATTACTGCAGTGTAAATACCGACATCCTTGGCCGGCAGAACAACGGTCACCACCAAAAAGGCGGCAAAAGAAATAAGGTTCAAGAAAAATGTTCTGGAAATTAAAGTCAGAACTCCATGGATTGACCTTTTGATAACCAAATCGGGATTTAGATTTTCCATATTATTTAGAATTTTTCCAGGGTTTGGTCCGGAGCAATCTTTTCATCGAAAGAATGTCTCCCCAAATTGTTGATACCAAGCGAACCGTTGAACCGGGATTATCTACCCAATGAACGGGCTCATCATAAATTTTGTATCCGCTTTTTTCACCGACTATCAGCAATTCCCCGTCAAAGAACCAGCCGTTATCTTCAATTTTCGGGAGAAGATTTTTAACGACATTTTTCGTTACACCTTTGAATCCGCACTGCGCATCGGTAAAGTTGGTATGGAAAAATAATTGGATAAAAATGAAATTCAGCGTCCTTGAAGTTAATTCTCTTAGCCATGTCCTGCCCTCGACCCTTGCTCCTTTGGCCAGCCTTGAACCGACGGCAATGTCATAGCCTTCCTCAAGTTTTTTCAGAATATTGGGCAAATGAATTAAATCGGTTGACAGATCTAAATCCATATATACGCAATAATCGCATCCCGATTCCTTCCAAACTTTTTTAATTGCCCTGCCTCTTCCCTTTTGTTCAAGCTTAAAATATTTAACTTCGGGATATTTTTTGGTCAAGCCGGAAGCGATTCCCGAAGTGTTGTCTACCGAAGCATTATCGGCAATAGTGATCTGCCAGTCATAGTCCTTCAGATTTTTGGTGCAGAAATCATAAAGAGTGGTGATGCTTTTTGCCAGCTCTTTTTCCTCATTGTAAACGGGGACCGTTATTTCAACGCTTTTTTTCATAATTTACTTTTTTCGGATTACCCCTAATTATATTCAATAAAGAATATATTAGCAAAAAGAGAATGCTGACAAAAGAAATCAGATTTGACCAAAATCTGATAGGCGTATCCGTAAATTCCGCGATTATAATGTGCGAGCCGTACAGAGGATCTAAAGTTATGAGTTTCAGGGGATTATTGTCCGTATAG
>Ga0182027_10010565_pt1 | contig 13112 bp, 13 predicted proteins | sample 712E1DmetaG_FD_121300 | JGI IMG/M metagenome (GOLD analysis project Ga0182027, IMG submission 121300) | Permafrost microbial communities from Stordalen Mire, Sweden - 712E1D metaG (Illumina Assembly) | ecosystem: Environmental > Terrestrial > Soil > Wetlands > Permafrost | place: Sweden...
CTTGATCCGATTTCTGATGAAATCGTGTTCGACAAGCCCATGGGTGGCGTCTTCGAGGCGGTTTATGCGTCACGCGATCCGCTGTGGTTCTACGGATTTCGCGGACGCATTGCCGGAAAGCTGGCGGAATTCAGAGTATCAAAGCCTCAAGAAGTGAGAGAGATACCGGCGAAAATCCTCGCGAGACGCCTTAAAATCAATTTCCGCGATGCGTACTTTACCTTAAGGAGTCAGATGGATTTTCTGTAGCGGGCGATCAAACGGATTTTCCCGGTTGAAGGCGGGCGGATGAATCACAGATGAAGAACCAGCCCAACAAGTCGGTGAACTCGACGGCCGTAGCGGGCACTTTGGCTGCAGAGCAGCCTCGGGTGCCAGCTGTGGCCGCGAGTCACCTCTAGCGTTCGGCTTAATCCAAAATCAAATGAAAATAAGATGTTTGCTAACCGCAGCATGTGTACTTGGCGCAAGCTGGGCTGCCATGGCGAAGTCCGAAAACGCTTCATCGCTCGCAGTCACGGTTTCTGCGCCCGCCGTCAACACTGACAGTAGGCTAGCCACATTGTCCAAAGAGGCACGAAACAAAGCGATCGCCATGCGGGTGTTTGAAGAAAACTTCAACCAGGGCAAATTCCAGGTTGCTGACGAGATCTATGCCCGGGATTTTGAGAACCATGGGTTACACAGAACTGCCTATCTTAAGGAGGACCAAGACGCGGTGCATGCAGAAAAGAAGGCATTCCCCGATCTCAAAATGACTGTAGACATGATGGTCGCTGAAGGGGATTTGGTCTCGGTCATCTGGACCTTTCGGGGAACACATACGGCTGCGGGATATGGAGGATTACCGCCGACGGGAGCCAAAATCGCTTTTCGTGGCATCACCGTCTGGCGCATTGTCGACGGGAAGATACGTGACGAGTGGACCGCGTTTAACGAAATAACAATATATCGGCAAATTGTGTCTCACCTGAAGTGGCTGCTAATTGGCATGTTCATCGCGTTTCTTGCCATTGTGGTAATTCTGGAACGAGTGATTTGCGCAGTAATCTGGAGAGTGTGGTTGAGGAGTAAGCGGATGGTCGGACCAGATTCGAAGCACGTGGCGGTCGGGTAACCGTGATCACGAAGGTTTGGAGCATCGCGGGCACAAATACTGTCTTCGCCAGATGATGAAGAAATCGCAAACGGAGCCGAACCAGGCGCCGCTGCCAATTCGGCCGTCGGTCACGCCTCGTGCGTCCGCACGAATCGCGCCCTCCGACCTCATGGCAGGTCTGTAACGTTCGCCGTCAATGCAGGCAATAGGGGTCGCAGAGCGTCTTGTGTCTCCTGAGTTGACAAAAAGGAACAAAAGGAGTCTATTGGCGTCTAAACACACCATATGGCACCGACAAAGAAGAAGACGACAACAGAAGCAGTAGCGCCGACAGCGAAGGAAATAGTCCGGGTGACCTTTCGTCTGCACGGTCCGGAATTGGTACAGGTGCGCGAAGTCCGCGAAATGTTAAGTCTGAATTCAGAACTGGATGCTGCGCGATACCTCATGCAACGCGGGCTCGAAGCTATAACGCCGTCTCTTATGAGCAGACGGGTCCAGAGCAAGATGATCGAAGGCGTTACGCCGGAGAAGATCGTCGAGGTGATGATCTCGAAGGGATTTGGGCCGGAGAAACAACCATAAACCAAAGCAAGGAAGGAGGCGGGGGGAACAATGAACGATGCAAGCGCACTGCCGGACGGTGACCGGCTGATGCGAATCAAAGAAGTGGCGAATCTCATGCGGATGTCGGACAAGACGGTCCGGCGCATGATCGACGCCGGGCAGCTGCAGTCTCGCAAGATTCGCGGGATTCGGCTGATTCGATGGACGGAGCTGCAGCGAGTGCTCCAAGGAACCGCGTAAGGAGGGCACCATGTACTTGCGCGTATTCAGACAAAACGGAAGCCGGGTATTTCGCGCCCGGTATCGACTGAGCAACGGGCCGCGAATCTTCGACGTGCCCTTGCACACGCATATCAAGGAAGTGGCGGAGGCAAAGGCGCGGCAACTCGTCGAGGAACAGGAAAAGGAGTTGGCGGGGCTACTCGGGCCGAAATCATTGCGGGAAGCTGCCGAGCGCCCGATTGAACAGCACTGCGCCGATTTCGTTGCCGACCTCACCGCGCGGAGTCGGGGCAAGGCGCATTTGAAACATGTGCAATGCCGGCTGGCGCGACTGTTGAAGGATTGCCGCTGGCACTTGCTGCGCGACGTGTCTGCCGAGAGCCTTACGAATTGGCGTTCGCGGCAGGAAAACCTGTCGGCGAAGACGCTCAACGAATATCTCGGGCACGCGACCGCCCTGCTCAACTGGATGGTGCGGCAGGGGCGCGCAACGCTCAACCCGCTCAAGGCGGTGGGCAAATTGGAGACAAAGGGCAAGGAGACCTTCAAGCGGCGTGCCCTGACGATTGATCAGGTTGTTCAGCTGGTCGGAGAAAGTGAAAAGCGGGGCTTCGCCTACCTGGTTGCCGGGTGCACCGGTCTGCGGCGCGGCGAGATGAAACAGCTGTTGTGGTCGGACATTCGCCTCGACGTGACGGCACCGTTCATCGACGTGCGGGCCGAAACGACCAAGAGCAAGCGCGCCGCGATCATTCCCCTGGTGCCAGTATTGGCAGATTTTTTCCGCGTCGAGCAAGCCAAGGGAGCCGCGCATTTCTCAGGAAGGGTCTTCCCGCACGGTCTGCCGAGCGTTACGACATTGGCGAAGGATCTGGAGGCATGCGGCATCCCATTTGAAGACGAACGCGGCTACCGGGTCGATTTCCACGCTTTGCGGCACACGTTCGCGAGCCTCCTAGCCAACGTGGGCGTTTCGGAGCTCGTGCGCGTGAAGCTGGCGCGACACACCGAATGGAGGCAGACGGACCGTTACACCGATCCGCGCAGTCTTCCGCTGTTCGCCGAAATGCAAAAACTGGGGGCGGCGTTACCTTCCTCAATAGCTTCCCCAAAATCTGGGAAAACGTGTCCAAAAGTGGCCCAAGTTGGGAATACTCCCGTTTTTGAAAGTGACCCAAAAATCGTCGCAATTAGCGATGGGAGAGCACACTTGGCCAAGGCTGTCCCAAGTTGGGAGAGTGTTGCAATGGTGCCCAGGGGGGGACTCGAACCTCTCAGGCCCAACAACCTAAAAGCTTCATTGAACGTGCTTTAGAGTTGTTACGAACGACTTAGAACAGAAACAAGATAGAACGAGTGATAACGAGATCAATCTAAAACCACGTCGCTGGCAAATCCGTGGCAAATATTTCCCGCGAATCGCGAGTGAGTGAAAGAACGAGCCGCATTCACCAGTGTATCCGCGGTTCACATTCTCATGGGAAAGAGAATTTGCGAGGGACCGCGACTATTGCGGATCGATGCGACCGAGGTAGGCGGTTCACCCGCGCGAGCTACACAATTTCAGTTTTCGCGAAGAAATACGTCAAATCAACCCGATGCTTCCGTGGCCCACCCGTTGCATATGATCCGTGAATGGGTGAATTTCTGTGTGCCAGAAGCGCTCCCGTTTGAGAGGCAAGCATCACCTAGGATGCTCCTCAACGAACGCGACGTTTCAGAAACGGTTGGTTGAAACGCCTCGTTCACTTTACGCCTACCGACGATCGCATTGAGTCGCGTTCCAGGGCGCTTTTGCGCGTGACGCTGCCTTGGAAATGAGTTGGTGTCATTCCTTGTCCGGTCGTCCGCTGATCCCTGTGGACGCCAGCCAGTTTTACCCCCCCCTCTCCGTGCGCAACGCGATCGCTGCAATGTGGGTGCCAAGAATGGCGAATTTGCCGTTCTGCCGGCGGGCGTCGCCTTTCCAATTAACGCCCGCAGCGAAAACGGTCGGGACAGCGCTCCATTGCCATCCGCGGTCCGAATGGCGGTTGGGTATTCTCAACCGGCGCGCTGCAATAGGCGCATTTATGTAACACTTCACGTGTTGTCGGCTATTTCATTACTGAAGCCATGCCAGCTACACTATCCATTGAGGAATTGCACGACGATGATGCGCTCGTCGGTGCAGTTTGCACCGGGGATATCCAAAAATACCGATCGTTGTTTGAGCGCCACGCCGAACAGCTTCAAGTCTGGGTTGCCTTCCAAGTCTGGGTGCCTCATTTGGTTTCGGAGATTGTCCACGAGACTTTCGTGTGGGCTTATCGGCATCTGGATGAATTCCAGTCGGGCACGTCATTCCAAGCATGGCTGCGGGCCATTGCTTGGAATCTTATCCGGGCCGAATTACAACGGTTCGCACGCGAGCACAAGCACCGGAAAGACTACTTTAAGCATCGGCTGTGGCTGGATCGTATTGCCGCAGGCGAAGAATGCGCCGATGGGCCGAGAGTAGAGGCGCTGCGCGAATGCCTCAACCGATTGCAGAAGGACTCGCGTGAGCAGAAGTTGATTCACCTGCGTTACCACGAAGGCCTGACCAGCAAGCAGATTGCACCGCTAGTCTCGCAGAGCCCCGTCTGGGTCCGGGTCACGCTGCACCGCATCATTCATCAACTCCGGGCTTGTGTGGCCGGGAGAAAAACCGTCGTTCGATGCTGACTCACGAACAAGTCATCGCCTATCTTGAGGAAGCGCTGCCACCGGAGGAGGCGGCCGGTGTCGAAGCCGAGTTTATCGCGGACGCCGCGGCGGCGGCTCAATTGACCGAATTGGCGCAATACGATTCCGCGTTGCGGACGCTCCTAGGTGGAGCCGCGGAACGGGCACGCCTTGAGCAATCGGTGCTTGCTGCCATCCGCGAGCAGTCGCTCCACGAGCACGAGGCCGATGTGTCGCGCCAAACGATCACGCAGATGCCCGATCACCACTCCAGCAATCTTGGAGCACACGAGGAAAATAATATGAACAATCCAAACAAGAGTCCCGACAACAATCTCACAAAAGACCAACTGGCCGCACAGGGAATCCCGACAGATCTTTCGGGCGCGGATCGCCGCCAAAGCGAACGTTATCGAGAGGATCTAGCTGAAGAAGCAAAATGGGGACAAAGTGATGGAAAAAAAGAGACCAGTCCGAAACCCACGCCTGCACCGGAAGCTGAAACACAGGGGGAAGATAATGACTACTACAATGGCCTGAGCCAGTAGCGAAGAACGACTACCCATGAACAACGTTCAGGTTTTTGAAGGCAACCGTCTCGATACGAAGCCTCCTGATTTTTCCAGCAAAAAGGAGCGGTGTCGTTTCCTCGGGCGCGATTCTTTAGGTGCAGCCTGCACGGTCCCGCTTTCCGATGAATTGCTCAGTTCGCACCTGTTGTTTCTGGGCGGCATCGGCACCGGGAAGACGAATGCCATCTTTCAACTCTTAGCGCAGCTCCGGAGCTCCATGACCGACCGCGATGTCATGCTTGTTTTCGACACCAAGGGTGACTTTCACAAAGAGTTCTACCGGCCCGGCGATACCGTGATCAGCAATGACGCGAAGGCGACCGGCCCGGACGGAGTGGATTACTGGAATATTTTCGGGGAGATTGGCACCGGCGAATCGGTGGAGGCCAACATCGTCGAAATTGCCAAGACCCTGTTCCACGAGCGGACGGAGAAAACGAGTCAGCCGTTTTTCCCCAATGCCGCCAAGGATCTGTTTGGCGGCATTCTCACACACTTTGCCCGTGCCCGCGACGGGGCGACCATGGACAATGCCCGCCTGCGCTCATTTCTGGACCAAGCGACGGCCGGCGAGTTACGATCCCTGCTTCAATCGCATGCCGACATGAAGGCCATGGTGAGCTACATTGCGGATGATCGCTCGCCTCAGACTCAGGGCGTGCTGTCCGAACTCCAGCAAATGGTGCGGGAGATCTTGATCGGCAATTTCAGAAAACCCGGAGCGATCTCTGTGCGCGACAGCATTCGCCGCAAAGGCGGACGGTGCATTTTTGTCGAATACGACCTGGGAATCGGGGGCCTACTGACGCCCATCTACCGCCTGCTTTTGGACTTGGCCATCAAGGAATCGCTCTGCCGCGAGAAAAGCGATGGCAACGTCTGGTTTGTGATCGACGAGTTCCGCCTGCTGCCCAGCCTGCAGCACGCGGATAACGGGGTCAATTTCGGGCGAAGCCTTGGGGCGAAATTCATCATCGGCGCGCAAAACATCGACCAGGTATTCCACGGTTATGGCGAGTCGCTGGCCCGGAGCATCCTGTCCGGATTCATGACCACCGTGTCGTTTCGTGTGAATGACGCCAACACCCGAGAGTTCGTCAAGGGCCTCTTCGGCAAAAATCGGAAACGGGAAACCTATATGGCCGCGATTCAGACCCGCGGCATAAGCGAGACCGTGCGCGAGGCCAATGTGGTCGAGGATTGGGACACGGCCAACCTTGCGACTGGCCAGGCCATTCTGAGCATGCCCGGCTACATGCCGTTTCTTTTTCAATTCGATCAACACAAACCCACCCCATCCGCCACCGTCTAGAAAATCGCCCTATCATGAGTTTCCAACTTCTTAGCAACCGTCTCGCGCCTGCCGAGGGCGAGACCTTGGTTCGCAGCTATCATTGCACCACCGTCTCTCCGGCCTTTGGCCTGATTGGACTCAAGATCGACGGCTATCTGACCGTGACCAATAAACGGTTGGTGTATTATGCTGAAGGCTCGTCTCTTTTCGGTATCACGGGCAATAGCAAGCGAGACGATGAAGTGCCACTAGCGGACGTCGCCAACATATCTCTTAGCCGAGGCACGCGGTTCAGCTTCCTGCGCCTGCTGGGTGCCCTGCTGTTTGGACAGATTCCCGCTGCGATTATTGCCTTTGGGTTTCTCGTTGCATTATCCGTGCTGGGGCGCAGTAATTTCTACCTGCTGCAATTGGGCTCGCTGCTACAATTGTCCGCGGCGTGGATTCTAGTGCTTCTCTCGCTGTCGATTTCCCGAGAAAGCATCGTCCGCTTTATGCTCGCGGCCACAAGCCTGTTCCTAGTCGTGTCCGCCCCTGTGCTCGGCTTTACCTCCGCGCGAGGGCTGCCGTCGCTCCCTCCCGGTTACGGCTTGACGATGCTCGCCCTCGGTATGCCGTTGCTGGTTTATTGGGCTTGGTGCCTCTATTGGTTTTTCCGGCGGGAATATCTAACCCTAGCCCTAAGATCAAAAACCAACTGGCCTCCTTCAATTCAAATTGTGGGTGTGTCTTGGTGGGGTCGCATCAATGTTGCCGCCGATATTGCCTACGGCATGGCGCCGGCCGTCGATGCCGAGTCGATGTTCAAGGAACTGGGCGCGATGGTGACTGATATCCAAACCCTGGGGGATCATGGCATCAAAAAGTGGCTGCAACCCGAACCCAATCCGGTGGTGGGCGATACCGGTCGGAAGCGTTTCGAGTTTCGCAAGGCGACGCTTCGACCAGCACTCGCCGGGATTGCAATGATCGCCCTACTCGTGGCAGGAGAATCCGTCTGGTATGCGCGCAGTGAAAAACGGATGCTTGCGACGCAGATGCGCAGTGAACTGGCGGCGGTGAAGAATGCCGTGCAAAGCGATCCTATCAGCAAAGCCTGGACGCCAAATTTACTTGCGTCCGCCGAGCAAGAGGCCATCGCCGGCGAAACCGCCTTTGGGGCGAACAAGTTCACCGATGCCATGGCGCATTGGAAAATGGCCATCAACACTTACACCGCCATACCCAGCGACGCGGCGGCAATGCAAAAGGCCTCCGCCCTGCAGTCACAATACAAGACGAAATCGGGTTCGGTGTATTTGCAGGAAACGGCCAGTGAGCGCCTCAAGTCAGGATATTTGATGAAGGCTTTCAGCGGGCTGATCGATCAACACCCGAGCCCGAACGAGCCGTGGAAGGTGGTCCGGCAAAGCGCGGCCGAGGCCAGGGAGCTTGACGAGCAGGACAAGTGGGACCGGACGGGAGCGGCCTGGGCACGCGCCGGATCGAGCCTGCCACAGGCCACGCGGCTCATGCATGCCGACATCTGGGTGAAGTTGGCGGAGAATGAAATCAAGAAAGACAATGCTACCGGCGCCATGACGTTCGCCGAAAACGCGCTGAAAGAAATAGCGGGATATCCGGACGCCATGCAGCGAATGAAGCTGGCCATGAACATGAATCAGTATGCCCAGTGGTTGCAGGGCGAGGCCGAGGAGGGGACGGCCGCCCTGGCGAGCCCGGCTGAATCTGCCAAGACTTTCGATCAATTCGGCGGCCAGGACTGGAGAACCATCAAGGAGCTGGTTGGAAACGCCCGCGCTCTGGCCAACGGGAACGACTGGGGCAAATCCAACGAGGCATGGGAAAACGCCCTTGGCAAGATGCCCGGTGTGATTCTGGCTGTGCGCCTGGAACGGGCTGAGGTCGAGGCCAGAAGGGGTAATTGGGGCACCGTCGCCACCCTGACCGGCAAAGTCTTGCAGGATCACCCGGAACATGCGCGGGCCGGTGAATTGAAGAAGAAGGCCGATGGCATCGAATCGGCGCGCCGGGCAGAATTGGCCTACCAGCAGGCGATGTCCGCCGCGCTGAATCGGGAGGTAACGGAGAACCAGATCAAGGTCGGTGATATGACCGATTTCATTGCGCACATGGACCGTTACGGCCAAGAGGAGTGGACGCAGATCAAGGAGGCCATCGGCAAGGCGGAAGCATTCAGTCAAAACGAACAGGGCGCGGAGAGCCTGAACGAATGGTCCAAGGCATATGCGCTGTTCCCCGCGGCGGTGCAAAGAATGCGCGCGGAGATATGGATGGAGCAGGCGGATCTGGCCGCGAAAAGCAACAATTGGGGCAAGGCCCTCATCTATGCCGAGCGCGCCTTGAAGGAAAAACCGGATCATGCCCGCGCCCGACAGCTGCGCGATCAGGCTGATGCAATCGAAGAAAAGCGCCTGAGGCAGGCGAAGTGACGGCCCCGCCGGTATCATTTTGCATCGCTCACCCCCTTGAACCACTGCGCACACCACGTGCCCGCTCACATGACAACCACCGGCCAGCCACCAAATCCGCCCAGCCGTAAGTTTTGGACCACCAAGCCGTTTCTTATTTCCGTAGCCGTGGTTTTGCTGGGGGGAGGTCTTTGGGTCGTGCTTAAGGATAGCACAACCCTCTCGTTCAGCTTTCTCCTTGATGGCAAGCCACTCCTCGTTGGCAGGACGCCCGAGGTTAAACTGGATGGACGCCCATTCACGAGCGGCCTGACGGTTTCGCCGGGACCGCACAAGCTCACGGCCGACCTCCAGGACGCGGAACTTTTCGAGCAACAGGTCTGGGTGTTTTTGGGCGAGAAGAATCTAGGACCGCTGACGTTGGCATCCAGCAAGGGCTCGTTACTTGTCACGGTGAACCCTTCTCCGGCCAGTGTGACCGTGCGGCGAGGCCTTGACACGGTGGGAAGTGGGAATGCCCCATTGATTGTGGAAAAAATCGTTCCCGGGAATTACGAGGTGGAGATCAAACATGGCGAATACCAGGAGACCCATTCCGTCAAAGTCCAGGGCCGGCAACGCACCGAAAAAACAATCGACCTCAACCTGGGTGCCGCGAATTTGTCCTCCGACCCCGCCGACGCGGAGTTCCAGTTATCTGGCAATGGGCGGCAGTGGGACGGCAAGTTGCCCGCTCTCATCGCGGACGTGCCTGGTGGCGACTATCTGTTCACCGCCCGCCGCAAAGGCTGGGAAATCAATACAACTTTCTCGGTTGCCCGCGGGGTGACGCAAGCCAACAAGATCGAGTTTCCCTACGGCTCGATTGAAGTATCAGGCGATCCGGCAGGTTTGGCCGTGGCGCTGAACGGTGTTGCCGCAGGCAAGACTCCCATCACACTTCGCGAGCTAAAACCCGGAACATACAAGCTGACTGCGACTGACGGGGAAAATGAACTGAATGCCGACATCCCCGTTGGCCCTAAAGAGCAGGCAAGGCACTCCTTCGCTTTCCGTTACGGAGCAGTTCAACTGACCAGCACGCCCACGGGCGCAACGGTGATTCGCAAGGGCAAGGAGATAGGCACCACTCCGCTGACGCTCGCACATCTCGCATTGGACGGTGCCGGGGTCGTCGAGTTGCTGCTAAATGGATATGCTCCTGCGGTGGACTTTGCGTTGAAAGTGAAGGAAGGGGTAACAACGAATTTGAACGCGAGATTGTTCAGCGAGCGGTATCTTCAAGCCATGAAGCATGCCCAAGAGGCACTCGCTGCGGCGCAATTTTCCGAGGCCCAGAGGTTTATCACTACCGCCTTGGAATCGGATCCTAACGACCCGACAGCGTTGAAATTCCGGGATAAAGTGGAGGAAGCGAACGCGAAAGCGCAGGAAGCGAACGCAAAAGCGCAGGAAGCGTTGCGCGCGGAGCAAGCCAATGCCAAAGCGCGGGAACTTGCGGCTTTGACCTGGTTGGATTTCAACAGGGTAATAGCTGATTGCACGGAAACGCGACAGGTTCAGAATACTGTGGAACTGGCAGACGGCTACAATCAAAACTATGTTGATGATAGTGGTAGAAAGAGGACAAGATTCGTCCAGACCGGGACACACACGGAGACGCGGACCAACACCATATCCGAGTTCAGTACAGCGAGGTTTTCAGAGAAATACCGAGGCAAGACCATTGGTTTCAATTTTCCGACCCCTTGGAAGGTCGCGAAGGTGGAAAGCGATGGCACTGTCATTCTCAAAGGACCGGGTTTGATGAGCCCGGATAGGATTCGGGTGTCGGCCCCGAGCAGCAATCCGAACGCGTTGCGGGCGTTACGAAAAGGGCAGACGATGCCAATCAAGGGCGTTCTTACTAAATATGAATCCGGTTTTCTTGGGCGTACCCTTTTTCTTGAGGATGCGGAGATTATAGATGACGTAAGGTAGAGCCGGCCGGCAAAGGCTCCCCCAGCGGACGTTCCGCTGCTGTCCAACGTCACCGCAATCCCCGGGATGCGCGGCGCATCGCTATTCAACGGCGAGGAAGTGTTCGACATTTCCAGGCGCGGCCATCCGGGCTAACGTCGCACTCAACCCGCACCAGGTTGACGCAGCTCTTTTTGCCTTCAGTTCTCCGCTTTCCAAGGGGGCGATCCTCGCCGACGAGGTAGGTCTCGGCAAAACCATCGAGGCCGGAATCGTCCTTTCTCAGAAGTGGGCCGAACGTCGCCGTCGTCTGCTCATCATTGTCCCGGCTAACCTGCGCAAGCAGTGGAGCCAGGAATTGGCTGACAAATTTTTCCTGCCATCGGTGATCCTTGAGGCAAAGTCTTTCAAGGAGCACATCAAGACCGGCAACCTGAATCCATTTGAACAGCCCGGCATCGTCATTTGCTCCTACCACTTTGCACGCAACAAGGAGCCTTACGTCGGCCGATTAAAATGGGAGTTAGTGGTCATCGACGAAGCGCACCGCCTTCGAAACGTTTACAAGCCAACGGCCAAAATCGCCAATGTCATCCGCACGATGCTGGCACCGTTTCGGAAACTTCTGCTTACCGCGACTCCGCTCCAAAATTCGCTCATGGAGCTTTACGGCCTTGTCAGCTTCATCGACGAACACAGCCCCCCCGGCGTATTGTTCCATTTCGCTCGGCTACGACCGGCTGCGGGGCCGACCCGCGCGTTCATCACGTCGAATGCCGTGCCGTTTGCAGAAGCGGCGGAAATCGAGTGTGGTGATCCGCAGGTCAAGCGCTGCGAGATGCGCCCGCACGTCGCGGGTGCGGTAGGCTTCGCGGGGATGCCGGAGCATGTAAACCAACGCGTGCAGTTTCCACCAGTCGGCATAACCGAAGGCAGTCCGCAGGCGGCGGGGATTCAACCCAGACAGCAATTCCACGGCGTTGCCGAGTTCTGCGAGCTGGCGCGTCTCACCTGAGCGAATGGCCGTGTCCAGTAAGTCGGCCCCGGCTTGAAGCAGCTTGGGCGACGCCTTGGCGGCCTCGCCGGCTTTGCGCCAGTCGCGGGCGAGGAGGAAAACGTTCAAGCCGAGCGTGCGCGCCTCGTAACGCCGCACCAACGCTTCCATTTCCTCCCACGTCAGACCGCCAAAAGGCCGCGCCGCTTGCGCGGGCAGCTGTGCTTTCATTCGGCGCTTTTCTTCGAGCCAGCCATCGAGTTCGCCGGCCAGTTCGGCGAAGCCGTTGGACATGGTCTCGCCGTTGAAATCACCGCGTTCCACAAGAGAGAGGAAATTCGCACGGGTACCGGCATCCCGCACGAAATCCTCCATCAGCCACGTTCGCAGGTCGGGAAACTGACGACACATGTTGGCCAAGAGCCGCAAAAAGGCGCGGCTCCGGCTTTCCGAGGCACGGACGGACAACGCTAAGGCGGCGGCAGTCATGGTTTATGAAAGCGCTCCTGGGCGAAAGAGTTCGCCGCCGCAGACGGCACGGCGGCGGATTCAAACCACGGACGCAGCCTTTCATAGAGTGCCCGCAGGTCGCGGCGGTAAGCTTCGCCTTGTTCATCGCCAGTCTGGCCGGGCCGGCGTCTGAGCGTGCGGATGAGCTTGTTAGCGAGGACGACATGCGCCGGGAGCGTATGCCGCAGCGGGCGCCTGCCTGGCGTTTTCGGTTCCGTGGCGATGCCGAGCCGAGCATACGCCTGCCGCAGACTCATGCCCTGCAGAAACGTCACGTCGGCGACGCAATGAGCCAGCCGCATGTAACGCTGAGCCGTCCTGGCTGTTCCATGAAAATTCGCTTTCAGCCAGAGCAGCCAAGCTCCCGGCCCCATCGTGTGCAACACCCGTTTCTTTTCCGTAACAAGCAGGTGCCCGGCCTGCCAGGCGGCGACCAACGCGCCGTGCAACGCGTCGCGCGAGACGAAAGCGCCCCGCTTTGCCTCTTCATGGAGGCGGTTGATTTCCGCTGCAGTCGTGGTGACAGGGGCTCCGTTCATGACACCATCCCCGTGGTTTCGCGGAAACTGTCCGCCAGTTGGTGCACCGCTTGTCGCGACCGTCCGGCCACGTGGCCGATTTCTTCCAGCGTCGCCTCGTTGATCAGATCGGGCCGCACGCAGTAGAGCGCGACCGTTGCACGCACGCCGCGCTCGTCGAGCGACGAGCCTTCCGCCATCCAAATAAAGAGCCGGCAGACCACCTCCAAGGCGAGGAA